>Ga0184627_10000470_pt1 | contig 15747 bp, 11 predicted proteins | sample PLM3_127_b1_FD_133150 | JGI IMG/M metagenome (GOLD analysis project Ga0184627, IMG submission 133150) | Groundwater sediment microbial communities from an aquifer in East River, Colorado, USA - PLM3_127_b1 | ecosystem: Environmental > Terrestrial > Soil > Riparian zone | place: USA: East River...
CTGGTCGCCAGGGTGGCCACGCCGTGCAAATCGGCCGGCAGATTTTTCGACTGAACGAGCGCGGCGCCGAGCTTGGCGGATTCCGCCGGGAATCGGAGCGAAAATAAATAGAACGACACCTGCCAGCGTTGCTCTTCGCTCAGCGCGGCGAAGGAGGCCATCGCCGTGCCCTCGATGCCGAAGCTTGCCGAATTGAACGCCTTGAAGGGAGACCAGCCGGCCATCCGTTCGGGGTCTGTGAAGTTGGCGGGCAACGGCGTCTTGGGATTCATCGACTCGCGGCCGGGGCCGTCGCCTTTGCCGCTGGCGCCGTGACACTGGGCGCAGTTTTCAATATAAAGGTTCTTGCCGTCCGCCAGAGCGGGCAGCCGTCTCGGATAAGGAATGATCTTGTACGCCGTAATGAGTTTGTTCTTTATGCTTTGCGCCAAGGCGGAGACGGTTTTCGCATCCGCCTTATTCTCGACTTGGTTCGCCAGCGTCTTGAGGTCTGGTTCGATGCCCGCCTGGTCGCCTTGCTCGGCCTTCTTCAGTTGAGCCAGAAGTTCCAACGACCGCTTGGCGAACTCCTGCATCTCCTGAAATTCGTCTTCGCTGATGACCTTGCCGCCCTGCACGGCGTTTTTGTAATCGCTGCCTAAATAGTCCAGCAGCGCGACGAGCCGTTTTGCCTGATCTTGGGCGCAGACCGACTGGGCAGCGCTTAAAAGTGCTAAGAATGCCAGGAGGGCGAGTCGCGGGCGACGGTCGCTTCCCAAAGTGAGTTTAACGGAAGTGGAAAACGCCGAGCGCGGAAGGAACGCGAAGAGATTCATTCGACTCGCTCGATCCATACATTAAGACACTTGCGCCGACAATAGATAGCGTTTTCTGATCCAGGCGCTCATGCCATCCATGAATAAGACAATCACCAGAATCAGCAGCAGCACGCTCGCTAAACGTCGATAATCCAAAGTCTGCAAATAAACCTGCATCACGAAGCCGAGGCCGCCGGCGCCGACGAAGCCGAGAATCGACGAGGCGCGGATGTTGTATTCGAGCATAAAGAGGAGCTGTGTCAGAATCGCATTGGCGCCTTCGGGGAGAAATACGAAGCGCACGATCTGGAGTCGCGAGGCGCCGGTGCTGCCGACGGCCTCGAGGATTTCGGGATCGGTTCCTTCGAAAAGGTCGGCATAAATTTTAGCGAGGTAGCCCACCGTGTAGGCGGCGATGCCGAAGGTGCCGGCCAGGGGTCCAAGACCGAACAAGATGACGAAGATGATCGCCCAGAGCAACACGGGAATCGTGCGAATGCCCGCGGCGGCGAAGCGGGCGACGCCGGTAATCCACGACGAAAACAAGCGGCGGGTGCCGAAAATACTCAGCGGCAGCGACGCTAAAAGGCCCAGCAGCGTTCCCGCAAACGACATCTCTACGGTTTCCCACAGCGCGGCGCCGGCGGTGGGAAGAATGGCCATGTCCGGCGGGATCATTTCCGAGCCGAGGATTCCCAAGTTGCGCCAGCCGCGCGCCAGCCGCTGCCAATCGAAAAAGCCCAGGTGCGCGAGCACCGCGAGCAGAAAGATCGACATGGCAAGCGGCAGCAGGGTCGTCGATCTCATCAGGTCGCCTCCATGGGCCCCGTTTCGAGGATCTCGTTGCCGATGAAACCCGGTACGATGGCGCCGTTTCTGAGCGCCAGGACGTCGTCGCCGAACAGCCGCGCCAGGCCGATCCGGTGCATGCTCATGATGAAGGTAATGTTTTCTCGTTCGGCGGCGCGCCTGATGCGCCCGAGGATTTCAGACGCCAGGGCGAGATCGAGGTCGGACGCGAATTCATCGGCGAGCACGACCCGGGGTTGCTGGAGCAGCGTGCGCGCGATCGCGACCCGCTGGCGCTCGCCGCCGCTCAAACAAAAAACCGGCTCGGCGGCCTTGTGCGCGATCCCCATCATATCGAGCGCCTCTTGGGCTTTTTCCGCCTCCTGGCGGGGAAATAAGCCCAAGAGAGTCTTGCCGCCGAACAACCTGCCGAGCGCGCCCATCAAGACATTTTCGAGCGCGGTGAGATTCCTCACTAGACCGAGTTGCTGTGGGATGTAGCCGACGAGTGAGCTGAGCTCCCGTGGGTCGAGTGCATGGATGCTCTGGCCGAAAACGGTGACGTGGCCTTTACCGGGTCTCGCGATTCCGGCAAGAACGCGCAGGAGAGTGGTTTTGCCCATCCCTGAGGGACCCATGATGACGGTATGTTTTCCTGGCGGGATCGACAGCGAAATATTTTTGAGGACCCAGTCGTGGTTGCGATAGGAAAACCAGACTTGGTCCGCTTGCACGGCGACGGTCTCATTGCCGTTGGGCGTCACAGGCGCTCTGTGTACTTGAGGTTGGCGAGCTTCAGATACTTCGTCAGGGAGCCCAGATGCTCGCTCGCGGTGGTCGGTGTGAAGCCGACGAAGATGCCCGAGATGAACGAGCGCATAAGCTCCCGATGTTCGGGCGCCCCCAAGTTGGTGACGCTCCGTACGACCCGGCTGCGCAGCGGCTGTTTAAGCTCCTTGCTGAGAACCACCGCGTGGGACGGAATCGGTCCCTGCTCCTCGATGATGCGCGTGCCCGCCAGCACTTCGTTGTAAAGCTTTTCCGGCACGTCACCGGCGATGACCGTCGTTTCGACCTGCCCTTGCTTGAGGGCCTGCCAGCACTGAGCGTAGCCGCCGCCGAAGAGGACCTCCTTAAAGAACGCTTTTGGGTCGGCTTCTTTGCCTTCACCGGGTTGCATGAGATTCAGCTCGATAAGACGGCCCATGGGCGCGACGTATCCCGAAGTCGAAATCGGGCTAGGAAAGCAAACGCTCTTGCCGGAAAGCGACTGAAGATTTTGGTGCGGCGAGTTGGGGGTAACAACCCAATAGGAGTAGTAATAGGGCGCCTCCAGCTTTTCTTTGCCGTGAATCACTTGGCGGACTTCCGCCAGGGCGACTTCGCCACCGCCGAGCCGAACGGCCAGTTGGGCCGGCCACGCCGACATGAACGCAACATGGGCGTGGCCGAAGCGCAGCGATTCAACCACCGCGGCGTAACTGCTTGGTACGTAGATCTCGACTTTGGTTCGCCCGCCGAGGCCCCGCTCGAGAAACTTTTGCAGCGGCTTTGCTTTATTCAACATCTCGTCGCTGGCGAAGGTGGGCTGGATTGCCACGACCAGCTTCCCCTGGGCCAACGCACGCTCTGTGACGCTGATGGTCAAGAAAAGCGCGAGAAGATTAATTATGGAGAGCCGGCGAATCGTTTTCTTGCGGGCAATGATCATGAATTTGTCCTCCTCACGGCTTGAACTTTTCTATCGCCAAGTCTATATGCGAAGAAGAGTTAACTTGCTTATTGCGTCCGGTTAGAAAAGTTTGTATCATCTAACTTATAAAGTTCCTATAGTGAAATAAAATTACTTTGTCAAGGCTATGGCCCGTTCCCAAATTACCTCGGCGATCGAAGACTACCTTCGGACCATCTACGCCCTCGAAGAGGAGATCCAGCCGGTAATCGCAGCTCGGGTTGCGGAGGAGGTGGGGGTTACCCCGTCGACGATGGTAAGTACGCTGCGTAGGCTGGAGCGAGAGGGTTACCTAAAGGTCCTGCGGCGCAAGGAAATTCATCTAACGGCCGAGGGGAAGCAGGTGGCCGAAAGGATTCTCCGCCGCCACTTTCTTCTTGAGCGTTTTCTGACGGATTTATTGGGCATGGATTGGGTCAAAGCCCACCAGGAAGCCCACCGTCTCGAACACGCGGTATCCCAGGAAGTGGAGGATCGACTGGCGAAATTGCTGGGTTATCCCACGACTTGCCCACATGGCAATCTGATTCCCGACAAGGACTCGAAGCGGGCGCAGAAGAAGGTAGGGAGTCCCCTGAATAGTGTCGTTGCGGGAACAGAGGTCGAACTCGACTACATTACGGAAGGAGGCGAACGAGATGCCCGGTTGCTGGGCTTCCTCCAGGAGCACCGTTTGGTCCCTGGAACCAAGGTTCGCATCCTCGACGTCGCCCCTTCTCTTGGGACGATGAGCCTCAAGGTTGGACAGGACGAGTTCTCGCTCGGAATCGAGGCGGCGAAGAAGATCCGGGTTCACTGATCATATTAGCCGGTATACCGAAGCGGCGGGGTTTAGCCCTTCACGGGCTTTTCTGCCTGTGGGTGCGGTGGAATTTTTTCGTTAGAACGCTGGGCTAATTCCGACACAAGAAAATCGATCTGATCGTCGATCCGCGCGTTGCGGTCGATGATAATCAGATCCTGGCCTTTGACGCGGCAGCGTCCGCTGTGGACCCGGTAGCCAACCTCCCGAAACAGTTTCTCGGTGCGCACCTCGATGTTCATTTGCTTGGCCGCGCCGAGCAATTCTTGCAGGCGCGCTTCGTTATTTTGCTTCGATCTTGCCATGCTTGACCTCGTCGGAGTGGCGCCATTATGTCGGATCGAAATCCCTTTGTAAACCCAAGATGATGACCCTTCGACTCGAGCCCCGGCCTTGGCCGGGGCTCCTGCTCAGGATTGCGCCCCGGGGGCGCGCCAGAAGGGGCCACGGGCTTACCCGTGGGGCTCCACTTTGCTTGCAAAATCGCCGCAGGTTGTTATGGTAGCCACGGTTTTGGCAACGCAGCCAGCCGTGGGTAACTACCGCGGGATCGCGGCCGTCGCGGATGACATGAGATTACCAAAAGCACGGAGGGGAACATGATCAAAAATATTTTGATTCCTCTCGACGGTTCGGAACACTCGAACACGGCGCTCGATTATGCCATCTGGATGACCGAGAAGTTCAACGGCATGCTGATCGGTCAGCATATCATCGACACCATTTCTCTCGAAGGAACCTTTTTCCACGACATCTCAGGTTCGCTGGGGTTTGAGCCCTATTTGGATTTCACCACCAAGATGCGCGAGGCCCTCGAGGAACGGGGAAAGATGATCCTGGATGGGTTTGCCGAACGCTGTCGTCAAAAAAGTATCCGGCATCAGACCTTCTTGGACATGGGACTGATCGCCAACGAAATCTGCGAACGCGCCAAAGTCGCCGATCTGGTGGTGATCGGGCACCGCGGCGTCAACGAGGAATTTTCCACCGGCCTTCTCGGCACCACCGCGGAGAGCATCACACGCAAGTGTCCGCGGCCCGTCTTCGTTTCGACAAAACAGTTCAAGGCGGTCGAGCGGCCCCTGCTCGCCTATGACGGCAGCCAACGTGCTAGCACGGCCATGGAATCGGCGGCGGAGTTCTGCACTGTGATGGGGCTGCCTTTGACCGTGCTCACGATCGCCAAGGACCAAGGAGTCGGCCAGACCGTGCTCCAGGGCGCGAAAGCCTACCTCAGCGCTTATTCGATAGAAGCTCGCTACGAGCTTGATCGTGGATATCCCGAGCAAAAAATTCTCACTTACTTGAACCAATCCGATCACGACCTGCTGTTCATCGGCGCTTACGGCCACCGGCGCATTATCGAAATGGTTCTCGGCAGCACGACGGAGTACGTGCTGAGAAACGCCTCTTGCCCGGTGTTTCTGAACCGTTAGCATCGACATCGTTCCGCTGGTTCAAGAGTTCAAAGGTTCAGGGATTTTCAATTAATGAAGTTCCTCGCTGCTGCCGTGCAAATGTTGGCCGGCGATGACAAGGCGGCGAATCTTGCTGAGGCGGAGCGCTGGATTCGCGCCGCGGCCGCCCAAGGCGCCCGGGTCGTAGCGCTTCCCGAAGTATTTATTTGGCGCGGGGTCAAGAAGCAGGAACGGGAAAACGCCGAAGCCATTCCCGGCGCGACCTCGGAGTTTCTCTCCCATCTGGCGCGGGAGCTGGGCATCTATTTACTCGGCGGCTCGATTTTGGAAGAAATTGCCGGAAGTCCGAAGGCGTACAACACCAGTCTGCTTTTCGATCCATCAGGAAAACTGCTGGCGAGTTATCGCAAGATTCATTTGTTCGATGTCGATCTCGCCAATGGCGTTTCGGCCAGAGAATCGGACACCCGGGCGTTCGGCGACGGCATTGTTGTCGCGAAAACCGAGCTTTGCGACATGGGTTTGTCGGTTTGCTATGATCTCCGCTTTCCCGAGCTCTATCGCGCGCTCGTGGCCAAGGGCGCGCGATTGATTTTCGTGCCGTCCGCCTTCACGGCTTACACGGGCCAAGCGCACTGGGAAACCTTGCTGCGCGCGCGCGCGATCGAGAATCAAGTCTATATCCTTGCGCCCGACCAATTCGGCAAGAGCTCGAACAGCTTCGAAACCCACGGCCACTCAATGATCGTCGATCCCTGGGGGAAGGTCTTGGCCGAGCTGTCCGATGGCCCCGGAGTGATCACGGCCGAGATCGATCTTGATTACCTCGCCAAAGTCCGGGCTGAGCTGCCCGCGCTGATTCACCGCAGACTGTAGTTGCGAGATTTTCAACCAAGCCCGGTGATTAAGATTTCTGCTTCGCAAACGCGCGGAACTTTGCCCCTTAATCGTCTGGCATAGCAGCAGGGACTATTCATCACGGCCGATGCGTCCGCAGAGTCGCCAATCAGCGCACCCGTATATTCGTTATTTTCCCGGAATTTTGCCCCACCTCGCGTGCAGCCACACCCATTGTTCGGGCGCAGTGCGAATGGCTGATTCCAGACGGTCGTTAAACATGGCGGTCAAAGCCAAGACGTCGCGTCTGGGATCTCCGGTCGGCGCGAAATGTATCCGCTCAAAGCTGATTTTGTGGTGCTTTTGGCGCCGCTGATGCCAGCAGAATATGATGGGCGCGCCGGTGCGCAGCGCGATCGTCGCCGGTGTCGTAGGGGTGAAAGCCGGTCGTCCGAAGAAGCGCACAAAATCGCCCGCGGACTGTCTTTACTAAAGCGACGATATAACCAGCCCGAGTCCGACCAGACCGAGAACGACGGCGAGGCTGCGGATTACCCAATCGCCGTGGATGTGCTGGGATAATCTCGCTGCGAGTCGCGCGCCAAGGGTGGCGCTAATCGAAAGCGCGATCATATTGCCCGATGTCGTGGTCGCGCGCCGGAGATTTTTGTCGCGCGAGTCGTTGCGTCGGGAACTTCGATGGGGAGAAAATATGCGGCGTGACAGCGAAACGATAGTTGCTTTATCCGAGCGCGAGAACGAGTGCAAACCATTCAGCCTTGAACTTGAGTAGACTCGAACGTAGTGTGAAACGAGCCTTTTGATTTAGGGCGCCGGGAGTCATCGCGACGTGGAAAGCCCTGGTGCCGACGTGTTTCGTGAGTCATGTTTCAAGGAGCTCAATCTTGATTGAATCACTGCTGTTGGCGGTAACCCGAGTCTCGACGATGTCGGGTGAAAAACCTTTGACCAACGCCACCGGCTTTTTTTTCGAGCGCGACGACCGGTTATATCTCGTGACCAGCCGGCACGTCGTGTTGGATGAGGCCAGCAACCACCGGCCGGATCGGCTGGAAATCGAGCTGCACGCGGATGCGAAAAACATCGGTGTGGTAATTCAGTGGTCGATTCCACTTTATGGAGGAAACCAACCGCTTTGGCGCCAGGGTGTCGATTCCGCCGGCAGCGTCGACGTCGTCGCCGTCGAGATTCACCGAACCGCTCTGCCCGAGACAATCCTTCTCTCGGCGTTTACACCCGCCCATCTGGTCGCTGAATTAGATCAGGTCGAGGTGGGAAATCCCGTGCTGATTGTCGGTTTCCCATTGGGCTTTCATGATAACTTGCATCATCTGCCGGTGGCGCGCCAAGCGGTGATCGCCTCGGCGTTCGGTATTCGTTTTCAGGGACAAGGCTATTTTTTGACGGACGCCAGGATGCACCGCGGCACCAGCGGCGCGCCGGTGGTCGCCCGCGTTACTGATGATCGCTCCGGCCGCGGCGATCTCGCCTGGATGCTGCTTGGCGTCCACTCGGCGCGCATGGACATGGCCGACCGCGATATCGATCAGGACGAGCGTTTGGATCTCAACTGCGCCTGGTATGCCGATGTTTTGTTGAAGCTGACCGAGTAGGACGTGGTCGCGGTGTGCTAAAGCGGCGCTTAATGAATTGCGGGTGGGGCGAACCAGGGCGCAATGAATTGCGCCCCTACAGCGGCTCGACGGTAACCTTGACTTCCAGGGTATGCTCGCCGCCGCCGTTGATGACGCCGCGCAGCGGCGTTACGTCAGAGAAGTCGCGGCCCCAGCCAATCGTAATATGCTCCAACGACGGCATGACGTTGTTGGTGGGGTCAAGGTCCACCCAGCCGTTGCCGGGGACGAATACAGACACCCACGCATGAGAAACGTCGGCGCCGACGCGACTCGGTTTACCCGGCGCCGGGCGCGTGAGTAAATAGCCGCTCACGTACCGTGCCGCCAGCCCGGTGGAACGCAAGCACGAAATCATCAAGTGGGTAAAGTCCTGGCATACACCGCGCTTCTGTTCGAAAAACGTCATCACCGGTGTCGTGATGCTGGTCACCACAGCGTCGAATTTAAACTCGCCGTGAATTTTAGCCATCAGCGCTGTCGCCGCCGCTAAGATCGGCCGGCCCGGTTCAAAGCAATCGCCGGCATAGGCCCTGAGGCTGCGTTTCACCCGGGCGTATGGGGATTCGAAGAGAAACTGAGTCGCATCGAGAATCGCCGGCTCAGGGTGCCAGGCGGCGCGGTAGGCGAGCGCTTCGCGAACGGTCTCCCAGGAAGGCGTTTCCGCCGGATCGATCGCGCGCCGTTGCGTCACTGCTACGGCGGTGCGGGCAATGATATCCAAGGTCATATGCGCCGCTTCGATGGCGATCTCGGTCACCGGGTTGCCGAAGGCGTCGGTCATTTTGCGTTGCTGCGTCGGCGCCGGTTTGATGACGACTTCATGCCCTTGGATCGGTTGGTAGTCCAGCGTCCGCGGCGTCAAGTGGAGCTGCTGATGCGACAGCATCACCGGCTCCGAGTATCGGTAGGCGGTGTAGTGTTCGACCCGATAGTGGCGCGCGCCGTTTTGACTCATGCCGCCACGCTCGTCTGCGGGCGCTCGCCGGCGTGAATGAAAAATCGCTGCGTGAGCTCGTCGGAAAGGCCGTAAACGTAACGTTCGCAAGCCGCGAGCAGCGCGGCGAGCGGTTCACCCTGGGGCATGCGCAGATATTCGAATTCGGCGAGATCGAATCCTCGCAGCGCCAGCAACAGCGAGGCCGGATCGTTGACCGGCCGGAATTCCAGCCGCGCGCCGACTTGTTGCAGATGGTTGTAGAGCGCCGCCACCTGAAAACAAACCGAGTGCGGATTCAGCTCGTCGAGCACCAAGAGGTCGAGAACCGGCAGCAGTTCGGGGGAGCGCTGGTAGCGCGCCCGATAGGTCATGCTGACGTTGCCTATTTCCAATAACGCGCCCAGTACAGCGTCGCAATCTTCGTGCGGCAGCCCTAGCACCTGCATTGCCGCCGAGCTTAGAAACGCCATGCGCTCCAGCTGCCGCCCCATGACGAGAAAGCGCCAGGCGTCATCCCTGGTCATGTCGTCAAAGGCGTAGCCGGCCAGCGCCGTGCAGACTGGAATCACGCGATCGAGAATGGCCAATGCCGCCTCCAGGCTTTGCGGCGCAGGCTCGTGCACATGCGCGAGCCGCTGCACCGTGCGCCAATGATCGAGCGACATGCGTTCTCGCAGTTGGGTCGCGCAGAAAAGCAGCCGCGCGGCGTTGGCGGGAATACCGTTTAGAACCTTCGCGTCTCCCACCGCGGCAATCACCCACTCTGGGCCAAAGCTCGGCGACAATTTTTTCTTAGCCGGCGCCGGCGAACTCGCGGTCGCAGCCGGTTCGCGCAAACGCGCTTTATCCGACAAGAGGGTGAGCACCTTGAGCGTTGCCAAATGTGCTGGATCGCTTTCGGTGAGCCGTTGACCGACAGACCGCAGCAAGCGTCCGATGTTCTCGACGCGTTCGGCGTAGCGTCCCATCCAGAACAGATTTTCCACCGCGCGCGAAGGCGAATAAAAACCGCCGCGGACGATATTGCGGGCGCCGAGCCGCGGTACCAGCAGCGATTGCCACGGCGTCGCGCCGTCACCGAGCACCCAGACGTCCTTGCTCGAACCGCCCCGTTGCATGGTGATGACTTCAGTGGCCGACTCGGGAGCGACGCGGGCGAGCCCGCCGGGCATGACGTCGTAACCATCGCCGTTGACGGTCGCATAAAGCCGCAAGCCGACGACCCTCGGTTCGAACTGCTGGGTCTCGTTCGACCAGGTGGGCGCTTGGGAGAGCCGCACCCATTCCTGGGCGACGAAGGCGTGGGGCGTTGCCCGCAGTCGTTCCGCCAGGGCTTCGCGCCCTGCGCCATCGAGGTCATGGCCGAAAGTCGGTTCGAGTTTCATCGAAGCGAAGGCCGGTTTGATAACCAGCTCAGGCAGATGGTCGATCACGTGCTTGAGCGCTGGCGCTTCGCCGCACCACCAGGTAGCCACCGACGGCAGCGCCAGCGGCTCGCCGAGCAGGCTCTCGCAGATGGCGGGCAAAAAGCCGAGCAGCGCCGGCGATTCGAGAACGCCGGCGCCCAGCGCATTGGCGATCAGCACGTTGCCCGCGCGCGCCGCCGAGATCAGGCCCGCCACGCCGAGGGTCGAGTCGGTGCGTAAGGCAGCCGAATCGCAGTACTCATCGTCGAGGCGGCGCAAGAGCGCGTGGACGCGCTTCAGACCGTGCAATGTTTTCAAATAAACACGGTTGTCGCGCACGGTCAGATCCGATCCTTCGACGAGCGGGAAGCCCAGATAGCGCGCGAGAAAAACATGTTCAAAATAGGTTTCGTTGTACGGCCCCGGCGTCAATAGGGCGACCAGCGGCGCTTCCCCATCGGTGGGCGCCAGGGCGGCGAGCTGTTGTTGCAGCGTGCGGAAAAAATTAGCCAACCTTTGCACGCCCAGCGAGCGAAAGATGTTTTCATACAAGGGCGTCACGATGAGGCGGTTTTGCACCGCATAACCGGCCCCCGAGGGGCCTTGGGTGCGATCGCCAATCACCCACCAACGGCCATTGGGCGAGCGGGCGAGATCGCAAGCGTAAAGGTGTAGAAATGTTGCGCCCGGCGGCTTGATGCCGCGGCAGGGCCATAAGTAGTTGTGGTGGCCGTGAATAATCGCCGGCGGGATTAGCCCTTCGGCGAGCAGCCGGTTAGTGCCGTACAAGTCGGCCAGCAGGAGATTGAGCAGTCGCGCGCGCTGCGCGACGGCTTTGGACAGAGATTGCCATTCCTCCGCTGCGATCACGAACGGCAGCAGATCGACTTCCCACGGGCGGTCGGTTCCCTTGGGATCGCCGTAGACATTGTAGGTGACGCCATCCTGCTCGACGGCGCGGCGAATCGTACCGGCGCGGTGCGACAACGCCGTGCGGCCCGCCCTTGCCGCCTGGGCCAAACGCGTCCAATGCCGGCGTGGGCGCCCTTGGGCTTCGAAAACTTCATCATAACGGTCGGGGTTGAGTAGGTAATTCATAAATGCTTTTGCATCGGCCCTGAATTAGAAATGCTGGTGTCCTGGATCAAATTTTTTCTGAACGCTAGAATAACCTATTGCCAGCACAGAATCACTTGTTAACTATACCAGCGCCGCATTAAGTTTTACGCAAATCGAGGGTGAAGGGAAACTCCGGGTCGACGCGCGCCGCGCTGATTTCCATGATTCCCGGCGAATGGCCGATGCGGAAAAAGCGCTCGAGACGGCGGCTCTCGGCTTCGAAGGCGTTGACGGGAAAGACCTCGTAACTGCGGCCGCCGGGATGCATGACATGGTATTGACAGCCGCCGAGGCTCCGTTTCATCCAGCGATCGACGATATCAAAGGTGAGCGGAGTGTGCACGCCGATGGTCGGGTGCAAGGCCGATGGTGGCTGCCAGGCGCGATAGCGCACGCCGGCGACGAATTCTCCGACGGTCCCCGTCGATTGCAGCGGCAGCGGCACTTCATTGCACGTGATCGCATAGCGATCGGGCGGCAGTCCGGTTACTTTGACTTGCATTCTTTCCAGCGACGAGTCGACGTAGCGCGCAGTGCCGCCGGGGGCGCCCTCTTCACCCAGCACATGCCAAGGCTCGAGGGCGGCGCGCAACTCCAGCTCGATGCCACGGGTCGCGAAGTCGCCGTACTTGGGAAAGCGGATTTCAAAGTGCGGCGCAAACCAGCCGGCATCGAAAGCATAGCCGGCCTGATTCAGCTCCGTGATCAGGTCTTCGAAGTCGAGCCAGACAAAGTGCGGCAGAAGAAAACGGTCATGCAGTTCCGTGCCCCAGCGCACCAGACGCGGCGGCGCGTACGGGGTTTTCCAGAAGCGCGCGATCAGCGCGCGGATCAACAACTGTTGCGTCAGGCTCATGCGCGCGTGCGGCGGCATCTCGAAGGCGCGCATTTCAAGCAAACCCAAGCGTCCCGTGGCGCTGTCCGGCGAATACAGTTTGTCGATGCAGAACTCGGCGCGATGGGTGTTGCCGGTGACGTCAATGAGCAGATGGCGCAACAGCCGGTCGATCAGCCACGGCGGGCAAGCGTCACGGTTTGAATCCATGCGCCGCTCCAATTCGCGGAACGCCACTTCGATTTCGCGAAGCGAATCGTTGCGCGCCTCGTCGATGCGCGGCGCCTGCGAGGTCGGGCCGATGAAAAGACCGCTAAAAAGATAAGACAGCGACGGATGATTGTGCCAGTAGCTTAAAAAGCTGCGCAAGAGATCCGGCCGCCTGAGCCAGGGCGAATCCGCCGGCGTGGCGCCACCGAGGGCGAAATGATTACCGCCGCCGGTGCCGGTGTGGCGTCCATCGATCATGAACTTTTCCGTCGATAGGCGCGACTGGCGCGCCGCTTCGTAAAGAAACGTGGTGCGTTCGCTCAACCCTTCCCAGGTCGACGAAGGATGAATATTGACCTCAATGACTCCCGGGTCGGGGGTGATGCGAAAGTGCGGCAGGCGCGGATCGCGCGGCGGCTCGTAGCCTTCAAACAGAACCGGCTGGTTCATCGCTTCCGCGGTCGCTTCCACGGCGGCAACGAGTTCGAGATAATCTTCCAGGGCGGCGGTCGGCGGCATGAAAATGTAAAGCACGCCGTTTCTCGCCTCGGCGCAGATTGCGGTGCGCGAGATCCAGGCCGCGCTCTCATGCTTGCCGGGAATGCGCGCGGTATTGCCACCCTGTGCCGCGCCACTGCTGGTGAGCCCTAATGCTGTGCTATCCACGGGCTTACTTGCGCCAACCTGAAAGCGAATTTGCGCGTGAGTCGCAAGCGGCGGCAGCGGCTGGGCGGGATCCGGTGGGAAAATATAGGGGTAATCGTTGGCGCTGGTCCACGGCAGCGAGTCGAGCGGCAGCCGGTAGCCCATCGGCGAATCGCCGGGAACCAGATAGCAGCGCTCGCCACGCAAAAACCACTGTCCGCTGCGCCAACGTTCGGTCGCGGGGTCGCGTGCCACCGGCAGGGCATAACCCACGACCTGTTTTAAGCCTTGGCCGAACACGCGGGCGAGACGCTCGCGTTCGAGCGCATCGTCGAGACGTGAGTCGAAGGGATCGACGTTGGCGGGCAAGCGGCGCTCGCGCCATAGGTAATAATACAAATCTTCGTAGGCTGGAAAAATATCGCGCTGATCCAAGCCGAGTCTTTGGGCTACGCCTTGTAGAAACTCGCCTGCGATCTCAGCCTTTACCTTACCGGGCCGGGTCTCGTCGGCGATCAATGATTCATCACTCCATAGAGGCTCGCCGTCGGCGCGCCAGAAACAGTTGAGCGACCAGCGCGGCAGTTGCTCGCCGGGATACCATTTGCCCTGGCCGAAGTGGACCAGACCGCGGGCGCCATAATGGTGACGTAGGCGAAGGTACAGCTCGGCGGCGCGCTTACGCTTGTCGGCTCCCAGCGCGGCGGTATTCCATTCTTCGCCATCGGGATCGTCCATGGAAACAAAAGTCGGCTCGCCGCCCATGGTCAGCCTAACGTCGTTACGCTGTAAATCGGCGTCTACGTCATGGCCGAGGCGGTCGATTTTTTTCCACTGCTCCTCGGTGTAGGGCTTGGTGACGCGCGGCGCTTCCCAGATCCTTGTGATCGACATCTCATGGGAAAATTCCACTTTGCAGTCGTCGACCGTACCGGTCACCGGAGACGCCGAGCCCGGCTCGGGCGTGCAGGCGAGCGGCAAGTGACCCTCCCCGGCGAATAGCCCCGAGGTCGGATCGAGACCGATCCAGCCAGCGCCAGGCAAATAAACCTCCGCCCAGGCGTGAAGATCAGTGAAATCCCTTTCCGGACCGGTCGGACCGTCGAGAGATTTAACATCGGCAGTGAGTTGAATCAAGTAACCCGAGACGAAGCGCGCCGCCAGTCCCAGATGGCGCAGCAACTGCACGAGCAGCCAACCGGAGTCGCGGCAGGAGCCCGAACCCTTGGCGAGGGTCTCTTCCGGCGTTTGCACGCCCGGTTCAAGGCGAATTAAATATTTGACGTCGCGCGATAATTGCGCGTTCAAGTTGACGAGAAAATCCTGACAGCGCCGCGGCTCACGCGGAATCCCGTCAAGATAGCGCTCAAAAAGCGGCGTAAGCGGCTGCCGCCGAAGATAGGGTGCCAGCTCATCGCGCTGCCAGGACTCGTACTCAAAAGGATATTGCTCGGCGCGCGGCTCGAGGAAAAAATCGAAGGGATTGATCACCGCCATCTCGGCGACGAGATCGACCTCAATGCGGAATTCGTTCGTGCTCTCGGCAAAAATCAGGCGGGCTAAATAGTTCGCCTGCGGGTCCTGCTGCCAATTAATGAAGTGCTTGTCGGGTTTAACCCGCAGCGAGTAGCTCAAAATTCTTGTGCGGCAGTGTGGCGCCGGACGCAAGCGCAGGACTTGCGGCCCAAGGTTGATCAGCCGGTCGTAGTGGTAGTGGGTAACGTGATGGAGCGCGACATGGATGGACATGATTTTTTATGCGTCGGCGGACGGAGATTCAATCTAGAAGATGAGCCTGCCGGGATCAAGCCAGGGACCGTGGATGCTCTGAGTTCGCATTTGGATGACCATTAGTCAGACGCCGTCTTTGACACGCAGATTGCGCTGCAATGCGTCCAAGAAAAGAGATTCCCCGTTGGTCGATCACGGTTCGACGCCGAGGTAGGCATTGCGCACATATTGCAGGACCATTCGTTGGGTGTGAAAGAACGAACCGTTCAGTGAAATCACGGAGCGCCTGATTTCCGCATAGGCGTCGGGCTTGCCGTAGTACAGCGGTAAGATCGCGTGTTCCAGCTTATCATAGAGTGACTTAGCTTCGCTGGCGAGATCAGCTGCGCCATCGTCGCCGATCGCCCAACCGGTCACGCCCTCGACATGGCCTTCGATCCACCAGCCGTCTAATACACTGAGGCTCGGCACGCCATTGAGGGCGGCTTTCATGCCGCTGGTGCCGGAGGCTTCCAGGGGTCTTTCAGGCGTGTTCAGCCAAAGATCGACTCCGGCGCAGAGTGAGCGCGCCAGATCCATATCATAATTTTCCAAGTAGACAACACGAAGCACGTCTTTCAGTTTTTCAGAAAATTCGAAAATGCGGCGGATCATGGCTTTCCCCGCTTCATCATGAGGGTGCGCCTTGCCGCTATAGATAACCTGGAAGGGTCCGGCTTGCTCGGCGATCGACTGCAGCCGCTTAAGATCGGTAAACAACAAATCGGCGCGCTTATAGCCGGCGGCGCGCCGGGCAAAACAAATCGTCAAGACATTTTCGGCGAAATGCGC
>Ga0184627_10000471_pt1 | contig 15738 bp, 9 predicted proteins | sample PLM3_127_b1_FD_133150 | JGI IMG/M metagenome (GOLD analysis project Ga0184627, IMG submission 133150) | Groundwater sediment microbial communities from an aquifer in East River, Colorado, USA - PLM3_127_b1 | ecosystem: Environmental > Terrestrial > Soil > Riparian zone | place: USA: East River...
TAAGGGCGGCCCAGACGTTGGGTAACGGCGGCTAGCTCGGCTATTCCAGCCCAGTAAATGCCAAGCTGCCTGTCCCAATCAAGCATTGCACGGCGTTCGATCCCTCCCCCCGACATGCCGACTCGGCGATGCACATTCGACGCCACGTTTTTGAGTACTTTCCGATATCGTCGAGGTGCCTTTTCAGGGGCATCCTCGATCGATGGTTCGCCGGTCAGCTTCGCCTGGCGATCGATTCTTTCCCGTTCGTGCCCCTGCGCCTGCGGGCACGCTCAGTTACGAATCTTGACCTGTTGATTAACGCCCGCTAGCTGCGCGACTGCTGTTATCAGATCGGCGGGCTCCACGGGTTTTGTCATGTGACGCTGAAATCCCGCTGCCAGCGTCATCTCGGAATTGTGTGGACCGGCATACGCTGTCAACGCGATGGCGGGGACCCGTCCTCCCTGCTGCGGGCGGAGCTCCCGAACCCGCCGGATGAGCTCCAGCCCATCGCGCCCTGGCATCGCAATGTCGCTGATGAGCACGTCGGGCGGGTAAGCGGTCACCACTTCTAGCGCTTCAGTGGCGGAGGCACACGCGATCACGCGGGCCCCACGCGTTTGCAACATCAACTCGACGATCTCGCGTGCCTCCGCATCGTCGTCAACGACGAGTACGGTGATGTCGTGCAACATGGGCACAGATTGCCATCCGGTCACGCGGGCCTCGGTCCGGCGCTCCAGTTCCGGCAGCGAGCCTTCCGAGGGCCTGACGCCTTGGGGAATGGATACGGTGAACGTGGCTCCCCGGTCCTTCCCGTCGCTCGCGGCCGCGACGGTGCCGCCATGCAGCTCCACCAGGTGGCGAACGATGGCCATGCCGAGGCCGAGGCCTCCGTGCAGGCGCGAGAACGAGCTGTCAGCCTGGGTAAAGCGCTCGAAGACGTGCGGAAGGAACTCCGGGTCGATGCCCTGTCCGGAGTCGGAGACGGTCACGACGATGTCGCGCGCGTGCGCCTGCACTTCGATCCGAACGCGTCCCTCCTTCGGCGTGAACTTAATCGCGTTCGACAAGAGGTTCCACATGACCTGCTGGAGGCGATCCCGGTCGGCGATTATCGGGGCCACCTCGCCGAACGCCGTATCGACGACGATCCCCTTGGCGTCGGCCGCCGGTTGGACGGATTCGAGGGCAGCCTCGATCACGGCACGAATACTCACTAACCCCAGATGGAGGTTGAGCTTGCCCCCGATGATGCGGGAAACGTCCAGGATGTCGGCGACAAGCTGCGCCTGCGCCTGCGCGTTGCTCTTGATGACCCGTGTGGCCCGGTCGACCGCCGCATCGTCTCGCGTGCCCACCTGCAGGATGTGCGTCCAGCCCAGGATCGCATTGAGTGGCGTGCGGAGCTCGTGAGAGAGGGTCGCGAGGAACTCGTCCTTCATCCTGTTCATCGCCTGCGCTTCCAGCCGTGCGTGCTGCTCGCGTTCCAGCAGCGCCGCGCGCTCCATTTCGACGCGCTGGCGCTCGGCGATTTCCGTTTTGAGCGAGCGATTGGTCTCCGCGAGCTCGCTGGTGCGGGCTTCGACGCGCTGCTCCATCTCGTCGTATGCGCGCTTCAGGGCGTCGGCGGAGTCTTTGATGGCGTGGCGTTTCGTGTACAACTCGACGAAGACTGCCACTTTCGAGAGCAGCACTTCGGGGACGAACGGCTTGAACAGATAGTCGACGGCCCCGACTGAATAGCCGCGGAAGACGTGCGTGTCGCTCTTGAAGTTGGCGGTCAGGAAAATGACCGGTGTGTGGCGGGAGCGCTCGCGCCGCCGAATCAGCTCGACGGTCTCATATCCGTCGAGATCCGGCATCGCCACGTCCATCAGGATCAACGCGAACTCCTGACGGAGCACGGCCCTCAGGGCGTCGGCCCCGGAGCCTGCCCGCACCAGCGTGTGCCCCGTATCCTTGAGAATGGCTTCCAGCGCCAGCAGGTTCTCCGGATGGTCATCGACGAGCAGGAGGCTGACCGGAGTCATCGCACTCCCGCCGGTGGGCCAGCCAGCGCACCGAGCACGCGCCCGATGTCAGGCAGCCCCAGCACGTGATTGACGGGGGTCGCCGCGAGTACCGCTCGCGGCATGACGTCACACTCTGCCACTGATGGCTCCTGGACGAGGGCACAGCCGCCGCGCGCCCGAATCGCGCGCATGCCCTGGCTGCCGTCCGCGCTCGCTCCCGTCAGGATCACACCGATGACGCTCTCACCGTACGCCTCGGCCGCGGTCTCGAACAACACGTCGATCGAAGGACGCGCCCAGAGGACTGGCCCTTCGGTGGAGAGGGCGAAGAGGTCGCGTGCCTCGATCATCAAGTGATAATCGGCCGGCGCCACATACACATGCCCCGGCGCGATCGGCGACTTGTCTTCCACCTCGCACACGGAGAGCGAGGTGTGGCGCTGCCAGATCGTCGAGAGATCTCCGTCGGTGGACGGCGCCGTAGCCCGATGCTGGGCGATGACGACCGGCAACGGGAAGCCGGACGGCAGCGCAGCCAGCACCGTTGAGATGGCCTCAAGCCCCCCGAGGGACGCCCCGATCACCACCACGCCGTATCCCATATGCCGTCAATGCGCTCGCCGGAACAATTTCTCGCCAGCCACCAGGGGCTCGTACTCGTGCTCGGTTGTGAGAAAGCGGAGCGACTCGTGCGACCCGAGCCCCAGCAGCCCGAACGTCGCCAGACTTCGCGAGAACAAGTCGTGGACGCGCTCCTGCAGCGGCCGGGTGAAGTAAATCATGACGTTGCGGCAGAGGATGACGTTGAACTCGTTGAAGACCCCGTCGGACACCAGGTTGTGCTGCGAAAAGACGATCTGGTCGCGCAGCGACGGGCGCAGGATGACGTGGTCGTAGGCGGCGGTGTAGTAGTCGGAGAACGCCTGCGTCCCGCCGGAGGCGAGGTAGTTGACCGTGTACTTCTGCATCACGTCTACCGGATAAATCCCTTCCCGCGCCTTCTGCAGTACCACCTCGTTCATGTCCGTGGCATAGATGCGGCAGCGGTCGTACAGCCCTTCTTCCCGGAGCAGAATCGCCAGCGAATAGACCTCTTCGCCCATCGAGCAGCCCGCCTGCCAGACACGGACGAACGGATAGGTGCGCAACAACGGGATCGCATGCCGCCGAAACACGAGGAAAAACCCCGGATCCCGGAACATCGCGCTCACGTTCACGGACAATCCCAGCAGCAGACGTTCGAGGCACGCCGGTTCGTGGAGCATCTTCTCCAGCAAACCGGAGACGGTCTTTAGGCCCTCCGCCGCCACCGCCCCACGTACGCGCCGGCGCAGCGACGATCGCGCGTAGCCACGAAAATCGAACCCGTGGTGGCGGTAAATCGCCTCCAGCAGCAGGTCGATTTCGAGCTCTTCCAGCGCGCTCCGATCCTCCTGGCGCATGGGCTACCGGTACAACCACACGCGCAGCAGCGAGATAAGCTGTTCCGTATCCACGGGCTTCGTAATGTAATCGGAGGCGCCCGCCTCGATACACTTCTCGCGGTCGCCTTTCATGGCCTTGGCCGTGAGCGCGATGATGGGGAGCGACTTGAACTTGCGCATCTTCCGGATCGCCTGCATGGCCTCGTAGCCGTCCATCTCAGGCATCATCACGTCCATCAGCACGACGTCGATCCTCGCCGTATTCTTCAGGGTGTCGATGCCGTCCTTGCCGTTTTCGGCGTACAGCACCTCCATCTCGTATTGCTCGAGGACGCTCGTCAGCGCGAAGATGTTGCGAATGTCATCATCGACCACCAGCACCTTCTTTCCGGCCAGCGCGGGATCGGTGTGGTGCAGCCGCTCGAGGATCTTGCGCTTCGGCTCCGGCAGGTCGCCCTCGACCCGGTGGAGGAACAGGGCCGTCTCGTCCAGGAGCCGGTCGAGCGACTTGACGTCCTTGATGATGATGGTCTCGGCGACACGCCGCAGCTCGGTCTCCTGCTTCTTGGTCAGCTCTTTCCCGGTATAGACGATCACGGGAATCTGCGACATCGCCGCGCTGGCGCGCATCTTCTCCAGCAGGTCGAACCCACTCATGTCGCTGAGACCGAGGTCGAGCACCATGCAGTCGAATTGCGTTCGCTCGAGCGCCGCCAGTGCCTCCTCTCCGGTCGCGACTGCCGTGGTCTGGACGTCGCTGTTTCCGATCAGCTCGACGATGCTGTTGCGCTCGACGTCGTTGTCCTCGACGACCAGCAGGTTCTTGATTTTCCGCTCGATGAAGCCGGCGATGGTCCCGAGCGCTGCGCCAAGATCCTCCTTGGTGACCGGCTTCGCGAGGTGCGCGATCGCGCCGAGCTTCAGCCCGCGCTGCACCTCGTCGGTGACGGAGATGATGTGCACGGGGATGTGCCGCGTGGCCGGGTCGTGCTTCAACCGATCGAGCACCGTCCATCCGTCGAGCGCCGGCAGGTCGATGTCCAGCGTGATGGCGTCGGGCTTCAACTGCTTGGCCATCGCCAGGCCGACGTCCCCGCGGACGGCGACGACCCCCTTGAAGCCCCGCTCGTGCGCCGCGTCCAGGAGGATCGGCGCGAAGCTGAGATCGTTCTCGACGATCAGCAGCACTCTGTCACCCGCCGAGATGCCGGCGCGATCGTCGGGAACCGCGCTCTCCATCGTGGCCAGGTCGAGCGCCTCGCTTTCCGGCAGCGACGACGGCGCGCGATGGGGACGTGCGGGGCGCGGACGATTCAGCTCCTCCCGCGCCTCGATGGCCGCATCGCGATCGAAGGTCTCCGGCAGGTACAGGACGAACGAGCTGCCGAGGCCGACCTGGCTCGAGAGCCTGATCTCGCCGCCGAGCAAACGGGCGATCTCGCGGCTGATCGAGAGGCCCAGGCCCGTACCGCCGTATTTGCGGCTCGTGGTGCCGTCCGCCTGCTGGAACGCCTCGAAGATGATGCGGTGCTTGTCCTCCGGGATACCGATGCCCGTGTCGGAGACGCGGAAGGCGATCACCCGCCTCGCCCGGTTCAGGGTGGCATTGTCGGGGGCCCAGCCGTCGGGGGCCACATCGATCGTCAGGTCGACCTTGCCCTGCTCGGTGAATCTCAACGCGTTCGACAGGAGGTTCTTCAACACCTGCTGCAACCGCTTGGCGTCGGTGTCGATCGCCTCCGCGAGCGCATCGCCGAGGTGCACGTCGAAGCCCAGTCCCTTGTCGACGGCGAGTTGCCTGAACGTACGCTCCACGTAGCTCTGCAGCTCGCTGAACGGGACCGGCGCGACATCGACGTCCATCATCCCCGACTCGATCTTCGAGAGGTCGAGGATTTCGTTGATCAGCTCGAGCAGGTCCGAACCGGACGTGAAGATCGTCTTCGCGAACTCAACCTGCTTCTCGGTCAGGTTGTTGTCCGGGTTCTGCGAGAGCAGTTTCGACAGAATCAGCAGGCTGTTCAGCGGCGTCCGGAGCTCGTGCGACATGTTCGCGAGGAACTCGGACTTGTACTTCGATGTGAGGGCGAGCTGGTCCGCCTTCTCTTCGAGCGAGGCACGCGCCAGGTCGATCTGCTGGTTCTTGTCTTCGACCTCCCGGTTCTGCTTCGCCAGCAGCTCCGCCTTCTCTTCCAGCTCCTCGTTGGTCTGCTGCAGCTCCTCCTGCTGCTGCTTGAGGCGCTCTTCCGACATCTGCAGCGTGCGCGCCTGCTGTTCCAGACGCGTATTCGTATCGGTCAGCTCGCGCTGCCGCGTCTGCAGTTCGCCGGCGAGTGACTGAGACTCCTTCAGCAAGTCCTCCGTCCTCATGGTGGCCACAATCGTGTTGAGCACGATGCCGATGCTCTCGGTGAGCTGATTGAGGAAGGTCAGGTGGGTTTCGCTGAACCGGTAGAAGGAGGCCAGCTCGATGACCGCTTTTACCTGTCCCTCGAACAGCACCGGCAGCACGACGATGTTCATCGGAGCCGCCTCGCCCAGCCCGGAGCTGATCTGGACGTAGTCGTCCGGCACCTGCGTCAGGACGATGCTCTGCTTCTCGAGCGCGCACTGACCGACGAGCCCCTCGCCGGCGTGGAAGCGGTTCGACAGGTGCTTGCGCTCGGTGTACGCGTAACTGGCGAGCAGCGCCAGATCCGGCTGTCCGTTTTGCGGCTCGTTGAGATAGAACACTCCGTGTTGCATGGACACGAGCGGCGCCAGCTCTGAGAGGATCGTGCGCGACACCGTCTGGAGATCGCGCTGGCCCTGCAGCAGCCGGGTGAACTTCGCGAGGTTGGTCTTGAGCCAGTCCTGCTCCGTATTCTTCTGCGTCGTGTCCTTGAGGTTGCGGATCATCTCGTTGATGTTGTCCTTGAGGGACGCCACCTCGCCGGCGGCATCGACCGCGATCGCCTGCGAGAGATCGCCTTTGGTGACGGCCGTCGCCACGTCCGCGATGGCGCGCACCTGGGTGGTGAGGTTCGCCGCCAGCCGGTTCACGTTGTCCGTGAGGTCGCGCCAGGTGCCGGCGGCGCCGGGCACGCTCGCCTGGCCGCCCAGCTTGCCTTCGATTCCCACTTCGCGTGCGACGGAGGTGACCTGGTCCGCGAAGGTCGCGAGCGTGTCGATCATCCCGTTGATCGTGTCGGCCAGCTCCTCGATCTCCCCCTTGGCTTCGAGCACCAGCTTGCGTTTGAGGTTGCCGTTGGCCACCTCCGTGACGACCCGTGCGATGCCGCGGACCTGGTTCGTCAGGTTGTCCGCCATGAAATTCACGTTGTCGGTGAGGTCCTTCCAGGTCCCGGCGACGCCCTTGACCTCGGCCTGTCCGCCGAGCTTGCCTTCCGTGCCCACCTCACGCGCGACGCGCGTGACTTCCGACGCGAATGTACTGAGCTGATCGACCATGGTGTTGATCGTGTTCTTCAGCTCGAGGATCTCTCCTCGCACGTCGACGGTGATCTTCTTGGACAAGTCGCCGTTGGCGACGGCGGTCGTCACGGCGGCGATGTTGCGCACCTGATTCGTCAGGTTGTTCGCCATGAAGTTGACGTTGTCGGTGAGGTCCTTCCACGTCCCCCCGACGCCGCGCACCATCGCCTGGCCGCCCAGCTTGCCTTCCGTCCCGACCTCGCGCGCCACGCGGGTCACTTCGTCCGCGAAGGAGCTGAGCTGGTCCACCATGGTGTTGATGGTGTTCTTCAGCTCGAGGATCTCCCCGCGCACGTCGACGGTGATCTTCTTCGAGAGGTCGCCGGACGCGACGGCCGTCGTGACGTCGGCGATATTGCGGACCTGGTTGGTCAGGTTGCTCGCCATGAAGTTGACGTTGTCGGTGAGGTCCTTCCACGTGCCGGCGACCCCCTTCACGTCGGCCTGGCCGCCGAGCTTCCCCTCGGTGCCCACCTCCCGGGCGACACGTGTGACTTCCGACGCGAACGATCCGAGCTGGTCCACCATGGTGTTGATGGTGTTCTTCAGCTCGAGGATCTCGCCGCGCACCGGGACGGTGATCTTTTTCGACAGGTCGCCGTTGGCCACCGCCGTCGTGACCTCCGCGATGTTGCGGACCTGGCTGGTAAGGTTGCCTGCCATCGCGTTGACGTTGTCGGTCAGGTCCTTCCACGTCCCGGCGACGCCGCGGACTTCCGCCTGGCCGCCGAGCGCGCCTTCGGTACCCACCTCTTTGGCGACGCGCGTCACTTCCGAGGCGAACGACCCGAGCTGGCCGACCATCTTGTTGATGACATCCTTGATCTGCAGGATCTCGCCGCGCGCGTCGACGGTGATTTGCTGGGTGAGGTCGCCGCCGGCGATCGCGGTGGCGACCTTGGAGACGTCGCGCAGCTGCACCGTCAGGTTGCCCGCCATCGCGTTGACGTTGTCGGTCAGGTCCTTCCAGGTGCCTGCGACGCCCTTCACTTCAGCCTGGCCGCCGAGCTTCCCCTCGGTGCCGACCTCTTTGGCGACGCGCGTGACCTCGGACGCGAACGAACTGAGCTGATCGACCATCGTGTTGATCGTGTTCTTCAGCTCGAGGATTTCGCCGCGCACGTCGACGGTGATCTTGCGGGACAGGTCGCCGTTCGCCACCGCCGTCGTCACGTCCGCGATGTTGCGCACCTGGCTCGTCAGGTTGCTGGCCATGAAGTTCACGTTGTCGGTGAGGTCCTTCCAGGTGCCGGCGACGTCCTTGACCTCGGCCTGCCCGCCGAGTTTGCCTTCCGTACCGACCTCGCGGGCCACGCGCGTGACTTCCGACGCGAACGACCCGAGCTGGTCGACCATCGTGTTGATGGTGTCCTTCAGCTCCAGGATCTCGCCGCGGACATCGACCGTGATCTTTTTCGAAAGATCGCCGTTCGCGACGGCGGTTGTGACGTACGCGATGTTGCGCACCTGGTCTGTCAGGTTGCCGGCCATGAAATTCACGCTGTCGGTGAGGTCTTTCCACGTGCCGGCGACGCCGCGGACGTCCGCCTGGCCACCGAGCTTGCCTTCGGTGCCGACCTCGCGCGCGACGCGTGTCACCTCCGACGCGAACGCGTTGAGCTGGTCGAGCATCGTGTTGAAGACGTCCTTGATCTGCAGGATCTCGCCCTTCACGTCGACCGTCACCTTCTGGGTGAGGTCGCCTTTGGCGATGGCGGTGGCGACCTTCGAGACGTCGCGAAGCTGCACGGTCAGGTTGCTGGCCAGCGTGTTGACGTTCTCGGTGAGGTCCTTCCATGTGCCGGCGACGTCGCGCACTTCCGCCTGGCCACCCAGCTTGCCTTCCGTGCCGACTTCTTTCGCCACGCGCGTCACTTCCGAGGCAAACGAGCTGAGCTGATCGACCATCGTATTGATCGTCACCTTCAGCTCGAGGATCTCGCCTCGCACGTCCACCGTAATCTTCTTGGACAGGTCTCCCTTGGCGACCGCCGTCGTCACCTCGGCGATGTTGCGCACCTGGCTGGTCAGGTTGTTCGCCATCGAGTTGACGTTGTCGGTCAGATCCTTCCAGGTGCCGGCCACGCCTTGAACATCCGCTTGGCCACCCAGCTTGCCTTCGGAGCCGACTTCCTTCGCCACACGTGTCACTTCGGAGGCAAACGACCCGAGCTGGTCGACCATCTCGTTGAACACGTCCTTGATCTGGAGGATCTCGCCCCGAGCGTCGACCGTGATCTTCTGCGTCAGATCGCCGCCCGCAATCGCCGTGGCGACCTTCGACACGTCACGCAGCTGCACCGTCAGATTGCCGGCCATCGCGTTGACGTTGTCCGTCAGGTCTTTCCAGGTGCCGGCCACGCCTTTCACTTCGGCCTGGCCCCCGAGCTTGCCTTCGGTGCCGACTTCCTTGGCCACGCGCGTGACTTCCGACGCGAAGGAGCCGAGCTGGTCGACCATCGTGTTGACCGTGTTCTTGAGCTCGAGAATCTCGCCGCGCACGTCGACCGTGATCTTCTTGGAGAGATCACCTTTGGCCACGGCCGTCGTGACCGCGGCGATGTTGCGCACCTGACCCGTCAGGTTGTTCGCCATCGAGTTGACGTTGTCCGTCAGGTCCTTCCAGGTGCCCGCGACCCCCTTCACCTGCGCCTGCCCACCGAGCTTGCCTTCGGTGCCGACCTCACGCGCAACGCGCGTGACCTCGGACGCGAAGGTGCTCAACTGGTCCACCATGGTGTTGACCACTTTGGCGGTCCGCAGGAACTCGCCCGTGAGCGGGCGGTCGTCGATTTCGAGCCCCATGCTCTGCGACAAGTCGCCCTTGGCGACGGCGCCGATGACGCGCGCGACCTCCGTGGTCGGCTGGACAAGATCGGTTACGAGCGTGTTGACCGACTCGATACACTCCTGCCACTCGCCGGTGGCCGCCGGAAGCGAGGCGCGTTGCTTGATGTTGCCGCCCTTGCCGACGACGCTGCTGATGCGGGCGAATTCCTTCGCCATGCGCTGGTTCAGCTCGATCACGCTGTTGAGTGTGTCGTAGATCTTGCCGGCGGTGCCGATCTGATCGACCGGCAGGCGTGCTGAAAAATCACCGCCCCTGTAGTCGGATAAGACCTTCAGCAATTTCTTGGGATCGATCGCGTCGCTCGTCGTGGCGGCTTGCGCTCTCATGTAGTAGCTCCCGTCGCACTCGGTTTCCGAAAGGCCTGCAGCAAAAGGAAAGAGTTCCGTAACGAATCGCCTCGAGGGCCGACGCGGCGAACCAGTGACGTAATCTGAAAACGAACCCGGGGCAAGCGAGAAACGGTGAACTGATGAGGTCGTCTAGCCTGCCTCCACACGCTCGGAGCTCTGTGGCGACGCTAACAGCCGCTTGATCGCCGCAAGCAGCACATCGGGTGGGCAGGGCTTTGTAAAAAAGAGAGCGGCGCCAGCGCGGAGCGCTTCGGTGCGTGTCTCGTCGTCCGAATACGCGGTGAGCGCAATGATCGGAATCGCTCGGGTGGCCTTGTTCGACGTGAACTTGCGCGTCAACTCGATCCCGTCCAGCGGTCCCGGCATTCGGACGTCCGCAACGATGATCGCTGGCGGACTCACGACTGCCTGCTGATACGCGGATAACGGATCACCGAATTCCTGGACGGTGAACCCGGCCTCGGTCAATACGTCACGATAGGCTGAGCGGTCATCCTCTGAATCATCGATCAGAAGCACGTTTACGGAGGGTTGGGTCGAGGGGGTGTGTGCCAACTTTAGGAAGAAACCCTACCGAGCCTGAACGATGTCTCTGCACTCTCGCGACTGGAGAGCATACAAGACGTGACGTTTAGCTTTCAGTAACTTATAGTGTGCGATCAATTTATATGGCTTGCCCCACTTCGTCAAGGACCCGTACAGGAAAAGCATCTTGGATGTGCCACGCGGGCCGTTTTGTGACAATCTTTCCTGCCACATTTCCCCAGCCGCGCTTGCGCGGTATGGAGTTCTTTCTTCGTCTTCCACGTGTGAGCCGCCGGCAAGTTCGCCCTGTGAGTCTGGAAAGCGACAGCGAGCGTTCGTTTGTTTTGGCATCGGCGTTGCTGGCCGATTTTGTCGATGGGACGCCGCCCGGGTACATTGAATCGCGGGATGGTTCGAAGACTGTCTGGCGGGGCTGTCTGGAGTTAATACTCGCCCGACTGTAGCAGATAAGTTATAACTCCCCGGTCACTCGGATTCGAACAGTTTCGGCAGGGAAATGTTCAGCGCATGTGCGAGGTTTTCCAGGTTCTTCAGTGACGGATTCCGTTTCCCCAGTTCAATGCTGCAAGGTACACGCGATGAATGCCGGCTTCTTCTGCCAAGCGTTCTTGCGACCAACCCTTCTTCGCTCTCAAAGACCGAATCCGGCGGGCTAGCGCTTTTGCCGCGGGCGGGATCAATGGGACGGGACGTTTGACCACGATCGATGGTCTTCGTTACCAGCGACGCACTCAATAGACTATGAGTTACAAGGCCAAAAATCGGCCCAGCAAAAAGCGAGCCGTCATCCTGCGAACGGGCGAGCGTACTCCGATAGTGCTCTCACCCCACGCCAAGTCCCTCCTCGCGCCGTTGCCGAGAGGTACGCGACGACCCGTCGAGTCCCGGCCTTGGTTTCAGGGAGACAACGGCTTTGGACGGATGTTGGATTTACGTCTAAGGGCGCACAGGACGATTCGCCTTCCACGCCACGGTGACGTTCCGTGACCGACACAACGCAGCGACCTGAATCTTGAGGAGCTTCCTGATTGGTGCGCTCCGGACCCGCATAACGTGCTGCTGTAGCTGCTTCAATGCGGTGTGAATCCGCAGCTCCAGTGCCGCCTCTTCATTGAAGCAGTACCGGAGCGTCGCCACGACCTGGGCAAGCTTCTGCCGGGCGCCTTCCCCTCGGCCTAACCATCCGATGAATTTTTCGATCTGAGTGAGCAGGGCGAGTTCTACGGCGCCTCTGGTTTCAACCAAAATAGACATCGCGATCCAAGAAGGCAACCCGTGTGCCAGATCAGATTCCAATGTATGCATTGGGAGATGTTTTTTGATGTACGGACGTTACTGCGACGTGCGTGTGGCGTCAGCGCCGGAGAAGTGCCCGTGGGCAAAGCCGCGGAGACACGATATTCGCCTCTCAGGCTGGGAGTGTCTTCCAACGCCGCTCGCCCGTGCCTCGGTCCTGCTGGACGCGGAATGAGAGCATCGCGATCGCGCGGCCATCTTCGCTCTCGGCGGTGACGCGCCACCTTCCCGGCCTGCAGGTCGACTTTACGGCCGTGCCCCGGAACCCCTCCGCGCGGCCGCCCACGATGTCTAGGGGAATCCGGTCGGTCGTTATCCACGTTTCGCGCGCCGAATCGAACGCCTGCCACCGGATCATGACGCGATGGCGAAATCCCGACGGCGCGAAGACGCGCGCGAAATAGTGCAGGCGGTCTCCGTCGCGCTGTTCGAATGAGCCTGAATCGGGCCGCCAAAACTCGCCAGCCGCCGGCTCCTTGTAGACGAGCGTGTAGCCGCCATCGTCGCGACGGACATCGTGGTAGATGCCCTGGAATTGCACGGACAACGGCACGGGCGGGATCAGGCGGAGCAGGTACAGAGCGCCGATGAACATGAGCACGGCGGCGGCGGGAGCAAACAGCCGCATCCGCGCGAGCGTTCGATCGGGATCTGACGGAGAAAGCCAGACGGCCACCTGCCACACCACGGCCGCGGAAGAGAGAAGTGTCAGCAGGAACACCCACGCATCGATGCGGCCCAGCAGGATGGGAATGAAGTATGTCAAAAAGGAGAGCACGCAGAAGCTATAGAGGCCCAGTCGCAGCCGGTACCCGGCGCGCCGTATTCGCGGTACCTCGTTGACCACCATGACACCGGCGAGCAGGGCAAGGAACACGGCTGGGCGCGTGCTGGTGCTGCTCCTGAAATAGAGCACGAGGTACGCGCTGAGCAGGCCCCCATATAAGAAGTGGAGCGCTTCCACGTTGTACCGCCACCAGCGCTCGGTGAGGCGCCCCGGTGCCCACCTGCCGACGGCTTCCCGGTGCTGATAGACGAGCAGACCGGTCAGCCCCGCCAGGTATCCAAGCTGGAACGCCAGATCCGTCCAGGCGTCGATGCGCTGCATCGTGAAGAAGTCAAACAGAAAGCCCGCCACGAACGTCGCGCCGGCTGAGTGGCGACGAACCACGAGGGGAACAGAAAGGCGTTGGCTACTGGTGAGCGTCACGCGCGCCATTTCGCCATATCAGGACGCTGTCGCTCTCGAGGGGATAACGTTACGCGACGGCCGGCTGGTAATGCCGTCTACCCGTTGCGCCTCTCCCGGTGTATGCGATAAGCGTCCATCCGAGCTCGCGTAACTGGGCTGCGATCCCCGCGTGGCGCTGCAGTGCAATGACGCCTGATTCGAACATCTCCACCATCGCACCATCCACGTTGCTGTTCGGAACAAGCGATAGCATGTACGACGAGCTGTCGGATTCACGATCGACTCCGCACGTGAGCAGCTCATTACCGCGTTGAAAGATCCACCGAACAATGCAATGCGATGCGGGCTGGGTCCGTTTAATCATGGACGCACCCAGTTCAAGAATGGTGCCGTCTGAGAGCGTCACGTCGGCGGCTCGTTGGTCGGACGCCGGCGCCAGTGTGATCGCGGTCTTCTCCAGTGCGCGTACGGAATCGTGCTATCGGCGGGAGGAGTGTGTGGCGGTGGGCTGCGCCGGACATACGCCGGCCGCCACTGCCACACAGCCCTGGAAGCCTTTCGGCTACGAGGCTCTTTCGGTCCTCGGCTGGCTAAACAGCAAAAAGAATGCCGACACACCGGCTGGTGGGAGGCTGGTGCCGCGTCGAGACGAATCTTGGGTTCCTGCCGGCGGTGTAGGCGACGACTGTCCAACCAGACTGCCACAACTGAGACGCAATCACGGAGAGCCGTTGAAACGCCCGCATACCGGTGTCGCACGTTTCTACGCCGCGTTCCGCTGACCAATGTGGCACGAGTGAGAATGTATATAGACGTCGCCTGGAGCGTGATCGAGCTCCAGCGTCAAAAAACTGATTGTCCCGGCGGAAGATCCAGCGACGCACACGGCGCGTAGACGTACGACCGGCGGTCGTCATGTCAGCGGCGGGGTTCAAGAAGAATGCCGCCGCGTGACGTCACGGGCGCCGTCTCGCATACGCCGATGTCGTTGTTGCCCTCCCAGCTCGCAGGCCTTCCCGGCCTACTTTGTAATCGAGAGGTGAGACCGAGCGCAGATCTCGCTTTGGCAGTGAGCGATCGTCGACGTACGTTCCAACAGCTGCGATCCTCCTGGTATCACGTTTGCTCATGTCCGAGCCAACTTCGCTTGTCGGGCACTCTGCCCGGGCAACAGACGTCCCACCATCTCAGACGGGAGGCGTTGCGCCTCCCGGCTCGCCAATTTGCGCGCGAATACGGGGGCGTTCTGGACGCGTCGAAGCCACGGCGCATGTAGCGCCCTGCGGAGTCCACGTGATTCATGGGCGCCTCGCACTGGCGAGCATCTGTTTTGGGCGATGTCATGGAGCCGTTCTCGCGGAACTGCAGAAATGATCCGGAAGTCTCTGCGGAAGTGGAATTTGATTACATACCGGAGAAGCTATTGATTGCCGAGACGCCAGCGATAGAAAAGGCGGCTAGAGTCGTGGAGCCGTGTAACACGTGAGGGGCGGAAGGCATTCTGCTGCCGAACGTCACAGTCCACGATTCGAGCGAGGGGCGGCCAGCTCGGCTATCAAGCCCAACCACAAGTCTTAACCTCGTGCCGTTGCCCCCCGGACGGCCCGCGTCGGTATTGTCTCAGTTTGGCGAGTGGTCAGGCACCGCAACCACGCGACCGCCGTGACACCGACCGAACCGACAACTAGCCCTTTACCTTACGCGGTTTGTTCGGCGTACGCCGTTTCGGAACTGTGTCCGTGCCCACATCCGCGATGTCCCAGGTGTGTTGGCAGGCGCCGCAGAAGTACGCGACGTGGGACGCGCCGCCCTTGATGATGCGCTCGCTGCGGACAAAGCCTGTTTTTCGGCATCGCGGGCACGTCAGTCTGGTCGGCATGCCGCCCGAAAGAATACCAACGTACCGCAAATTCAAAGCGCGGCCGTAGCAAATGACTTCTGGTGTGCCTTCGCTTGTCGCCGCGACCTGGCCGGCGTACGACGCCAACGTGGCGAGGGCCGAGGAGATCGTGATCCCGGTGCAGGTCAACGGCAAGGTGCGGAGCCGCCTGACGGTGTCGGCGGAAGCCTCCGAGCAGGAGCTGGAACGGCTCGCGCTGGCCGATCCGGCCATCCAGGGCTATACCACGGGGAAGACGGTGAAGAAGGTCGTGGTGGCGAAGGGGAGGCTGGTATCACTGGTAGTTCAATAGGTTCAATAGGTTCAATTGGTTCAATTGGTTCAATTGGTTCTAGAGGTTCAGTACGTAGGGCGGGTCCCGCGAAGCGGACCCGCCGAGGAGAAACGTGAAAAAGGTTAGCTTCATTCTCATCGTGGCAATGCTGAGCTCCGGGTGCGGGTATGCGCTCGCGGGACGCGGGTCGTTCCTGCCTGACTACATCCGTGTCGTCGGCATTCCGCAGCTCGTGAACGGCAGCACGTTCTTCCAGGTGGAGCAGATCCTTACCGAGAAGATCCGCACGGAGTTCATCGGGCGCGGCCGGTACACCGTGATCCCTGCGCCCGAAGGCGCCGACGCCGTCGTCACGGGCGCCGTCACGGCGATCACCGTCCAGCCGGTCGGCTTCACGGAGCAGCAGCTCGCGTCGCGGTACCTGTTCACGCTCA
>Ga0184627_10000472_pt1 | contig 15703 bp, 18 predicted proteins | sample PLM3_127_b1_FD_133150 | JGI IMG/M metagenome (GOLD analysis project Ga0184627, IMG submission 133150) | Groundwater sediment microbial communities from an aquifer in East River, Colorado, USA - PLM3_127_b1 | ecosystem: Environmental > Terrestrial > Soil > Riparian zone | place: USA: East River...
CAGGTGGAAGTAGGGTACCGGTAGGAGTTCCGAGTGCCGGGTGGCGAGTCAGCGTTCCTTCGCGAGCGTCTGGCACTTGGGGCAGTGACGGTTGCGGTAGGAGTGGTAGACATAGTGGGTCTCGCCGCAGCGGTCGCAGCGGCTGATCTGGCCGCCGAGGGCGGCGGTGCGGCAGCGCTCGATCGCGCGCAGTGCACGGTACTGCACCCCGGCGAGCCGAGCACCGGCGACGAGCGCCGGGGCGTGCGCGCGCACGATGTCGGCGAGCTCGATCCGGACCGCCCCGCGCGCGCCATGCGCGCTCGGGTGCACGGCCTACAAGCGGCTGAGTTCGGCGCGGTCGAGCAGCTCCAGCGGCGAGGGGGTCGCCGCCAAGTGCCGGTCGGTGAGATGGAAGTAGCGCAGCGTCGAGCCGATGTGGCCGTGGCCCATGAGCCGCTGGATCGTGTGCACGTCGACGCCGGCCTCGAGCAGATGAGTGGCGAAGGCGTGGCGCAGCGCGTGGATGCCGCCGTGCTTGGTGATGCCGGCACGGGCCTTCGCGGTGCGGTAGATGCGCTGCGCGGTGATGACCGCGATTGGCCGCTCCTCACCGCCGTAGCGCTCGCCGACGAACAGCCAGTGCTTGGGCCGGTAGCCGAGCCAGTAGCGGCGAAGCTCACCGAGCAGCCGCTCGGAGAGCAGCGTGTAACGGTCCTTGGCGCCCTTGCCCTGTTCGACGCGGATTGTCATGCGCGAGGAGTCGATGTCGCCGACCTTGAGGTGGCAGAGCTCCGAGACCCGCAGCCCCGATCCGTAGGCGGTCATGAGCATCGCCCGGTGCTTGGGGTTCTCGGTTGCCGCGAGCAGCCGCGCGATCTCCTCGCGGGCGAGGATCTGCGGCAGCTTCTGCGGCTGCTTCGGCCGTGGCAGCGCGGACTCGGCCGCGCTGCGCTTGAGCGTGACCCGGTAGAAGAACTGAAACGCGCTCGCCGCGACGTTGCAGCTGCTCGCACTGAGCTTGCGCTCGGTGAGCAAGTGCAGAAGATAACGCTGGATCTCTTCCTGACCGATGCGATCGGGCGATCGGCCGTAGTGCTTCGCCAGCGCCGCGACCGCGCCGACATACGCTTCGCGTGTCCGCTCCGACATGCCACGGATCGCGAGATCGGCTTCCAGCTGCTTGCGCAACGCGCTCATCGTGTGTCTCCTCACGTGACCGCGGGAACATCCCCGCCGGATCACGCTGACACACCCACCCGGGCAGCGCGCAGCGCCGCGACGTTCATATCTCAATCGGCTTCAAAGAACTTCAGCGAGCGCTGAAGCAGCGACCTTCCACCGCGAAGCGGTTTAGTTCAACTAGAAGTCGGCGTCCCATCCGACGCCCTATAAAGCGTCTGGAAGGGGTCCGGCTGTACAGTAGTGGAAATACGGGGGCCTGAAATCATGGAGTTGGGCAGAAATAGGGCGTCCCAACGAATCCCGGGAAAGCCGTCTGGCGAAGCTGCGCCGCGCATGAAGGCGGTCCTCGCGTGCTCGATCAGGTAAGCCATCGCGTATGGCCGGACCACTATAGCATCCGCACCACGCAACGAATGCTGGGTACACGGAGATGAAGAACGATCTGCTGCATGACCAGCTCGCGGTCGTGAACGTCGGGCCGGAGATGTTCGTCGAGAGCGTGCGGGCCGGCGGTGCGCCGGTCGCTCACGTCGAGTGGCGGCCCGCGGGCGACGGCGACCCGAGCCTCGCGTGGCTGCTCGCGCAGCTCGCGGGCGATCCCGACGAGCCCGAATCGCCGGGCTCGCGCATCGACCGCGCGAACCAGACGGCGGTCGAGCGCATGCTCGCCGCGCGCGCGGTGCTCGTCGACGTCGCGTTGCGCGCGGACGAGGTCTGGCCGGAGCTCTGGGCGAACGGGAAGAGGACGCTCACGCATGCCGGGGCGCCGATTCCGTGGGCGGGCATGTGCGACCCGATGAAGGGGACGCTGATCGGCGCGGCGCTCTACGAGGAATGGGTGAGAACGCCCGAAGAGGCGGTCGAGCTGCTGGCGCGCGGAGAGGTGTCGTTCATCCCGAACCACGATCTCGGCGCGGTCGGGCCGATGTCGGGGACGATCTCGCCGTCGATGCCCGTGTTCGTCGTACGCAACTCGACCGGCGGGAACACGGCGTACTGCAACTTCAGCGAGGGCATCGGCCGCGTGCTGCGGTTCGGCGCGTACGGTCCCGAGGTGATCGACCGCCTGAAGTGGATCGCGACGGTCCTCGCGCCGGCGATCAAGACCGCGCTCGCGGCGCTTCCCGGCGGCGTCGACCTGAAGGCGATCCAGTCGCAGGCGCTCCTCATGGGCGACGAGGTGCACAGCCGCAATGCCGCCGCCACGGCGCTCTTCCACATGGCGATCGCCGGCGCGCTCGCCGGCAGCCCGTTCGACCGCGCGCGCGCGAAGGCGGCGCTCGACTTCGTCGCGGGGAACTCGCAGTTCTTCCTCAACCTGTCGATGGCGGCGTCGAAGGCGATCATGGACGCGGCGCACGGCGTCGCGCATTCGTCGATCGTCACCGCGATCGCCCGGAACGGCGTCACCACCGCGATCCGCGCGAGCGGGCTCGGCCGACGCTGGTTCGAGGCGCCGTCGGAGACGCCCGTCGGGCTCTACTTCCCGGGGTTCCGGCAGGAGGACGCGAACGCCGACCTCGGCGACAGCGCGATCTGCGAGACCGCAGGCTACGGCGGCCAGGCGCTCGCCGCCTCGCCGGCGCTCGTGCAGCTCGTCGGCGGGAGCGTCGCCGAGGCGATCGCGTATTCGCGCGAGATGTACCACGTGACCTGGGCGCGCAACCCCGTCATGTCGCTGCCGAATCTCGAGTTCGCCGGCGCCCCGGCGGGCATCGACGTGCGCAAGGTCGTCGACACCGGAATCCGCCCGGTGCTGACCACGGGCATCGCCCACCGGCAGGCGGGCGTCGGGCAGATCGGCGCCGGCATCGTGCGCGCCCCGATGGCCTGTTTCACGCCCGCGCTCGCCGCGCTGGCGGAAACGCTCGGCGTGGCCTGAAGCGCGCGGCGACCCCCCTCCGCATCGGGCGGCCGGGCCTGTACCGGCAGCGCGACCGGTACGCAGTTGCGCAAATACGTGTATATGCACTATTCTCCGCGGATGCCAGCCGCCGATCGGATCACCGGGTGCACCTGTGCCCAGCTGCGCAAGCTCACGCGCCGGATGACGCAGCACTATGACGTCCGACTCGCGCCGGCGGGCCTGCGCGTCACCCAGTACTCGCTGCTCGCGAACCTCGGCCGCGGCGGGCCGGCGACGATGTCGGCGCTCGCGGCCGCGATGGAGATGGACCGCACCACGCTCACCCGGAACCTGAAGCCGCTCGCGGACGCCGGCTTCGTGGCCGTGGCCGCGGGGGACGATGCACGCGAGCGGCTCGTGGCCGCGACCGAGCGCGGCCGTCGCGCCTGGCTCGCCGCGCGCGAGCAGTGGCGGCGCGCGCAGGACGAGGTGAACCGGGTGCTCGGGGTCGGCAAGGTCGCGGCGCTGCACGAGCTGCTCGAAGAATCGCTCGCGCGGCTGCGCGCGGCACGGACCGGGGCGGGCGAGGCGCGGGCGCCGCGGCCCACGCACAGGAAACGCAAGTGACCCGACGCAACGTCGTTCTCGTCCTCGCCGCAGCCGCGGCGATCTTCGGGCTCACGCTCGGGATCCGGACGGCGCTCGCCCTCTTCATCAGCACGATCAACACGCAGACGGGACTGGGGCTTGTCGCGATCAGCTTCGCGTTCGCCGTGTCGCAGCTCACGTGGGGGATCGCCCAGCCGTTCGCGGGCGCGATCGCCGACCGCTACGGCGCCGGCCGCGTGCTCGGCGCCGGGATCCTCATGGTCGCTGCCGGCACGGCGCTCACTACGGTCGCCGGGACCACCGGGGCGCTCGTCTTCACGATCGGCGTCCTGATCGCGGTCGGCGCGGGCGCCGCCGGGCCGTCGATCCTGCTCTCCGCCGTACAACGCCTCGTGCCGCCGGAGAAGCGCGGCATCGGGGCCGGGATGGTGACGGCCGGCGGCTCGTTCGGCCAGTTCGCGATCGTGCCGCTCGCGCAGGGCCTGATCGGCTGGACGGGCTGGATGAGCGCGTTGTTCTGGCTCGGCGGGCTGGCGGCGGCGGCGCTGCCGCTAGCGTGGCTGCTCCGCGGCACGAGCGAGGCGCCGGCCGCGGGGGCCGCGCCCCACGAGCCGTTCGGAAGCGCGCTCAAGCGCGCGTTCGGCGACTCCAACTACATGCTGCTGAACGCCGGGTTCTTCACCTGCGGCTTCCACGTCGCGTTCATCTCGACCCACCTGCCCGGCGTCGTCGATGCGTGCCAGCTGCCGGCGTCGGTGGGCGCGTGGTCGCTCGCCGTGATCGGCCTAGGCAACATGGTCGGAAGCTTCGCGATCGGCTGGTCGATGAACCGCTGGCGCTCCAAGTCGCTGCTCGCGCTGGTGTACGCGACGCGCGCGGTCGCCGTCGCCGTGTTCCTGGTCGCGCCGAAGACCGAGCTCACGTTCCTCGTGTTCGCGGCAGTGCTCGGGGTGTCGTGGCTCTCGACCGTGCCGCCGACTGCGGGGCTCGTCGCCAAGTTCTACGGCTCGCGTTACATGGCCACGCTGTTCGGCGTCGTGATGCTGTCGCACCAGATCGGCGGCTTCCTCGGCGCCTACCTCGGCGGCCTCGCGTTCGCGGCGACGGGATCGTACGACTGGATGTGGTACGCGGACATCGCGCTCGCGCTCGGCGCCGCCGTCGTCCACCTGCCGATCCGCGAGAAGCCGGTGCGGCCGGTCGCGGTTCCGGCCTGAGCGCGCGCGACCCGCCGCCCGCCGGGGATGCGGACCGGCGGAATGTAAAACTCTGTCAACGCCGCGCGAACGCGGTCCGGCACGCGCCCTCGCGCGCGCCGATTTGACAATTCTTTTCAGCACGCGCGCGGGAGACAGCCCAGACTTTCCGCGTGCGCTTCTCTGCGACCCCGGCGCGACGGCGCAAGTGCTGCGTAGGCGGCGGCGAACAGGCAGCGCACACCAGAATTCCGCGGTCGGGAGGTCGGGTGCAGGATCCTGTCGTCATCGTCATGCCCCTCGGGGGCGCCTGGCAAACCTACATCGAGGGAGGGGGCGAGCGGCAGGCGTTCGCCGCGCGCTACCCGGCGCTGGAATGGGCGCATCGCTGGGCCCAGGAGCACCGGCCGAGTCTCGTCCGCGTCTGCGGCGCGGGCGGCGCAGTCGAGGACGAGTGGGCCTACGGCGCGTACAAGGGCATCCGCCGCATCGGCCCGGCGCCGGCCGCGGTGCAGCCGCGATGAAAGTGTTCGTCGTGTACCCGAGCGAGCGGTCGGGCTGGAAGCTCCTGCGCGAGGGCGACCAGATCCCGCTCCACTTCAGCGCGAAGGCGTCGGCGATCGGCTACGGCCGGTGCATGGCCGATGCGAACCGGCCGAGCGCGCTGCGGGTGGAGACGTGGTACGGCGCGATCGAGGCGGCGTGGCGGTTCGACGCCGCCGCCCCGGCGCAACAGCGGTGACCCACGCGCGGCCCGCCCCTTCGGCTATGTACCTGGCGTGCGCGCATGTCGACCGGATCCTGCGGCTGTGCATCGCGCGATTGGGAGGCGCAAACGTGCAGCAAACCGAGATGAACGGAACAACGATGTCCGAGGCGCTGGAGTACCGCTGCTTCCGGGTGGAGTCGGCGGAGCCCTACGGCTGGGTCGTGTACCTGGAGGGCACTCGCCGCACCCACTTCTTCATGGCCCGGGGGCTCGCGCTCTCGCTCGCGAAGCTCTGGGCGCAGGCAATCCCGCCGAGCAAGGTCCAGCTCGTCGACCTCACCGGCCGCGTGACCCAGGAATGGACGTTCCGCGCGCGGCTCACGAGCGCGTGAGCGTGTCTAGCGCGGCCTCCCGCTCTCGCTGAACTCCGCGCGCGGCAGGCTCGCGCCCCGGTACTCGGGGCGGATGTTCTCTTCCGGCGTGGGCGCGACGTCGGCGCGGTTCGGCCGCTCCCACTGCCCCCCTGTGAAGGGGGGTGCCGTGTCAGCGGCGGGGGGTTTGAGGCCCGGCGTCGCCGGCGCCAGCCGCTCGAGGCGGTGCGGACGATCGCGGAAGCGCTCGAGATCGCGCAGCGAGCACCGTCCGAAGCGGTAGCACGACGGCAGGTCGTCGGTGAACCGGAGGGGATCCGGGACGAGATAGCCGCCGTAGGGATACGGATAGAGCGGCACCAGCACGACCGGCGCGACGGGATAGACCCCGTAACCGAGCCCGACGCCGCCGGTCACGACCTGCGCCTCGGCGTGAGGCGCCGAGGCGAGCGCCAGCGCGGCGAGCGCGCCGGCCCCGATGCGCATCGCGCTCATTTGACTACCCTCACGCTCGCGCGCTCGGGGTTCGCCCTTGGGGCGGCCCGGCGGGCTCACGCGGCGTCCCCCAGCTGCTTCCGAATCCGCCGTGCGAAGACCGTCATCTCCTTCGCCGCCTGCTTGTCGCCGCGCGCCTCGGCCACGACGATGCCCCGCTCGTACGCCCCGAGGCTCTCCTGCAGTCGACCCGCTTCGGCGCACGCCTTCCCAAGGAGCTTCCATGCCGCAGAGTAGTTCGGATCCCTCGCCACCGCCTCGCTCAGGTGCTCGAGCGCGCCGGCGGGATCGCCGGCCTTGAGGTACTCGCTCCCGAGCGAAAAGCGGAGCGCCGCGCCATCGCGTGGGGTGCCGACGAGCTTCAGCAGGTTGGCCAGGGCCGGAGCGGCCATGTAACATTTCGCCCGCGCGAGTGAGCCTCGCGGGCGGCCCAAGAGTACCCCTTCCCAAGGACGCGTGCCCGACATGGCGAAGACGATCGTCTCCACGCCGAGCGCCCCCGGCGCGATCGGGTGACGGGCAATGGGTGAACGGCGCGTCGCACGGGGCGCGCGCGAGCGCGCCGACCCATCACCCATCGCCCGCCCCCCTTCACCCGCAGGTCCGGCGTTGCGAGCGAAGCTCGCGAAGCTGGGCTTGCGAACGGATTTCGACCTCGTTCTGCACCTGCCGCTGCGCTACGAGGACGAGACCGTGCTCACGCCGATCGCCGAGGCGCGGCACGGCACGCCGGTGCTCGTCGAGGGCGACATCGTCTCGAGCGAGGTCGCCTATCGGCCCCGCCGGCAGCTCGTGCTGAAGGTGCGCGACGCCTCGGGGCTCGTGTTCGTGCGGTTCCTGAACTTCTACCCGAGCCAGGCGAAGACGCTCGCCGCGGGCCGCCGCGTGCGGCTCTTCGGCGAGGTGCGGCCCGGCTTCTTCGGCGGCGAGATGGTGCATCCGCGCTACCGCGTGCTGCACGGCGCCGAGCCGCTTCCGACCTCGCTCACCCCGGTGTATCCCACGACCGCCGGGGTGTCGCAGCAGGTGCTGCGGCAGCTGATCGACGGCGCGCTCGCGCGCGCCGATCTCGCGGAGACGCTGCCCGACGCGCTACGCTCCCGCAACGACCTCGAGCCGTTCGCTTCGGCGGTGCTCGCGCTCCACCGGCCGCCGCCCGACGTCGACGCCGCGGCGCTCGAAACGCGCACCCATCCGGCGTGGCGCCGCATGAAGTTCGACGAGCTGCTCGGGCAGCAGCTCTCGATGCGGCTGCACTACCGCGCGCGCCTCCGGCAACAGGCGCCGGCGCTCGCGACGGTCGGCAGCCTCACGGGCGGGCTGCTCAAGCGCCTGCCATTCCGGCTCACGCGCGCGCAGGTCCGCGCCTGGGGCGAGATCGAGCGCGACCTCGCGGCGCCCCACCCGATGCACCGGCTGCTCCAGGGCGACGTCGGCAGCGGCAAGACGGTCGTCGCCGGGCTCGCGTGCCTGCGGGCCGTCGAGAACGGCTGGCAGGCGGCGGTGATGGCGCCGACCGAGATCCTCGCCGAGCAGCACCACCGCAAGTTCGCGGAGTGGCTCGCGCCGCTCGGGGTGCGCGTCGCCTGGCTCGCCGGCGGCCAGAGCGCGCGCGAGCGGCGCGCGGCACTCGGCTCGGTCGCGAGCGGCGAGACGCAGATTTCGATCGGCACGCACGTGCTGTTCCAGGAGAAGGTCGCGTTCGCGCGGCTCGGGCTCGCGATCGTCGACGAGCAGCATCGCTTCGGCGTGCGGCAGCGGCTCGCGCTCCGCGCGAAGGGCGGCCGCCCCCCTGTCAAGGGGGGTGGCGAGCGCAGCGAGCCGGGGGGTTTCGATGCGCTCCACCCCCACCAGCTCATGATGAGCGCGACCCCGATCCCCCGCACACTGTCGATGAGCCACTACGCGGACCTCGACGTCTCGCTGATCGACGAGCTGCCGCCGGGCCGCAAGCCCGTCGTCACGAAGCTCGTTGCCGAGACCCGGCGCGAGGAGGTCGTGGGGCGGATCCGCAATGCGTGCCGCGCGGGGCGGCAGGCGTACTGGGTGTGCCCGCTCATCGAGGAGTCGGAGGTGCTCGAGCTGAAGGCCGCGCTCGAGACCCACGCGCGCCTCGCCGCGGAGCTGCCCGGGACCGCGGTGGGCCTGGTCCACGGGCGCCTCCCCGCCGCGGAGAAGGCGGCAGTGATGGACGCTTTCAAGGCTGGCCGGGTGCAGCTGCTCGTGGCCACCACGGTGATCGAGGTCGGCGTCGACGTGCCGAACGCCTCGCTGATGGTGATCGAGCACGCCGAGCGGTTCGGGCTCGCGCAGCTGCATCAGCTTCGCGGCCGCGTCGGCCGCGGCGCGACCGAGAGCGCCTGCATCCTGCTCTACCAGAACCCGCTCTCGGAGGGGGCGCGCCAGCGGCTCAAGGTGATCTACGCGCACACCGACGGGTTCCGGATCGCGCACGAGGACATGCTCCTGCGCGGGCCCGGCGAGTATCTCGGCGCGCGACAGAGTGGCGTCCCGCTGCTGCGCTTCGCCGACCTCGCGCGCGACGAGGCGCTGCTCGCGGACGCCCGGGCCGCAGCCGATCTCATGCTCGACCGCCACCCCGAGCTGGCCGGCCAGCACGTCGCGCGCTGGGCGAGCGGCCGCGCCGAGCTGATGGGGGCCTGAAGCGCCGCGCCCCGTCCGACGCGCGATTTGCTGCGAGAATTGCAGCAATGACGGCCCAAGAGCTCCGCGCCCGCATCGATCTCTACGAGCGGCTCATGCGGCTCGACACGCCGATCGGCACGCTGCTGCTGCTCTGGCCGACGCTGTGGGCGGTGTGGATCGCCGCGGCCGGCAAGCCGCACTGGGCGCTGGTCGGGATCTTCGCCCTCGGGACGCTGCTGATGCGCTCCGCGGGCTGCGTGATGAACGACGTCTGGGACGTGCGCTTCGATGCGCAGGTCGAGCGCACGCGCGACCGGCCGCTCGCCACGGGCCAGGTCAGCCGGCGCGAGGCGCTGATGCTCGTGGTCATGCTGGTGCTCATGGCGTTCGCGCTGGTGCTGTTCTTCAACCCGCTCACGATCGGGCTGTCGGTGGTGGCGCTCTTTCTCGCCGCGACCTATCCGCTCACGAAGCGCTTCCTCGCGATCCCCCAGGCCTATCTCGGCATCGCATTCGGGTTCGGGATCCCGATGGCGTTCGCCGCACAGCTGGACGCGCTCCCCGCGACCGCCTGGTGGCTCCTCGCCGCCAACATCTTCTGGGCGATCGGCTACGACACCGAGTACGCGATGGTCGACCGCGATGACGACGTGAAGATCGGCCTCCGAACGGCGGCGATCACCCTCGGGCGCTACGACGTCGCCGGGGTGATGGCCTGCTACGGCGCGATGCTCGCGATCCTCGCCTACGTCGGCGTGCGCGAACGCCTCGCTTGGCCCTACTATGCCGGGCTCGCGGTTGCAGCGGGGATGATGGTCCACCACTATCGTCTCATCCGCGGCCGCAGCCGCGAGGGGTGCTTCCAGGCGTTCCTGCACAACAACTGGGTGGGCGCCGCGATCTTCGCGGGGATCGTGGCCGCGTACGGGCTGCGCGGCGCCTGGCCGGGCTGGGGAGAGGGGTGAAGGCAGATGGATCTCGGACTGCAGAACAGAGTGGTGCTCATCACCGGCGGCAGCAAGGGCATCGGGCTCGCGTGCGCGAAGGCGTTCCTCGCCGAGGGCGCGAAAGTCGCGATCGCGTCGCGCAGCAAGGTGAACCTCGTCGCCGCCGAGCGGCAGCTGAAGACCGGCGCCCAGGAGCTCCTGAAGGTCGCCACCGACCTGCTCGACCCGGCGAACGCCCGGCGGATGGTCGCCGAGGTCGAGCAGGGGCTGGGACCCATCGACGTCCTCGTCAACTCGGCCGGCGCGGCGAAGCGCACGCCGCCCGAGGAGCTCACGCCCGAAGCGTGGCGCGCCGCCATGGACGCGAAGTTTTTCACCTACGTCCACTCGATCGACGCGGTGATCAAGGGGATGGCGGGCCGCAAGCGCGGGGTGATCGTCAACATCATCGGCTCGGGCGGGAAAGTCGCGAACCCGGTGCACATCCCCGGCGGCGCGGCGAACGCGGCGCTCATGCTCGTCACGGCGGGGCTGGCGAACGCCTACGGCGCGCACGGCGTCCGCGTCAACGCGGTGAATCCGGGGGCGACGCTGACCGACCGCCTGAAGCAGGGCCTGGAGGCGGAGGCGAAGCTCGGCGGCGTTACCCCCGAGGAAGCGCTCAAGCGCGCGACCGCGCGCGTGCCGCTCGGCCGGCTCGCGGAGCCGGACGAGATCGCAGCGGCCGTGGCGTTCCTCGCGTCCGACAAGGCGAGCTACATCACGGGCGCGATCGTGGCCATGGACGGCGCAGCGACGCCGATCGTGGTCTGAAGGGATGGCGGATGAAGGATGAGCCGAAAGCAGCGCCGCGCGGACCCGCTTCGCCCTTCGCCGTCCTGGCTTCGTCATTGATGGGGCCGGTTCCGCCGCCCCAGCTTGCCCCCGGCGAGCGCCTCGTCACCGAAGCGGCGCTCGGTCGCGGCGACACCGCCGTGCTCACCGACCGTCGCGTCCTGGTCGTGGGGCGGAACTTCGAGCGGAGCCTGCCGCTCGCGCACCTCGCGCTGGTGCACGTGCGCTTCGAGCGCATCGTGGGTAAGGTCGTCGCCGGGCTGATCGCGATCCTCGCCGCCGCGGTGCTCTTCGCGGTCGCCTCGCCGGTGCGCACTTTCTTCCTCAACCAAGCCCTCTCGCTCGAGGCCGCGGCGGCGCAGGAGCGCGCCGCCGCGAACGCGGGCGAGGGGCAGGAACCGGGGCCGGGCCAGGGCCACGGCCTCGCGCAGGGGTTGCAAAAGCTCATGGGCGGCCTCGCGGCGGCGGCGCGCGCGATCCCGCTCGCCGGGTGGCTGTTGCTCGCGCTCGCCGCCGCGAAGATCGCGCTCGGCATCCTCGGCCGCACGGTCGTCGTGTTCACCGCGGGCGGGAGCGAGCTCACCCTCGCGCGGCGCGGGCGCGACCGCTTGCTCCGCGAGTTCATCAGCGAGGTCGGGGGACACCTGCCGGGGCCGGCGCGACCCGGCGCGCCGCTCGGCCCGGCCGCCGCTGCGCCGATCCCCGCCGTCCCGCCGAGCGGGCCGGGCAGAGCCTAAGTACGCCCGTGCATTACCGCGATCTCCGCGACTTCATCGGCCAGCTCGAGAAGCTTGGCGAGCTGAAGCGCGTCGCCGTCGAGGTCGACCCGCGGCTGGAGATGACGGAGGTGTGCGATCGCGTGCTGAAAGCGGGCGGCCCCGCGGTGCTGTTCGAGAAGCCCAAGGGCCACTCGATCCCGGTGCTCGGCAACCTCTTCGGGACCGCGAGGCGCGTGGCGCTCGCGATGGGCGCGACCGAGGGCGCCGACCCGGTCGAGGCCCTGCGCGACGTCGGCAAGCTGCTCGCCTTCCTCAAGGAGCCCGAGCCGCCGAAGGGCTTCAGGGACGTGATCGAGCGCTGGATCCCGATCGGTCGCGAAGTCCTGCACATGGCGCCGAAAGACGTTTCGGGCGCGCCGTGCCAGGAGGTCGTCTGGGACGGAAAGGACGTCGACCTCGGGCGCCTCCCGATCCAGACCTGCTGGCCGGGCGACGCCGGGCCGCTGATCACCTGGGGCCTCGTCGTCACGCGCGGGCCGAACCGGAAGCGGCAGAACCTCGGCATCTACCGCCAGCAGGTGATCGCACCGAACCGGGTGATCATGCGCTGGCTCGCGCATCGCGGCGGCGCGCTCGACTTCCGCGACCACGGCCAGGCGACCCCCGGCACGCCGTTTCCCGTCGCGGTCGCGCTCGGCGCCGACCCGGCCACGATCCTCGGCGCGGTGACGCCGGTGCCGGACACGCTCTCCGAGTATCAGTTCGCCGGGCTCCTGCGCGGTGCGCGCACCGAGGTGACGAAGTGCCTCGGTTCCGACCTGCAGGTGCCGGCCTCGGCCGAGATCGTCCTCGAGGGCGTCATCCGTCCCGACGACACCGCGATCGAAGGTCCCTTCGGGGACCACACCGGCTACTACAACGAGCAGGAGCGGTTTCCGGTCCTCACGATCGAGCGGATCACGCTGCGCCGCGACCCGATCTACCACTCGACCTACACCGGCAAGCCGCCCGACGAGCCGGCGGTGCTCGGAGTCGCGCTAAACGAAGTCTTCGTGCCGATCCTGCAGAAGCAGTTCCCCGAGATCGTCGACTTCTACCTGCCCCCCGAGGGCTGCTCCTACCGGCTCGCGGTCGTGAGCATGAAAAAGCAGTATCCCGGTCACGCGAAGCGCGTGATGTTCGGGATCTGGAGCTATCTCCGCCAGTTCATGTACACGAAGATCATCGTCGTGACCGACGACGACGTGAACGTCCGCGACTGGAAGGAAGTGGTCTGGGCGCTCACGACGCGCGTCGATGCCGCGCGCGACGCGACCATCGTCGAGGGCACGCCGATCGACTACCTCGACTTCGCGAGCCCGGTCGCGGGGCTGGGGTCGAAGCTGGGCATCGACGCGACGAACAAGTGGCCGGCCGAGAGCTCGCGCACCTGGGGCAAGCCGATCGCGATGGATCCCGCGGTGCAGCGGCGCGTCGACGCGCTGTGGAAGGACCTCGGCCTGTGAGCCCGCCGGGCCGCCCCAAGGGCGAACCCCGAGCGCGCGAGCGCGAGGGTAGTCCAATGAGCCGCCCGGGCGCGCCCACGGTGCTCGTGGTCGGCGGCGCCGGCTACATCGGCTCGCACATGCTGGCGGCGCTGCTCGACGCCGGGTATGGCGTCGTCACGCTCGACGACCTGTCGCGCGGCCACCGGGAGTTCGTGCTGGATGGCGTGTTCGTCCAGGGCGGGTGCGGCGACGCACCGACGCTGGATCGGCTGTTCGCCGAGCACCGGATCGACGCGGTCATGCACTTCGCCGCCTGGGCGCTCGTTGGCGAGTCGGTCGCGAGGCCGCTCGACTACTACCGGAACAACGTCGGCGCGACCGCCGTGCTGCTCGACCGCATGCTCGCCCACGGCGTGAAGACGTTCATCTTCTCCTCGACCTGTGCGGTCTACGGCGAGCCGGAGCGCGTGCCGATCGACGAGGATCACCCGACGCGGCCGACGAATCCCTACGGCATGACCAAGCTCACGGCCGAGCGCATGCTCGCCGACGCGGCGCGCGCGCACGGGCTCGCCTTCGCGTCGCTCCGCTACTTCAACGCCGCCGGCGCGCATCCCGAGCGCCGACTCGGGGAGCGGCACGATCCGGAGACGCATCTCATCCCGCTCGTCCTGCAGGTCGCCGCCGGCAAGCGGGAGCGCATCTCGGTCCTCGGCACCGACTATCCGACGCGGGACGGCACGTGCGTGCGCGACTACGTCCACGTCTGCGATCTCGCGCAGGCGCACCTCCTCGCGCTCGAGCGCCTGCTCGCGAGGCAGCCCGGCGGGATCTACAACCTCGGCTCGAGCCGCGGCTACACCGTGCGCGAGGTGATCGAGCTCGCCCGGACGGTCACCGGACACCCGATTCCCTCGACCGACGCGCCGCGCCGCCCCGGCGATCCCGCCGTGCTCGTCGCGAGCCCCGGGAAAGCGCGCCGCGAGCTCGGCTGGCAGCCGCGCTTCGAGGCGCTCGAGACGATCGTGGAGACCGCCTGGGCATGGCACCGGCGCGAGGCGGGCGCGTAGCGAAAGCGAAGCGGGGGATTTCAAATGGCCACGATGAACCAACAGGGTACAACCGAGCCGCTGCCCTCGGTGCTCACCGTCGCGAACGTCGTCTACGCGCTGCACACGCTCGCGATCGTCGTCGGCATCGCGGGCTCGGCGACGGTGATCGGCAGCTTCATCGGCAGCGTGCCGTCGATCATCGCCGTGATATTGAACTACGTGAAGCGCGGCGACGCGCGCGGCACCTGGGTCGACTCGCATTACCGCTGGCAGATCCGGACGTTCTGGTTCGCGCTGCTGTGGTTCGTGATCGCGGTGCTCGTGATCGTCGTGCTGGGCATCGTGCTCATCGGGATCCCGATCGGCATCGCGATCCTCGCCGCGCTCACCCTCTGGCTGATCTACCGCATCGCGCGCGGCTGGCTGCGGCTGCGCGACCGCCGGCCGATGTACGTGTAGTAGTTCCGCGTTCCGGCGCGCGGTCTGCGCGCCTGGTCCCGTTGTTGCTAAGCCTGTCCCGGGGTGGGGTAACCCCCTGACCGGGGATGACTTTTTCACGGATTTCCCGTGGGGCAATGACGCGTATCCGACAGCGCTTCGGCAGGATCGGCACGGTGATCGCGGCGGCTGCGCTCGGCGTCGCGAGCGCCGCCGCGCGCGCCGACATCTATGTGCTCGTCGAGAAGAACGGCAGCGTGCGGTTCTCCAACGTTCCCAACGACCCGCGCTACCGGCTGTACCACCGCGAGCCGACCGAGCACAAGCTCAAGGACCCGTCCGAGCTCCCGAACGCGCGCAACCCCGGCGACTACCGCTTGCGCGCCCCATGGGGCAGGAAGATCGAGCCGGCGGTCCTCGCGAACCCGCGGCTCGCAAGGCAACCCTTCCAGGAGCACGTCGTCGAGGCGGCGAAGCAGACCAATCTCGACCCGGCGCTGATCCACGCCGTGATCGTCGCGGAGTCGAACTACAACCCGAACGCGGTGAGCCCGAAGGGCGCGCAAGGACTCATGCAGCTCCTGCCGGACACCGCGCGCCGCTACGGCGTGATGAAGAAAGAGATCAGGCAGCCGGAGAAGAACATCAAGGCCGGCGCGCAGTACCTCGCCGACCTGCTGCAGATGTTCGACGGCGACGTCCGGCTCGCGCTCGCGGGCTACAACGCCGGCGAGAACTCCGTGGTCCGCCACGGCAACCGGATCCCGCCCTACGCCGAAACGCGCGCGTACGTCCCGCGCGTCCTGGACACCTACGACCAGCTCAGGCTGCGCTGAGGCTCGCGTCTTCCGCCGTTTCGCCAGCCTTCCGGCTCGCGCCGAGCCGCGTCAGCGCGCCGTCTCGTGGACCCACCTCAGAGCCGCGTCCTGCGCGCTCTGCGAGGCGGCGGCGTTCGGGTGGTTGACGAAGAAGACCACCGCGAACCGGCGGCCGTTGCGGTCGAGCACGTAGCCGGCGAGCGAGCGCACGTCGCTGAGCGACCCGGTCTTGATGTGCGCCTGGCCGGACACGCGGTCCGACTTCAGCCGCTTCTTCATCGTGCCGTCGTAGGCGACGAGCGGCAGCGTGGCGATGAACTCGGGCATCACCGGGCTGCGGTACGCGGCGACGAGGAGCCGCCCGAGCCCCTC
>Ga0184627_10000474_pt1 | contig 15666 bp, 16 predicted proteins | sample PLM3_127_b1_FD_133150 | JGI IMG/M metagenome (GOLD analysis project Ga0184627, IMG submission 133150) | Groundwater sediment microbial communities from an aquifer in East River, Colorado, USA - PLM3_127_b1 | ecosystem: Environmental > Terrestrial > Soil > Riparian zone | place: USA: East River...
CGCAGATTCGGATTCCCCTGCGCCAGCGCCTGAATGAGCTCGTCGGTCGCTGTCTGCAAATCGTGCGACTCGTTGCGCGACACGCCGAGCTCGATGCCGTGTGTGAACACGCTCTGGCCGTTGATCTCCCCGTATGCACCGTCTGGCGCGAAGGTCACGGCGCTCGATCCTCCCATTTCACGCCAGTTGGACGGCACGCTGACCTGAAAGACACCGCCTTCGTTGTACCGGGTATAGCGTGATGAAGGCGGCTCGACGCGGGTTGCGATGGTGCCTCCGTCACGGCGCGGCGAGCCGCCGCCACGCTTCGCATTTTTGGTCGCCTCTTTGGTCGTCGGCGCCGCCGGCAGCGACCGCAGGTGGGTGCGCACGCGCTCGAAGGGGCGCGTGTCTCGATTCACATTCTCGACCCGGAGCATCGCGGCTTCGCGCGTGATCAACTCGATGCGATTCCCCGGGTTCGGATGATCGCTCAGCCACTCTGGTCCGCCGCCGCCGCCCTGTTTCTCGAACGTCTTGAACATGTTCGCCATGTCTCGCGGGTCGTAGCCGGCGCGCGCCATGATCTGGGCGCCCTCGATGTCGGCCTGCCGCTCGTACTCGCGGCTGAACCGAAGGAACGCCGTTCCGAGTCCGAACTGAGAGCCCTGAGCCACAACGTCGCCGACGCGGCCGCCGATGATGGCGCCGATGACGGCTCCGGCGATCTGACCGTACTGGTACTTTTGCGCCTTGCTCGCCTGGGCTGTGCCGTGCCGCAGCGCGACGTGGCTGATCTCGTGCGCCATGACGCCGGCGACCTCGCCCTCGGTCTGCGCTGCTTCGATCATCCCGCGGTTGACGAACATCGGACCGCCCGGCAGCGCGAAGGCGTTGATTTCACGAACGTTGACGACCTCGAACGTATAGCGGAAGCCCTTGTGCTCCTGATCCGAGGGGATCCCGCTGACCAGACGCCGTCCGATGTCCTGGACGTAGGACGTCACCTCATCGTCCCGCATGATGGGCAGCTGCTGTTGAACCTGGGCTGCCGCCTCGCGGCCGAGCTGGATGTCCTGCTCGACGGAATAGCTGTTTTTCGGCGGCGTTATCCGCGTTTGCGCGGTGAGCAGGGACGCCAACACCAGGACGAACAGCGCCGTGGCGTTCACGTGAGATTTCAGTTGGGACTTCATAGTGTGATGTTCCTGCAAGAAGCGCCCCCTGTCGTCCAGCTGAACAAAAAAGCGGAACCCCCTTTGCAGTCCACCCTATCGATGGGATTTCTGCTGGCGTTCCGTCCTCGTGCCTGTTCACATCCGGTCTACACCGGGCCGCGTGCACCGCTGTCGTTCCCAGCCAGCATCTACGACCATGCCGAAGAATAGTCGCTCGATCGTTCGTCGGGGCCGTGCCGGGCGTCCCCCTGCCGGCGCAAAAGACGGAGAGAAAGTCAAAGACTACCCCCAGCTCAGTGTTCGTGTCCCCACTGAAATGAAGGCGCGGTTGAATGCCCTCAGCGCAGTCACGGGGCTGTCGCAGTGGCGCGTGATCGTCGAAGCGATCGAGTGCCTGGTCCACGGCCTGTCGCCGACCGATCGCGAACTGGTGGACGGCCTGAGCGCGCGCGCCATGCGCGCCGGCTGACCGTTGCGCCGTGAAGGGCCCGGATGCACGCGCCCGGGCCCTCAAGTTATAATCTTTACACAATGTGGACAAAACTGATGGGCGGGCCTCGGAAGAAGGCGCCCAAGACCATCGCGGTCATCGACCCCGATCTGTGCTTTGGCGCTTTTGCCTGTTCGATCTGTCAGGCCGCCTGCCCCGTTTCCAGCTGCATTGTCGAGGAACCCGATCGGGACGGCCGTATGGTGTGCGCGGTGCGAGCCGACCTTTGCATCGGATGCGGGTTGTGTGTGACGCTCGGAAATCCGACCGCGCCGCAACAACGCGAATTCGGGTGCCCGGCCGATTACGACGCCATCAACATGGTGCCGTTCGAAGACGTCGTCAAGGTGCTTCGCGAGGACGAGCTGCCTGCGCGTACTGCGACGGCAGCGGGCGGCCAACTCGGTCCGCAATAAACGCCGTCGCTTCCGACAGCGCCGGAAGCGACACGCCGGTCTCGATTCCCAATCCGTTCAGGGTGTAAATAAGGTCGTCGGTGGCGAGGTTGCCCGCCGCGCCGGGAGCATACGGGCAGCCGCCCAGGCCGCCAGCCGAGGCGTCGAAGGTCGCGATGCCGACCTCCAGAGCAACCAGCACGTTGGCACGCGCGGCGCCGCGCGTGTCGTGGAAATGCAGCGCGACCCGATCGATGGCTATCCGTTTCAACACGTGGTCGAGCACGAGTGGCACCTGGCCGGGATGCGCGATACCGATCGTGTCGCTGATCGCGACCTCGAACACGCCGAGCTCGATCAGGCGCGACGCGACAGTCGCGACGGTCGAGGGCGGGATCTCGCCTTCGTAAGGGCACCCGAACGCGGTCGACAGATAGCCGCGGACATGCAGTCCGGCCGCCAGCGCGCGATGGCAGACTTCCTTATACGTGGCCAGGGAGTCAGCGATGCTCTGATTGATGTTCATCCGGCTGAACGTCTCGGAGGCGGCCGCGAAAATCGCGATCTCGCTGACGCCGGCGGCTAGCGCGCGATCGAGGCCGGCGAGGTTCGGAACGATCGCGGTATAGCGGATGCCCGTCCGCCTGGCGATGCCGGCGAACACTTCGGCGGCGTCCGCCATCTGCGGGACCCACTTCGGGCTGACGAACGCGGAGACCTCGATGACCGGCAGGTTGGCCGCGCTCAGGTGATCAACGAACGCGATCTTATCGGCGGTCGAGACGACGGCGCTCTCGTTCTGCAATCCGTCGCGCGGACCGACCTCAACAACCGTTACCTTTCGTCCACGCAAACGGCTCAGGTCCATCGGTGATGCGTGCAAGTTGACAGTTCACAGTTGACAGTTAAGTGTGAACAGCCTGTCACCTGTCACCTGTCAACTGTAAACTGTCCGACGAAACCTCCACAAGCACCGTGTCGGGCTGGACCAGTTCGCCCTCCCGGCAATGTACGGCCGTGACGATGCCCTCGTGCGATGTGCGGACCGGCAGCTCCATTTTCATTGCTTCGAGAATGATCACGGTGTCGCCTTTCCTCACCCGTAATCCCGGCACCACGAGCACCTTCAGCACCGTTGCCGGCATCGGCGCCGTCAACGACAGAGCGACGGCTCGCCGTGTGGGCTGAGCGCCATGCGGCGTCTGCTCGTCGATGCCGCTTCGAAAGACCCTGCCGTTCCAGAATGCCCAGCGGTCGCCGGGCCATCCGGCCACATAGACGATCTCGCTTCGGCCCTCGTATTCGACGCGGTAGATGCCGGGACCGATACGCGCCGCGGCAAGCTGGCCGCTGTTCACGTGCGCCACCCAGTGATGCGACGCCACGGATCCCATTCGGAGTGTGGTTGGCCGAGTGTGGCGCCGGCGTTGGTTGCCGCCTCGCTGTGTGCGGCCATTGCGGCTATGACAGGCGGGGGAATGGCGGTGTCGGGTCCCTCGGCCAGCGCCTCGCCTTCACTCTCGAGAAAGCCCGTGTCCACGTTGCCGCTCTGAAAACGCGGGTGATCGAGGATCCGCAGCAGGTAGGGGATGTTGGTCCTGATGCCGAGAATCGGATACCCACGCAATGCGGCGATCAGCCGGGCGATGGCCAAATCGCGGGTCTCGGCAGAGGCGATCACCTTCGCGAGCAGCGGATCGTAGTGAATCGAAATCTCATCGCCTTCAACGAAACCAGCATCCACGCGAACGCCGGGAAGGCGCGGCTCCCGGTAGAGCAACAGGCGTCCAGCCTGGGGCAGAAATCCGCGGGACGGATCCTCGGCATACACGCGGGCTTCGACGGCGTGACCGCGCTGGGCCAGCGCACGCTGATCCCACGGAAGCGGCTCGCCGGATGCGACGATCAGCTGCGCGCGCACCAGATCGACGCCGGCGACCTGCTCCGTCACTGGGTGTTCGACCTGCAGCCGCGTGTTCATCTCCAGGAAGTAGAAAGGGGCGCGGTCGATGTCAGCGGCACCGAGATCCACCAGGAATTCCACTGTGCCCGCACTGCAATAGGACACGGCACGTGCCGCGTCCACTGCGGCTGCTGTGAGACGTTCGCGCAATGCTGGAGTGATCGCAGGCGACGGGCTCTCTTCGATCACCTTCTGATGCCGTCGCTGCACCGAGCACTCGCGTTCGAACACGTGCACGAGATGTCCATGTCGGTCGCCGACGATCTGGACCTCGACGTGATGGGGTCGTTCGATCAACCGCTCCACGTAGAGCGTGCCTTCGCCGAATGCGGCCACCGCCTCCCGCCGCGCCGTCTGCACCGCGCCGGCAATCTCGCCGCGCGCGAGGACGCGATGCATGCCCTTGCCGCCGCCGCCCGCGGAGGGCTTGACGAGCGCCGGCAGGCCGACCCGTTCGATCGCCGCGCACAACGCGTCGTCCGACTGCTCCGGTGGCGTCTCGCCCGGCACGACCGGGACGCCGGCGCGCTCCATGAGCCGCCGCGCCTCGATCTTGGACCCCATCCGCGCGATGACGTGCGACGGCGGACCGACGAACGCGAGGCCCGTCTGCTCGCAGGCCTCGGCGAATGCCGCGTTCTCTGAGAGGAAGCCGTAGCCGGGATGGACCGCGTCCGCACCAGATTCTCGCGCGGCGTCGATGAGACTGGGAATCGAGAGATAGCTGTCGGCCGCGGGAGCGGGACCGATCGAGACGGCGCGATCGGCCACCATGACGTGCAGCGCGCGCGCGTCCGCCGCGGAGTAAGCCGCCACGCTCTCCACGCCGAGCTCCCGGCAGGCCCGTGCGATCCTGACTGCGATCTCGCCCCTGTTCGCGATGAGCAGTCTTCTGATCATCCCCACGAGGGCTTCCGCTTTTCGAGAAACGCTGTCAATCCTTCCTGGCCTTCGGCCGACGCCCGGCGCGCGGCGAGCGCACTCGCGGTGATCGGTCTCGCGTCCTCGACGGACCGGCCCCACACGTCGCGAATCAGCGCCTTTGCTGCCGCGATGGCCTCTGGACCCGCCGTAAGGAATTCGCGGACGTATGTCGCGACGGTGGCGTCGAGCTCGCTCTCGGGCACGACCGTATGGACGAGGCCAATCTCCCGCGCGCGCGCCGCCGAGAAGCGCGCGCCCGTCAGGAACAGCTCCCGCGCCGCCCCTCGCCCGATCTTGGCGAGCGTAAAGGGTGAGATCACGGCCGGCAGAATCCCGAGCTTCACCTCCGTGAACCCGAAGACCGCTCGGTCGTCGGCGACGACCACGTCACAGACGGCGGCAAGCCCGGCGCCGCCGCCGAGCGCCGCGCCCTGAACCCGGCCGACCAGCGGTACTGGGAGGCCATCGAGCGCGGCGAGCATCCGCGCGACCGCGATCGCCTCCTCGAGGTTCTGCTGTTTCGTGTAGTGGACCGTTCTCGCCATCCACTCGATGTCCGCCCCCGCGCAGAATGCTTTCCCGGCGCCGCCCAGGACGACGACGCGCACCTCGCGCGGATCCTGCATCGCTTCAGCCCACCGGACCAGCTCGGCGATGACGTGGGCATTGATGGCGTTGCGGACCTCGGGGCGGTTCAGGGTCACGTATTCAACTGGCCCCTCGCGTCTCACTTCCAGATATGTATATGCCACTGGAATAGCCACGACATCACGAAAGTTAAGCGCCGCAGGCCGCCGCTTCACGGCGGTTCGAGCTCACGCGAAAGTTCTCATCGTCGTCGGTAGTCTTTTTCGTACCTCGTGCGCTTTGTCGTGTTTTCGTGGCGATACGTGTCACATCCGAAACACGCCAAACTTCGACTCGGGAATGGGCGCGTTGTACGCCGCCGACAACCCGAGCGCCAGCGCAGGGCGCGTCCCGGCCGGATCAAGAATCCCGTCGTCCCATAGTCGGGCGGTGGAATAGTAGGGCGACCCCTCGTGCTCGTACTTCTCCACGATGGGTTGGCGCATTGCCTGCTCTTCCTCCGCCGAAAAGCTCCCGCCCTCCCGGGCGAGCTGTTCACGCTTGACGGTCGTCAGCACGCCAGCCGCCTGCTCGCCGCCCATCACCGAGATGCGGGCGTTGGGCCACATCCAGAGCAGCCGCGGTTCATAGGCGCGCCCGCACATGCCGTAGTTACCGGCCCCGAACGAGCCGCCGATGATCACCGTGAACTTCGGCACGACCGCGTTAGCGACGGCGTGCACCATCTTCGCGCCGTCCTTCGCGATGCCGGCCCGCTCGTACTGCCGCCCGACGATGAAGCCGGTGATGTTCTGCAGAAAGATGAGCGGGACGCCCCGCAGGCTGCACAGCTCGATGAAGTGTGTGGCCTTGAGAGCCGACTCTGAAAACAGCACGCCGTTGTTGGCGATGATTCCGACCAGGAAGCCGTGGAGCCGCGCGAAGCCGGTGACCAGCGTCGCGCTATACCGCTCTTTGAACTCGTCGAAGCGCGAGCCGTCGACCAGCCGGGCGATGATTTCGCGCACGTCGTATGGCTTGCGGCTGTCAGCGTTGACGATGCCGTAAATCTCGGCGGGGTCGTAGCGCGGATCTTCGGGCGCCGTCATGTCGGCCGGCAGACGCTTGACGTTCGTGAGCGTTGATACGACAGTGCGGCAGAGCGTCAGGGCGTGCGCATCGTTGTCGGCGAGATAATCGGCGACCCCCGAGAGCCGCGTGTGCACGTCGGCGCCCCCGAGCTCGTCGGCCGTCACTTCCTCTCCGGGGGCGGCCTTCACAAGCGGCGGGCCGCCGAGGAAGATCGTGCCGGTGCCGTTCACGATGATAGTCTCGTCGGACATGGCCGGCACGTAGGCGCCCCCCGCGGTACACGAGCCCATGACCACGGCGATCTGGGGAATGCGCTCCGCCGACATGCGCGCCTGGTTGAAGAAGATCCGTCCGAAGTGCTCGCGATCCGGAAAAACCTCGGCCTGAAGCGGCAGAAAGGCGCCGCCGGAGTCGACGAGGTAGATGCACGGCAGGCGATTGTCGAGCGCGATCTGCTGGGCACGGATATGTTTCTTGACGGTGATCGGGTAGTACGTGCCACCCTTGACCGTGGCGTCGTTGGCGACGATCAGGACTTCGCGATCCGAAACGCGGCCGATGCCGGTCACGAGCCCGGCCGCGGGCGCGTCGTTGTCGTACATGTCGAGTGCTGCGAGCGGCGAGAGCTCTAAAAGCGGCGAGCCCGGATCGAGGAGCCGGTCGATCCGCTCTCGCACGGGCAGCTTGCCGAGCGCCCGGTGACGTTCGACGTATCTGGGCCCGCCACCCTGGCGCGCGCGGCTCACGCGCTCATGCAGATCGGCCACAAGGAACTGCATGCGTTCGCTGTTTGTCCTGAAGGTCGGGTCGGACGGAACGACGTGCGTCGGGAGGATGTCCATTGTTGAGCCATCTATCAGCTATCAGCTTCCAGCTTCCAGCTATTCAGCTGTCGGCCCTGAAAGCGGCCCGGCTGATAGCCGAGAGCAGGTGTGCTGCATCACCATCCGCAGCAGTCGGTTTTGAAGCCGCAGGCGGAGCAGCGCCACACGGCGTGCATGCGGTACATCTCGGCGTTGCACCGTTCACAGAGCATCTTCTCGTCCCTTGTTGATGGGGTGCAGTCGGTCAATTTGGTGACGTTCGGCGGCGCAGGCGGCAGGGTAGGGTCGGGCCGCGGACGGTCGGACATTTCGGGGATTATCGCATATGGGTGAACCGGACTGGGCCAAGGCTCGCGCGCACATGGTGACCGGCCAACTCGAGCGGCGCGGCGTCTGCGAGCCGCGCGTGCTCGGTGCCATGCGACACGTGCCGCGGCACATGTTCGTGCCGCCGGATCATCGGGCGGGTGCCTACGAGGATCGCGCGCTCCCAATCGGGAATGGGCAGACGATATCGCAGCCGTACATGGTGGCGATCATGAGCGCCGCACTTGGGCCGGTGGCGGGCACGCGTGTCCTCGAGATCGGTACCGGCTCAGGCTATCAGGCGGCCGTCCTCGCCGAGCTTGCGGCCGAGGTGATCACCATCGAGCGGCGGCCCGAGCTCGGCGAAACGGCGCGCCGGACGCTCGCTTCTCTGGGCTACGCCAACATCACGGTGATCGTCGGCGACGGAAGCCTGGGCCACACACCATGCGCCCCTTATGGCGGCATCGTCGTCACCGCCGGCGCTCCCCGGGTGCCGGCGAGCCTGAAAGCGCAGCTCGCGGACGGCGCGAGGCTCGTGGTGCCAGTCGGATCCCAGGAGCACCAAAACCTGCTGGTGATCGAACGCGCCGGTGATACCTTCGTCGAGGTTCGCGCCGAGGCGTGCGTCTTCGTTCCACTCATTGGGTGCGAAGGGTGGCGCGCGCGCTAGGTGGCTCGCGAACGGTCGCGGTAAGTCGCTCTTGGGGTAGTAGATCCGATCCGACCGCTCAGTATTAAATCATTACAACGTGTAAGATTCTGAAACATCGCGGTTCGGAGTGTATTGACTTACTGCGCACTTTTAATACATTCTCCGAGGATGAGTCTTAAACGGAAGAAGCGGGTGCTGGCAATCGACGATGAGCCGGCGATGACCGAGTGGCTGAAGATCCTGCTGGAGCATGCGGGGTACGAAGTCAGGACGGTCCTCATCGGCACACGCGGCGAGGAGATTTTCAGGACCTGGCGACCCGACGCGGTCGTGACCGACATGATGCTGCCCGACGTGGACGGGATCGAGCTGGTCCGCAAGTTCAAGCAGCTCGACCCGGAAGCGGAGGTCATCGTGATCACCGGCCAGGGCAACATTCCGCGATCGGTCGAGGCGGTGAAGGCGGGCGCGTTCGATTTCCTCGAGAAGCCGATTGACGCCGAGCGGCTGCTGGACAAGCTCGAGAAGGCCATCAAGCAGAAATCGCTCATGGATGAAAACGTCCAGCTCAAACAGAAGTTGCAGGACCGCTACAAATTTCAGAATGTCATCGGCAAGAGCAAGAAGATGCAGGAGCTCTTCGAGCTGGTCGAAAGCGTGGCGGCGAGCGAAGCCAACATCCTTATTCAGGGTGAGAACGGCACCGGGAAGGAGCTCATCGCCAACGCCATCCATTACAACAGCAAGCGGTCCAAAGGTCCGTTCATCAAGATCAACTGCGCGGCGATCCCGAAAGACCTCATCGAATCGGAGCTCTTCGGCTATAAGAAGGGCGCCTTCACCGGCGCGGCGATGGACAAGGAAGGCCTGTTCGAGATGGCCGAGGGCGGGTCGCTGCTGCTCGACGAGATCGGCGAGATGCCGCCCTATCTGCAGACGAAGCTTCTGCGTGTGTTGCAGGAGCGCGAGTACCGGCCGATCGGCAGCGATCGGATCGTGCACGTGGATTTTCGCCTGATCTGCGCCACCAACGCCGACCTCGACAGCGCGCTGCGCGAGGGGCGCCTGCGGGAAGATCTGTATTTCCGGATCAATACGATCACGCTCCGCGTGCCGCCGCTTCGGGAGCGCACCGAAGATATTCCCCTGTTGTGCGACCACTTCCTCGATAAGTTCCGGCAGCGGTATCAACAGAACATGAAGACGCTCGCGCCATCCGTCTATCACCTGCTGATCCGTAACCGCTGGCCTGGGAACGTCCGAGAGCTCGAAAACGCGATCGAGCGCGCGGTGCTGGTGGCGAAGGGCAGCGAGATCACGGTGGTCGACTTGCCCGAATCCATTCGCGAGGAAACGACGAACGCGACCGACTTCGTGATCCCGCCACACCGCACCCTCGCCGAAATCGAAAGGATGGCGATTCTGCAGACGCTTCAGCGGACCAACTGGAACAAGCAGGAAGCGGCGCAGATTCTCGGTTTGTACCGGCCGACGCTCTACAGCAAGATGAAGAAGCACGAGATCCGGGACGGCGGCAAATCGGGGCGCCCGTCGCCTTCTCCCGGTACGACCACTCCGACCGCGAGCTGATCCTCAAGTCCAACTCTCAACACCCGGCGGCTCGGCCGTCGCGTTTTCCGACGCGCTCAGCGGTAAGCCGCTGGAATTGCGCTGCACCACACGGCGTTCTTGCTTCTCCTGCATGGCACACAACTTGTAGCCCATTTCACGACTAACCATGAAGGGGAGGTCGTCGTGACGGAGAAAACGCACGCGTGCGCGGTATTGATGGTCGGGGCGGGCATTGGCGCGGCCGTCGGGTACATGTTCTTTACGGATCGCGGACGGGCGCTCCGCCGGCAGTTGGAGACGGCGCTCGAGACTCTGGCGCCTGAGCTCAGCCATTTCAGCGGCGCGATCAACCGGACCGCCGGTGTCGCCAGCGAAGGCTGGAAGCTTCTGAACGAGGCGCTCGGCGACAGCTCTCGGGCGCCGCGCTATGTCAACCCGCATCAGACCAGTCCGTTCTGAGGTCCATGATGCAGGGCAATCTCGACACCACCAACCTGCTTCTCGGCGTCATGGCCGTCCTCAGCCTGCTCGAGGCGCTGCTGCTCATCGGGGTCGGCGTCGGCGCCCTAAGGGCATACCGGCGGGTCATGACTCTCGTCAACGGCATCGAGGAGCGGCATATCAGCCCCACAATGGCGCGCGTCAACGCGATTCTCGACAATCTCAACAACGTCAGTGCGACGGTCAAGCAAGAGACCGAGCGCGTCGATCATGCCATCCGGGCCACGATCGATCGCGTCGACGACACGGCCGATCGCATGCGTTCGCAAGTCCGCGAGAAGACCAGCCGCGTCGTCGGGTTGGTGCGCGGCGCGCGCGTCGCGATCGAGGCACTGCTGGAGGGCAACGGGCACGACACCCGGACGGCGCCGCACGTATCGAAGACAGAACTCTAAGATTAGAAGGAAAGACGCGGAACCTGGAACCTAAAACTGGAACGTGAAACGGAGGCGCCATGGCTGACGGGTACGATCGCTACGAGCAGGAAGGTGGAGATGGAGGCAGTTTCGTAATGGGCTTGCTCACGGGCACGGTGCTGGGCGCGGGCCTGGGCATGCTGTTCGCGCCGAAGGCCGGCTCCGAGCTGCGCGGCCAGCTGTCCGAGCAGGCCGGCACCCTCGCCAATACCGCCTCGGAGGGCTACAAGAAGGCGAGCGAGGCTGCGTCGGAGGGCTACAAGAAGGCCAGCGAGGCCGCCAGCGAATGGGCAGAAAAGGGCCGCGATGCAGGCCGCGAAATGTACGACCGGGCGAAAGATGCTGTAAGTCGTGGTACCGAGGAGGCACAGCGGTACGTGCGCGAGGCAACCGGCGCGACCACTGAATCCTCCACCTCGTCCTTCGGATCAGAGAACGTTCGTTCGACCGCTCACGACGAGACCCACGGCAGCCAGCTGGGCCTGCCTCATACCAGCCACGGATCGAGCGGTTCGACCGGACCGCGAGCGGATCGCGGCGGAGCCAGGACAGGTGACTAAATCGTCCTCTCGATTGATCGCCAACCTGGTCATCGTTTCCGCCGGGGCAGCGGCGGCGTACGTGATCGTCACGACGCCGCCGCTCAGACGGCTTGCCGGCGCGGCGGCTCGCCTCTGGCTGGGCGCCAGCCTCCCGCTGTTCCTCATGACGCAGGCGCGCCAGGCATGGGTAGAGTCAAGACCCCTGACATAATTGACGCGTGACAAACCCCGGCGGGATCCGTTCCCGCGCTCGACGGGTCGCGCTCCTGACCGCTCATGCTGCCTGGCGCGCGTTCCTCGGGTTTTATGACAGCGATAACCTGACCTACGCGGCATCAATCGCCTACTACGCGTTATTGTCGCTGTTTCCGTTCTCTATGCTGGCGCTCGCCGTGCTCGGCAGCGCCACGGCTGACTTGGCAGCTCGCAACGCCGTCCTCGACTTCGTCCTGCGGTACTTTCCTCAACAGTTTGATTTCATCACCACCCAGCTCGATTCGTTCCGCGCCAGCCCGCTGACGTTCGGCATCGCCGGATCGCTCACGCTCATCTGGGGCTCGCTCGGGTTTTTCGGCGCGATCAGCACCGCTGTGAACTATGCCTGGGGTGTCGAGAAGGCGCGGAGCTTCTGGAAACACAAGCTGTTCTCGTTTCTGATGCTCATCGTCGCGGGACTGATGTTGCTGGTTGCGCTTCTCCTCGTCTCGGCCTCGGGGGTGGTCGGCGCCAGGTGGTCCAGTGTCGTCCTCCGGAACTCTCCGGGGCTGGCCGTGCTGCGAAGCCTCGCCGTTCGCAACGCCGCCACGGCGTTGTTCATCCTCGTGGTCGGGCTGATCTACTACTTCGTGCCGAATGCGAAGGTGCGCTTTCGCGATGTCTGGGTTGGCGCGCTGCTCACCGGATTGCTGTGGAAGATGACGCTCGAAGGCTTCGCGTGGTTCATGAGGGACATGTCCCAATTCACCCGTGTGAACGGATCGATTGCCGCCGTGGTGGTGTTCCTGCTCTGGGTCTATGTCCAGGCGGTGATACTTCTGTACGGCGTCCAGTTCACCGCTGCCTATGCGCGCCTTTTGCGCGGCCGTCCGGAGGATGCCCCGGCCGCGCCCGCGCCGCGCGTATAGGAGGATGACGATCACCACGAAGACACGAAGAGCACGAAGCTCGTTTGGTAACGAAATTGTCGTGTTCTTCGTGCCTTCGTGGTTTGTTCTTGTTAGGACGTGGGCACGCGCGAGAGCGCCCGGATGATGGCGTCGCTGAACACCGGCACATCGTCAGGCTTGCGCGAGGTGATGAGATTGCCGTCTTCGACGACGGGTTTGTCGACATACAAACCGCCGGCGTTCTTCACGTCGATAGCGATCGAGGGCCAGCAGGTGAGTGTACGGCCGCGCAGCGCGTTCGCCGAGATGAGCAGCTGCGGTCCGTGACAGATCGCGGCGACCGGCTTGCCGGCCTCCATCGTATCCCGCGCGAGATCGACCATCGCGTGGCGCATGCGCATCTTGTCGGGCGCGTGACCGCCGGGAATGACGAGCGCGTCGAAGTCCTTGACCTTTGCGGCGCCCGCGGAGAGGCCGGATGTGACGACGGCGTTGCCGCGTTTGCCGCGGTACTCAACGCCGGCCGTCGGACCGACGATCGTCACCGTGGCGCCGGCCTCACGCAGCGCTTCCAAAGGACCGACGAGCTCGCGATCTTCGAAGCCTTCCTCGACGAGCATCGCCACTCGTTTGCCCGAGAGCGCAGATCCACTCATGCCGAAATTGTACTTCAAAGCTAAATCTGAAGTCTGAAATCTGCAATGTCATAATGCGTTGATGAATCGCCTCGCGCGCGAGCGCAGCCCCTATCTTCTTCAGCACGCAAGCAACCCCGTGCAATGGTATCCGTGGGGCGACGACGCGTTCGCCAAGGCACGCGCGGAGGACAAGCCGATCTTTCTGTCGATCGGGTACTCCACGTGCCACTGGTGCCACGTGATGGAACGGGAGTCGTTCGAAAGCGATGCGATCGCCAGCGTGTTGAACGAGCAGTTCGTGCCGGTCAAGGTGGATCGCGAGGAGCGGCCGGACGTCGATCGCGTGTACATGGCGTTCGTGCAGGCGACGACCGGGTCGGGCGGCTGGCCGATGAGCGTGTGGCTCACGCCCGAGCTGAAGCCCTTCTACGGCGGCACGTACTTTCCGCCGTCGTCGAAATGGGGGAGGCCAGGCTTCGTCGACATCCTGCAGGAAATCGCGCAGGTCTGGGAAGGCCAGCGGGACAAGGTCCGTCATTCGGCCGAGGCGCTGACCGGCCAGCTTCGGGGCCTCGACCGTGCGAGGCCGACCGGCGGTGTGCCCGGCGCAGAAGCGTTGGAGCGCACGGTCGATCAGTTCCGGCAGTCCTTTGATGCCAGGCGCGGCGGGTTTGGCGACGCGCCGAAGTTCCCGCGCCCGAGCGAGTTGCTGTTTCTGCTGCGGGAGCACGCGCGAACCGGCGACGAGTCGGCGCGGACGATGGCGCTCTCCACTCTGCACGCCATGGCGCTCGGGGGCATGCGCGACCACGTGGGCGGCGGGTTTCATCGCTATTCCGTGGACGGCGCCTGGCGGGTGCCGCACTTCGAGAAGATGCTGTACGACCAGGCACAACTCGTCCTCGCGTACGCCGAAGGAGCTCAGGCGTCCGGCGATCCGTTATACGGAGAGGTCGCCGAGGACACGTTGCGGTACGTCATCCGCGAGATGACCGACGAGGCCGGCGGCTTCTATTCGGCCGAAGACGCCGACAGCGTGCCGGCGGAGCACGCCGGCGATTCACACGCGCACAAGGCGGAGGGCGCTTTTTATCTGTGGACCGCCAGGGAGCTCGATGTTCTGCTCGGCCCGGACGCTCCTGTTGTGAAGCGCCGATTCGGGGTCGCACCCGGCGGCAACGCGCCGATCGATCCGCAGCACGAGTTCACCGGTAAGAACCTTCTGTATGTGGCGATGTCGGTCGGAGAGCTTGCCGAGGAATCCGGTCGCACGGAGGCGGAGGTCGTCGAGATTCTGAATCGTGCGCGCCTCGCCATGTGTGGCGCCCGGGTGACGCGGCCGCGGCCGCAGCTGGACGATAAGGTCTTGACCGCGTGGAATGGATTGATGATCGCGGCGTTCGCGCGCGTGGGGCGCCTGATCACTGCGCTGGGGCCGGAAGGGGAGAGGGCCGGCCTGCCGTACCTGAAGGCTGCGCAGCGTGCCGCGACGTTTATCAGAGAGCGGATGTGGGACGGCGGGACGAGCACGCTGCTGCGCCGCTATCGCGATGGCCACGCGGAAATCGACGCGTACGCGGAAGACTATGCCTTTCTCATCTTCGGCCTGCTCGATCTGTTTCAAGCCGATCCGGATGCCGGCTGGCTGAATTGGGCCGTGTCGCTCCAGCGCCGGCAGGACGAGCTGTTCTGGGACGATGCCGATGCAGGATGGTTCAGCACGACTGGCCGCGATCCCAATGTGTTGATGCGCATGAAGGAGGATTACGATGGCGCCGAGCCGACGGCCAGCTCGATCTCCGTCATGAATCTTCTCGTGCTGTCGCACCTGATCGAGGACGCGCGATGGACCGAGCGTATCGAGAGGACGCTGAAGCTGTTCGGCGCGCGGCTGGACCAGGTCGGACGTTCAGTGCCGATGATGGCCGCAGCCTTGTCCGCTCACACCGCCGGCACGCGGCAAATCGTCATCGTCGGCGAAACGGGCGCGGACGCGCTCGAGCGGGCCGCGGTCGTGGGCTATCGGCCGTTCGCGATCACATTGGCGCTGACGCTGGAGCGCCAGCAGGGGCTCCGCGATGTCATGCCGCTGGTCGCTGCGATGGGACCAATCGACGGCGCAGCAGCCGCCTACGTCTGCCAGAATTTTGCCTGCCGCGAACCAGCCACAACGGTTGAGGCGCTTGAACAAACGCTCAGCGCCTCATGACATTGTAGATTGCAGATTTCAGATCAGTGCTGTCCAAATTAGCCGTGGTCACCGTTGAGCGCGCCGCGTTTCCCGCGGTAAATCCGACGTGGTTGACGTCTGCGCAAACGACACCTCCCAGGATGCTGTCCGAATTAGGCGAAGGCCAGCGCGCCTTGGACAGGCTCGGCGAGCGGCGGCGGACTTGTGAACGGGTCGTCGAGCCACGCCCAGAGGTCGCGATACACCAACAGGTTCATCCGGAGCAGGGCGACCAGATTCGAGAGCGACCAGCCGAAGCGGGCTTTCAGCTGCAAATACTTCAGCACG
>Ga0184627_10000476_pt1 | contig 15612 bp, 16 predicted proteins | sample PLM3_127_b1_FD_133150 | JGI IMG/M metagenome (GOLD analysis project Ga0184627, IMG submission 133150) | Groundwater sediment microbial communities from an aquifer in East River, Colorado, USA - PLM3_127_b1 | ecosystem: Environmental > Terrestrial > Soil > Riparian zone | place: USA: East River...
GTGATCGAGTTCGGCGACCGCTTCCAACAGCGACGCAAGGTCGGCTTTAGCGATCCCGCTCTTCGATTCCTCCCCCGCCAAGTTGACTTCGATGAGAGCGCGAATCTTTTTCCCTATTCGCTTTCCCTGCTTCTCCAGCTCCCGCGCCAACGCCACGCTGTCCAATGACTCGATGACATCAAAAAGCTCCGCCGCCGCTTTCGCCTTATTGCGCTGCAAGTGGCCGATCATATGCCACTCTACAGATTGCGTGATCTGCGCCTTCTTTTCCTGCGCCTCCTGGACATAATTCTCTCCGATCAGTGAGACCCCGGCGGCGACGGCGGCGCGAACCGAATCGATGCTCTGGGCCTTGGCGGCTCCCAGCACCTTGACTTCGCGCGGATTACGGCCGCATCTCCCGGCGGTCTCGCTGATGCGATCGAGAATTATATGATAGTTGCCGGCGACATCGACCATGCGGAGAATTGCTTACCACATTCAAACCGATAATTCACTCCTGGAAAATCCCGCAACAAGTTGAAGCCCAGCGGCGATTCCAGTAGAAGTGTCTACGCGCCGCAAATTTCGCGACCCACGGAGACCTCAGGTTACGCCTCTTGATTATCTGCCGATCATGGCGCGGAATTCCGCGCCGAAGCCGCCGCGGGTCCTAGCCGCGCCGTCCAAGCCGTCTTGGTGCGCGATAACCAAGCCGTTAGCACGGTCGCGTGTCGCGCTCTTGACCAGCGCCGCGCTGCGGCTTGCCCACCAGCAACCGTTCGTCCCGCGCGAAGACCTGAGCTACCGGCGGGTTTCTTCCGATCCGGCGGCGGGTGAAATCGTCATCGATCACCACTCCGGCATCGGCCGAGTTCCAAAGCAGGACCCGGAAATCGTTTTTCCGCGGGCCGCGCTGGCGGCATTGGCCGGGCAAGGAATCGTCGGCGAGCTTTCACCTTGGCACTTTTCGTTCATGGGCAGGCTGCGCCAGCATAAGGAGATTGAAAACGAGCTTGCCCCGGCGATCGCCGATGATTTGGCAACGGCAAAAGTTGTCTTAGCCTTGCTTGTCCCCTACTGACCCTTCCGCCACGAGACCGTCGGTCTCATCGCTCATGTCATTGAAGCGCGAGGCATTCCGACGCTGGTCATCGCCACGGCTCTCGACATCATGAGTAAGGCCGCGCCGCCACGCGCCGTCTTTGTCGATCATCCGGTCGGGCGCACCTTCGACCCGCCCCACGACCGCGCGCGCAACGAAGAGATCCTCGCCAAAGCGTTGGCCGAGCTTGTGAACTTTGTTCGACCCGGCGAGATCCGTGATCCCGGCTTCCGCTGGTCACCTGACGGCAACCGCGCCTGGGAAGACGAACTGCGCGCGGAAATGCTCCACGACCATTGACAGGGCGGAGCAACATGGTGTTAATAACGATCTAAAGACTGCCAGCGGGACCGGAAGGAGCGATCCATGTCTACACCGCGGATGAAGCTTTTCCTCGTTGCCATTTTCTGCGCCGCGCTCGTTGCCCCCGCCTACGGCGCCGCACCGTACTACGAAGGCAAGACGATCAGGCTCATCGTCGGCTTTTCCGCCGGCGGCGGGTTTGACACCTACTCCCGCGTCATCGGACGCAATCTCAGCAAACAGATTCCGGGAAATCCGTCCGTCGTGGTGGAGAACATGACCGGCGCCGCGAGCCTGATCGCCGCCAATCACGTTTATAAAATCGCCAAGGCCGATGGGCTCACGATCATCAACTTCCACGGCAATCAGGTGGTCAACCAGATCATCGGCAGTTCGGGGATCGAATTCGACGCGCGCAAGTTCGAGTACCTCGGCAGCCCCACCCAGGACAACGTCGCCTGCGCGTTCACCAAAGCGAGCGGCATCACGAGCTTCGATGCGCTGAAAAATTCCAAGACTCCGATAAAATTCGGCGGCGTCGCGCCGGGCGACACGACTTATAATACCGCGAAGATTTTGCTGGCGGCGCTCAAGCTACCGATTCAGCTCGTGGCAGGCTACAAAGGAACCGCAGAAGTTCGTTTGGCGGCCGAGGCGGGCGAAGTTGCCGGCGGCTGCTGGCAATGGGAGTCGATCAAATCGATCTGGCGCCAGGGTCTCGACTCCGGCAACGTCGCGATCGTCTTGCAGGTCAACCCCAAACCTCATCCGGAGCTGGCTAAAGTGCCCAACGCCATCGACCACGCGCCCAACGAAAACGGCCGGCAGTTGCTCAAATACGGCGCCCACGATCCCGCCATGGTGACGCGCTTGTACGCCGTAGCGCCGGGCACGCCGAAGGATCGCGTGGAGCTGCTGCGCAAGGCCTTCGGCGCGGTTCTCAAGGATAGCGAGTTTCTAGCGGACGCCAAGAAGTCCAAATTGGACACCGATCCGATCACCGGCGAGGAGGTCGAGAAAATCATCGCCGCGCTCTTCAAGATGGACCTCGGACTGGTGAACCAGCTGAAAGAGATTCTCAAGTGACAAGGACCGACCAGGCGTCAAACCAGCCATTGGGAGAAATCATGAAAAGAAATCTTTGGATTTTGCTCGCCGTCCACTTATCGCTCGCGGCCTTGCTGCTCACGCCGGCACGGGCCCAGCAACCCTTCTATCAAGGCAAGACCGTCAGAATCATCGTCGGCGCCTCGGCCGGCGGCGGCTACGACACCTATTCGCGCACCATCGCTCGCCATATGGGCAAACATATCGCCGGCAACCCGGTGTTCGTCGTCGACAACATGCCCGGCGCCGGTTTTTTGATCTCGGCGAACTACATGTACAAAATCGCCAAGCCGGATGGATTGACCATCGGCCACTTCATCGGCGGGCTTTTTTTGCAGCAACTTTTGGGCAAGCCAGGTATCGAGTTTGACGCGCGCAAGTTCGAATACATTGGGGTGCCGGCTCAAGATAACTACATGCTCGGAGTGTCGAAAAGCACCGGCATCACCAGCATCGAACAATGGCTCTCTTCCAAGACTGTGGTCAAGCTAGGTGGAGTCGGCGTAGGGTCTGCGACCGATGACATCCCTAAAGTTCTCGCCGCTGCCATCGGGCTACCCATTCAACTGGTCTCGGGTTACAAGGGCACCGCCGACATCCGGTTGGCCTTCGCCAGCGGAGAGGTTCAGGGACTGTGCAACTCTTGGGAGTCCTTCAAATCCACCTGGCGCAAAGAGCTCGAGGCTGGAGAAGTGGCGGTCGTCTTGCAGAATGTTGCCAAGCCGCACCCTGACCAGCCTAAACTGCCCCTGGCGATCAGCTACGCCAAAACCGACGAAGCGCAAAAACTGATCAAGGCGCTGGTTCACAGCGTCGGTCCCACGGCGCGGCCTTACGTGTTGCCTCCGGGCACGCCGAAAGATCGCGTGCAGATTTTGCGCAAGGCATTCATGGACATGATGAAGGATCCAGAATTTCTCGCCGACGCGACCAAAGCGAAGCTCGATCTCAACCCGCTCGACGGCGCCGAGCTCGAGAAAAACGTCCGCGAGGTTTTCAATCTCGACAAAGCGCTGGTCCCGCGCGCCAAAGAGATTCTGAAGTGACGGCCGCTTCGCGGCCGTCATCCCGAACTTTGCGAGGGATCTTCAGCTCAAAGCGGCTGTCATCCTGAGCGCCAGCGAAGGATCTCGCACATTAATCGGAGTAATGGAGTGATGAAGTACTGGAGTATTGGGTTTCGGAGCATTACTCCGCTACTCCACCACTCCAATTCCCCAGCCTGCTAAAACCCGCAATCCGTCGGGGTGACGTCGATGGTGGCGATGTGCTGCTTGTCCTTGTCGAAATAGGAGTAGCGCAGCGTCACGCCCTTCTTCAAAAATTCATCGCGGGTCTCGGGACGCCCGCAGGCGCCCTGGGTGACTCTTTGTTTCGCGCCGGCGGCGAATTTCTCGTGATCCAATTTCGTGACGGAATGGCCGACCAGGCGATACTTGTATATGAGCATGCCCGGCGCGCCAGCGACCGGCATGAGCTCCGTCTCCTGGTCGATCATCACCGGCACGGAGCGGTTAATCTCGGCGGCGATCCTGCTTAAGTATTCCTGCGAGCGCGGGTCTTCTTCCTTCCTGAAGTACTCGGGCACGACCCGCCAAGCCAGGTACGCAAGGAGCACGCCGGCGCCGAGGGATAGCAATATTTTCCCGGTGGAGGATAGCTTCAATCGCGGCTCTTTTGTTTGCGGCCTGGGAGCGAGCGGCGGGGGGGCGTTGTGTTTTTCAGAACCGCAACTTTGGCTCCGGCGCGTCCAGGGGGCGGAGACGCGCGAACCGCCCTATGCCGCTCTCGACTCTGTTCCCACACGGACGCGTATCCCCGCCCGCGCGAGCATGTTGATCAACTTATCGATGCTGAAACGGCTGATCTCCCCCTTCAGCAAATTGCTGATGCGCGGTTGCGTTTCGCCGAAAAAATGGGCGGCTTCGGCTTGCGTCCATCCCCGTTCTTGAATGGTGCGTCGCAGGTCGAGCATCAGGTCGGCACGCACTTTCAAATTCGCCGCCTCCTCGGCGTCAAACCCCAGATCTTCGAATATATTCGCCGCGCCACGAATTACCCGCGCGCTGTTTCGTTTAATTGCGCTCGCGTTCAAGGCGTTGCGCCGTCCGGTAGCGCTCCCGGCCGATTTCGAGGTCGCGCTTGGCCGTTTTTTTTGTTTTCTTTTGGAACGCGTGGAGTACATAGACAGCCTCCTCAAAGTTGGCGACATAGAATACGCGAAAGGCGCTTTCGGTTTGAATACGAATCTCGCGCACGCCTGGACCCACGGCGGGCATAGGTTTAAAATTGGTTGGATTGTCTCCTCTCTGCACGCCCCGCAATTCGAAGCCGGCTTTGCGCCGAGCTTCCCGTGGGAATTGGCGCAGATCATCGCGAGAGGAACCGATCCAAACGGCAGGCTTAGCGTTCATCCCGACTATGCCACATTCGGTATATCACGCCTTCCCGCATCCGTCAAAGTGCGCAGTTGTAGGGCATCCCGGCCGGGGTCGAGACATGACCATAACAAGATAGCCGCCGTGCGCCGAATTCCATGCTCCCCGGTATTGCGATCGGACAGCGACCACGGCTGTGCGGCAGCAGCCCGCTCATATGACGTTCTCGCTTTCGGTGACTACACTCTCAGTTTTGGATCGAGGGCGTCGCGCAGCGAATCGCCGAGGAGATTGAAGGCGAAGACCGACAAGCTGATGGCGAGGCCGGGATAGATCGCCATCCAGGGCGCCCGTTCGGCGAACTCCACCGCCGCGCCGCGCAGCATCAATCCCCACGCCGCCTGGGGCTCGGAGACGCCGAGGCCGAGAAAGGAGAGCGAGGCTTCCAGCAGAAGCGCCTGGCCCAAGAACGCAGTGAGCATGATCAGATAGGGCGCCATGACGTTGGGCAGCATATGGCGGAGAATAATGTGCAAGGGTCCGAAGCCCAAGGCCCGCGCGGCTTCGACGAACGGCATCTCGCGCAGCGCCAGCGCGCTGCTGCGCAGCACCAGGGCGCAGCGCGGCAACATCGGCACGGTGATCGCAACAATGACGTTGGTCGTTCCGGAGCCGAGAACCGCGACGACCACCAGCGCCAAAATAATCAATGGAAACGAAAGCAGCAGATCCATGCCGCGCTGCAACATAAGATCGACCCTGCCGCCGAAGTAGGCGCTGGCGACGCCGATGATCGCGCCCGAGGTGGCGCCGAGAAATGACGACGTGAAACCCACCCACAGCGCCGTGCGCGAGCCATAGATGATGCGCGTCAGGACGTCGCGGCCAAAAGCATCAGTGCCGAACCAGTGGGCCGCGCTCGGCGCCTGGAGCATGCCGGCGAAATCGATCGTCAGCGGATCGTAGGGAGCGATAAGGCCCGCCAGGGCGGCGGTGAAAAACATGAGCAAAATAATCCCAGCGCCCACCGCCCCCAGAGGCCGATGGCGGGCGAAGTGAACGGACTCTTTAGACCACCGACGCAGGCGAGAGGCGGGCCGAAATACGAATGTGTCAACGGGCGTCGTTGCCATATTGCGTTTCGTTCAAACAGTTCAAACCGTTCAAGCAGTTCAAGCCCCTCGATACAGCCCTCCCCTCGCTACGCGCTTTGCGCTACTCGGGGGAACCGGACGCCCTGAGTAGGCGGCGGCCGCGCCGCCGTACCGAAGGGCGGGCTTACTCGGGGAAACGGATACTTGAAACGGTTCATCCTGAGTAGCGCGCTCCTCGATACAGCCGCGCTGCGCGCGGCTTACTCGGAGCGACCGGATTCCTGAGTAGGGCGAAGCCCGTAGCGAAGGAAGCGCGTATCGAAGGATGGAACGTCTTGAACGGTCTTTGTTCATTGGTACCTAATCCGCGGGTCGATAAAGGCATTGATCATATCGACGAGAAAGTTGACGAACACAAAGACGAACGAGGTCAGCAGCACGAGGTTCTGAACCATCGTATAGTCGCGCTGGCTGATCGCCTCGACGAAGAGCTTGCCGATGCCGTTTAAGTTGAAAACCTGTTCGGTGACGACTAAGCCGCCGACGAGAAACGCGAACTCCAGGCCGATGACCGTGATGACGGGAAGCATCGCGTTTTTAAGCGCATGGCGCATCAAGACCGCCCGCTCCCAGAGTCCCTTGGCGCGCGCCGTGCGAATATAGTCTTCGCGCAGAACTTCCAGGACCGCGGAGCGCGTCATGCGCGTGGCCACCGCCGAGTAACGGTAACCGACCGCCAACGCCGGCCAGATGAGCTGCAAGAGATTCGCCTTGGGATCGACCCAGAACGAGGTGAAAGTAAGCGGCGGCAGCCAGTGAAAGTAGATCACGAAAGCGAGGATGATGACGATGCCGAGCCAAAACGACGGAATGGCAAGACCGGCGATCGAGAAAACCCGCACGAAGTAATCGATCCAAGTATCCTGCTTGACCGCCGCCAGCGTTCCGAGCGGTACCGAGATCAGCACGGCGACGAATGTCGCCATCAGCGCAAGCTCGATGCTCAACTCGAGGCGGATGGCGATTTCATGGCTGATCGGCCGGCCGGTCCACATTGAGGTGCCGAAGTCGAGGCGGGGGATGCCGATGATCCAGGTGGTGAATTGTTTCCACAGCGGCTGGTCCAATCCCAACTGCGCGCGCTCGCGGTCCATGGCCTCTTTCGGCGCATAGACGCCGGTGCCGGCGTATTTGAGCTCGACGATGTCGCCCGGAGCCACTCGAAGCATCAAAAAGACCAGCACCGCAACCCCAAGAAGGGTTGGGATCATTAACAGGAGGCGCTTGAGGATATACAGGCGCACGGTTCAGCCAATCGAAGGTTGAAGATGGAGGATAGAAGATCGCGCGATTCTCGATCCTCGATCCTCCATCCTCCATCCTCGAGTTCGTCTATTCCGCCAGCCAAACGTCGCGGAGGTCCTGGTTCACGTAATGGCTCGGCGTGATCTTCCAGCCTTTCACTTTGGCCCAGTGCGGGATAATTCGCTGCCACCACAGGATGTGAAACTGGTAGGCCTTTTCATCGAGCACCCGTTTCTCAAATTGCCTGAGGACTTTAAGGCGCTCTTTCGCGTCCGTCGTGCGGCTCTGCTTCTCGTAGAGCTCGTCCAACAGACTGTCGTTGTATCTGGCGTAGTTGATGGGACTCTTCTCGCTGCTCACAAACTTGAATAGCTGCTGGTCCGGCTCGTCCATAAAATCGCACGCGAAGTCGATGCCGGCGTCGTAGTTGCCCAGGCGGAAATCGTTGAAGTAGGGCCCCTCTTCCTGCTGGACGTGATTGACGTTGAGCCCGATCTGGCGCCACTGGTCGATAACGTAAACCCCCGTTACCTCGTAGGGCTCCCGGACGTTGCGGTTTTTGAGCGTGAAGGAGAAGCCCTCCGGCACGCCGGCTTCCTTTAGCAGCTTTCTCGCTTCCTTGCGCGCCGCTTCGATGTTTTTCCCAAATCCGGGGAGCTTGATTAGTTCTGACTCAGGCGCTGCAAACTCCGATCCGGGCCGGAAAAGACCACCCACATGTTTCATCAGGGAAATCTGCGACAGCGCCTTGGACCCGCCCCAGCGGTCGATGGCGAGGCTCAACGCGCGCCGCACTCGGGGATCATCGAACGGTTTCTTTTGGTTGTTGAGCGTCACCGTCAGGTTACACGCCCAGGGGCTTTCCTGAACCACGACTTGCTTGCCCACGCTTTTAACAACGTCGTCGCGCGCCGCCGGGTTGAAACCGCGAAATTCGATGAGCGCCTGCCCGCTGCGGATCGCGGCTACGCGCGGCGCGGTGTCCCGAATGAAGACGCCTTTGTAACCATCCAGGTAAGGCCGCCCTTTCATATAGTAATTGGGATTTTTCTTCCCTACCCAGTGCGAGCCGGCGACGTACTCGACGAAAGTGAACGGCCCGGTGCCCATGATGTTCTTTTCGTACCAGCGCGGATCTTTCTCGAGGATGCTCGCCTTGTAGATAAAATTCCAAGGGGAGGCCAAGTTCGCGAGAAACGAGGCCGACAAATGCTTCAACTGGAAAACCACGGTGAGCGGGTCCGGGGCCTCGATTTTCTTTACCAGGTCGTAGGAGGCTTGCCGAGCGCTCACCACGCCCGCCGGCGGAAAAACAATCTTGTCATAGGTCGCCTTGACGTCGTTGGCAGTCAGCTCGCTGCCGTCGTGAAATTTGATTCCTTTGCGAATCTTGAACGTATAGGTCAACGCGTCGCGCGATACCGACCAGCTCTCGGCGACGTCGCCGACAATCTTCGGGTAGTTCTGCGGGTCGAAGCGCACCAGCGTGCTGTAGTGCGGCGCCACGGGATGGAGCATCGCGAACGTCGTTTCCCGGTGGCCGTCGTAAGACGGCGGCGTGCCGCCGACGGCGAAGACCAACTCGCCGCCGCTGCGAGGGGTTTGGGCTTGCGCCGCCATGAGCCGCGGAGCCTGGAAAAACAACGCCACCACACCGGCAACGACCATGGCCTTTGCCGTGTGACTTCCAACCTGCATTAGTTTCATAGGACCTCCCCCTAACCTTGAACTTTGGCGGGCGTCCGCCCGCTCCTAGTGTCCTACAGCTAAGTCCAATTTCATGCAAGTGTGGAGCCCCACGGGCAGAACCCGCGGGGCGGAATCCTGAGCGAGCGCCACGGCTGAGGGCCGAGGCGCGCGTCGAAGGGTCAGCCGATATTTTACCGGCGAAACTCGACATCGGCGAGGGACACCAGATACCAGGTCTTGCCGCCGACGGATTGGCTGAGCAAAACTTTGTCGTCGGGCAAGGGTTGGAGTTTTTGCAGATCCCGGTCCCTGATCAGAAGAAAACCCGATCGGTTTGCGAGCGCCGGCGCTTGGCCGCCCGGTCGCGACGAAAGGACCGGAATGATTTCACGGCGCGTATAAAAGTTGTAGTCGTTCATCGTGTCGGCATAGATGTAAAGCGGCACGTCCGGCGGAACTTTGGCGTTGACGGCCAGGGCCAACGGCCGCGGCGACTTGAAGCGGTCGAGATAGGGCAAAAACCAGAGCGAGGCGGCCAGCGCGCCGAGCGCCATCATCAGAGCCGTTGATAAGAGCACCTGCCACAAATTGCGATACCATAGAAGGTAAAAGCTGACGACCGACCCGCCGCCGATCGCTAAAACGACCGGAACGCTCAGCCAAAATGCGTCCTGGCGCAGCAGCCAAGTCGCTGCGGGAAGCGCCAGGCCGCCGAGCGCGAGCAAACCAAAGAAGGCGTATGCTAGACTTTTTTGCAACCGACCCAGCGGAAGCTTCTCGCTCATGAGATCATCAAAGTAGACCGCGACAAAGAGCGCCGCTACCGGTAATAGCGGGAGCAGATAAAGGTCACGCTTGGAATCGGAAAGGCTGAAAAAAAGAAAAATGACGAAGAACCAGAGCGTGAAGAAGAGTGACGTCGGCTCAGCAAACAGTTTCCTGCTAGGTTTATACGCAAACAGCGCGGGCAAAGCGAAAACCGTCCAGGGCAGCAGGTCCACCGGCAACGTCGTAAAGTAATAGTAGAACGGCTCGCGGTGGCCCAGGGGATCGGTAAAACGGCGGACATGGTGAAGGTAGATGAAATCTCCCAGCCATTTCCCGCCGGTCGCTTGATTGACCAAAAAAAACCACGGCGCCGCGACCAATAGAAAGAGCGGGATTCCCCATGGCAGCCGCGCTTCGCGGAGCAACCGCCAATCCCGCCTGACGACGACGAACATTAGAAGAATAAGCGCCGGCAGCGCGACGCCGATCAGTCCCTTGGTCAGCGTGGCGAGGGCCATGAAAATACATGCGGGAATCATCTCGTTCCGCTTTTCCTCGCGGAGGATCGCCCGCGCGGCAAAGAGCATCGACAGGAGGAAAAAGAACGTAAACAGCATGTCCACGTGGGCCCACTGGGCTTCCAAGACGACGCGAACCGAGGTGGCAAGAACCAGGGCGGCCATGAAGCCGATTCCAGGGCCGAAAAAATCCTTACCGAGCTTGTAAGTCGTCAAGACGGTGCCCAGCGCGCCCAGCGCCGCCGGCAAGCGCACAGTCCATTCGTTCACGGCGCCGACCACGTGGGAGAAAAATAGGACCAACCAGAAAAAGAAAATCGGCTTGTCGGTATACAGATCACCGTTGACCGTCGGCACGATCCACTCGCCCTTGAGAAACATGACCCGCGCGATCTCCGCGTAGCGCGGCTCCACCGGCGCCCAGAAATCGCGCGAGCCTAGCGCCGTCAAATAGAGTGCCGCGCCGAGCAAGACAAGCCAGAGGAGATAGAGGGAGTAGCGATGTTGCTGGCTCAAACCTTTGACCTAGATGCCAATTTGCCCGACATTATTAGACTATGACGTAACCAGCCCTTGATTTCTACGCGCTATAAGTTCGTTGAGACCGCTTCGCTGCCCATCTAAATTCATTCCGGAACTCCTTCATGCTGAGTGCTGCCTCGACTCTCTTCAATCGCTTCCCATCCTTCCTTAACGAGAAAATAGACCATTGCCAAGGCAGCGATAGGGTCGGCCCACCACCAACCAAAGAGCGCGTTAGCTCCAAGCCCCAAGACTAGGGTCAAGGAAAGATAGGAGCAGGCAAGCGTCTCCAATGCATCCGCTCTTAGAGCACGGCTATTGATTTCCGCGGCCAGTCGCTTCTTATAAAACGCGAGTAGGGGCATTATAATTAAGGAAACGATAGCCAAGATGATTCCAATGACGCTTTCATCTGGATGTTCATGCAAAAGGAGCTTCTTTCCAGATTGATAGGTCACATACAAAGCCAGCACCAGGAACGTGATTCCCACAAAAAAGATAGCCCTTTTCTCCGCAGTTTCCTCTTCCTCCTCGTTGCTGAATCCGTGTTTACGCAGTCTCTAGATTAAAACCAAACCTGACCCGACTTCGATATAGCTATCTAAACCGAAGCCCACTAACGCTATTGAGCCAGCGATGACCCCGGCCGCAATAGCGACGATACCTTCAATAACATTCCAGCCAACGGTGAAGTATTCCGAAAGGAGTGCTTTCTTGTGTGGTGTCATTAGCTTGGCCAAAATATGACGATTAGATACCACAGTAACGTTAACCGCGGTTTCGAGGGGACTGAGAAATCGAATGGGCGATCCGTGGGCATCAAAGCGGTTGGTAGTCGTCTTCCGGGCTCCATTCCCAGCTCTTCCTGGCTTCCAGAGTAAAGTCAGTCTCAGCACGGATCCTGAGGCGGAATCGTTTATCATGATGTATCCACGGTGTGCCAGGAGACCTATCGACGTCGATGACGAACTCCCTTATTTCCTGTCCATCCGGGCCAATGAGAGGATCACCTACGGCTATAATCCGCGCCCGCCCAGATAGAAACCTCACGCCCTCTGGCCTAAACAGAATTTCTCTTTCTTTTCCGCCAGAGATCGTGATCCGCGCGCCCGGCCGCAGAGAGCCGTCGGGTAAAAACTCTGGTTGGAACTCCGCTAATGCAGCCCCCACCCAGATCAACAGAGTGAAAACTTCGCCTATGACAACCGCGGAACGGAGGAATCCAGAAGCCATGTCATCTCTCAGGTAAAAAGGACAGCGGAAGACTCTGCCTCTTTATAGTCATAGCGAAAGCGGTTTCGCGCCCAGGAATCATTAAAGTCTCTTGATCAGCCACTCAGGGGTTAAACGGATCGCGTAGATATTCAAGAGGGTCATGTAGTCGGTTATTAGAAGGACACCAACTGTGATCAAAAGAATACCTGCCGTGACGTGAACAGCCTGGAGGTAGCGACGGAATTTCTGGGAAAACTCGAAAAACGAGTTCACCGCCACCGCGCTTACAAAAAACGGAATGGCCAGCCCTGCCGCGTAGGTAGCTAGATAGAAGACACCTTTGCCAATTTCACTCGATGTCGCGGCCAGCGTAAGGATTGCTCCTAAGATCGGCCCCACGCAAGGAATCCACGCCGCGCCGAAAGTGATCCCGACGACGGCTGATCCGAGGTATCCAGCAGGCTTATCTTTAAGATGAAACTGCAAGTAACGATCTAGAACCGGCATCTTGAAGAAACCCAGAAGATAAATCCCCACTGCCGAGATAAAGATCCCTCCCAGGACGCGGATCACGCCGCGATAGCTTAGAAGGAAGCCCGCTAGAAAACTTGCCGAGGCGCCGAGAGATACAAAGACCAGAGAGAAGCCCAAGATAAAAGCGAGCGAGTTCCATGCTACTCGCCACCGTGTGCGGCTTCCGACTTGGGCGGCGCGTACCTCTTCCAAAGAAACTCCTGAAATGAAAGAGAGATACGAGGGGATCAAGGGCAACACACAGGGAGAGAGAAACGAGAAGATCCCCGCTGTAAAGGCAACAAGTATATTGACCTCGGTCATTTCTTTTTTTGATTTAGCAGCGCTTGAATCAGCGCCCTTGCCCCCGGGCTGTACCAGTCAGCGGGTCCCCACATTCTCGCCAAACCTTCACCTTTGGGTCCAATGAGATATGTAGCAGGCAAGCCCCATGCACCGTACAGAAGCCCCACCTCACCTTCAGGATCAAAGACCACAGGAAAGGTCAGTTTAAGCTCTTTGATAAACGCTAAAGCATCCGTCTTCTTATCCTTCACGCTCACCGCAACAATTACAAAACCTTTGTTCTCAAACTCTTGATAAAGGCGCTCCATGGTCGGCATCTCTTCGCGACAGGGGACACACCAAGTAGCCCAAAAATTTAGCATGACAAGCTTTCCCCTGAAGTCCTTCAAGGACACCTTCTTCCCGGCCGGGTCAGGCAGAGTAAAATCCGGGGTAGGAGCGCTGTTTTTCATCTGCTGGAGATTGGGAACCCGTTTATAGTTGATCTCCTGGGCGGCTAAGCCCTGAACGCTCCAAAACCCATAGGCAAAGGGCAAGAGAGAAAACAGCAGATTAAAGCGGTGACTGATCATGTATTAAACCCTCCGCGCTAGAATGGTGGACTCCATCGGCAAAACGCCCTTTAAAGCAAAATCCATAGGGCGATGAGCCACGCCGGAACGAGCCCTGCTACTCCAAAAAGCCAATAGGTAAAAGGGGAGAGAGAATATCCTCTCTTATCAAGCTGTCTCGCCGCCACCTCCGTAAAGATAACTCCGAAGAGCGCGGTAACTGAACAGAGAAGCACCGAGCGAGGTAAGGGGGCTCTTGGATCCTGCCCTATGGAATGAGGAAGCAGAGCCAAAAAGGCAATGAGCCAGGCCGGAAAGAGCGCAGCGAGACCCAAGAACCAGTGGTGTTGTGGTCGCCAATTAGACACCCAGCTACGGAGGTACGGCACTACAGCGCCTGTCGCGAATAACCCAAGGACTCCGAGAACAATGGACAGCTTGGCCATCTCTTCTCGCGGCGACCTTACGGCACCGGAGGTGTAGGTGTCGGAGGCCCGTATCGGCTGTAGGTTCGGTCGATGTATAGCCGGATCTCTTTGAGAGTCTTTCCTTGATCTAGCATGCGCATCACGTCACGCGTGATGTTGATGCAGATCTTTCAGTCCAGGCTCATCCGATCGAATTGCAGATTTCCCGGCGTCGAACTGTCCTTCACGTAGCACGAGGCGTTGCTCGTGTGGCCCTCGGAGCCGCAACCACAGTAACAAGGGATGTATCGAAGCGTGTCGCGATTGGCGATAGCGAAGCGATAAGCCTCGCGGACCTCCTCGGGAGCGCTTCTGATATCCGTCGGCAGCAGATTTTCTGGAGCCAACTTGTACTTATGTTCAGACGCTGCAAATGCTGGGCGGCCATCAACCATGACGGTAGACACTGCGATTAATCCCATGGTAAGAAAATCCCGTCTCTTCATATATTCTCGCTTCCTCGCACTAAGTGATTGTCGTTTCCGCCTTTAATCTCTGCATCTCTGCAAAAGACTCCTGAAGCACGGTCAAGGCGCTTCGCAGGAACAATCCTGCGATCGCTGCTCCGACCAGTATATCGGGCCAACTTGCGTCAAACACTTTTACGCCGATCGCGGCTACCAACACCGACAGATTAGCAACGATGTCGTTGCGCGAGCAAAGCCAAGTGGAGCGCATGTTGAGATCATCGGATCGATGGCGGAAAAGCAGTAAAAAACATAACCCGTTGCCGAGCAAAACCAGCAGTCCGATGATTCCCATGGTTTCCGCGACCGGCACAACTGCCGCTGTCACCTTGTAAACGGCTTCGGCCAAGACGCCAATGCCAAAAGCAGCCATGACAATGCCTTTGAGAACAGCGGCCATTGCTCGCCATTCAGCACTTCGCCAAAGAACATAAAGACTAAAGCCATAGACCAACGAATCTCCCAGCATGTCGAGCGAATCGGCAAGCAGCGCGGTCGAATGCGCTAGCAATCCAGCGCCGGCCTCTACAACGAAGAGAACGGCATTGATAACCAAAACGACGATGAGAACTTTTCTATGCTCACCGCGCAGGGTCTTAATCTCTTCCACTTTTTGTTCGCAACAAGCATCCAAGACGTTAATCTTAACAGCTCAACAGTCACAGTACCAAGCTGGCAGCGCGCCCACTATCTAGGCCAGTACATGATAATAGCGACTCCAACCAAACTCACGGCGCCGCCGATCAAATCCAACGGGTCTGGTTTGTTCCCGTCCAAGACCCAACCCCAGAGAAGAGATAGGACAATAAAGAAGCCACCGTAGGCGGCGTAAACGCGCCCGAAGTGCGCTGGTTGGAAGGTCGGGATTACACCGTAGAGAACGAGGATCACACCTCCCATCAACCCCCACGGCCAAGGCCGATCTTCCCTAAGCCACTGCCATACCAGCCATCCTCCACCAATCTTACAAAACCAGCCAGGACGAATAAACCCAACGATTGAGTAATCATCGCTGCCGACATTTAGCCTCCCAATTTTTCAGCTGCCTAATAAACGGGCCCGACTTCCGCTTCAATTTGGTGAAAGACTCCAAGGAAAACACGCCGTGACTTGTTAACCTTCAAACCCGCCTGTCGTACAAGTTCCAGAGGTTGTCTGTTCCAGTGACAGCCAAGCGGCTTTGCAAACTGATCTGCATGGCGATCTTGCCACCGCCCAAGCCACTCGCGATCGCTTCGGCCATGCTCGAGCAGAAGGACTTTTCCCGTTGGCCGACAAACTCGCGCCATTTCTTGCAGCGCCGAAACCGGATCCGGAAAGGTGCA
>Ga0184627_10000477_pt1 | contig 15601 bp, 10 predicted proteins | sample PLM3_127_b1_FD_133150 | JGI IMG/M metagenome (GOLD analysis project Ga0184627, IMG submission 133150) | Groundwater sediment microbial communities from an aquifer in East River, Colorado, USA - PLM3_127_b1 | ecosystem: Environmental > Terrestrial > Soil > Riparian zone | place: USA: East River...
GACCCGGTATCTACCTGGTCACCCAGCTGAAGCCATCTTCGAACGCGCCGCTTGACAGCAGGTCCGTCGCCTGCCACTCCCGCTCTCATAGGGTCCAAAGCGCTGAGCGGAAGCCGGCGCTAACGCGAATTTCCCTAGCCTCCGCGCGACGGCAAGCCGCGCGCCCAGCATCTTGTGATCGGTGCCGACCCGGCCGCCGCCGGCCTCAGCGCGGACCAGCCCGTCCTGCCAGGCACACGACGCCTTGCCCGCGTCGTGCAACAGGCCAAGCCACCAGGCGACCCGGTCACCACCAAACGGAGCTGCGAATCGGGCTGCCAGCTCCGCAGTGCCCCGCAAGTGGTCGTCCAGCGCATGCCGACGACCGGCATCATTGACGCTATGCGCCCATACCGGAACAGAAACCGTGTTCACCTCCCCCTTCGTGACATGTTTTCCCGGAGCGAGGGTTAAAAGAAGATGATCGGTTTTTGCACGAGCGATCCTGCCATACCCCCGCGACAACGACCCGCTTGGACCTCGGACGGCGTCGATATCGATCAGCTCGCGGCCCATCTCAGCCCCGGCCCACCGTCCGCTCGGGCGACGATGCCGGTTACAAAGCAGGAGCGCGCTTCGGGGCCGATGCGGCTCGCCGAGGCGTCGGCCCTGCGGGCTGACACGCACCAGCCCCCGCTTTGCTCGGGCGTGCCGACCACCTCTGGGAGGCTCCAGCCGCATAGGATGCGGGTTGTCCGGGACTCCACCGGCGGTGGAGCCGCTCGCGACGGGAGGTACGGCTTGCTCCTGGCTCTGGCCGGGGACACCATGCTCGGCCGGAAGGTCGCGGCGGCCTTGGAGGCGACGCCGCCGGAGGCGCTCGTCGCGCCCGAGGTGGTCGAGGTCGCGCGGGCGGCCGACCTGTTCGTGCTCAACCTCGAGTGCTGCGTGTCGGAGCTGGGCAGCCCCTGGCCGGCGCCGGGCAAGCCGTTCTTCTTCCGGGCCCCGCCGCGGGCGGTGGAGACGCTCGTGCATCTCGGGGTGGACTGCGTGACCCTGGCCAACAACCACGCGCTCGACTTCGGCACGCAGGCGCTGCTCGACACGCTCGACCACCTCGGCCGGGCGGGCATCGCGGCGGTCGGTGCCGGGCCGGACGCGGACTGGGCCCGGCGTCCGGCTGTGCTGGAGGCGGGTGGGTTCCGCCTGGCCGTGCTCGGCGTCACCGACCATCCGGCCGACTTCGCCGCCGGGCCGGGACGGCCGGGCGTGGCCTGGGCGGACCTCGCGAGCGGCGTGCCCGGGTGGCTGGCGGACGCGGTCCGGGACGCCAGCGCAGGTGCCGACGCGGTCCTGGTCACCCCGCACTGGGGCCCGAACATGACCCGGGAGCCCCTGCCGTACGTCCGCAGCGCCGCCGCCGGCCTGGTCGAGGCGGGCGCGGCGCTGGTCGCCGGCCACTCCGCGCACGTGTTCCACGGGGTGGCCGGGCGGGTGCTGTACGACCTCGGCGACTTCCTCGACGACTACGCGGTCGACTCCCGGCTCCGCAACGACCTCGGGCTGCTGTTCCTGGTCACCCTCGACGACCGCGGCCCGGTCCGGCTCGAGGCGGTCCCGCTTCACCTCGGCTACTGTCGCACGACCCTGGCCACCGGCCAGGGTGCGGCCTGGGTGCGGCGGCGCTTCCGCCGTGCGTGCGCGGCCCTGGGTACCGACGTGGCCGAGTCGGACGGTCGTCTGGTGGTGACCTGGCGTTGACGTCGCAAGCAGGCTGTTTGCAGGGCGGGGCTCTGGGCGACCGGGTTCGGCGTTGCGGTTGTGGGTCTGTTTGTACCCCGGCCTGCGGGCGTGCGACGATGCCGCAACCGGCTCGTGGGAGAGAGGGTGTGCCGCAGGGACAGCCGTCGGCTGAGGAGCTGACCGCGTTGCGGGATGCCGTGCTGCGCCATCGCGACGAGGTGCACCGTCCCATCGCGGACAGCCGCAGCATGCACCTGGTACGCCTCCCGCTCGGGTCCGTGTCACCACGGGCAAGGTGGCGAGGGCTTTACATCGCCCTCTTGCAGGAACGGACCAGAGAACCGGGGTTGCTGTCACATCCGTTGACACCTTGGGTGCGCATGGTCAGCGTGTGCGGCATGGACTCAGAGGGTGTGGCGTTCCTGCGAGCCGAGGTCGACAGGAAGCCACCAGCGATCACGGTCGTCTACACCGATGGTGCGTGCTCGCCGAACCCGGGGCCGGGCGGCTGGGCGTGGGCCGTGCCCCAGGGTATGCCAGCGGGGCGGCGGCGTGGACGACCAACCAGCGCATGGAGATCACGGCCGTGCTGGAGGCGGTCAGGGCGCTCGATGGTCCGCTTGAGGTGGTCAGCGACTCGGCGTATGTCGTCCGCTGCTTCCAGGACCGGTGGTGGGAGGGCTGGCTGCGGCGAGGCCGGGTCAGCAGTCAGCGGCGGCCGGTGGCCAACCGGGACCTGTGGGAGCCGCTGGTCGAGGTCGTCGGGCGGCGTGAGATCACGTGGCGCTGGGTGAAGGGCCACTCGGGGGATCCGATGAACGAGCTGGTCGACCAGCTCGCCGTGGAGGCAGGGCGGACCCTGCGGGGGCAGCAGGGCGCCGCTCCGGACGGCGTGTACTCGCCACGCCGGCCGTGGCGCGGGCCGAACGCTGAACGTTAGAGCTGGATCCGGTCTCGTTGTCCGAATGCTACTCGCACTCGGGGTCGTCCTCATCGTCCTCGGGTTCGTCGGGAGTATCCCAATTGAGGAGCAGCCGTCACCGTTGCCCTGGGGACACAGACCCGAGCGCGGGTCCTGAGGCAAGGCGCGGTCTGGCGTCTCCGACGTGGTCATCCCCCGATGTGGAACTCCTCGACGAGCGGCTGTGCGCGCTGGCCCGCCGGGGCCGGGAGCGGCACCGCGTACTGCCCCAACGGCGCCACGAGTGGGTGGGGCCAGGGTGGGAGCAGCACGACGACGCGCTTGCGAGCCCGTGTCATCGCCACGTACAGCAGCCGGGACGCCTCGCGGAACGGCTCGGCCTCGTAGCCGAAGAAGTCGTCGTCCTCGAACACCAGCAGGGCGGCGTCGGCCTCCCGGCCCTTGGTCTGGGTGAAGTTCATCACCTGCACCGCCCCGACGTCGCCGGCGTCGAGCTCGACCATTGAGGCGTTGCGCAGCGCCCGCACGTCGGCCTGGATGCGCTCGAGCGCCGCCGCAGCGTCGCCCAGGAGCCGGGCCCGGGCCGCCAGCGCGGCGAAGGTGGCCGCGGCCCGCGTCCACGGCCGGTAGCCGCTGGTGACGCCGAGCGCGGACCACGCCGCGCTGGCGACGTCCACGCCTTCGCCCAACGGGTCGGTGGCATCCGACAGCACCCTGCGAAGCTCCTCTACGCGACGCTCGAAGGCGCCCGGCAGCACAGCCCGGCCGACGAGCCCCAACGCCAGGGCTGGCGGCTCCCTGCCCCGGTCGGTGGCGGTCAGGAAGACTGCCAGGCGCAGCGTGACCTGCTCCCAGGTCGCCTGCCCGGCGCTGAAGGCTGCCATCGTGGCCATCGTCGACAGGGCCTCCCCGTACGCCTCGGGGAACCCGATCGGCACGTGCTCGACGCCGAGGCCGGTCAGGGCCGCGCTCAGGTCGGCGGTGCGCACGTTGGTCCTGGCGAACACCCCGATGGTGGCATGCCCGGTCGCCTGCAGCGCCGCGATCTGGGCGGCGACGACGCGCTCGCGGCCGTCGTCGACGACGTTCCCGTAGACCACCAGCCGGCCGGTCTCGACCGCGCGCTGCACGTTTGCGGTCTGGAAGCGGCGCAGGCGGATGTCCTCGGCGGCCGTCGGCAGCACCTGGGTCGGGTCGCGGTGCGAGGCGGCGGGCAGCAGGAGCTCCCGGATCCCCGGCCGCGCCCTGGCGGCCCGCAGGCGTCCCTCGTCGACGCCCGGCCGCCAGCCGTAGATCATCTGGTTCGGGTCGGCGAGCAGCACCAGCCGCGCCCGCTCCCCGAGCAGCTCGAGCAGCCGCCACTGCTCGTCGTCGGTGTCCTGGAACTCGTCGCAGATCACCATCGACCAGCGGTCGGCGATCAGCTCCCGCACCGGGCTGCCCGGCGCCAGCAGGTCCAGCGCCAGCGGCAGCAGGTCGTCGTAGGCGAGGGCGCCGTCGGAGGCGACCGCGAGCTTGGCCTCCGACTCCCCGCGAAGCAGCGGCGCGGTCGCGCCGCCGGCGTAGCGGCCGAAGCCGCACAGCAGCCGGTAGGCGAGGCCGTGGAAGGTCAGGATCTCCACCCGGTCGCCGATGCCGGTGAGCACGCGGCGCGCGCGGGCCAGGATCTGGGCGACCGCAGTCCGCGAGAAGGTGAGGAACAGCACCCGCTGGTGCGCCGCGGCGTTGGGGCGGGTCACCTCGACGCGGCCGGCCCACAGCGCCGTGGTGGTCTTGCCGACGCCGGCGCCGCCGCCCACCAGCAGGGTCGCCTCGGCCGCGTCGACGACCTCGCGTTGCTCAGGCGTCAGGTCCTCGTAGCCGATGCTTGCCGCCGGCCCGGCGTCGCCGGGCCGGGCCCCCAGGGCGGGCTGGGCCGACCGGGCCGGGCTCACAGGTCGACCGTGCCAGAGCGGGCGCCACGGGCCAGCTCGAGCATCGTCTCGAGCAGGCGGACGCCGAGCGGCGGCAGGCTGCCGGCGGGCAGCGCCGCGACGAACTCGGCGTGCAGGCCGTTGCGCTTCTTCAGCCGCTTGACCGCCACCTCGTGGACCGTCTGATCCGGGCGGGTCTCCAGGGCGGCCGGCAGGGTCAGGGCGTAGACCGCCTCGAGCTGCCGCAGCACGGCGAGCAGGTCGGCGCGGGGCACGCCGTCGACCAGCGCCCGCTCGATCGCGGCGCCGCGGGGCAGGCGGACGACGCCGTGGGCGTGCTGCTCGATCGCCGCCAGGCGGCGCTCCGCCTCCGCTTCGTCATGGTCGCAGTCGATGGCGGCGACGACGCGGAAGCCGAGCGAGCGGGCCAGCGCGCACAGCCGCGGCACCTCGTCGATGCCGCCGGCGTCCAGCAGGCGCACGCCGCAGGCGGCGGGCGGCGCGATCCCCTGCTCGCGGTCGAGGCGGTCGGCCAGCGCGCCGAGCCCGGCGCTGTCGTGGGTGCCCTCGCAGACCACCACCGCCCGGGCGGTCATGGCAGGCAGGAGCTGGCGGTGCAGGTGGCGGGCTGCCAGCCGCTCCGAGTCGGTGGCCGGGGTGCGCGCGTGATGGACCACGCGGTGCCCGTCGGGCCGGGCCAGCCGGATCAGCTCGGCCAGGGCGAAGCTCCGCGCCGTCTCCGGCCGGCGGGTGCTGAGCCACAGCTGCCCCACGCCTGCGCGCAGCAGCCCGGCCAGCCGCTCGGCGCTGGTCGCATCCAGGGTGTCGGCGAAGTCGTCCATGGCGACGACCGCCTCGGCGTGGCCGACCGCGGCCTGCGCTTCGGCGGCCGCCAGCAGCCCGGCCACGGTTGAGCCGTGCCGGCGCAGCGGCAGGAAGCCGGCCCCGTCCGCCAGGTCCGCGGCGGGCTGCAGGGCGCGCAGCAGCCCGGTGACCGAACCGCCCTCGGGGAGGAACCGGACCGCGTCGCCGGCCGAGGCGGACAGCCCGAGCGCCCGCCGCACGGGTGCGAGCACCGCCTCCAGGCCGTCCACCACCGCCGGCGCGGTCGACAGCTTGGCGGACAGCTCCTCTACCCCAGCGGCCATGTCACGAAGCGCCTGGGCGATGTCGTCGGGTCCGCGCTGCTCAAGCAGCCGGCGGAACTCTCCCTGCGCGGTGAGCGCCAAGGGCCGGCCGAGGCTTGGGGCAAGAAACGGCAGGGCGGCGCGGTCGACGCGGGCAACCCGTACGAACTGGTCGGCGTCCGGGTCGGAGCTCTTGGCGTAGGCGACCCAGTGGTCGCCGCGCTCCTCACCTTCGTTCCAGCGGCCCCGATACGCCAGCCGCAGCACGGGCGTCGCGCCCGCGGCGGCCAGCTGCTGCGGCGTGTCACTGCCCGCCAGGACGACTTGGCGCACGGAGTCCCAGAATTCCAGTTCGCCCAGGAACCGCTGGCTCAGGTCCCGCCCGAGCTCCCCGAGGACGACCTCGATCTCGATGTCATGGGTCAGGTCTCGGCCGTGGAAGTCCCACTCCTCCAGGGTGGCCTTGGTGGCGTCGGGGTCGAGCACCCGGGTGAGCGCGGCGAGGAGGTCGGAGCGACCAGCGCGGGGCTCCCCGACCACCAGGGCGTGACCGCGGGGCAGCACGACGGTGTGCGCGAAACCGCGGAAGTGCCGGATCTCCAGCCGCAGCACCCGCATGGGTCACTCCCGCTCCTCCCCGGGCGACGCGTGGCCGCGCCGCGCGACAGGCCACTCGGGCCCATTGGACTGCCACTCCCGCGTCGGTACTGGCGCGTCCTGGGGACGGGGGACGCCGAGGTGCCGGCGGCTATGACAATGGCGGATCGTAGCCGACCAGGCGTTGCGCTGTCGCCCGCATTGAGGAGTCTTCACCGGCGATGCTCGCTCGCCCGCCCAACCGCTGCGATAGGGGCCTCGCTGGGCTGGTTCTCGCAGGGCGGGTCGCCACGCCCGTCGCCGATCGGCTGCTGCAAGATCGTGACCGCATGGGGGCGACGGGCAGCGCGACCAGGTAGTCGCGCAACGTAGTGGCGGACCAGAACAGCATCCGGAACGTCGCCGCGGCGGGGATCAGCGCCTGGTCGCCGACCACGCGATGCTCCTACCCGGTGCCGTCCAGGAACGAGGCGGGCAGGCGCTGCGCGGCGGCCGGTCCAGGGACGTGCAGCGCGAGGTTGACCTGCCGGTTGCCACCCCGGTTGCGACGGAACCGCTCGCGGTTGGCCGACCAGACCGGGATCGGCGCGGTGCCGTTGAACCGGGCGAACGCCGCCGGCGAGCGGAACCGGCTGGCGCCGGCGGTCTCCCCGACCAGCTTGGCGGCGGTCAGCACCCCGCAGCCGACGATCGCCAGCAGACTCGGTGCCAGGCCGCCAACCAGCGGCTTGAGGTCGCGCTCCAGCTCGTTGCTGCGCACGGTCAACGCCCGGCAGCGGCCCACCAGCTCCCGGGCCAGCTCGGCGACCAGCCCCGACACTCCGGCAAGCGCCCCGTCCACCTGGTCGAGCACGCGCATGCTGCCAAGCCCGCGGGAGCGGACCTGCAGGCCAGGCGCGAGCTCGTGCAGGTGCCAGCGCAGCCGGCGTTGGATCCGGGTCCGCTCGGCGACCAGGTCGTCGCGGTGGTCGACCAGCAGCCGCACCCGGCGGGCGGCGCCGTCCAGGCTGGCGACCGGCAGGTCGGGTTCGCGCAGCGCGGCCCGGGCCACGGCCGGCGCGTCGATCGGGCCGGTCGCCTTGGCGAGGTCCCAGCCGTGGACCACGGTGTCCATGAGGGCGAGCCCGAGCGCGACCTGGCCAGGGATGTCGCCGATCGGCGCCTTGAAGGTGCGCTCCATGGCGCCCGGGGCGCGAAACGTCTCGACAGCGGCGTTGGCGGAGGTCCGGTAGGCGCCTGCCGGGTTGTCGCTGGCGAAGTCGGGTGGCTGCTGGGAGCGGCCGAGCTCCTGGCCGGCTCCGAGCGCCGCCCACATGTGGTTGCCGCCGATCAGGTGGTTGAGCAGCGCGCGCGTATCCCACTGGGTGCACAGGGTTCGGCCACCGAGGTCCTCTGGCCGGACTCCTGCCACGATGGCGCGGTCCGCTCGACCGCCCGCTCGTAGATGGGCTGCAGATCTCCCCCAAGACGGTCACGCGGTGGGCGAGGCTCGGCAAGCTGCCGTGCCTGCGCACCCTCGGGGGCCACCGACGCTACCCCGAGGCTGCGATCATGGCGCTCCGCGAGGCGCTCACCAGCGAGCCGCCGTTAGCCTGACCCGCCCGCATCGCCCGGGTGGTCTGCTAGCCACCACGAGCAGGCGAGCATGATCCGCCGCTACATCGCCTGGCGGAACCGCACCGCTCGCGATAGGCGACTCCGCGAAATCGTCGACCGGGCAACGTTGCCTGATGCGTAGAGCGTGACGCCCTGGAGCAACGCGTCTGAGCAGCGGCTTCGCCGGTCGAGCGTCGTCCTCGGCTGTTCTGTGTGCATGGCTGCACCGCGGTGTCAGAGCGCATACCTGTGCGCTGGGCTACGGTCTACCTCGAAGATCAAAGGGGTGACGCTCGCATGAGCGTCACCCCTGGCCGCGTCCGGTCGAAGCTGTGCTGTTAGGTGTGGATGACGGCGTTGTGGCCGCCGACGCCGTTGGGCTCGAACGCCTCGGCGGTCTCGTCGTCGTGCCAGCGGCCGCCCTCGACGAGGTAGCGGAAGGCGAACCGGTGCCCGGGGGGCAGGGTCACCGCGGCGCTGCGGGTGCCGTTCCCGCGGGGCCGCAGCGGATGCGCGAACGGGTCCCAGCCGTTGAAGTCGCCGACCACCGAGACCTTGCCGGCGACGGCGTCGTTGGGCAGGACGAAGTTGACCTTGACGGCCTTACGACCCTTGACGGGGGCCTGCTTGATCACTGCGGGGCTCCTTGCGACGTGACTCGACCGACAGTCCAACATGTCGGACGAGGAGGGGCCGCGCTTGACCCAAGAACGCTCGATTCGGGAGCTGGGGGTGCAGTCCCGTCGGCGTACCGCTGGCTTGCTCCACGGCGGTGGTCCGGCCCCCGCGGGGCAAACCGTCGCATTGTCGGCCACCAACACTGGCTGATCAGGGGGGATCCCTGGAGGCGGGATGCCGGCGGTGACCGCTCTCAGCCATGGAGGACCTGCCGTGCTCGCAGGGCCACGGTCGGCCCGCAGCGGACGTCGGGGCCGCTGGCCCGGGCCGCTGCAGGTGCTGGAGCGGCCACCTCAGCCGGGGAGCGCCGGGGCCGGGGGACAGGCGCAGCAGCCGACGCGCTTGTGGTCAGGAGCGCGTCGGCTGCTGCCACCTCGCTGTGGGGTCAAGGTGGCCGACCGGACGGCCGAACCAAGCATCGGGAGGTGACAGGCCACGGTGACCGCTCGACGCATCCTGCTGGTCGACGACGAGGACGACATCCGCGAGGTGGCTCAGGTGAGCCTGGAGATGACCGCCGGGTGGGAAGTGCTGACGGCCGGCTCGGGTAACGAGGGGCTCGCCACGGCGGCGGCCGAGCAGCCGGACGCGATCCTGCTCGACATGATGATGCCGGACATGGACGGGCCGACCACCTTCCAGGGCCTCCGCGCGAACCAGTCCACCCAGCACATCCCGGTCGTGCTGCTCACCGCGAAGGTCCAGGCGGCGGACCGGAACCGGTATGTCGAGCTGGGCGTGGCCGGGGTGATCGCCAAGCCGTTTGACCCCCTCGGCCTCGCCGACCAGGTCGCCGAGACGCTCGGCTGGAGCCGGTGAGCGCGCCGCCCGCGGCAGCGGCCGGCGGCCGGGGCCGTTTCCCCTCTGCCCTGTGGGGCTGGTATCTGGCCGCGAGCGCCGCCGCGTCGGCCGGCTTTTTTCTGCTCCCCGCCGGCGGGCTTGCCCAGGGCTCGCTCTGCGCGCTGATCAGCGCGGCAGTGCCGGCGGCCATCCTGGCCGGCCTCCGGGTCCACCGGCCGGAACGCCGCCGCGCCTGGCACCTGTTGCTGGCTGGGCAGGCGGCCAACGTCGCGGCCAACGTCGTCTTCTGGCCCTTCACGGTCGCCGCGGGGGTCAGCCTGCCGTACCCGTCGGTCGCCGACGCGCTCTACCTGACCGCCTACGGGCTGCTGCTCGCCGGGCTGGTGGCGCTGATCGGCGAGCGTAACCGGGGGCGCGACCGGGCGGGGCTGATCGACGCGGGCATCGTCACCACCGGTGTTGGCGTCTTGTCGTGGATCTACCTCGTCCATCCGTACGTCGTCGCCTCCGACCTGGCGCCGCTGGCCCGGCTGGTGTCGGTGGCTTACCCGTTGGTGGACGTCCTGCTGCTCGCGGTCGCCGCCCGGATCATGCTGAGCCCCGGGGCGCGCCGGCCCGTGCACTGGCTGCTCGGCCTGGCGCTGCTCGGCCAGCTCGCGTCCGACACCGCCTACGCGCTGACGGTCCTGGACGGCACCTTCACCCTCGGCAGCCACGTGTTCGCTGGGTGGCTGCTGTCCTGGTCGTTGTTCGGGGCGGCCGCCCTGCACCCGTCGATGACGGCCCTCGCCGGGCCCAGCTCGGAGCGCCAGCCCACCGGCGCGGGCTGGCGCCTGGCCCTGCTGGCGCTGGCCGCCCTGATCCCGCCGGTGGTCCTGGTCGTCCAGTCGGCCCGCGGGCAGCTCGCCCACGTCCCGGTCATCGCCGGGACCTCGACGGTGTTGTTCCTGCTGGTGCTGGCCCGGGTCGGCGGTCTCATGGCCGACGTCAGCCGCTACCGCCGCGTCGAGCGGCTGAAGGACGAGTTCGTCTCGGTCGTGAGCCACGAGTTGCGGACGCCCCTGACCTCGATCCGCGGCGCGCTGGGGTTGATGGCCGGTGGTGTCACCGGTCCCCTGTCCGACAAGGGCCAGCGGATGCTGGACATCGCGGTAGCCAACACCGACCGCCTGGTCCGCCTGATCAACGACATCCTCGACATCGAGCGCATGGAGTCGGGCAAGACCACGCTGGTCAGGCAGGCCTGGGACGCGCCCGGCCTCGCCGCCCAGGCGGCCGCCGAGATGCGCGCGATGGCCGAGGAGGCGGGCGTCGGGCTGTCGGTCGCCGCCCGCGACTGCTGGGTGTTCGTCGACCAGGATCGGATCGTCCAGACCCTGACGAACCTGCTCAGCAACGCGGTGAAGTTCTCGTCCCCGGGCGGCACCGTGTGGCTGACCGCCGAGCCCGACGGCGACCAGGTGCGGTTCGCGGTCCGGGACGAGGGCAGGGGCATCCCGGCCGACAAGCTCGACGCCGTGTTCGGGCGGTTCCAGCAGGTGGACTCCTCCGACGCCCGCCAGAAGGGCGGCAGCGGCCTGGGGCTGGCGATCTGCCGTGGCATCGTCCAGCAGCACGGCGGCCGGATCTGGGTCGAGAGCGCCCTGGGGCGGGGCAGCACCTTCGCCTTCACCCTGCCGAGGGCCCCCGGGCCGGCGCAGGCCGACGGGCCGGCCGGGGAAGGCGCCGGGCCGCTGGTGCTGGTCTGCGACGACGACCCCTCGTTGCTCGAGGTCATGCGCGCCACGCTGGAACAGCGCGGCTACCGGGTACTCACCGCCGCCTCGGGCAACGCCGCACTCGAGCAGGCCGCCCGCCACCACCCGGCCGTGATCGTGCTCGACGTCCTCATGCCCGGCGCGAGCGGGCTCGACATCGCCGCGGCGCTCAAGCAGCGTACCGAGACCGAAGACATCCCGATCATCATCCTGAGCGTCCTTTCCCCCCAGGACACCGATGGCAAGCCGGCGCAGGTCGTCGACTGGCTGCGTAAGCCCGCCGGCGAGGAGTCGTTGTTCCGCGCCCTGGAGCGGGCACTCGGCATGGGCCACGAGGTGTCACGGGTGCTGGTGGTCGAGGACGACCCCGACCTCGCCGCGGTCCTCGCCTCGATGTTCGAGCGCCAGGGGCTCCAGACCCAGCACGCGCAGACAGCAGCGGAGGCGATCCGGCTCAGCCAGCGCCTGCAGCCCCAGCTCCTGGTGCTCGACCTCACCCTTGCCGAGGGGGACGGCTACGCGGTGGTCGACTGGCTCCGGCAGTACGATCGGCTTCATGACCTGGCCCTTGTCGTCTACACCGCCCGCGACCTGAACGAGGCGGACCGCGAACGGTTGCGGCTCGGGGAGACGGAGTTCTTCACCAAGGGTCGTGTCAGCCCCGAGGAGTTCGAGCGGCGGATCACCGACCTCCTCGGTCGGGTCACCGATCCGAACAGGGCCCGCGCGGTCGCGGAGGCCGCGTCCACTCATGGGGGTTGACTCCCGGATGGCCGACTCGCCCGACGCAAGTCGGATCGAGCAGGCGAGGACGACCGTCGCTGGACTGGCCGAGCGGTATCGCCGGACGGTCGCGGACCCGCTCCTGGTGCTCGACCGGGCGGCCGACGCCATGGCCGGGGGCGGGATCGACGACGGGCTGCGCCGCGAGGCCGAGCGGGAAGCCCACAAGCTGACCGGCTCGGCCGGCACGTTCGGCTTCGACCGCGCGTCCGACCTTGCCCGTGAGCTGGAAGGGGTGTTCGCCGCACCGACCCCGGACCAGGGGGCGCAGGCGCGCGAGCTGCTTGACGCGCTACGGGTCGAGCTGGCCGCACCCGCCACCGCGCCGGCGGCGCCCAGCCGCGACCAGCCCGCACTGCTGATCGTGGACAGCGACGCGGGTCTGGCCAGGCGGCTGGCCGCCGAGGCGGCCGCCCGGGGGCTGCGGGCTGAGATCGCCGCTGGCGTCCAGGAGGCCAGGGAGGCGGTCGACCGCCGACGTCCTGACGTTGCGCTGCTCGGGTTCTCCCCCGGCCGGGTCGCCGAGGCGCTCGGGCTCCTTGGGCAGCTCGGCATCCTCCGACCACCGGTTCCCACGCTCGTCTGGACCAATGGCGAGGGGCTCACGGACCGGGTCGAGATGGCCCGCCTCGGTGCACGCGGGTTCCTGCCGCGGACCTCTCCGCTCCCCCAGGTACTGGAGGCGGTCACCGACCTGCTGGACCGGCAGCGGTCCCGCGAGCATACCGTCCTCGCCGTGGACGACGACCCGATGGTGCTCGACATGCTGCGGGCGCTGCTCGAGACCGAAGGGATGCGGATCATCGCCCTCGGCGACCCCGCCGCGTTCTGGGACGCGGTCGAGCAGACCGCACCGGACCTTGTGATCCTCGACGTGGACATGCCAGGCGTGGACGGTATCGAGCTGTGCCGGGTGCTCCGCAACGACCGTCGCTGGGCGCAGCTGCCCGTGCTGTTCCTCACCGCGCGCACCGACCGCGCCACCATCCAGCGGGTGTTCGCCAGCGGCGCCGACGATTTCGTGGCCAAGCCCATCGTTGGCCCTGAGCTGATGACTAGGATCACCAACCGCCTCGAGCGGGTGCAGCTGTTCCGCAGCCTGGCCGAGACCGACGGCCTCACCGGCGTGGCCAACCGGCGGCGGTCGACGCAGGTGCTGGAGCACTTCCTCGGCCTCGCCAGCCGCTTCGACCAGCCGCTGTCGCTCGCGATGCTCGACCTCGACCACTTCAAGCGGGTCAATGACCGCTTCGGGCACGCCACCGGCGACGGCGTCCTGCAGTCGCTCGGGAGCCTGCTCGCCCAGTGCTTCCGCGGCGAGGACGTGGTCGCCCGCTGGGGCGGGGAGGAATTCCTCGTTGGCATGTACGGCATGGACCGCCTGGACGGCGTGCACCGCCTGGCGGACTGCCTAGAGAGGCTCCGCGAGGAGCCCTTCGGCGGCCCGGAGGACGAGCTGCACGTCACCTTCAGCGCCGGTGTCGCCCAGTACCCCGACGACGGGGCCGACCTACCAGCGCTGTACCGGGCCGCCGACCAGGCGCTGTACCGGGCGAAACGCGCCGGGCGGAACCGGGTGCTCCCCGCCGGCCGGCATGGGCGTGCCGCCGGCCGCGTCGATGTCGCGATCGTCGACGACGACGAGGCGCTCGCCGGCCTGCTGCTCGACGGGCTCGCAACCCGAGGGCACTCGGCCCGCTGGTTCCGGGACGGCGCTGTGGCAGCCGCCGCCCTGGCCGGACCGGCACGCGAGGTCACCGCCCGGGTCCTCCTGCTCGATGAGGACCTGCCGGGCCTGGACGGCCAGGCCGTCCTCAGGCGGCTGGCGGACGCCGGCGTGCTCGCCGGGTCGCGCGTCATCGTCCTGACCGCGACCAGGGATGTAGTGAGCGCGCGGACGGCGCTGGCCGAGGGGGCGTTTGACCATGTGGTCAAGCCCGTCCGGGTACCTGCGCTCATGCGGCGCATCCGGCTGGCCCTGCGCGCAACGCCGACTGGCCCCACGTGAGCTCGACGCGAAGGGCTGTGGGAGCAGGTCCTCGGCATAGTGCGGGTTTGTCTGGATAGTCGGGTGTAGATAGTCGGGTGTGCGTGTCGGCCTGGGCGGGGTGTGGAACAGGCACGGACTCCAGCGATCATGTGGTTGTCGACACCCATGACCAGTCCGGAAGCCCGTGCCTGCCCCCACATCATCGCGCATACCCGCGGTCGCGCATCGACTGGATACGCCCGTCGCGCTGGCGCCCGACCAGTTCCGAAGCCTGCTCGGGCGACCTCGCTTCGATCACCGACCCGCGGCAGCGGCGCGGCCGACGGCATGCGCTGACCGCGGTGCTGGCCGTCGCGGTCGCCGCCGTGCTGTCCGGCGCCAGCTCCCTGGTGGCGATCGGTGCATGGGCCAGCGACGCGCCCCAGCCGGTCCTGGCGAGTTCTCCGTCGTCACTTTGCTGCGGGACGGTAGACGAGCGCTAGTACGCCGTGAGGAAGCGTCTTCGACTCGACGAGCGTCAGTCCCATCGAGGCGGTGCCGTCGCGGAATAGGCGCTTGCCCGACCCGACGATGACCGGGGATAGCTGGATTCGAAGCTCATCAAGAAGGCCTTCTTCCAGCAGCGATTGTACGAGTGTTGCGCTGCCGGTGATGTGGAGGTCAGCGCCAGGCCGCTGCTTGAGTTCGCGAATCGCTTCGGGGATGTTCTGATTGATCAGTGTTGTGTTGTTCCACTCGGCCTTGTCCAGTGTCGTCGAGACTACGTACTTGCGAATGTTGTTGTTCACCTCCGCGAACGGCGCGTCACTGGGCTGGTGCGGCCAATAGGATGCGAACTCCTCATAGGTGACACGGCCGAGAAGCATGGCGCCCGCTGATTCCAGTTGTGAGCGGAGTTCTTGGCCCATTTCTTCGCTGTAGTAGGCGAAGTGCCACTGGTCGGGTGACTCCATGACGCCATCGAGCGACATGAATGTCGAGGAATAGAGTTTCCTCATTGGAGCTCCCTGATCTCGTCGGATGTTTGGTGTGGGAGGAGTGGTCCCCTCTGGCCGGCTCGGCGCCCGTCCATGCTCTGGCAAGGTCTCGGTTCCACCGATGCGCCGAGTCCAGGCGAGCTGGCCGCCAGGGCTCAGGCGCTGCGGCGCGCGGCGCGCGGCGCGCGGCGGTCTGCGCGCGCAGTACAACCGGAGGTTCTCCAGGGCCTTCCGCATGCCCTCGGTCAGCTCCTGGATCTCCCGGTCCCACGCTGCTCCGCTACCGAACCCGCTCATCACCATGCGCACCACACACGTGCTGCCCGAGACCGTCTCGACACGCCATTCGGTGGCCAGCGAGGCGGCCGGGGTCCCCTCCGCGTGCCACTGCACCCCGCCGGTTGCGAACCTGTGCGGCGGGTCCCACGCGGTCATCGTTCCGGAGTCGTTCATGCCGAAGCCCATGTCGAAGGCGAACATGCCGCCCTCCCGCTCGTCGACCTTGGTCGGTTGCAGCCAGGCGCTGATGCCCGGGCCAGTGGCGATCGCGTCCCACACCTGCTCGGGTGTTCCCGTCACCTCGACCTCTAGATCGACCACGCGGGGGTCTTTGTCGGTGGTCACTGGTGCACCCTCTTCTTGACGGAGGCTGGCAAGGTCTTCGTCGTACGGGATCGGTGAGAGCTGGGGTGACGGCCTGGGTCGGTCGCCGCTCGAGGGCCCCGATGACACCGCCGC
>Ga0184627_10000480_pt1 | contig 15584 bp, 24 predicted proteins | sample PLM3_127_b1_FD_133150 | JGI IMG/M metagenome (GOLD analysis project Ga0184627, IMG submission 133150) | Groundwater sediment microbial communities from an aquifer in East River, Colorado, USA - PLM3_127_b1 | ecosystem: Environmental > Terrestrial > Soil > Riparian zone | place: USA: East River...
AAAGTCGCCAAATTCGATTTCAGCGCTGTGCAGATCGCCCAACTTGGTCTCGAAGTTATAATTGCCGAGTAACGTTGGGTCGTAGCCGATGTCTTTTTGCCATTGGCGAAAATATTCGATCCAGTCATCGAAAGACGAAATCCTTACCATTTGAGTCCCTTTCCGTTGGTAGCCATTTTCGAACGATCGTTCGAATTTAAGACTCTAACCCTTCCCCAACCGGAAATCAACTCGACTCATGACTCGATCACGACAGCAGTTCATCTGGACACACAGTCATAGATTCTGCTGAAAAACCCTAAGAATGCTTCGACAAGCTCCGCATAAACGTAAAAATCTCCAATGATTTCGATCGCTCCCCCGTTCGTCCTGAGGCTCTCGAAGGATGAACGGAGGGTTTTTCAGCAGAATTGTCGTAGAAGTTTGTCCCCGGCGACTTTAACATCCATTACTCCACCGCTCCACTATTCCAGTCTCTAGAAGAGCCCTTCCTTCTCCAACTTCCTCACCACCCGGTTGTCGATAATGTCCTCGACTTTGATCCGCCGGATTTGCTCGTTGCTCCTGCCCAGTAGATTGACGACGTTGCGTAAACCTTCGAGGTTCGGAAAAACGCGCCGGTCGTAGAGTACTTTCATCATCTCGTATCCCGCCGCGGCGACGATAGCCATGCCGAACCGCTTGCCAACCGGCTTGCCGTCGAGCAACGGCATACTTCGCTCACATAAAGCTATCAGGAATGTACTTGACCGTAATAGGCGCCAATGCCAATATTGCGCTGCGCTGCTGCCAACGAAGCGCACGCTGGGAAACATTCTGGGAGACTCGTCCACTCGGTTAGCTCTTGCCACCCACAAATCTGTCGCACAACCACTCCAGTCTTCAATCTGTTGTTTTCTGGCTTCGGTATGCTACCTTGTCCGGGTCGGGGCGTGGCTCAGCTTGGTAGAGCGCACGGTTCGGGACCGTGAAGTCGGTGGTTCAAATCCACTCGCCCCGACCATTCACTTCCACCTAAGTTTTCAGTCACTTCGTCCACTTCGTCATCGGTCCCGTTGCGCAGGGTTTCGGAAAAGGTTTCGGTTTTCGCCCCCAAAAGGCGCTCTAGCTGCTCGCGGGAATCGTTGTTGATATAGCGCCCGTAGTGCTTTTCGATCATCGCCACGGAAGTTCCGCAGTATTCCGCCAGCCACTTGATGTTAAGCCCTTGAGACAGTCCGACCGAAATGAACGTGTGGCGCGTCGCGTAGAATTTTCGCGGGCGGACTCCGCAAGCCCTTAGCGCCCTGTACCAGTACTTCTTTCGCCACTTGTCTTCGTTTATAGGGCGTCCTTCGCGGTTCTTGAATACAAAGTCCGCCTCTGTAACGTGCAAGGGTTTAGTGGGCTTCAGCGCGTCGATAACGGGCGCTCCTAGAGCTATCACCCGCTCGCTTGCTGCCGTCTTTGTCGGGCCGTCTTCGTCCATGTAGTGCGACTTGCTGATTGACAGGGTGGCCGCCCTCAAGTCGATGTCGCCCCACCTTAACGCGATGATCTCGCTTTGCCTTGCGCCGGTTCCGAACAGGGTGGCGACAAAGGGATAGTAGTACCCGTGCTTCGCGCGGAAGTGATTCAAGATCACGTCGCGCTCTTCCGCCGTGAACGGGTCGGGCTTCGATGTCGGTAGGCGCTTCCACTTAAGGTTGGCGAAGTGATCAGTCAATCCAAGGTGCTGGTTTTCCGCCCGCGCGTCTCTCATCATGGCCCGGAAAGTCCCATCGATGATGTTCCGGCATGACTTCAAGCTAAGGCCGCCTACCTGATTGAGACTGGCCCGGAATACGTCCAGCTTCGTCAAGTCGATGTCCACAAGGCGCGTATCCTCGAAGTTCGGCAAGATATACCGGCGGAACTGCCGAACATAATCATGGTGAAGCCCTGGACGCACAAAGGGCGGTTTCCGCCGCTCAATCCAGTCCCGGTAGTATTGCCCCACGGTTAGGCCCTCCGACTTGGGTTCCGGTTCCGGCGGCTTAAACTCATGCGCCCGGTTCCCTTCGGGAAACCATCGCAGGTAACTGAACGCCCCCGCTTCCATCTCCTCGGACATTCTCAGCGCGTCCGCTTCGGCCTTGATCCGGTTCTTGGGCGTATCTTTCCACCGCGTCCCTTCCCAGGAGTCCCGGCCATTCCAAAAAAGACGAAACGCAAGTCGCCCGTGACGATTCACTTTTACCTTGCAAGCCATCAGCGTCCCCCCTTTTTTCTCTCTGCGGCGTAGACGCTTTGAATCAATCGCGCCATCGGCTCGCGTATCGTTATCTCGTCGCGCTCCCAACGTGCCACAGTGTTTGGCGTCACGCCGATCTGCTCCGCAAGTTCCCTTTGCGTTAGCTTCAGCCGCGCCCGAATCGCCTTCAGTTCTTTCCCTCGCATACATGACGTATAGTCCCGTTTTTTCTTTTTGTCAACCCACCCGCCGCAATTTCGGTTTTCCAAGGTCATACCCGCGCGCCATCGGGATTGAATCGCCGCTTTCCGTTGCCGGCGCGTGGGCTTGCTCCAACCACGCAACCACGGCGCTACGCTTAAAACGCGGCCCGAGTCCCGGCGGACTGAAGTAATGGACGCCTCTTTGAAAGAATCCCGCCGCCATTTTGTTTCGCAGGGTTCGCGGAGCAATCTTTAGAAGTGCCGCCGCCTCGGATATTTTCAGATATTCATCCACGGCTTTAGTCACTCATTCGCGCCGGCCAAGGCCGCCAACCGGACGGCTTTTCGCCGGAACCCGGCGCCCTTCACCGCCACCACCACGCGGCTCTCGCCGCCGGCCCTGGCCCGGCCATCGTCGTCACTGCACTACCCTCGAACGCGGGAACGCGCATTTCACCTTCAACACCTCGCACAAATGCTCAATCGACTTTGTTTTCAAAAATTCAAACTCGTCTTCAAAGAAAACGGGGTCATCATCCGGCGGGATGAACTCGGGGTCACGAAGCACCCATAGGTGCGTTTCTAACGGCTCGCTGCAAATATGCACGGCGCGAACCTCTCCGGTCGCCGGATCGGTCACTTCGGCGATCACCCAGGCGCGCGGCATGGGTTCGGCGGCTTCGCGTTTTAGTTCGGCGAGGCGCTTTTCCCAATCGGCCACGTCCCGGCCCTCGGCTTTCGCCCTGGCAATCGCGGCTTCACCCTTGGCAATGCGCTCGGCTAACGTTCTCACGCGCCCCCCGTTTCGTCCCAAGGGTCGCTTTGCATCTCGACCTTCTCGAATTCTCTTCCCACTACCGCCGTTTTTGGATTCTCTTCCCTGCTCTTCCCGGAATGTTGGGAAGAGAATTTTCTTGAACGTTTTCAGATTCTTGATCGTTTTTTCCCGATTCTCTTCCCAATGTTTTCCCCCCCATACCCCCCCTTTCGGGAAGAGAATCCAAAGAGATGGCCATTGAGTAGTGGAATGGATCACCTTTTTTGCCTCTGCCGGTCCTCTCGATATGGTTTTTTTTGAAGAGCCGCCGAATGGCCTTGCTGATGACGATGGCCCGGAGATTGACGGCCTGTAGAATCGCTTTCTCGGTGACGCCGGTGTCTTGCGATTGCAGAAATTCGAGGATCTTCGGCTCGGCTTCCTCGATCTCGACTTCCTCAATCGTCCCCTGGACGCAAAGCCAACCGTCGCGGCCGTATCCGATGGCAAGCTCAGGCAGATTTTTACCGCCCCTCTGATCGCTTCGGAGAATGCGCCGCTCCGAGTTTGGAAGGCGTTTCAAATGCAAATACGAATAGGCAAGCCCACGAATGGCCGTTGAGCCGATCGCGCTATCGAGGTCATCAGCCGAATCTTTGCGGGCATGATGCAAAAACATGACGTGAATTTTCTGCTCCCTGGCCGCTTCCAATAAAGGCTCAATGGCGTTTGTCACTTCGCTGTAGTCATTCACGTTCTCGAATCTGAAAAGACGTTGCAACGTGTCCACGATCACCAAACGGACACCGTTTTCTTTGACTTGCTGCATGATCTCTTCGATGGCTTCCCTGGGTGCAGATCCGGCATGAATGAATATGGGGTCTGTCTCTCTTGGTCCGAAGGGCCGAAACGTTTCCACCATCTCCGGTAAGCTTGCGTCAAGGGATAAGTACGCCACCGCCGTTTGCTGAGTGTTCCGGTCGAGGAAGGGAAGCCCACGGGCGATCGCTAGGGCAAGATTCGCCGCGAACGTGCTTTTCCCGATTTTTGGCTTACTGACGAGTACTGAAGCGCCGGCAGCCGGCAGGGTTTGATTCCATATCCACCGCGTAGGATCTGGCGGAAGAGCAAGAAGATCCTTCATGCTCATGAACTGAAGGTGGAACTCGGGCTCTTTGGGCCTTGGCTCATATCGCTGATAGGCGCGTCGGACTTTTTCTCGTGCTCGATCTCCATCAAACGGCGGCTGGCAGTTGCGCGCGGCTTCGAGAATCAAGTCTTCGGCCATCTGTTGCGGCACGTCGGCAGAGCGCAGTTTGCACGCAAGTTTGAAAACCGTTTCATCGCGCCGGCCCTCGGGTACGCCGGCAAGGGCCGACGTCGTGTTGAAGCGCTCGCGCGGGCCCTGGTCGCCGCCCGGCGGTGAGTGAATCAAATCCAGCAACGTGCCCGGTAGGTCCGGCAGTTGGCCGTTAAGCGGAATTTCCCACCGATATTGTTTGCCGTTCGGGTGAATCGACGGTGGTGCTACGACATACCCGCCGTCGCCGCGAACGTCCAAGCCGGGAAGTATGCCGGCGCGGTTTGGAATCGGCGCCCCTGGATGCTTGAAAAAGAGTTGCCAGCCCTTGCCCGTTTTGGATCGCGGGATGCTGGCTAGATCGAAGTCGCCGACGAAGGTTTTTAACTTGTCCTTTGCCTCTTGGCTATCGACGTCGACCACCACGCAATCGGAGATGATGCCGGTTACAAGGGCCACGTTTGCGCCCGGCCATTTCTTGAACCATTCGGTGATCTGATGCTCGGTCGGTGCTTCATTCTGGTATTTTTCCCAGGCAATCAACGGACGTTTGTCCCGCGGCTTGATCGGAATGACGCTGAAGCCCCGGCGCCGGTATTCGATCGCATCATGAAGCAAACTCATGGCCGAACTCCCATCAAGGCGCGCGTAACAACGGTGAGTTCGCGTTCGATACCAGTCAGCGCGCGGACAAGGCGGCTGATCTCACCGCAGGGGCAAGCGGGTGCTGAAGGATCGGATCGAATCGTGAGTGCCGGCGGGGTTGGCTTTGCGCTTTGAGTCTGCGCTTCGGTGCGGCGAATCCACTTCACCCACCGGCCGCAACTCCGACAATAAAGCCCCAAGTGTGGCGGCTTCTCGCGCTGATCGAAACCAGCGCTGGCATGGCAATGCGGACAGGGTGTGCTTGATTCTGGCGAGTCGCTAGGATAAGAATTGACCATTACTTTCCTCGGGTCGGTGGCGTGTCCAGCTAAGATTCGCCAACCGGCCCTTTTTTTTGCGCTACGCCGCTGAATCTGGCGGGCGGGACTCGTTTAATAAAAGAATGCGTGAAACTTTTTCCCGCAGAGCCTTCCGTAAAATCTCAGACTGGGATCGATCTGTTTTGAGAGCGGCAGCGTGCAAAAGCTGCCGGTCGGTGTCCTTGACTCGAATCGCAAACAGCGACATCGGCTTTTTTGTTCGAGGCATGATTACGTTATACAGCCGTCGATACGGAAAATCTATGTCTTGCTATCAACTAAGCCTGTAAATTATTTACCGATTGAATTACCCCATAGAGTGTGATATAGACATAGACAACTCATGGAGGAGAATATGGACCGAAAAGCCGCCGTCAAAGTCCTGCGCTGGTATCTCGGGCTTTATAAAAACTGGCCCGCGCTAGTCACGCTTAAGGATAAGAAAAAATTTCTTCACGACGTATTGGTATTCGTGGTTCCCCATCGCCCCGTGGGCTGGCCCGTGCTAGAAGCCGCGAAAACGGCCACGAAAAAAAATCGAGAGATGGACGAGAAAAGCCTTGACGATCTGATCGCGAGTCTTCGAGCCAATATTTGCCAACTTGTGGAAGCAGGCATTTACCGCCGCGCCGCGATGTTGCCCTGGCGGATAACGCCGACGATTGAGTGGCGGGAGTCAGAAAAGAGATTTATAAAAGCGCAGACAAGCCACGGCAATGAATTTTATTACAGCGCCGTTGAGTTGCTATATGATGCCCTGGCGGAATACGGCCATCTGATTAAGACCTGTCAAGCTCCGCGCGCGGGGAAGCGAGGGAAACGGGGAAACGCCGCGACCATAACCCAAACCTGCAACGATCCGTTTGTAGCCGAGCGGCCCTCGGGAATGTATTGCTCCGCTACGTGTCAAAATCGGGTATTGGCCCGTAGCCGAAGCAAATACGCCTAGCTTTAATTCTTTTCAGGATTTATCTTCCCGCCGAAAAAAGTTTGTCCGGCACGTAGGTCAGGACCATGCGCCGCGCTCGTCGCTCGCTTTGTCGCCGCCGCTGCTTGAAGAGCCGAAAGTCCGCCGGGCGGCTGCACCACAGCTTGCCGTTAAGCGAAAATAATTTCACGGTTTGCCCCTCGATGATGATCAACTTGGTGGTGAAAAAACGGGGTACTCCGCATAAGGCCCGGCTGCCGATCATCGCTCTACGGGCTTCCTAGCGCGAAAAATTTCAACCGCGACGCTCGATTTTCAGAAACCGCCGTTTTCGCCCTGCTCGCCATTGCCCTCGTGCTGCGCCAGGTGCCGCCTGTCTAGGATGATAAAGAAAAGAGCTTTCGTGTCGCCCCGGCAATTAGCGCAATTCTGAATTTCCCGTTGGACACGATCCGCCTCTGCCTTACTCTCCGCGTCAAGAACCACCCCCGGCCACCGGTGACGGCAGCGCGGTGGGAGATTCTTATCCACTTCCTCAATTCGCTTCAACAACTGTTTGCTCATCGTTGTCCTCGACCACTAACCGCCGTTCCAACTCGGCCAAGCGTTTTTCGACAATGGCGACTTCGAGCAAGCGAATGAAAGCGCCGATGGTCCCGGTTACGCTGGTAGTGACTTTCTCGCTAATTTTTCCGGTAAGCGCCCAGTTCAATGTTTTCTGTAGAATGACTCTCGCATCCTCTGGCGTTTCCAGCCGTAGCGCCGGCTCGTCTTGCAAATACGCCGGCATGATTCCCCGCACCTTGAGCGCCAGCATTTTTCCACCCTTGCGCTGAGCTTGCTTGCGCGCTTCCGCCTGGGTTTCCGAATGAAAGTGGCATTTCTGCTCACCCGTCAAACTGTGCGCCTTGCACCGCTCACCCGTTTCCCTGTTGATTCCCACACACTGCATGTCAACTCATTTCCGCTAATTTACCATCAAAGCCCTTTCAATCGCCCCATATCGAAACTAATCTGTTTGATGAGCTGCTTCATCCTGCCCGCAATCCCGCAAGTGCCGGCGACCTGGCCAACCGCTCCGTCAACTTTCGAGTTTGAAGCGTACGGCGGGCGCTCGAAGTCTGCCAATGTCGGAAACTTCAAACCTTTGAGGATCTGGCCGAATTGAATTTCCCCGCCGTCGGCATGATTCTGCAACTCTTGGGACGCGCCTTTGAGGATGGTGCGGCCTGAATGCTGAAGTTCCCCGACGGCCTCTAAGCACTTGCGTGCCGCTGGTAACACTTCCCGAAAAGCCTTGTGCGCTTCCTCGAGCCGGGCGATATGCGGTAACAGTTCCTTCCGCTTTCCCGCCAACAACGCGGCGCTATCGTCCTGTGTTTTCGCCTGTGAATTTTCGACTTCTTCAAACATATTTCCTCCTAATTCCTGATCTGCGCCGCTGCGTCTGCAAACCTTTTTTCTCGCTGCTCAATTTTTTCCTCGCGTTCATTCAGTTTTCGCTCACGCGCGTCCGCCGCCGCGAGACGGTCCCCCAGGTCCGCGACCTGCGCGAGCAACTCGCTGCGCTTTGGCGAAAGCTCGCCGATCTCCCGCCGTAGACTCGTGATTTCCTGCTCAGTGGCAACCTTGGCGGCTTGGGTGTCGGCAAGCTCTTGCTCTTGTCGCTCCACTCTCGCTGCAAGGTTAATGGCGCCCAAAAGGATTTTCTCCGCGCTCGCCAGATAATCGCGCCGGGCTATCGCCGCTGCGTGGCTTGCCGCTTCGTCGCGCAGCAAGCTTCTTATTGTTTCCAATGCAGTTTTTAATTCGTTCATTTTTTCGATTGTCCTTTCACAAGTCAAATTTTAAGCCGTCGATCCTTATGACCCGCTATCATCCGTCAGCACGTCCCACGCGCCGGCTTTGTTCATGCCGTCCTGGGTCGCGCCGCTTGCGCTCATGTAGCGCTGCACGCGGATTGCGATAGTCCCATCCTTGAGCCGGCAAGAATGGCCCTGGACGATTGTTCCCGCTGCCATCAATGCCCTGACTCTGGTTTCCGCCCCTTCCATAGTCGCAAATGCTGCCATCGCGTTTACTCCTTTCGTTTACAGTTCGATTTTTTGACTCAAGTGTTTGCCGAAGGCGACAAGGGCTTTTATCAGCCGTTTGTCGTTGCCGTAACCAAGCCCGTTGATCGCGTCCAAAAGCTCCTGGCGCTTGGCGAAAAGAAATTGTGCCGCCACTCTCGCTGCCGTGGCGTTTTCTTCGTATTGCCCGCCCCACTCGGCCCTTAACGTTTCATGACTCGTTTCCTCGCCGGGTGCGCCGCTGCCCAAGACAACCAAGGCCGCCCGGATGCTTTCATCCTGAAGCAGAAGATCGGGTAGGCCGAAAAACAATTGCTCGTCGCCTTTGGCCAAAAGCTCATACCCGGCGTGCAGCGCTTCAAGGTTCGCGTCGTACTCGCTGCCCCATGCCTTGCGTAGGCTTTGTTCGACGGGCGAAACATCTCTCCGATCCTCAAGCTCAAAGCCGGCTACGCTAACCGTGCCCCGCCACCTTGGGCCAGCATCGACCGGGGGTTCCTCGACGGGCGGAGGCGCCGGTTCGATTTTCTGTTTCGGCTCTGGCACGCCGACCGGCTGCTCGTGCGGCAGACTTTCAACCCCGCCGATCACTAGACCATAGTTCGGCAGGTTCACCCAGCCAGCTATGTTTTGCTCTGGATTGTTCATTCCGATCTCCTTTCAGAATGGTCGCTGCTAATCGTTTACGGCTCGCTGGCGCATGATCGTGTCTCGAACCTCGGTAGCCAATGACCGCCGCCAGCATCCATCACAAATCCCGCTATGGTTGCGCGTTGTGTGATTTCTGTCGCCCCATCGGCACCGGGTTAAATGCCCGCCAACTTCATTATTCGGATTATCGCCAGAGCGTAGTGATATAAGGGCTAATTTTCCTGCCCTGACCCTTACCATGTCTTTTTTCATTCGATGCTCTCCTGTCGTCTCGTTTTAAGCCAGGCGGCCTGTTTTTTTCCTTGCCGCGTTACCTCACGCTCACCGCGCCGCGGTAGAGTTTGCCCCGGAAATAAAATTTCGGGAATGCCAATATCCCACGTGGTTTTTCGCAGGGGCAAAAAGCCCCCCCCCCGGCACCCTGTCGGAAAACCGGAACCGTTCCGGTTTTTGCGTGATTTGATGGGCGAAACCCGTGACGTTTCGTGATAGGCGTCTCGGCGCCAAACACAGCAAAAGCGCCGCAACCGTCTAGGGTTACTGGCGCTTTCACTCGCTGCCCTTTTTCTTATCGGTGGGGTTCAAATCCACTCGCCCCGACCATTCACTTCCACCTACAATTTCAAATACTTCAACCATCGTGCCATCACCCGTGCCTGCTGGTCGGTCATACTCACCCGCGTTTTCTATTTGTCTTTGACATTTCCTTTGCCCCCCTGGCGACATAGCCTTTTCACTTCCCATGCTTTCCACGCCGCAGCTTGCTTGCCGTTTTCCGGCGACAGCGCATAACCAGGTGGTTGCGATCTTCGGCGACCCAGTCGATCTCCTCACCCCTCTCTATCTCCAAGGCGTGCGCCAAGGGCGCCGGGCAAATGAAATAGTTTTGCCGAGTCTGGTTTGCTCGCTCGATGACCTGTACTTTGGTAAGGCATCCTTTGGTGAGGAATCGTTTACATAGCGATATGACTAGTCAATAGAAATCAGAAAAATTTTGGGGATTATTTCTCACGATTCGCGCCTCTGCGGTGAATGCGCTTTCACAGGCAGCAGGGAAGCGCCTTCTAATCTTCGTCTTTGCCGGGGACGGCGCCGGAATTTCCCGGCGCAAACCGTTTCTGCTGCTCCGCGTACCGCCGTAATGTTTTCTGCACCCGGTCGTTGACGGATCCTTGCGGATAACGGCCCTCATGGTCACGCACCCCGGCGGCGACGCCGGTGAGGACTTCGATTCCCTCGTCGATGGTGCTTACGGCATGGATGTGAAATTTTCCCTCTTGTACCGCGGTGACGACATCCGGTCTCAGCATCAGGTTGCGCAAGTTCGAGCGCGGCATCAAAACGCCCTGGTCGCCGCTCAAGCCCTTGAGACGGCAAATGTCGAAAAACCCTTCGATCTTTTGATTGATGCCGCCGATGGCCTGAATCTCGCCGTTCTGATTCACCGAACCGGGTACGGCGATACCCTGTTGAAGGGGAATCTCGGAAAGGCTGGAGAGGATGGCGTAGAGTTCCGTGGATGAGGCGCTGTCGCCGTCCACGCCGTCATAGGACTGCTCGAAACAGATGCTGCTCGATAGCGAAAGCGGACTCTGCTGCGCGTACTTGCCGCCCAGGTAACCGCTTAGAATCAACACGCCCTTGTCGTGGGTTTTGCCGCTGAGCTTGGCCTCGCGCTCGATGTTGACGATGCCGCCGCGTCCCATGTAGGTTTTCGCCATGATGCGCGAAGGCTTGCCGAAACTGAAATCGCCTAACTGGTAGACGGCCAGCCCGTTTACTTGACCGACCACCGCGCCCCGCACGTCCACCAGCACGGATCCCTCGGTGATCATCTCCTGCAAGCGCTTCTCGACCAGATTGAGCCGAAAAATTTTCTCCGCGATCGCCCGTTCGACATGCCGCTGCCCCACCAGCTCGGCGAATTCTGAGCGCCAGGGGACGGTCCGAATCTGCGAAGTTGTAGACATAGCACCAGTCCTCGGGGGTATGGGAATCCGCTTGCCGGGCGAGACGCTCGCCGGTCACTTTTTTGAGGAACGCCTTGATGATGCTGGTTTTACCGGTACCGGTCAGACCGGTAACGAAAATATTATAGACCGGCTTGTTCACGCCGAGACCGAATTCGATGGCGCAAATCGCCCGCTCCTGGCCGATAAAATCTTCCAGCGGCGTCATCTCCGAGGTGCAGGTGAACGGAAGGAAAGACAAGTCGCAGCGCCAATTCAACTGCTCGGTTGGGACTCTAAACTTTGTGGTCATCTCCTATGCTCACAGCTGCTTCAACGCCGAACATAGGGACTCGGCTCGTGGTCGTCAACCGCCCGCGATGGTTGACACGGGGGCTATTGATTGACCCATCACGGGACTCTATACTTCATTCCATGATTCGTCGGGCTAGCCAGTTTCGCCCGTGGCATGTTCGTTGCGCCTGGGTCGTGTTGATTACTTTTCTCATCAGCGGTTGCGGCGGCGCTAACATTTCATCGGTTCTCCCCTCTCTCGGACCGCCGAGCGAAGACGAAGAGGTAAGGATCAGTCGGGAGTTTCGGCGCGAGGCCAAGAAGCACCTTAAATTCGTTGATGTTCCTGAAGTTGAACGCTACATCGAGCGCATCGGACAAAGGATTCTTGCCGCCATGGGGCCACAACCCTTCGACTACCGTTTCTTCGTCGTCGAAGACTCCCAGCTCAACGCCTTCGCGGTCCCTGGTGGATCAATTTACTTTTACTCCGGGCTCATGGAAAAAGCGAAAAGCACCGATGAAATCGCCGGCGTGCTGGGGCATGAAATCGTGCATATAAAAGGGCGCCACATGGCCCGCTCCGCCGGCATCGATATGCTTTCTGCTTTGAGCCTGCTCAGCATGCTGCTGCTGGCGCGTAGCGGTGCCGGAGCCCAGGCTGCCGGCGCCGTCGGGCAAGCGGTGGCGGCAACCCGGGAAATAGCCTACAGCCGCCAGCTGGAGATGGAAGCGGACACATTAGGCGAACGGTACATGGCCGCAGCGGGTTACGATCCGAAAGGAAGCGTGGCGTTTCTAAAGTTATTGGATCAAGAGCGCAATTTGAGTCCGATCGATATCCCGCCTTACCTTATGACCCATCCCGTCACGCAAGAACGCGTAGCGAACGCGGAATTGGTTCTAAAATCGCTGGGAAAAACTGAACTCAGAATCGAACTACCGGACCCGCTGAAAAAAGTGAAGATTCTCATCCGGCTGCAACGTCACGAAGGAGACGCGGTCCTCGAAGAATACCGGAAGTTGGCGCAGCAAAACCCACAAAATGCTGAAACCCTCCATCTGTTCGCCTTTGCCCAGCATATGAAGGGGCAATTATCCGAGGCCCGGGACAATTACGAGAAAGCGAGAAAGCTAAATTCAGATAATGCGGGCTTGCAGCGGGATCTGGGAAGGCTTTATACACAGACAGGCGATTTCGTTGCTGCCCGGGCGGCCTTTGACCGCGCCCTGGCGCTCGAACCCAAGGAGTCGCTCACCTATTTGTATCTAGGAGAAATGTTGGAAAAAGAGTCCGACCTCAGGGCCGCCGCGGGCGCCTATATAAACGCCCGTAACCTCTCGCCTCTCTGGTTCAGGCCGCCATACCGGCTCGGGCTCGTTTACGGTAAACTGAACCGGCTGGGGGACGCCTATTATTACCTCGGCCGTTCATATTTACTTCAGGACGAAGATCAAAGGGCGATCGCCGACTATGAAAGGGCGATCAAGATCCTGGGCGAGAAATCACCCCAAGGTCTGGTGATTAAGGAAGAACTAGCGACTCTTCGCGCGCGTCGAAGATAAAGCTACTCTTGGCCCGCCGCCATGAGGGGTATCGAAAGAAACCGTCCCTGGACAGATTTGGCCGATCCGTTTTCGCGCTTCAACAGCTGCGACCGAAGATAGTCGGGGTCGAACCCCAATAAATCACAAATATTTGTGAACGAGAAAAGCCAATCCGTACCCTTGTCCTGAACCCATTCCAGGGCGTTTTCATAATGACTACGCCCGGCACTGCTCCTGGCGCCTCGATATTTATCGAGGCATTCGACGGCGTCCTTCAGGATCGCAATCATCAGCCTTTTTTCCCCCTCAAGCTTACGGGACAATCCCCCGGTCCCATAAAACTGTGACGGTAGGAATACATCGGGCTCTAGTATCCTCGCTAGAAAATCATCATACATCGGCGGAAACACTCCTGGTTAGATTGAATTGGATTCTATACCACAAGGTATAGTCCCTTGCAACGAAAAAATAGCCCTATTGATGGTGCTTGAGAATTATCCGCCCAATTTTAATGTGTTAGCGATGGTTTCGCGACGGACCGCAACCAGGGGAAGTTCTCAGCCGGATTTGCACCAACAAGAATTGGCAATCCTTGGAAAGTTACTAATTGCACTCCTTGCCAGAGTTGGAATTATCGCGCGAACTCCTTGGTACTAAGTCTAAGCTGTTGAAAATTCGATCATTTTGACTTCAAATTCTCTCCATCAAACCCGCCAGTTGAGTCTTCGCAACATTGTGGTCCCAGACTTTTTGCACCACGGAGTCCTTGTGACGCCCTTTCATCACCCGTTGGGTTTCGTCGTCGTTATAGACGCGCACCGGACCGAGCAGTGATGCCTTATAGAATCGCGAAGCAGCCTCCTCGAGATCGACGCATCCTGCAAATACCCACTCGATCGCCTGGCCCACGACCATTGAGCCATGCCCGCGCAGCATCACCGCCTCGCTCTTGCCGAGCGTCTTGGCGACGGCGTCTCCCTGTTCGATGGTGTGGATCAGCGCAGGGTCCATATGGAGAGGCATCGGGCCTGGGCCGAAAAACGCCCCCGGATTGGAAGACGCCGGATAGAAAGGCTTGTCCACCATGCTCAGCACGGCGACCATGTGATTATGGAGATGGGCGACGCTCTGAATATCGCCGCGCGCCTTATAGGCGCGGGCGTGCATGAAGACTTCCGACGGCGCCTTATATTTGCCCTCGATCAGCTTGCCCTCGAAGTCGGTAACGACCATATCATCCGGCGCCACCGTCGCCCGGCTGACCGGATGAGGCAAGATCAACAAATGATCCGACCCGGGAATGCGCACGCTGATATGACCGCTATAGTCGACCAACCCGGCGTTGAAGAGCATGCGCGACGACATCGCTAATTTTTTCTTTAGCTCGTTGAGTTCCGACACGAAAAATCTCCCTTCGTTGTTTTTACAATCAAAACTTGCGGAATCATATACCGTGATCGACAAGAAGTCGCAACTGTATCGCTGAAATTCTTGTTCAGTTTGACTGGATTTCGCTACGCGAAGCCCCCGACGCTAAAAATACTTGCCGCGAGGGAGGTGAAGTAAGGACAGCACGCACGCCGAAGGAATGCCACAATCATGCCGGTGCATAGGTCAGAGGGTCGACAGCCCTTTCTCCAGCGTAGGGTACTCGAGCTCAGGCACCAGTTCTTCCCGCGCTCGCCGGGTCTCTCCCCAGTGCGAGACCCGACCGATGGTGATGAAATCCCGCGTGAGCGGAGACGGCTTTCTCGTAATGGCTCCGAACAACTCGCAAAGGGTGGCGGCGACATAGATGGTCCAGAGCGGCGTGCGGAACGGGCGGGGGCAGTCCCACACGCGGCAGGCCTCGTCGAGGAAGTACTGCAACGTCACCGGCTTTTCATCTCCGACATGATAGATTCCCCGGATGCCGGGCTTAAGAATGGCAGCTTCCGTCGCCCGAAGGTAGTCCGCTGTAGAAATAACTGAAACAAAGTTGGCTCCCGCCAGACTCCCAACAGACGCCGCTCCGCCAGCCAACGAGCTGTGTCGACCATCAGTATCCCACGTCCGTATACCATACCAAGTCGCAGCACCACCGGAGTAGTTTCGCTGCCCTGAGTGCGTTCGAAGAGAAGCCGCTCCTCCTGGAGCCGAGTCTTAGCATGGACGGAAATCGGTTCTCGATCCAGCCGCCCCGTGGCGGGTCGGTCCGAAGTGGTGGGGCCTTCGACGTGAGGAAACGAAATTAAGATGACGCGTCCAACGTGAGCGTTCAGCGCAGAATCGACGAGGTTGGAAAACCATCTCGTATTGGTTACGGGCAGGAATCGCTCTGGACGCGGAGCGAACAGAATACCGGCAAAATGCACGATGACGTCTGCTCCCGCGACCGCAGGAGGTAGCGTCTGCGGCTTCGCCAGATCCGCGTGGACAGGCGAAACATTCGCGGCACTGGCGAGATCGGGAGGTAGCGGTTTCCGATGGTACATCAACCGCAAGTTGTGTCCGCTCGGAACGAGATGCCGGGCAAGCAGGCTGCCCAAGTTGCCCGCTGCACCGGTAATCAGAATCGTGCGCGCTGACTTTTTCAAGGCTCTCGCTGGTCTATCTCATCCTAAACGACGGCGGCACCACCTCATCGATGCTCTTTCCGTCCAGTGCCATTTGGGCACGCTGTCCCAGATCTGTTCGCCTTTGGCTTGAACTTTTTCCAGCAGCTC
>Ga0184627_10000483_pt1 | contig 15492 bp, 13 predicted proteins | sample PLM3_127_b1_FD_133150 | JGI IMG/M metagenome (GOLD analysis project Ga0184627, IMG submission 133150) | Groundwater sediment microbial communities from an aquifer in East River, Colorado, USA - PLM3_127_b1 | ecosystem: Environmental > Terrestrial > Soil > Riparian zone | place: USA: East River...
AAATCAATAAGAGATAGGTCGGCGACACCTGCTTGGCCAGCGATACGGTCAGGCCCGAACCGACGATGCCGCCGAGGGTCGCGCCGGCGGCGATGAAGCCGAAGAGCCGTTTCCCCTGTTCGGCGTCGAACACGTCGACCATCAGCGCCCAAAACACCGACACGACGAACAGGTTGAAAACCGATATCCAAATAAAAAATAGCCGTCCGATCCAAATGTTTTGCTCTGCCGTGGCGACATGGAGCAGCAATGCGAAGAGCAAGAGATTAACCATGAAGAAACGGTAGCTGGCGGCGATAAACTTGACTCGCGGCAGGCGCGCGACCAGCGCCGCAAAAGGCGGATTGACGGCGAGCATGCCGAGCAGCGTGCCGGTGAAAAGCCATTGCAGATTTTCCACGCCGCCGGCGACCCCCATCTCGTCGCGAATGGGACGGAGAATGTAATAGGAGAACAGGACGGAGAAAATATACAGCCACGACCAACCGAGGGCGCGCATCTCGGCCGGGCGCACCTCGATCAGGCGTGTCAGCAGTCGCTGTAAGAATCCACTGGTTAGCGCGTCACTCGAATCTCTCCTCTCCTCACCTCTTCCCTCTTTACTACTCACTCCTTACTCCTGACTCTTTACTCCTGACTCCTTACCCCTGACTCCTTACCCCTGACTCCTTACCCCTGACTCCTCACTCCTCACTACTCACACACTATCGATGAACTGCTCCATGCGCCGGCGCGTGGCCGCATCCGGCAAACGACCACGGGCGGCGGCGAGATTGTCGACGGCATATTCAGCTCTGGCCATGCCCGGCACCGTGCAGGTGACGGCGAGATGGGACACGATGTACTTGAGAAAGAACTGGGCCCAGGAGGCGCAGTCGATCGCCGCGGCCCACTCCGGCAGCTTCTTGCCCTGCACCGCGTTAAAGAGCCTCCCGCGGCCGAAGGGCAAGTTGATCATGACCGCCATGCCGCGGTCGGCGGCCAGCGGAATGATGCGCTCGCCGGCGTCGCGGTTGTCCAACGCGTAGTCGACTTGAATGAAGTCGAGGGTTTCCCTTCTCATGGTTCGTTCGAACTCGCCGTACTGGTTGTCGAACGACGTGGTGATGCCGACATAGCGGATGCGCCCGGCCTGTTTCAGCTCGCGCAGCGTGCGCAGTGGGGTGTCGGTGTCGCGCAGGTTGTGCACCGCGATCAGGTCGATGCGTTTGGTGCGCAATTGCTTGAACGACTCTTCGATCTGCGCGATCCCCTCCTCCCGGCCGACTTTGCGCAGGCTCACTTTGGTAGCGAGGAACAGGGAATCGCGAACCTTAGAGTTCGTCGACCAATTCCCCGATCACCGCTTCCGCCGTGCCGTAGGACGGCGAGGTGTCGATCGTCTTGCCGCCCAGTTCCTTGAACTGCCGGATGGTTTCCCGGAGCGGGACCTTTTCTCCGTCGGTTTTAATTTCTTCATAGCGGCGCGCCGTGCCGAGACCGACGATCGGAATGCTCTCGCCTGTCGACGGAATCTTTTTCTGAATGAGCGGCTGGGCCTGCGCAAGAATATCCCTCGGACTCGCCAACACAGACGCACCCAGGGCGAGCCCGGCCTTAAGCACCGTTCGACGGTTGTAATCCATAAAAACTCCTTCGACTCGACGCGTTCTTGTTACACCACCCTGGAACTGCTGCAAGGCAAGCACATCGGCGCGCCGACAACGACCCTGACTAGCATAGAAAAAACAGTCCGTCCATCGTCGGGATTTTCCGCTTGTGCTTGCCGCTCCCCGGCACTACGATGCAGCCACGTTGCCTATGGCATAGGAGACGAATCACATGAAAAAACCTAACCGTATATCGGTGCTAGGCGTCGTTATTGCGGCGGTGCTTTTTCTCGGACGCGAATCGGCATCCGCCCAGACACTCGAGAAGATGCGGCTCGGCTACAGCGGCACGGGCCTCAACAATTATGTCTTGGAAACCGGACGCCGCATGGGGATCTTCCGCAAAAACGGCCTCGACCTCGAAATCGTGTACGTGAACAGCGGCTCGCTGCTGAACCAGGCGCTCATTGCCGGGACCTTCGACGTGTCCTTTTCACAAGGCTCCGAAGCCATGCTCGCGAAGCTCCGCGGCGCCGACATGCGCATCACCGCGGTCATCGCCAATCGCTTCAACCACGTCTACCTTACGGCGCCGTCGGTCACCTCATTCAAGCAGTTGAAGGGTAAGAGAGTCGCGGTCAGCCGCTTCGGCTCGGGGTCGCACTTCCAGAGCAATCTCGCGCTCAAAGAAGGGGGCTTGGACCCCGACAAGGACGTGACGATCCTGCAGATCGGCAATTCCGGCGCGCGCATGGCGGCGATCTTGAGCGGCACCGTGGACGGAACCATCATGGCGGCGGATTTCGTTCCCAAGGCAAGGAGAGAAGGATTCAACATTCTCGCCGACCTCGCCGACACCAAGATCGAGTATCCCTTCCTGTCGCTCAACATGATGGGCGCCTACATCGACCGCAATCCTAAGATGGTCAAGGCGCTGATCAAGAGCGCGTCGGAATCGATCACCGTGCTGCAAACCGATTCGACGACTGCGAAGGCAGTGGTGCGCGCGACTCTGAGAACCGAAGACACCGAAACCATCGACTATGCCGTCATGCGCAGCATTAGGGTTCTCGATCGCCGGCCGTTCCCCACCCAGGCGGGAATTCAGACCGTGCTGGACGAGCTAGGCAAGGAGCCGAAAGTCAAGACGAGCAAGTTCGAAGACTTCGTCGATATGCGAGCGTTGAGGGAGTTGGAAAAAGAAGGATTCTTTAAGTGACGGCGGTGGAGATTCTGGCCAAGCCAACGGAAGCGGTGCTATGGCAATTGAAACAGTTTCTGAAGTCTCTCCGTCACGACTTTACCTCTGGTCATGAAAGGGTTGCCCATCGGCCAACGTATAGACGTCTTCTTCGGGGTCTTTTAGGAAATCAAAGGCCGGATCGACAGCCCCCGCTAGCAGCCATTCCTTCTCCTTGATGTCTGCTTCTTCGAGTAGCGTAATGGTCACACGGACCCTTGTGGGAACCCGAACGGGTAACGGTTCATCTAAAATCAGCCGACGTTGAGCGTCAATTGTTCCCGTCACTTCGACCGTTTTTTTTGCGGCTCCCATTTCGGTCCCTCCCTTTTGCCGTTTTTAGACTCGCCGAGGTCACAATTCGAACTCGCAACTACGATTGTTTATGAAGTCTTGGGCCAAGTCAAGACAACCTCTCGGCAGTCGCCAAGGTCGGGAATCTGTTTATCTTTCGGAGTCCAAATCGAGCAAGTTCGACGATTTCGTCGATATGCGGGCGTTGAGAGAGTTGGAGAAGGAAGGATTCTTTAAGTGACGGAACGACCTTGGGCGGGATTCGCATTGCCAACGCCGACGAAGCCCGTGGACGCTGGACTGTGCTCGGACTTTGCGCGTGAAGGCTCGAAGGCATCGCCAACTCCCAAAATCACCCGCGTCTTCCCACCTAACCACGACGAGAGATTAATTAGCACGTCCAGTTCCTACCCGTAGTCCCAATGGCAAATTGGTGACCCAGTTCCCGATACGAGGTCCCACTGACTCGCCGCTTGATATGATGCTGCGACTAGGATATTCGAGCGGTTAGTCGGATTAGAAAGGGAGCGGCGGCGTAGCTAGCGGGGTTTCGAGTTATCGAAAGGCGCCGGACGCTAGATTTTGTCGCCCGTTTTAACCTTTAATGCGAGCGACTGTACGGGCCTCGCAAAACTTCGCCGTCGTGATTCCGTGAAGCGTCTTGTCGGCGGAGAAACGTCAAAAGTAACGATGCGACCCCGTGTGCTTTTGTCTTTTGCTATAGCCGTTCTGGTGAGTACACGGGAGGGAGCGAGCGCGCTCCCTCCCGTGGCTCGTCGAGGCAAGCGCTTGCCGGTCTACCCGGTTGTTCGAATACAACCAGACCGCAAAAGGTGAAGGAGCAACTTGTCGTAGCATTGCCTGTAACTTGACTCTCGTTTGCCCACCAGGTCAGGCTTAAGGTTGCTGTCCCGATGTTCTGCGACGCAAACGTCGATCAAGTCGGCGATTACTTCATCAAGCAAATCATCTAACGGCTTGTACCATTCAAACCGTTTCCGCTGGAGATCCCACTTAACATTTGCTCGGAACGCTGAAAGCATCGGATAAAGCCACCCTCTCGGAACCTTGTACTTGGTGGTTTGGTTTAGAAAGGGCAGCAATGTGTCCTTGTTGGTTTTACTGCCAGCCCGATGTTTACCGGTTCCCATGCGTCCAAACTCAAACCCCACATTCTTACGAGCTACGGGCGGGGTCTTTAGACAAATCTTATCTGTTAAGGTGAGAATCTCTGGTAGATGAGGCAAGATCATATCTACAGGAGAAGGGTCCTTCGCAAGATCAAGTTCGAAGAACCCAAGAGCCGTCTTAGTTCGACTGAACATGTTGTGAGGATGCGTTCTAGCATCATATCGTTCGCAGTTAAACATCTCCAGAAAGACAAGGACTTCAGTAATGTAAACACTTCCATCTCCGCCCATGTGATAAGCAATTTGTTTAGCTCCCGGCTGTCCTTCCATGACACGTCTAATCTTTTCAAAATGGCCCCTTAGGTTCTCCAGCGACGGATCATCGACCTGTTTACTTCGGTTGAGTCCTTCTGCGATCTCAGGTACTTTGTCTTTCTCAATATCCCGGAGAACGTGTAGCCTCACATACGCTCGATCCAAGTTCTCTAATTCCTCTTCCTCGGCGTTCTCGATTGCATCTCGGATGGCCGCAAACGTATGCCCACCGTTCACGATTCCGTGCAGATCCGGATCAGTTAGTGTGACAGTCAAGACACCGGCGCCACCTGTTTCTTTTTTGAACTCCGCGCTATCTACCAATAAGTATATCCCTTGGTTCTTGATCGCCATGTCCTCCGGATCATCGCTGAGCGTGTCCTGGATCCCCTTAATGACAGGACCCGAAAGCACCCCTTTATTTGAACGGCTGGGGACTCGGGGATTGACCCTCATGAAATGCTGTAGTTCTTCGGGGAATTCAGCGACCTTTACGAAACAGTCGCCAAGTTTGGCGTGAAGACCCGGAATAGGTAATGACCGATATTCTTCTGTCCGCAGTCTGAATGTCAAAGGGACAGTACTCGGCCCGCTCTGCGAAGAGTTTTTCATAAAACCTCCTTGGTAATGGGCCTTGGCCCGTTACCGGTAATTGCAGTGCCAGAATCACCAACCGCTGATGATTTTCAAACTGGTACTGACTTGTGTTTTTTTAGCAGACTTCCCGTCTCAACGCAACCGAGGTGAAAGGGGAGCAGGATCGGCCTTTGTTTTCTGGGTTGGGTGTCACCCATTAGCCGGCACGTCAAGAAGCACAGACGTTTCCCGTAAAAAGAATTTTCTTCTTCCCATTTTTCTCTTCTCGCACAGTCCGTGATCGTTTGGTAACGCGCCCCTGTTTTCCTTTCATTCGGTGTCGGACGCTGGTCCGCACCAGTCACCCATCAGACTTCTACGACTGGACTTTCTTGGCCAGGGAAATTTTTCCTGTGTCGGGTTGCTTGGGTCGTCGTAGAAAAGAGGAACAGGAAGGAGGAAAAGTATGCTCGCCCGATGGATCTACGCACTTATCGTCGCCGCGCTCGCAGCATTGGTCTCTCCAGCGCCAAGCACCGCAGCGGAGTCTCCTTGCCCCTCTGTCCTGGATCACAAATTCGCGAAGTAAATCCGTCTCTGACCTGCGGAACTTGCAATCCCGCGCTCCCTTCGCCCACGTTGACACTTTCACGGAATTGGGGTCTCCCATTAGGAGTTGGGAGTTGGGGGAGTTGGGGTCTGGCATAACACTCGATTCTGCTGAAAAACTCTATGAATGCTTCGACTAGGCTCAGCATGAACGGAAAATCTCCAATGATTTCAACCGCTCCTCCGTTCATCCTTCGAGAGCCTCAGGACGAACGGAGGGTTTTTCAGCAGAATCACACTCTTTACAATCTGTCCGCCAGGACACACGGGTCGGACCACGCTATATGTGAGTACTTTTAGAATTGTTCGCGCAGTCCAGGCCTTAGCGTCTCACTTTCGCCGCCAAAATCATCCGCGTCAGCTTCTCTGTGTTCCGGCCGTGTGTACGTTCCGCCCACTCCGCGACCCGCGATCACTCTTGTAGAGCGCAGTTTTCGCCTTTAAAAAGCCTCCGCTAATCGCCTGCAGCCACCCCTATTCCGTTCACTTAGTCCGTCCGATCAATACATCGCGCCGGTCCGACCGGGTTCTCTAACGATCGCCTACGGTGTATTCACAGACCATGTATTTGGCACTCGCGCCGTATGACACCAATTTTCGATCTAATTCAGGATTCTGAACCACTCGAAACCCAAATCGCCGCCACAAAACGTCCGTGCCGTAGACAGACACTAAGGCGAGAGAGGAGATCGTCATCGCGGCTGCCAGGTGTTTAATGTAATCGACATACCGCGACGCTGCGTGAGTCCCGCGAGCTTCGGGTAGAGCCACAATGTCGTGAATATAAAGACACTGCGGCTTTGTCGGCAGGCTCTTAAGAAATTCGTCTAATGGTGGGATCGAGTAGAGCATCCACGGGTGCGAAATGCCGTAGCCAACAATATTGTGTCCCGAGACCAACTTGCGGCAGCCGTTCGGAAAAAGTTTGACCTTCTCCTCGAAGACTTCCGGTCTCTCGGGGAGACTAGTGTGGATGAGATCGGCGATTCTATTCACTGATTCAAGATCCGACAGGAGAAGAGGCTGCCAGTCTGTGATATTCCGCATTGCCCATATTCATGACGAATTTTCATTATGATGTCCAACGCTTTCTTGTGAGCCTGGGGCCTCCACGCAATCTAAACACAGTCCCCGGGTAATTTGCCTGGCCAGCTCGCGATTTGCTTGATCTTTTTTGACTTGACAGCAATAAACAATTCACTCTATTTTACGATGCACCAACGTCCGTTGGGCGTAACGAGCCAATGGGTTTAATCTTGCCGAACGATACTGCGTGATTGGAATGGCCCGGCCACGGGTATCTATGCATAGGCAAGAGATCAAAGTTAGATTCGCGACACCAGAAGACGCGGACTCGATCTACGCCCTGGGCGTGGCGGATTCAGCATTTCGGGTAAGCGACGTCATCAGATTCTATGAGAAGAGTGAACTCGCCGAGTGGGCAGAAAAAACTGCCGACAATCTATTACTTGTTGTTGAAGGAGATTCGGAGATCGTAGGATTTGCTTTCTGCAAGATGATGTCCCACCACTGGGCGATGCTGGATAATTTTTACATCAAGCCGTCTAGCCGTTGCATTCCTACTAATGAGTATCTTTGGCGTCGCCTTCTGGTAGAACTCACAAATCGAAAAGTTTCCTACTTAACCTGTCTTGTTAGAGATGATCACGAAGCGATCGTGCGGTTGGCGCGCCGTCGCGGGTTCGCTCGTCAGCACAGCTATAGTTGGCTTGAGATGTTTCTCAAATGATATTCGGATAGTGGCTTTAAGTATGGAGAGGAGACCCCAAACATTCTATGCGACTTACGTATCAGTCGTTTACGGCTTTGTCGCGGTCAAAGGACTTGAGGAGGTCCTAAAGCCAGATTTCTTACGCATCGTAACGTGGCCACAGTGGGCGATGTTCGCAGGCACCCTGATCGTAGGACTACACTTTTGGCTTATCTGTCTATCGTCAGATGAAGTGTCAGACCGCGTCTATGACATGCTGATCGAGCCCAATAGATCGTCGATCGACACGGCAACTCTAGTAATAGACATATTGTATGCGACGGCTTTTGCCGCGCCGATCTTGATCATGTATAGGTGCATTGCAGTTGACTCTGATTTGTTTTACAAGGCGTTCGCAGCTCTCACTCTGGTTAGCTTATTGTACGACATCACCGCTTTGATGTTGGGAGCAGTCGCCGGAACCAAGATCCAAGACAACGATCAAAAGAAGCATTTCGGCGTCTATATTAGCCTGTATGGAAGGTGGTTCATTCAGGACATATGCTATCTTGGCTTTGGATTCGGGTTGTGGCAGGCGGTAGCAAATCAGTGGGTTGCCGCGAATCTCGGTTCGATCATATTCGGGGTCGGTGTCTGCGGCGGTGTTGTTTTCGATGTTATCTTTTGGAATCCGGAACTGTATCAGGGCCTGGGAAGAATTAATGCATTCCCCCTCGATCGAAGAGAAAAGGTGATGAACTCTACAAAGCCCTTACCTGGGAGGACAGAGGACGCTCAGAAAAATACGTGACTAGGTTTCGCACTCAAACTCTTTTCCGCATACCAGACCCGTTCGCCGCCAGTCGTGCTTGGGACACCTGGAATTGGGGCCTGGCATAACACTCTTTACGATCTGTCCGCTACGACACACGGGTCAGAGTGAGCACGCTATGTGTGAGTACTTGTAGAATTTTTCGCTCAAGCGACACTTTTCCCCGGCCTTAGCGTCTCACTTTCGCCGCCAAAATCATCCGCGTAAGCCCCTCTGTGCTCCAGCAGTGTGTACGTTCCGCCCACTCCGCGACCTGCGATCACTCTTTTAGAGCGCGTGTTTCATCTTTAAAGAGCCACCCCTATTCCGTTCACTTAATCCGTCCCATGAATGCATTGCGCCGATGCGACCGGGTTCTATCCAACCGGACCTCATAGCCGCCCTTCCTGTCCCGACGTGCATTACATAAGTCAGATTAGTTCCAGATATATATTGAACCAGTTGCAAATATATTTGATTTCTGCTACCAAAGATGCTCAGAAGGAACACGACAATGACGAGTGAGACCAAAAGGCAAAGATTTCAACGACTGGCCGAGAAGCGCACCAATGATGTTCTTGAGCGACTTCGGATTTTGGGAAACTGCGCCAACCGGGGACAATACGAATATACCCCAGAAGAGGTGCGGAAAATTTTCAAAGTGATCGAGTCAGAGGTTAACGTTATAAAAATGAAATTCAAAGATGGAGAGACGCAAAAATTTACGCTGTCCTGACTTCGTAAACATAAAAATCAGATTGGTGATGCAGTAACTTATTTACAATGAATCAATCATCCGATCCAAAACCGCTTTCCTTGTCGAACGATAGAGAGTTGCTCAACGTACAACCCATTCCGGCTGCTCGATACGCCAACGAGCAACTCGCCGCGTTAACCGTCTACTCCATCCATTGGTTGCGACAATGGGGTCTCCGGCCAACTGTCGAGTCGATTACGGTACTGAATCATAGGTTGTTTCCTGAGCGCTTCGGAATGGATTTGTTCCCGGAATTTCCAGACGCGAATCGAACTCTTAGGTCTCTTCTCCAATGTGGACCGAAGTACCGTGGCTGGCTATCCGGAAGCAATCGGCGCGGATACGTAATCACGCCAGGTGGCCAGGCGCTGACCGGGGAACTTATGCGCCGCGTCGGCTACCCCCAGGTCGGAAAAGTACTGCTCGGACACGCAACCGAGGCGCCCCGACAGCGAGGGACGCGCACGGAACGGACCAGAGATGTGGATTTCAAAGCGGAGGTCGCGGAGCTCCGCGGTAGCAAACTGTTTGAGCGCTGGAAAAGTGACCCGTTGCAAGAACGTGATCTCATTCACGTCTATTCTGCGCTGCGGGTATTTGACCACACGCCGGTGAGTGCAAAGCGTCAACGACTTAATGATCTGAAGGACTCGGCAAAAAAGGCAAATGACAGTGAAGTTGAGGAACTACTTCAGAGTGTTGAGTTATCGTTTCCCGCACTATTTCGCGAGCCGCAACGCGGGAAAGTCAGGCACTAAAGGGAGGGCTTCCACAATGGCAAAGAGAATTATCTCTTGGGCGGGCCGTGAGAAGCGGCGACAGACAAACAAGGCTGTAGGAGGCAGCTTTTTGAAGACAATCACCGAGTTGCTCACGAATTCGGACAGTGCCCTCAAAAAGCACTTGGGCGTAGCACACGCAACTGGTCTTTTGGATGCGATGTTGGAACTCAAAGCTGGAGATCGACTAGACACTGCGGTGCTGAAGAAATCGTTGCCTAAGCGGCGTGAAGGTAAAATCGTAGTCCAAGTCTACTCGAAACAGCTAGGGCGTTTTCCTCGGGGTACTTGCCAGGTGATCGATTACGGACCCGGGATGACCGAAGCCGAGCTGGATAAGAACTTTGGGGACTACGCCAAGGCAAAAGCAAAGGGAGAACGAACGCGAAGCCTATTTGGGCGAGGAGCACTGGACGTTTTTCTCTACCATTCGAACCAGCGACGTGACGACGGCATTGATCCCGCCGCGCATGTGTTCAGCGTGAATAACGGTACGTTATTTCATTGTAGGGTTTCATGGGGCCCGACCGGCAAAGGTGAGGAAGATTCCATCATCGAAACAGAGACGCTGGGACCGGCGGCCCCTGCCATGCTGAAGAAACACGGACTACCACCAGATCTTACACGGTCTGGAACTGTCGTTCGCCTTCTTCTGGCAGATGGGACACGTATACCTAACGAGAGCAATCTGCTTCCTTCGATGAGCAATTTTTACATGTTAAGGCTTATAGCTGCCGACCCATCCATGCGGGTCCTGGTTCAGCGGTATCGATCTGAAGGATGGATCGAAGAACCTCTCACATATGACTTTGACTTGGGAACCGTTATAAAGCGCTCTCGTGATCTATTTCGACATGAACGTCTCGGCGAGATCGAGGTGGACCTCCTTGTCGCCCGTTCTGACCGGAAAATGGCAGGCGATCCGGGTAACTACGAGCGCCGCGAAAACGGGCTCCTATTTGTGGACGATAATGACGCAGTTCTGGATCTCACGTTACTCCCTGAATACGACAAGAATCCACTGCTTAGCCGGCTCTTTGGTATCGTCAAGTTGACTGGAATAAGGGGTCCGCTCGAATCCCTGCTTGAGGATAGGCATCCCGAAGCAGTCTTGAGTGAGACACGCGACGGCTTCGACACGAAAAATGAAATTGCGAAAGCGCTTTTCGGACTTGTCGAGAAACACGTCAAACCAGTTTACGAAGCGGAAGAAAAGCGCGAACGCAGGGCTAGCGGGCATCGCTCTGCGGAGCTTGACAAGAGCATAAAGGAGGCACTACGTGAGTTGAATAGATTTCACAGCGATGAAACCGACGAAGAGGGAACCGGTCGCTTAAAAAGTGAACCAGAGGGCCCGCTTGACTTCGCCTATGATAAGGTTCGATTGGTCGCTGGTCAGGAGCGCCGTGTTACCCTGTACGCCGAGCGCGAAAGCGTCCATCAGGATCTGAACGTCATCGAAATCACTTCAAGCAATCCCCGTATTCGTGCCGTGCCGGAATCCGAAATTGTTACTCGCCGCAAAGGTTCAAACTTTCAATCTATCCCCCTCACATTAAGCTGCCCAGTCAGCGGGGAGACGGCAACTATTACGGCTACGGCGCTAAGTGTCGACGAGCAGCTACTCGAGGCAACGTTGAGTGTTACCGAGGTCGTTGAGCCGCAGCAAATTCCCGTCCCGGGGGATATAGAGTTCCGACCGGGGCGTTACAACGGCAAACCCAACGTCGAGAACCAGCTCGTGTTGCTCGTAAACCTTGACGCTTTTCCCGGAATGCCAACGGTTAAGCTCCGTATAGTGGAGAAGGAAGGTGCCGTCAGCATTGGTGCCGAACGGTCCGAAAAGCTGGAAATCAAGGTCAAGAAAGAGTGGTTGATGACCGGCTCAACTGTGGCAAAGGTCGTCGTGCCTTGCTGGGGCACCGCATGGGGCGCAAAAGCTGAGATTGAGGCGAAAGCGAAAAGGACGGATGGCAAACTCGCACTCACGAGGTGCAAAGTGGACTTCCGTGAGCAACGTGGTGCCGACCAATACGAAGATTTTGAATACCTGTCGATTGGTAGACCCATTCTCGGTGAGGCAGCCGGTAAGTACATCTACGTAAATTCTGACCCACCTTTACACCGAAAACTCTTCGGCGACTCAAAAGACACATTCGAGCTGGCACTTGAAAATAATCCCGTTGCCCAAATGCGTATCGCAGCAATAGTCACCGACGCGGTAGTTTATGCGGTTGCCTCAAAGAAATATCAAAAGGGCGGCGAAAAGGGTCTGACAATCGGGAATGAGCCAATAACAGACGTGCGGGCATTCGTCGAAGAAAAACGTTACGAGCTCGACTCTAAAATCGCTCGAGCTTTCGTCAGGGAGACTGTAACTCAATGACCCAGGGCGCGTTTGCAAAGGCCGCACAAGGGAAGCGGGGAAAGGCAGACCTTTTTTTCAGCGCGTCCGCACGTTCAGTTTGTGTCCGCGAATGAAACCAGCTTTCTGATTTGGGGAAACGCGCCCACCTTACGTAAAGCGTGGCGCACCAAGATTGCTGACATTGTATTGTTCGATCCTCCCGTCAATCTTGGGGGGGAGTACGGAGCCTGGAATTCTGAACCAAGAGTATCGCGACATCCATGCCTGAGCCAGCTGGGCTCGCCCGACTGACTCTCCGGGCGTTGTCCCTTCCCTCATATGCTTACCTTGCGGGTGATTTGATCATGGCCGAGGTCAATTTATTTCTACTCTATGCCTGCAAATCATAATGGACTTTGTAAGGCTGTTCCGATATTAATTGAGGCAGGAACCGGGAAACTCGGGTATGGGCGCAAAGCAGATTCGACTAAAATGGGAGTCCGAAGAATTCGATGTGATGCCATTTATTCGGAATCGTCATCTCGATGCGGACCCAATCTTTCGAACGAGTTTGGGTGCTCTTTTTTCAGCCGATTGCATGAAAGTTTTACCCGAACTCAAAGACGAGGTTGTCGATACTGTTTTTGCCGATCCGCCGTTCAACTTGGGAAAAGAATACGGAAAGAACACCAACGACAAAATCCCAGATCAAGAATATCTAGACTGGTGCAAGTCATGGCTGGACCAATGTGTTCGGGTATTAAAGCCGGGCGGCGCCTTATTCTTGTACAACCTGCCAAAGTGGAACATTCTTCTCGGGGCTTATTTAACAGAGATCGAATTGCAGTTTAGACACTGGATCAGCCTTGAGATCAGCGCTTGCTTGCCTATCCCTGGTCGTCTGCATCCAAGTCACTATAGCCTACTTTATTATACGAAAGGAAAACCAAAAACCTTTCGTCGAATTCGGACTCCGATACAAGTCTGTCGGCACTGTGGCGGTGAAGTAAAAGATTATGGTGGTCATCGTGACGCAATGAATCCAAAAGGCGTGAATTTGAAAGATGTCTGGACCGATATACCTCCCGTGCGTCACTGGAAGTTTAAGTCGAGAGATCGAAAGGCGAACGCACTTTCAACAAAGATACTGGATCGGGTGGTTGAGATGTCGACAGTTCCCGGAGACTTGGTCTTAGATCCTTTCGGTGGAAGCGGAACAACTTTCGTCGTGTGCGAGGCTAAAAAGAGACGCTGGATCGGAATCGAAGTAGATTTCGCCAATGAAATCGCCGATCGTCTTGAACACGGCGATATTCATGCCCACAAGAATGAGGATTACGTCGAAGTGTAGGCGGCGTCGTTTGGTTTCACTGCAAAGCGCGACCTGATGTGCCCTTAGGGATTCTCCGGACCTTCTTGCTCTCGGCATCGTGTTCAATCACCACAATTTCTAGCACGCCATTATCACAGGGCATCGATTTCCAGAGATCGAAATAAGGCTCCAGCTCTGTAATGTTACCGATTCGATCGGTCAGGAATCTGTAGAGTTTTCTAGACGGCACGACCAAAATACCGCAGATCAATTTACGTTTGAGTAGACCAATTGCCATCTTGTTTAAGGCGCGATGGCTCGACGAGATGTTTCCAGTTTCCCATTCCAATGCCACCGGACCATGCTTCGTATAAAGGACGGCATCCAAATCCCCTGGTGTCGTTACGGTCGCAATATCGACGGCCTCTTCTAGCTTCCAGCCTTGGGCCTTCAGTGCCTTCATCAGCCCGTTTTTGATCGGCTTGACGCCATTACCTTCCCCGCGTTTCTTGCCTGATTCAGGATGTATTGTGAAAGAACCGCTTCCCGGGGGCCAATCTACTTTTTTGATTGCTGCGTGAAGACTTGCGCGTGTTCGTTTCCAGTCATTAGAAGTCGGGAAGGTACCAGCACTGATAAGAGTTTCGATCCGTACGATTTTCATCGGTCAGAACGCCGATTGTTGCGCGATCTATCCGAAGATTCAAAAAATGCGGTCGGCGAGACTCGCAGAGCGCGGGCAAGACGATGGATGTTAGCAAGACTGATATTGCGTTGGCCTCTTTCACAACTGCTGACGTAGGTGCGATCAAGTTTAGCCTCGAAGGCGAGCGCTTCCTGCGAGAGTCCTCGAGAAATGCGGATTTCTCTCAGGCGCTTGCCGAATAATGCTCTAACGTCCAGGGATTTCGAATCCGTCACAAGCCGACTGTGGTCGGTTGTGATGTTAAAGTCCACGGACTTTAAGTCACGTATGAGACCTGGGGCTGTAAACTACTAGCGGGAGTCATGCCTGATTTTTGCCATTTCTAAGACCGGCCATCACCGTTTCGTGGTTCTCCTCAGTTCACCTGCACCAGCACCAGCGGTGCGTCGCCTTCGGGGCCCGCTCCCGCGCTCTCCAGGAGCGGCGGGGGCAGGTTGGGATTTTGCCGCTGCAACTTTTCCCAGCTTCGTCGCGCCATGATGATGTAAGCTTTGCCCGGACCTATTTTTGCGTCGCCCGCTAGCGGGAACTTGTCGAGTTCATCAATTAGCCCACCGCGGTAAAAGATCACCGGATCGTCGTTGAATCCGCCGAACGAATAGAGCCTGTCGCCCGGCTGCACGCGCCGGTTGACCTCATCCATGAACCCGCGGTAGCTCTTTGTTTCTGCGATAGCGGGAAGAATCATCGACCAACCGATGAAAGCCGTAAGAATCGATATCGGCACGAGCCGATACGCCGCCGAGCGGGCGCGCGCCAGCCACAGTGAATGCGCCGTCGCCAGCCATAAAATCCCCGACAAACATGCCGCGGCGGTAAAAATGCCGCCGAGCTCGGCGATCGTATTTTTGACCACCAGAAGATTGGCGCGATCCTTCGGCTTGAGGAGGCGTTCGACCGGCGTAAAAAACCAGGCGGGGTCGTGGTTCCAAAGCGCTCCGAGGGTCACGATCAAGAGCACGAAGCCGCTGACGGCGGCGAATGCGGCGATGGACCGATAGACGGCCAATCGCCCTCCCGTTGCGCCAGCTTGATCGTAAAACCACTTGGCCGTGAACAGCGCGAGGGCGGGATACAGCGGCAAAAGATATACCGACCGTTTCCCCATAGCGATGGAAAAGAAAAGGAACATGACCAAAAACCAAAGCATCGTAAAGAGACGATCGTCGTCGGAGAACAAGCCCTGCTTATAACCGTCCCACAACGCGATCGGGAGAAATAGACTCCAGGGCAGGCCCAGGGAGAACAGATAGGGAAGGTAAAAATAAACCGGGTGACTATGGCCGGAGCCGCCCGCGAACCGTTCGAGGTTCTCC
>Ga0184627_10000484_pt1 | contig 15488 bp, 22 predicted proteins | sample PLM3_127_b1_FD_133150 | JGI IMG/M metagenome (GOLD analysis project Ga0184627, IMG submission 133150) | Groundwater sediment microbial communities from an aquifer in East River, Colorado, USA - PLM3_127_b1 | ecosystem: Environmental > Terrestrial > Soil > Riparian zone | place: USA: East River...
CCGAAGTCCGTGGTCGTCGGCTCTAAGGGGATGAGCTTCGACGCCGACAGCTATTCGGGCTTCGAGGCCACGGACGCGGCGGGAGCCGCGCTGGCCGAAATTCTGCGCGGTCTCGGCGTCGAGCGGATTTTCGTCGGCGGCCTGGCCACCGATTACTGCGTGAAATTTACCGTGCTCGACGGCCTCCAGAAAGGATTCAAAGTCACTTTGCTCGAAGACGCGGTCCGGGGCGTAAATTTGCGCCCGGGAGATTCGGCTCAAGCCATCGAGGAAATGATGCGCGCCGGCGTGGATCGCTCAACGGCATCGATCTGACGGAGCGCCGACCCTTCGACTTGAGCCCCGGCCCTGGCCGGGGCTCTTGCTCAGGATTCCGCCCCACGGGCGCGCCGGAAGGTGCCAGGGGCTTGCCCGTGCGGCTCCACAATTCAGCAGGCCGCAGGCCGCCCGATTTCACCGTTGATGGATCGGCATGGTGCGCCCTAACCTGCATTATTCATCAGACAGAGGCCGAGGGGTAAACCCCTCCAGGAGAAGGCCTGCCCTGAGCAGAAGTCGAAGGGGCAATGGACCTGTGCCTTGAATTGGATTGCGAGCCGCTCAGCCGGCGCAAACAGCAGTGAAAACAAGTGGCCGCGTGCCTAAGCACGACACAAGTCAATGCCATTACACGTCTGGGTGCCTTCTCCCTCCAGGCTTCACCCCTCGGCCTGTGTTGTGGTTTTCCCCGGAGCACGAATAATCCGAGCCAATCGTCTGTTGTCGAATGGCGGGAACTGTTGTTTAATATCGGCTCACCGCCGAGAATACGGAGCCATGGATGCCCCTGATGACTAATTTTTCTTACCAAGACGAACTCGCGACCGCGGAACGCGCCGCCCGAGAAGCGGGTTCCATTATCATGGGAATGTTCAAGGGCAAGTATGAGGTTCATGAGAAAAGCAAGAACAATCCGGTCACCAGCGCCGACCTGGCCGCGAATCGAAAGATTTGTGAAATCATCCGCGGCCGTTTTCCGCGCGACGGTTGGCTTTCGGAAGAAGACAAAGACAGCTCCGAACGGCTGCGCGCGTCGCGCGTGTGGGTCATCGATCCCATCGACGGCACCAAGGAATTCATCGAGGGCGTGCCGCAGTTCGCGGTCTCCATCGGTTTTGTCGTCGATGGCCGGGCGCAGGCGGCCGTGGTTTTCAACCCGGCCCAAGATCAGTTTTACCAAGCGGCCGCCGGGCAGGGCGCCACTTTAAACGGCCGGCCGATTCACGTTACTCCGCGGGACCAGGTCGACGGCGCGCTGCTGCTCGTCAGCCGCTCGGAGCCGCGCAAGAAGTTCCAGGTCTTCGTCGATCGCTGCGCCATCGAGCCGGTCGGGAGCATCGCCTACCGCCTGGCGCAAGTCGCCGGCGGGACGGGTGACGGCACCCTCACATTCCGTTCGATTCGCGAGTGGGACGTCTGCGCCGGCGTGTTGATGGTGGAAGCAGCGGGCGGCAGCGTTGTCGATGGAAACGGTAAGGTCTTAATGTTCAATCAGCCGGAGGCGAGGCACCGGGGAGTCGTAGCGGCCAATCCAGTTCTGGCTAAAGGTTTACAAGGGCTTTGGGCGAAGGCCATGGCCGAACAACCATGACTCGGAGCGGTGGACGATAATGCGGCAATGTGTCTATTGCGGTGAGCGCTCGCGGCTCTGGGCGCGCGCCTGCGCGGATTGCAAAATTTTGCTGGCTCGCGTCGGCGAGCTGCGCGGGCGGGTCGGCTACGGCGAATTTCTCGACGGCCTGGAGCGCACCGGCGTGGCGAAGGAAAAGATCCTGGCGTTTCTCACGGCGGACCCCGACGGCACCGGCAGCGTGCAAGACCAGGTGACCGCCGAAATGACCAGCGAGCTCATGAAAGTCATGGGGATCGCGGGGCGTCAAACCGCGCAGGAAGTCAAACGCATTCGCGGTACGATCGGCAAAGATCCCGAATAGCGAGCCGCCGCGTTCCTCATGGAATATATCATTTACCTTTCGCTCGTTTTTCTTGCGCTCTATCTACTCGGTTTAGCGCTGCGCCGGTTGCTTTTCTCGCGTGATCAAAGGCGTATGCAGGCGGAAAGCCGCTTGGGGGGAAGGGTCGTCGCCAAGGTGGATGAGTGCGAAGCCGGTTCGGTCAAAAAATTCTGGATCATCTGCCGCCAATACCGCGTCGATGGATTCCTGGTCAACGATCACGGTAGCTTTCACGCCTACGTGAACCGCTGCCGGCATATGACGACGCCCTTGGATTTTATTCGCGACCAGTTCTTGAGCGAGGATCGGCGCCATCTGATGTGTTACACCCACGGCGCGCTCTATGAGTTCGCCACCGGGCTCTGCGTCGCCGGACCTTGCAAGGGCGAATCGCTCTACCGCTTGCCGGTGCGCATCGACGGCGGCGAAGTTCTGGTCGGTTGCCCCGAGGGAGATTTGTCCTACTTAAAAGATTAACGTTCGAGCCACGGGTAAGTTCACGAAAGCCGTTAAGGGGAAAGCCATTGGCCGCGTCGACGAATTGGCGCACGGGCAGACAAAGAAGTTCAAGCTGCGACGCGGCAAACGCGACTTCGAGGCGATGCTGGTCAATTACCAGGGGCGCTATTTCGCCTACGTCAACCGCTGTCCCCATGTCGGCATCAACTTGGATTGGGTCGACAACCAGTTTTTTACCGTCGATGGCCGCTATCTGATGTGCGCCAATCACGGCGCCGTCTTCGAGCCGCCCACCGGCGAGTGCGTTTGGGGTCCCTGCGTCGGCGCGTCATTGCAAAGCCTGCCGCTCGAGGTCATCGGTGAAAAAATCTATGTTCGTTACCCCGAGGGCGGCGCGGAATACGAGGCAGGATCGATCGATACCGAATAGACCAGGTAGAAGGAGGGCCGATGAGCGATTGTCTTTTCTGCGCTATCGTCGAGGGCAAGATCAAGGGAAATATCGTTTACCAGGATGACTCGGTGGTAGCTTTCAAGGACATCAATCCCAAAGCGCCAGTCCACGTTCTCATCATACCGCGCAAGCACGTTGCCGGCGTTCTCGATCTGACGGCGGATGACGGCGCACTCATCGGCCATATCTTCGCAGTGGCCGCGCGCTTGGCCCGGGAGCGGGGGATCGCCGACAGCGGCTTTCGCGTCGTCGTCAACTCCGGCGCCGACGCGGGCCAAAGCGTATTTCACCTGCATTATCATTTGCTCGGCGGGCGCCGCATGACTTGGCCGCCGGGGTGAACCCATTTTGGATTTTGGATTGCCGATTTTGGATTAGGGGCCCAATCCAAAATCCAAAATCGAAAATGGGGAGGGGCTAAAGAGCTTAAGGGGGGAGAGATATGGCAACCGTTGAGTGGCGCAGTCCCGCGAGTGAAATGGCCGTGCAGCAGTTCGATCTGGCGGCGGCACAACTTGGCCTCGATGACAACGTGGCGGGCCGGCTGCGGCGACCCGCCCGCGCCATGATCGTCAGCGTTCCCACCCGGATGGACGACGGCAAGGTCCATGTGTTCACCGGGTATCGCGTGCAGCACAACGATGTGCTCGGTCCATTCAAAGGCGGGATTCGCTACCATCCCGAAGTCAATCTCGGCGAAGTCTCGGCGCTGGCGATGTGGATGACGTGGAAATGCTCGCTGGTCGGTTTGCCTCTGGGCGGCGCCAAGGGCGGCGTCGCCTGCGATCCGGCGGAGCTTTCGCGCCAAGAGCTTCAGTCGATGACGCGCCGCTATACGTCCGAGATTCTCAATTTTATCGGACCCGACGTGGACGTTCCCGCGCCGGACATGGGCACCAACGAGCAGGTCATGGCCTGGGTGATGGATACTTATTCCCAGCACAAGGGCCACGCCGTACCTGAAATCGTCACAGGCAAACCGGTGGCCATCGGCGGCACCCTGGGCCGGCGCGAAGCGACGGGACGAGGCGTCGTCTATATGATTATCGAAGCGGCGAAGCACTTGGGCATTGATCTCAGCTCGTGTACGGCGGCGGTGCAAGGCTTCGGCAACGTCGGCTCCATCGCCGTGCGAGAGCTGGCGAATATCGGCGTCAAAGTCATCGGCGTGTCGGACCGTAGCGGCGGATTTTATGACCCGAAAGGGTTGCCGGTCGAGCGGTTGCTGGAGCTGGCCGACAAGAATCACAGTCTGGAAGGCTGCCCTTACGGAGAGAAAATTTCCAACCAGGAACTCTTGGAGCTTAAATGCGACGTCCTGGTGCCGGCGGCGTTGGAAATGCAGATCACCAAGGACAACGCAGCGCGTTTGCAGTGCCGCATCTTGGCGGAGGGGGCGAACGGCCCGACGACGCTGGAAGCCGATGCGGCGCTTAAAGAAAGGAACGTTTTCTTAATTCCCGATATCTTGGCCAACGCAGGGGGCGTGGTGGTTTCCTACTTCGAATGGGTGCAGGACTTGCAGAACTTTTTTTGGACCGAGGAAGAGGTCAACAAAAAGTTGCGTGACATTTTGGTCAAGGCGTTTCACCAAGTGCTCAACATGAGTCAGAAGCATCAGGTGGATATGCGGCTGGCGGCTTTGATGATCGGCATCGACCGCGTCGCCCGCGCTATGCTCTGGCGCGGGCTTTATGCGTAGCAGGCTGCTGAAAAAGACTCATATGCTTCGCCGAATACCCTGAGCCCTTGTCGAAGGGTGCGCTCAATCGCCTCGCCGAAATCGTGGTCGTTTCTCGTGCTCGTACGACCACGAATCACGAACACGAACGACCCTTCGCACCCGCGTTGAAGCGGCTCAAATAAACTGCTAACAAGCTAGAGCGCGACGGAAGGAAGCTAGAAAATGATCCAGTCAACTCAGCTCAGACCGGGAATGATCATCATCCATGAGGGTGATCTCTATCGCGTGACGGCGGTTCACCACCTCACCCCGGGGAACAAACGGGGATTCATGCAAACGAAAATGAAGAATCTCCGCAGCGGCGTCGGCACGGAGTATAAGTTTCGCTCGGAGGATCGTGTCGAACAGGCGATTTTAGATAGCCGGCAGATGCAATATCTATACGCCGAGGGCGATCTCCACACCTTCATGGACACGCAGAATTACGAGCAGATTGCGGTGGCGGCCGAGGATATCGGCGCTCTTTTGGCCTATCTGCTGCCTAACTCGATCGTCGGCATCGAATTTCACGAGGGGAAACCCGTAGGGATCAACCCGCCTTCGACGGTGGACCTGGAGGTCGTCGACACCGAGCCGGCGATGAAAGGCGCCACCGCGAGCGCTTCCTATAAGCCGGCGAAGCTGGAGACGGGCGTTACCATCCAGGTGCCGCCCTTTGTCCAGGTCGGCGATAAGGTCCGCGTGGACCCCTCGGATGGAAGCTATCAGGAGCGGGTTAAGTAAGAGTGAACGGCCGAGGATCGAAGATAGAGGATCGAGGATGGCAATGTTCTATCGACCGTCTTCTTGCTTAGTCAACCGTTCCCAAAGCTCCCGCACCTGCCGCTCGAGTTCTTCCAAGCTGCCGTTGTTCTCAATCACATAGTCCGCAAGTTTTCGTTTCTCCTCCAAGCTCATCTGCGCGGCGATGGTTTTTTGCGCATCCCGGCGGGAAACCCGGTCTCTGCGCATGATCCGCTCTGTTTGAGTTTTCGGGTCGCAGGCGACGAGGATCACCGGCCGGAGCGATTCATGGAGGCGAACTTCGAAGAGCAACGGGACTTCGTAGACGACGACGGCCTGACCCGCGGCGGCTAGATCGCGAATCTTCTCCTCGGCCAGTGCGCGCACGCGCGGGTGGATCATCGCTTCGAGCTTTGTCCGCGCCTGCGGATCGTCGAAGACGATTTTTCTGAGTTTGGGGCGATCGAGAGACCTGTCTTGTTGGAGAACTTCGGGGCCGAAAGCTTCGACGATCTCTTGCCAGGCAATTTGCCCGGGCTGCACGACCTCCCGCGCCAGATCGTCGGCGTCGACGACCGCCGCGCCGAGCCGCTGCAACATAGCGGCGACCGCACTCTTCCCCGACGCGATGCCGCCGGTTAGGCCGACGAGTTTCACGGCTCACTAATGGCAAAATTAGCTCGGGCTTTCAAGTAAAGTTCGACCCTTCGACTCGAGCCCCGGCCTTGGCCGGGGCTCTTGCTCAGGATTTCGCCCCACGGGCGTACTGGAAGGTGCCACCGGCTTGCCCGTGGGGCTCCACGCGGCTGGCAAAAGAGGTATAATAGCTCGGGTGTAATCCAGCGGGTTGCTGAGAAATGCTATTTGCAGGCTGCTCAAAAAGATCTCAGAGGCGAGGCGCGCGAAGAATCGACGAGTGGAGGCGTACTTGCGCGGTACGTTGGAGCGAGGCGATTGAGCGCAACGAAGCATATGAGCCTTTTTCAGCAGCCTGCTAAAAATCATGGCGCGAGTGGTGATCTACACAACCAACTACTGTCCCTATTGTTCCGGGGCGAAGGCGCTGCTCCGTTCCAAGAATGTCAGCTTCGACGAGATCGACGTGACCGACGATCCCGAGCGAAGAGCCGAGATGGAGCGCCTGGCCCGCCGCAGAACCGTGCCGCAAATATTCGTCGACGGCAAAGGAATCGGCGGGTTCGACGACGCCCGTTTTTTGGACGCCACCGGTGAGTTGGATCGATTATTGGGGGTCAGCCCGGATTAGCCTAACCTAATGCAATCTAATGGGGTCACCGAAGGCTTTAGAGATTGACAGAATGAAAAGTTCAGCCAGATGGAATTCGGATGGTATCGGCGCCTGACTTATTTAACTTATCTGCTCTACTCAGCGTGGGCGAGATTGCGGCAGGCGGATGTAGCTGTTAAAAGAAGACATTAGTATCGGGCTAACCATGAGGGCAGAACCAGCCAAGTTTATCGAGACGGCGTTTATTTCGACTGCAACGTTTAACCAAAAGGCGTTCAAACGGTGGGTGGAGAATCGTCCGGTCAACGATGTCAATCGATACGAGCTGACGGATGGGAGGATCGTTATGACTCCGCCGGCGGGATGGGGACATGGGGAGATTGAGGCCAAGGTGATTCGTATCCTAGGGGACTTTGTCCGGAGCCAGAATCTGGGGAGAGTGTTTGGCTCAAGCACCGGATATGATCTGCCGTCGGGAGACACTCTCGAACCGGACGCCTCTTTCATATCAAGCGAACGCTGGTCCAAAGGTCCCCAGGTCGGTCGGGCCCAATTTCTTAAGATTGTGCCTACTTTGGCGGTCGAAATTCTCTCTCCAGCCACGGCCCAACGGGATCGTGTAGAAAAGAAGAGTCTTTATGAGGTCAACGGCGTAGAAGAATACTGGCTGGTAGATCCGAATCGTCGAGACGTAACGGTTTTCAAACTCGTAGAAGGAAGATATGGTCCTGGCAAACGCTTCAAGGCGAACCAGAATCTTCGCTCTCAGGTGTTGCCGGGGTTCGACATACCCACCCGATTGTTCTTTACCTAATTCTGATCCGTCGAAAAGGGGGGCTGCGGCCGCCGAAAACGGTAAATCGCGTTCTGCTTCATCGTCCGATTCCACCGTCCGAAAAATTTCACGTTCAAAGCAGAATTCCGCTTGATCAAAAGTTACTCAATTTGGGCAAGTCAGACACCGCGCTTGCGGAGATCGCCGAGCAATGAAGATTGCGCCGAAGCAGGAACCGGAGGAAACGCGCTGGTGCGGCGCACGGCCTGATTGTTGTGGAAAATAAAAAAGGCGTATTCTCTCGGTAGCCCCAAAAAAAATGGCTCAGGTCACGAGGGTCGGACCCCAGTCACACGCTGTCTGTCTCACCAGCCACAAACCTCCCTTAGTTGCCCTATTTTAGAGTCCAGGCCCGTTAGATTGAAAGTTGTCGTAACAGGCCCCGAATTATAAGGGGTAAACTCAACAAGCATCGTTTGGTGTTTCAGGATTCGTTTAATGAATGATATTGGATCAGGATTCATTACAAATAATGCTTGCCCATCTTTTGATGTTGGAAAATTGAATGTTTCGGCCTTCTGTTGATCAAACCGAATTCTGACACTTCCAGCAGAGATCCCGTAGGCACGATACTCAGCGTCCACTTGCATGTGAGCATCAAAATACACCTCCGCCTTTTTTTTCAAACAACGCAGCACTAGGGTTGGGGTTTCTTCGGAAAGCCGACCCTTAATCGCCTTGTCAGCGTCAAGGGACACGTAAACATTTGTCACATCGTCCATCGGGGATGTCTCTGTTCTCACTCGCCAACCCCTTAACGCAGATGGAACGGATTTTACGTCCTGCTTGGCTATTGTATCCTCTATAAGGCTCTCGCCACCAAATTTGAGACGAACATAACCCCTCACGCATTGGAGAGGACCCATTGCATCGACCAACCCATCAACCATGTTGATTCCGAGAACACTGCCTAGAGCTTTCCAACCGGACTGGCCCGCTTGAAGTTTTTCCACGATTTGCCACTTCAGTTCCTTTTTCAGAATTCCGCAGGGGCTTAACGTACCGTAGATCAGGAGCGGTAAAACAATTAACAGCAATACAAAGACAGCCCACGGTAACACCTTCGACATAACTCTACCCCGCCGATGAGTTAAAGTCTCAAGAGTGATGCCCCCTTTGGTCTCAAGGAACCCTTAAGGAAAACTAGGTAAGGCTTATCGCGAACGCCGCAGCTTGGTCAAGTTTAGTTTCGCGATCCATTTGTGGCACTCCCTTTAGACCAGATGTCGGAGCGTATCTGAGTTGTTAGGACCACGACCTGAATTTTTCATAAGCACCTTTGGTTAGCTTGAGAACTCTCTCCCAATCGGGCCTGTGGGGCTTAACCTTCATTTCAAGAATTAAGAACATCAAGAACTGCTCCAAAGCAATGCGTCCGGTCGGCAAGTGAACCTTGACCAAAAAATCCACGACATTTGACGGGGCGTAAATGTGTAAATGCGGGTCCTTCGGCCCCTCTGCTTCTGGATGCCAGTGGAAAGCGAGAAGCTCGCGTTCCTTCGTGCCATGCAACGCGTAGTAATAAGCTGCTGTCGAGACCGTCCAGGGACCTTTATCCCCTGTTGCCTTCGTGACGCGGTAAAGCAGCTTCACCGTTATGTAAAGGGGCCGAGTACTCCTTAGTCTCGATGGAGTTCCTCTGTTTAAGGTCAAAGATTCAACCGTGTTTACGTCAGATCCGCTGGCTACGAATATGTCGCGCGTCACGCATGATACCGCCAGGTTGAGCGGATCAAGGCAATTGCGAACAGCTTGGTGAGGTGTTTTACCCGCCAAAGGGTAGCAGAAAAGCGACCTGCATGACTTCAGGTCGGTCGGGATCGTCGAATTCTTTTGCCTTCCACTTGCGGACGAACTCCTCCCCGCTCATGCGCAGATAGCGGCGAGCCTGTTTGTCGAGGAGCTTACGCCCTTCCTTGCGACTGAGAAATCTAATCTTGCGTCTACCGTTGGTATTCATCGTCTCACCGTATAGGACTGGAGCCGCACGAGACGGCCTTGAAATACGTTTCCCGCTCTTTTTCTTGTCGCGTTTCTATCACACGCGCGATGCCCGCGTCAAAAGAGTCCGGCACGGTCGCCCAGACCGGGCCGTCTTTGACAAAGTGAACGAGCGATCCACAACCTGTGATTGCGCGTGTCAGGCTACGCCAGTCGCCATAAAAAGGGCTTCTTTCTACCCGCGCCTTCATGGAGAAATCCGTGCAGCCCGAAAAACATTCAGAAACAATATCAGCCCAGTCACGTTCCGGTATCCAGGGGCCGCAGAGATCGTAACACGCGAACGCGTCTGTTTCCTCTGGTAACTGCCACCACCGGACACCCGTTAGACTTTGCACGTTTACATATCCGCTGCGAACGTCGCTAAGTGCTTGATTTTCGCGGCATGTTCCGTCAGCCCGAAATCGCATATGGGCATGTTACACCAGTAGTAAGCGCAACACAACGCGCTGGCGCGGCGAAAGGGGATAGTGAAATGTCACGAGAACTTGTGCGTCAAGTTAACGTAAAATTTGACCAGCGGACCTTCGCTAAAGGATGGAGGGTCAGACTTCGACGACTGATTCTGCTGAAAAACCCTCCGTTCATCCTTCGAGAGCCTCAGGACGAACGGAGTAGCGGTTGAAATCGCGGGGGATTTTTCCGCTCATGCTGAGCCCGTCGAAGCATCCCTAGGGTTTTTCAGCAGAATCGACGACTCGACTATCTTTACCGGGTCATTGGCAGAAAGGATCTCGTTCGTGCGGAATCAATCTAATGCTGACCGTATGTGCAAGCAGGAGGTTCTCATGAAAGCGGAGTTTCGCTACAAAGCACAAGGAAAAGAAATGATCGTTCGAATTGTCAGGCGGGAGACAGGTTTTCTAGCGGCTTTCGCTGTCTTCGGACGAGTAATCTCGTTCTTAGGCTTGATTAAAAAACTGTTGGGACTTTGACTCAACTTGAATTGCTTGGAGGTTTGTTGGATTTCGTGAGGAGGGGGCAAGGCGATTGCAGTCGCGGACTGAGGGGTCAGCTAATCAGCTACCGCTTTAAAGACTTCCCCACCACCCAAAGCACGTAAAGTAAGCAACTGAACATGACTAGAGCACCGATGACGGCGATGATTTGATAAATCATTTGAAGCCCTCCAGGGGCCAGTGCTTCCTCAACCAGGAATGTTATAATAACAAAAAATAAATCATCAAAGGACGCGGTTTAGAAATGTTCTACGGGTTCAACAAAATTTGGAGGCGGCGAGCGGATTCGAACCGCTGTATCGAGGCCAAAAGACCAAAATCAAGTAGTGATACCGAGTGAGAAAAAGCCTGGGAAACCGGGCTTTTTTCATTCGGGCTTGTTACCGAGTGCTATGGTTTGTCACCCGAAGTTGGCACAAAACCGGAACGTCTTTCCGACACGGGGCGTCGCCCACCCTACCCTTGGCCCCGCGACCCCTGCCCCTTAGGCCAAAAGCGTAGCGTTGCCTCCCGAAACTTTTGGTAAGTTTGAAAACTGGTCCCATCTTCAAACCGAGGTGCAACATTCACGATCCCGCCGTCAAAACCACTTTCGAAAACAGTTCAACGACGCCAACTCAAGCGGATGAGGCCCCGGCACTACGAAATCCTCACCCGTTATTCACAAGGCCAGAATCAGCGGAGGATAGCGGCGGAAATGGGTGTCGGCGAGCAATGGCTTTCCGTGATTATCAACTCGCCGGTCTTTCAAGAGGAGCTACGCAAGCGGTGGGAGGTCGAAGAGCAAGCCCTCATCAAGCGACTTGCTGAAAGAGAGCAAAAACGTATCGACGCTGTGGCCAATATGATGCGTTACGGGGTGGGCGATCCGGCCATCCTGGAGCAACATTCAATTTTCGACCGCTGGAAAAAGAGAATCAACCACGAACACGACGAAGATGGACTTGGGGAAATCATCATCAAGGAAATTAACCGAAACAGACGAGAACAACAAGCCCTAACTGCGGCGACACCAGAGATGGAGCCTATTCTTTCAGCGCCAGAAGCCTAGCAGACGAAAACAATTCCCGGACTTCAAATATCGTAGCAGCAAAACATTTAATCACAAAATGGCTCGTTGATGGCAATGACGGTCGCTTGTGGAAATACGGTGAAGCTCAGATCAATAAACTCTTCTATGAGGACTAGTGCATAATCATCAAGAGGCTTTTCGGGAAAGCTACGACGAGCGATGGAGTTTGCCCAAATGTGAGGCCGATATCTCACTAGGCAACTTAGAAGAAACATCCCGAGAAGGTAAAGAGACAATTCGCTCAGAAATAGTCCATTCCACTGTTCGATCAAGCAGGTGGATTCAACTGTACGAGTTAAGTTCCCTCGTACCGGTTGGCAGTTAGCGGCTAACCCAGCCAGGTTGAAAGTATACGGAGGTGAATGTCTAGCTTCTCTTGGAGTAGAGCCTATCCATATTGATCTTTGAAGTTGGAAGTAATGCGCATTTACATGGGGGTCATACGGCGGTATTTCAGGTTTCCCCTCTCTGTCGAGGTTAGCGAAGGTCACTCCTAAGTTTGGTTTCGCATAGCTAACACACCAGTTCTCCAAGAACGCGAACCGGCTGCTCAGTTGATTCACGAAATCACTAAGATTATTCATTTTAGTGAATAAAGGAGAGCTACCTACTGTGAATTCGATTGAGTCGCTGTATCCGCGAGTTGCGCTGAAGTGGGAAATGGAAAGCACCAGTGGTTCTTCTCCAAATGTCTTACGGTAAAGGTCTTCTAAATCAGGAATCCTACCTAAAATCTCCTTGAGGGTTATTTCTTTCCCTTCCAGTAATTTCGCTTCACACGTCGGTCTGCTAATTCGCTGTTTAACGCCTTGAGTATCGTGATAGATGAGTTTCTCAAGAGATGAACAACTGTCGTTCAAGCCTTGGAACGTCCCATCTCGTTCGAACCTAACCTTTAACTTTTCAATTCTTGGACTATCGGATAAGTCCACGAGGCCATGCCTTGGTGGCAGGCTTTCTAGCTTCGAAAAATTACGGGCCAAGATTATGGCCTTTGAGAATCCGACCATGCCATAGTAAACAAGAAGGGGTTTTATTTCCCAGCCCACATTTTGCGCAGACTCGAAGAGTAATCTTCCCTGCTCAAGGCAAGCAGCAATCTGATTCGCTCGTTCGAGTGACAGTTCCCGTCCGCTGTTACGAGACAGAATTTCACGGAGATTAGTTGTGCTTTCCAAAAAGCGAATATCTTTGTAATCCGGCATTCGTTCCACGAGATAACTTGATTAACCTTTGACCGGAAGTTTAACAGTCGTCGGATTGTTCAGCAATCAGACGGCCAAAGGAAGCCTCCGAATCTAAGAGACTGTTCTTGCCTGTCCGTTTAAAGGCGTGTCCTACGACGTGTCACGATGCCGAGCGGTAGGTTTGAAACGGAGAATTCTGCGAGGGGTGCCACCCTTCACTACCCTAGGAGGGGAAAAGGCGACGATAGGCGAAAAAGGCTCCACAAAGTGAGGCACTCAGGGAAGATTACTGGGCATCATCGGTCCTTAGGGGTTCCTGAAGTGGTCCCGTTTTCGTAGGTCTGCAAAGTGGCGCATATTTTATTCATTGACTGCCCCCGGAGGGGCCATTAAAATTGATGACCTGATGAACATAGAGCGTGGATTCCGCCGCATTACCCTGGTCGTATCGCTCGCCGTCTTGGGCCTAGCGTGTTGGCTGATCGCATGGCCTGTCGTGGAGTCTATCTGGTTTGGGTTGAGCTACATGAACGACGTATCGATAAATAGGCCGTATCGGTTTGTGGTGCAGTCAAACACCTTGCCATACCTAGTATATTCCAGACGTGCGGTGGTGACTAACGATGAGCTTGGGAAACAGCTCCAGATTAGTCGTGTGGGCCAGTTTGAACACCGTGACTCTGACCTCGGCATGTGGATGCTTTGCGTGGGCCACGAAAACAGTTTCATTTACTCTGGCAAGTGCGAACATGGAAGGGTATTCGATGGCCCCCATCGACCAGTTTGGATCGGCATAACTTCGTTCCTGCTTCCTTACCTACTTGCCACTGTCGGCCTCACTGCCATGCCGTGGGGAATGTTCTATCTGTTGCGGTGGATCGCGCGAGGATTTCTCTAAACAATGAGCGGAACCTCCTTCGATAACTATGGTATCGCTGACTGGAAGTGGGAGTTTCTCAGGCGAAACTCACGATATCAAAAAGCCTATAGGGCTGTTGAGTGGCTCAAAAAGCGTGCTCGACGAGAGAACGTGTCCTCATTCTTTAAAGGCTTCGGTCTTCTTGAACCAATTCATTTTTTGAATCTAACTAATCGACTCCAAGAACGTTTGCACCTCGGTCATCCCCCTCTAAAAAAAGATTCCCAACAGCCCGGTGAGTGGGTCGGGTCGTTGCCCTCCCCGCAAAGGGCGGCCCACGAATTTCAGTATTCGCCCGTCCAGCTTTTCCCTATCGTTGCTCTTTACGAACAAGAGGACTTCGGGGAGCATTATTCCGGGCACCGTCACGACGAGGAGCCTGGACAATTGACCGCCCGAGAGCACCAGGTAATCGTAGTTTTTGATACGCGCTGCAAATGGGAAGAAATAAGTTCTGCGCTAAAGCAGGAGCTTGAGCCGCATCTATCTAAACGAAGAATTCAGATTTTAAAGTATCGCGACTACCTGGCGGTATGGGACCTCTGGCAGAAAAACTATTCAGCCGATGAGATAGCGCCCAAGCTATGGCCCGAGGAAAACGAAACCAAAGGCGGACGCGACGTAGACACCGGAGAAAAAGGCTCTCTGCTTCAAAGGGTTTATGACCATAAAAACGCCGTAGAAGAATTGATTGATGAGACCTTCCCACCACGTAACCGCCGCAACACACAAATCAAGAAATAAGCTCCGCCAATTTTTCTAACTAATCAAGAATCCCACGGAGTGTCATCCTAGAAGCAACGGGTGAGACTCGTGCGTGCAATGGCCCGCTAGCGGACTTGGGCCTCAATTCCAGGAATAATCTAGCTCCTAATTTCTGACTGAATTCTGAACCGGCTTCATGCGATTATGAAGTTAGGGGGAGAGAAACATTCGGGGCAGGGTCATCAGGGGGCAGGGTCAGACTTTGATGACTCGACTATTTTTATCGCGTCACTCACCGAAAGGATCCCGTTCGTGAGGAAAAAAACTAACGCCGGGCGTTCTTGCCAGCAGGAGGTTCTGATGAATGTGGAGTTTGACCACGATCGACGAAGGAAAGAACTGGTGTTTCGACTGGTGGTGTCGGAGCGGGCTCTCGTGGCGACCGTTACTGTTTTGAAAAGAGTTCTCTTGCTCCTAGGGGCGGTTGTAGCCACACTGTTGGGACATTGAGTCAAGATAGCTTGCTTGAAGCCTTGTTGGACTTGGTAATGTCATCCCAAGGGGGCTTTAAAGGGATGGTAGGTTCCCTTATGATGGGAGTAACCGATGAGCACAATAATGAGAAGGACGAGGTTGATCCAGCCGAAAGCGTCCATGAACCAAGCAATTGTTGGAATTTGGAGGCGGCGAGCGGATTCGAACCGCTGCATCGAGGTTTTGCAGACCTCTCCCTTAACCACTTGGGTACGCCGCCCCGAAAAGATAGGTAACATGAACGTTCCGCGACTTGCAACAATGGTGCGAATGATTGACAACCCCAGGTGAAACAAGTAATTAAAATCAAAGATTCCCAGGAGTTTTTTTCATGGCGACGATGATCACCAGCGAGTGCATCAATTGCGGGGCCTGCGAACCGGAGTGCCCGAACAACGCAATTAGCCAGGGAGACCCGGTTTATGTCATCGATCCGGTTCTCTGCACGGAGTGCGTCGGTTTCCACGATTATGAAGCCTGCGCGGCGGTCTGTCCCGTCGATTGCTGCGTGACCGATCCCAATAACATCGAATCTGAAGAGGTTCTGATCGCGCGGGCGCGGGAGCTTCATAAAGAGACCGAGTTCGGCGAAAACTACCAATCACGCTTCCGCAAAGGGCAAGCCGCGTCTGATGCGGCGGCCGCCCCTCTTC
>Ga0184627_10000487_pt1 | contig 15386 bp, 18 predicted proteins | sample PLM3_127_b1_FD_133150 | JGI IMG/M metagenome (GOLD analysis project Ga0184627, IMG submission 133150) | Groundwater sediment microbial communities from an aquifer in East River, Colorado, USA - PLM3_127_b1 | ecosystem: Environmental > Terrestrial > Soil > Riparian zone | place: USA: East River...
ACGTTTAGGAACTTCATCTCATCCTGCGCGGCCTGCAGGCGGTGTTCTAAGCCCAGATTGTCCTGCGGCGTGATGATCTCTCGCTTCTCCATGTCGGTGACGATCGGCGGCTGGGACCTGGTATTCGGCTTATCATACTTTGAGGTGCGCAGGTGGCCGATCTTTTTGGCGACGGCGTTCATGACAAAGCCCAGGATCCCACCCACCTCACCAGATTTGGTGACCCCCTCCATAAGATCTCGTTGAGAGTCATAGAGCAACTTGGCGGTTACATTAGCTCCGAACGTTTGTAGGATCTCTTGAACACCCTCCTCAATAAAACCTTCAATTCCAGCAACAATGGATGAAGCTGAATACTTTTTAAGAATTTTTTCTACGCTAACAACTCCAAGCTTACTAGAAATCCTATTATATACGCCTAAAATCGGGAAAAACTCAGTCGCGCCAAGCAAGCCGTTGGACACCAGGGACCCAAGGGCCGCAGGGAATGAGGCACCCGCCTCCTGGGCCTCTCTAAATCCATGCCCAGCTGAGATCGCGGCGCCTAAGGTCAAGGCGCCTGATGGTCCGGCCAAGAGGTTGAAGGCAAGAGAACCGGCACCGCGCGGCAGGTCCCCCGCCCAGAAGCTCTTGGTCATCTCGGTGTTTACTGGATATAACGCATTAAACCCCTCCTCAATTTGTCTAGATATCTCTGGATTAGCAATCTTTAATGAATTAAGATCAACCATCCTACCCTGTTTCATCCCATGAATGATCTGTGCTGGCAGATCAATGAAGGTGGAGGCAAGCCCAGATAATGCCTGCCCAAATGAACCACGGATCACCTCTGAGGCAAGGTGCGACGCCATGGAGACATCCTCTCGCTCAGGGCTTAAGGCGTCGTAGAATCCAGACCACAACGAGGCGGCCTCCTCGGCCTGCCTCGCAGCGTGCTGCTTCTCAAGGATGCCGCGTGGGATGTCAAGTGAGGTATCGCGTGTAGGTGGTGTGATGGCGGCCTGAGACTCCCAAGAGTCGTAGATCTGATCGATCTCAGGGATCCCGGTCCGACCAATTGGTGGTACGGTGCCCATGCGTTACCTCTGTCTTGGTACGCCTGCGGGAGGCACGCCAGCTGGCGGTACACCTGCTGGGCCCTCACCAGGTGCTGGTGGGAGGACGCGCCACTGATTATAGTCTTTCAACCAGTTGATGAACCCTTGATCCTCTCTTGACTTAAAGCCAAGTTGTTTAGCCAACGTTTCTAAGATCACCCCTCTATCTTGTACGCTGAGTTGGGTGCTCTTCATCAATGTGACCATGGCATCAACGTTCTTAACGTCCAACTTAGAGGCACGGATACGCTCCATGCTCTCTTCAATCATCTGAGCGTCACGCGCGAGGGCCATCGGCAGAGAGACCATGTTGCCTTTATTGTCAGGAACCATCACCTTACTTGGTGTTGACAAGAGCTGTTGCAGTTGGCCTCGTTGAAGGTTGGCATACTGCGCATTGATCTTCTTAAACTCAAGGTTCAGTGCAGCTGTACTAGCTAGGTAATTTAGCGGAATCCTCTTGGTTACCGTCTTGCCAGTCTCAGGATCAATAAATGTGACGTCATTACCTGGCAACATCTCAACAGGGATCTCCTTACCCTGCGCGGCCATGCCGGCCAGCAGCGACATGTGGCCTGGCGCATCCGCCAGATTTGGGAAGGCCTCCTTAAGGATCGGCAAGATGGACTTCTGAAGTTCACGCTGATCAGGAGACATCGCGTTTGTGAATGATTCAACGGTACCCTTCATTGGCTCCTTGCCTGTCATAAGTGAGATTGACATATCCTGTGCTGACTGCGCCGGTAAGGTACCGCCGTAGTCTCGGAACAACTGCTGGGCGTTGTCACCTACCGACTTCTGAAAGGCAACCCGCTGCTTCATGGTCTCCTGGGCCAGATCATACTGGCCCTTCAACCCGGCCGTCGCCAGGCCTGCGGCGCCAGTTGCGCGTAGCTCCTCCATCCGACCCTGGTGTACTGGGTCCGCCGCCAAGATACGCGCCATCCTGGGGTCCATCCCAGGGTCCATCCCAGGCGCCATCGGCGGTTGCCCTGGGGGCGCCATCGACGGTCCACTAGGTCCAGGCATCGCCGTCAACCCTGGCCCAGCAGGTGGGGCGGTGCTGACGTCCTGAATGCCCTGACCCATCATTGGTGGTTGCGGTTGCTGTTGAGCCATCTCAGCCTGGGCCTGCGGAACAACCCGTGCGATGGTCGTCTGGTTCTGTGGATCTTTAAGGATCGCCCTTCGTAAGCCCTGTTGAATGCGCTCAATGCTCTGCGGCCCGTAATCTCCCTCTGCAGTTTGCGGAAGGGTAATGCCAAGGACCTTCTCCACCGCCTTACGCTTCTTAGAGTCAGAAAGCAGATCGCCAAGATCATAACCCAACTTCGCTAGGGTGAAGACGCTCTCGGCCTCCTTTACCTCGTTCTGGTAGTCATTGGCCTTCTTCCCGATCCAAGCGTTGAAGACACCCCCAATCATGTCAGCGGCCAGGCGGCCACCACCCGAAGGCTCATAGCCCGTGGCCTGTGACGCATAGGGCATGTACGGATAACCGGCCACGCCCTTCATCGCCTGCATGCCTTGGGCCGCCCTGAGCTGCGCGGTAAAAGGATCATCTGGCATTGGTGCTTACCCCCTAATAAGTTGGCTGTTGTAGCATCCACGGCGGGACCTGGCCCATCGGCAACGTGGCCGGGTTGCCACCTGACGTACCCCAACCACCACCCCAACCACCGCCGCCCGTCATGTTTGCGTTGCCTCCGCCCTGGAACCACGGGCTTGAAAACAACATGTTCATCCCGGTCTGCGTCACGCCTGGCCAAGGGGACGGGCCCTGTGGGTACTGCGCCATCTGGCCTGGGAACTGGGTGGCCGCGGCCCCAATATACTGATTCCATGGGTTGGCATACGGCTGTTGACGGATCCACTCGGTGTACGCACGATTAAGATCTTCCTGACCATACTGCTGGCCCACCGCCCCAAGTTGCATCTGTGCATTGAACCCTGGGATACCCATATTAGCGATCTCTGCACCGGTCCTTGCCTTTGAGATGTCAAGCCCCCAGCCCTGCATCATGAGCTGGGCACGAGCTTGATCACGCGCCTCTTGTTGAGATTGAATCTGTGCAGCGTTGATTGCGCCAGTCATCCCAAGGTTCATCCCCTCCAAACCCTGACGACCAAGCTCGGTGGCGGCTCCGAGCCTCCTGCCCGCGGCCGCCTCACCTGAACCATAGACCATCTGCGCGATGAGGGCATTCTGATCCTTGGCCGTCTGTGCGGAGAAGTCAGTCATGGCCTGTTGATAGCTTGACCCAAACCGCCCGCCCGGGCCCGCGGTACGTTCAGCCAACTGTGCCCCGCGCTGCCCAATGCCGCGCTCCTGCGCGGCGATCATATTCTGCCAGGCATCAGTTGAGCTGACCGGGATGCCCGTCTTGGCGATCTCTTCCAGGTATCCAGTCCCGCCACGACCCCACTGCAGGCCCGCCTCCATGGAGGCGCGTGGGATCCCAGCAAGATAATTCTGAAACGCCTCTGACCCACCCTGAGGAAGCATCTCACGGACAAATTGACCGGCGCCCACCTGCGGCTGCTGCATATATCGTTGGGCCAACGCGGCCTGCTCATCGCCAAGTCCCCCAAACGGGGCAGCCGTGGCGCCAGCACTTTGAAAGTATGGACTGAACGGCGCGGTCATCTGACCAGGATAGCCCGGGGCCCCCTGTCCGACCTGACCACCAAGGTAGTTGGTCCACGCATTGTAGAGCTCTTGATTTGCCGGCCGGAGTTGGTAGCCCTGTTGATCCGGCCGCCCACGATTTGAGAGTGCAGAGGCCGCCACCGAGCCACCCGCCCCGATGCCTGCCGCCAACAACGCGGCGGTGGTGGCGCTGGCAATCACGCAGCACTCAGCCTGCAATCCAGTCTCTTTCGGTAGATTGATCACCTTAATGCCCCTTAAATGCTAGATTAACTCTTTACCGAAGTTCACATCAAGGATCTTATACCCCTTCTCAGTGTAGAACTTCTCCATCTTTGAAAAGTCAGCATTCATCAACGCGGCCATGACCAGTCGTGTACAAAACATTGACCGTGCCCACTGCTCTAATTGATGAATCAGCTGGATACCAACGCCCTTATCTCTGTACTCCTTGTCAACATACCAGAAAGTCTCGATGGTGATCCCTTTCCCGGTGTTAACGTCCCGATATGTGAGGCCACCAATCGCCCCGACGATCTGCTCATGCTCAGTCAGGATGAAGATCACCCCATTCTGAGACTTCATGAACCCTGTCCAAGACAGGATGAAGGTCTCATCATTGAATTCTCCGCCGACATTGGCCTCTGAAAAGAACTTGTGAGCCATGTCTAAGATAAGCGGTAACTCGGCGGGCTGCAGTTGCCTGATGGTACGCACGGCTGCTTCCATAAACTCTCCTTTACTTGGCATGTGTGCTGCGTTGGACAAGTTGTGCTACCGGGATGTCCCAATCCTGCAACTCAATGTAGCTCTTAAGGTTACGATATCTTAAGGTTGTCATGGGTACAATGACCTTTTCCATGACATGACGTGCCGCGTCATAATCGAGCTGCTCATTATGACCACGCCATACAGACTCCCATTCCATCACCTCAACCCACTCAGGTGGGATCATCACGGTGGTATTCTCACGTGAAGACACATCAGGATAGACCCATGAGTAGATGATCACCACGTAGGTGCTACGGTCTGGGATCGGGTCTAAAAAGATCTTATCATTCCACCTGGCATAGCGATATGGCGCCGATGCCACGTTAAAGTTCGCCTTTACCACCTCCCTAAATGAGGTCTTCTTCAACCGTCGCGTCAGTGGGGTCCCATTTGAGTTAGTGATGCTCGTATCCTGCAGGGTCATCGCCAAGACAGCGCGTACCCCATCAGGCAGTGGATACTCACGCTGACCCTGAACAGTAGGCCGATTGAAGTACCGCTGAAATTCAACAAATGGGTATCTCGACGCGATGTCAACATAAGCCTGAGAAAGCCAGGTGATGGCACTGGCGTTGATATCAACATCGTTACGGTTCATCCGCTTTACCACATTGGACACACTGTCGTTGATCGTTGCCATATTAGATCACAAAGACTCTTATGGTCGTTGTCGCGGTACTACACTTAAGTGTGAGGTCTGTGGTTGTCGCGACAATCGTCCCATAATAGATAACTCCCGCCTTATCCGCCCGTATCGTGATAAAACCCACAGGAACTCTACCAAGAGAATGCACAACAGTAAAGTCAGTGTCAGCGGCAACAGGCGTGACGACATTGATCCATCTCCCTTGAAGATTATCCAGAGCAATACCATTGCCGAAGCTGATTTGGCCATTAAGAATATTAGCAAGTCTCTCAGCGTACTTTTTAGTAGCTTGTTTGAAACGATCAATGACACTAACGTAGTCCTGCGGACTACCTTGATTTGAGACATCTAATTGCTCCGGCGCTCTCATGCCTGCCTCGCTAGTAATGGCCCCCTAATGTAGTAGCTATGATACACCTCCTGGATCGCGGTTGGGAAATTCCCCATTAACGTCCAGGACAACCTTGTACCCGACAAGGTAAAATCGATGATCTTGTTCTTGATAGTTCCGGTACCAAGCACACCGAAAGACGGTGTCAAGACCACCGTGCTCCCAAATTCGTTGGAGAGCGTCAGCTTGGCTTGGCCAATGCCAAGGTCCCGATAGACGAACTGTATCCTTTTCAGGGTCTTGTTCCATGCCGCCTGTCCATAGTCAAACTCTTTACTGGGACCAATCACCCAGGTATCATTGATGATCGCGCTATAGTCAAGTTCACCAATCTGACCATTTGAAAAGCCTAAGGTCAGGTTATCTGCACTGATCTGTGCGCCTGCCAAGTTGATGATCCAATTCTGTTGGGCGATTGTGCCCACCAGATCAATGATCCTAACACCATGCACCGTCTTGAATCTGCCAACGCTCGTTGCCTTACGCCCGGTAAAATACTGGCGGGTCCAGGCCTGTGTGCCAAAGTCAAAGGTCCAGATCGCGCCATTTGGCATGATCAGCCAATAGGTCAAAAAGTCACGACCAGCCGTGCTGTCAGTGATCCCTCCCATGACCAGATCAAAATTTCCCTGATAGATATCATTAAGAATGGCCTTCCTTGCCTTATTCCCAATCCGCTGATGGATCTGCGCATCGAACATGTACACATCATCTCGGCCCACAAAGCAGCAGATGTTCCCCCACTGGGCCAACGAGTAAGGACAGATGTTCCCAACACCCTCCTTACTGTAGTTGATGTACGTGAATGGGTTCAGCGCATCATAGGTCCGATCAGCAAACACGATCCGCTCAGGGAATATCATCACCAGGCGGTTGGTGAGCACGGTCAAACCGGTGAGCGGGTCGGTGCCCTCGATAATGTCCTGGAACCCTGAGCCCACGCCGACCCAGTCCTGCGGGAAGCTGTCCACAGTCCACCTGATGCGCTGTGGGAACTGGTTGCCTCCCTCAACCGTAAAGCCAGCGACGACCCGGTTACCAAACGTCGTGACGAATCTGGCAATGGGCGCATTCACATTCTCATCGGTGAATGCCCCGCTGACCCCGTCCCAAAGCTTGATCTTATCAACGCCATTCGCGAATAGGATCATCCCTTGCAGTGACGTGCCCGTGTACAGGTTAAGGTCCGTGGCGGTCAGCGTGCCGGTTAACTGGGTCCAGTTCGTCCCAATGAACCCATAAGCCTTGGTCTTCGTCGCCACCAAAAAGTGCCTAAACCCATTGATGTCATACCCATCAATCTGGCCGTTGATCGCCTGATCAGAGACCGCGGTGAAGAAAGGCTCAGGCCGGGTGCGAAGATCCTTCTCCGTACAGAAAAAGTTCGCAATGTCCTGAAAGTCCTTGTCCTCAATCCGCCAGGGTGGCAGCTCAAGATTAATCCCTCCAAACGGGCAGGCCTGGACTAGTTGTTGTAGGCGTGGCTGTCTGGGCGGCATCTATTCCCACCAAGCATTTATAAGACCAAGAAGTATGGTCTTAACTTCATTAGCTAATGTTTTCTGTGATGCTGTTGGAGCTACAAAGGTAGTTGTACTTGGTAAATTTGTTGAGTGGGTAGCAACAAGCACGTCGTTAACATAAAAGGTTATTGAGGTGCCATCACTAGAAGACCGTATGCGTAATAAATAAGGGGTATTTGCCACGATTGCCGCGGTGGTAGTTGTCGTTGTTGGTGATGCATCATTATCGTTGGTGTATGTTCGCCAAAACGCAGTACCGTCAACATCAGTTGCATATCTAAAGATAGCACAATGCGCTTGTGGTGTACTCGTTGCACTAGTTGTGATATCAGTAGCACTTAAACCGACAAAAATACGGATGTTTGTGATGTTCGTAAACTTGACCTTAAAAACAAACTCTCCTTCCCATTGTGTTTGATATTCATCAGAAACGCAGTGAAATGAACCTCGAGTGTCGGTGGTGGCGATTGACGGCCGATTGATATAATTACCAGTTGAGTCTAGAACATTTGCTACGGCACCATCGCTAAGCTGCGTCATCCCAGCTTCACAAAGACTATGCAATGTAAAAGAGGTAGAGCTACCTTTTATGTATGTTGTATGAAAACCCTTATTACCGATATTAAAGTTAGATAAATTTGGATTTGAACCTCCATGGATATCTCGCCAGGCATAGACATCCGCAACGTCCTTATCACAGACCTCATAGGTGTCAGCCACACCCGCGCCGCCCGCAACATGATATAGATACCCACGCTTGGTGGAGTTACAGGTTGGCTTGGTGCCAGTCAGGAGCTGGACCCCACCATCCTGCGGGATGCGCACCGTATCAATAATCACGGTACTACCATCAGGCGTGGTGCTAAACACCCATCTGTTACCTCTTGCAGCACCGGTCCAGTTCTGTGTAGCTTCGCTATAGATACGACTCCCGCCAAAGAAGCTAGCTCCATCATGCGCGTTGGACGAGAGACCTAGTAGCCAATCACCACTCTGCACGGCAGTTGGCAAGAAGATTGTTCCACGTGACTTGTATGCTCGAAAACCAGCAGAGTTGCCTGGCGGCGCAGAGGCATCTGACCTTCTCGAACTGATCACCCCATTATGTGTGCCGGTGTTAGCGACGCTAAGACCTTCATCTGTGAGTGCGGCAGTAGCACCAATACCTAAGAAATTATTGGTCTTATTCCAGATGAAGTCTGCCTCACCGCCAAACGCACCAACGTCGTTAAACTGAACGTTAGTGTCCGCTCCACCAGGTGAACCAGTACCAGCACTAGTACAGTTTATCCAGACGCCATTCTCATAACACCGAAATCTATTGGTGTTAGAGTCATAAAACTGATCCCCATTCACCGGGGCGGAGGGGTCAGCGATATGTGCTCCAACGTTAAACCCAGCATTCGTCGCGTTAGGGTTGAAGGTCTGCTTGACCCCGTCAGCCCAAAGGTTCAAAAAGTTGGTGGCCGCTAAGACGATGCTAGCATCAGGTGGCGTGATGGTTCTAGTCGTGGCTGTCGTAAATCCATCCACCTCAAACTTCAGCAGTTTTGAAGGATCTCCTGATCCCTTGATTAGGCTAATCGTGTCGGTAAATGGTGGACCAACGTCCACCGTAACAGAACCACCACCGTTATCGGTAAGCGTGTTGTTGGTCACCTTTACATTGGTCACCCCACTGACATTAGGCGAGCCATCAATCTCCTGAACAGATAAAGAGCTACCTGCACTTGAACCTGTACCACCAAGTGCAATTGGCAACACGCCTGACACCGCCGCCGATGAGCTTAAATTAACCGTGCCAAAATCAGGTTGGCCGCCTGCCGCTGGGACACGAAAGACCTGGTTAGCCAACCCAACGGAGCTAGTCTTTATGGGGAGAGTGCCATTGCCCAGTAGCACCGTATTCAATATAAAGCTACTCACGCCCGTCCCACCAAGTGCAACGGTTTGGATGCCTACCGTACTGACCACTGAGGTAGGTGTCACGTTCAATAACTTTTGAGTTGGGATTGTACCACCGGTAAATAAGATGTCGATGACCGCCCCGATGGTGTAGAAATCCACCATCCCTAGACTGTCGGTCAACATCGGCTGTGGCTTAACCGTGGTGCCCGCAAGATTACTGAACACCACAAATGAGGTGTTGGTTCCGGCCTGAAAGGTACGAACATTTACCCCTGGCGCCACGGCCCCATCAGTCTTCCTGATTTGGTAGAAGAAGTGCTGAAGGACTTGACCAAATCCATCAGAAGCAAACGGCACCAAGACTAGTAGCATGAACAAAACTATACGCGTAAAGTCTATCTTGGCGGTAACTTTCCAGTTTCTGTATCCCATAAATTATTCACCTCTTGAATATTGACGACATCCGTCTCCCTGGTCCAATCAAATGAAGATCGCTTACCAGAAAATTTAAGATCAACTACCCGGATACCATCACGCGCCGTGAAGTTCTTAAACGTCGTCACCGAACTGTTTGATGGAAAGTAGGCCTGAGCAAAGTAGGCCTTCGCAAAGTAGGGTCCTGGAAACATAGTCTTATGCCGGTGGTGTCAACGTCACGGTGCTACGATTACCGATCAAGTCATTGACACACGTGATGCGCAACGTGCCTGGATTATTTGCTGCTCGAATGGTGATTGTCGCTGTGCCAACACCTGCCAACACGCCTGCAGCTGCCGAGGCAATAACGGCAAGGCCTTGGCGTAGATTTAATCCAGCCTCCATCACGATCTGGTCAACTCCATCTGCCTGTAGCTCTACACGACCTGCCGCGTCGGTCAAAAGCTTATTTGCTGGGGTGACGAGCACAGGTAGGTTGTCCTTAAGCAGCTGGCCATAAGAACCTGCCGTTCGAGCCTCAGCCGTCAGCTCATCGTAGATAGCATTAACAGTAGTCACAAGCTGAGCAGCGGTGGTCTCAACTCGACCAGCAGCATCGGTAAGGAGCTTATTTGCTGGGGTGATAAGCACCGGGAGGTTGTCTTTCAACAGCTGACCATACGATCCAGCTACTCTAGCCTCCGCTGTAAGCTCATCATAGATAGCATTGATCAACAACACTAATTGGGCGGTGGTGACCTCCACCTGCCCGGCCGTGGTGTTGATCTCACCTACTCCCACACCATCTTTAACCGTGATCTTTGGATAACCAGCCGTGTCCTCTGCCGGGACAGCGGTGCCGTTCCATTGTCCAACGTTGACTCGAATATCACCCAGCGACTCAGGGTAAAGACTAAGGACTGGGATGATCGCCATCGCGCTGGTTGTCTTGACAACCACCACTACACCGTCTCCGTTCATCTCCGCAGCCGTCAAATCTAAGAAGTACGTGCCTGACGCACCGATCTCAGTGGCCTCTGCTGTAGCATCAACAAAAGCTGCTCCATCGATAGACACTTCACTATCGAGAGCTGTAGCTCCAGAGATCAACGCACCAGTTGTGCTACGAATCTCGAAGTAAGCGCGGTACGCTATATTCTTACGAGGGATTGGAACAGCATCGCCAGCTGCCATGGTGATCTCCTATAAGGCCTGAAGATAATACTCTAACGTGATGCCCTCACCGATCCCAATGTTGAAGGCAGATGAATTTCCATTCTCGTCGATATGTACAGCACGCGCTGCCATGTTACCACCCACGGCCGCGTCAAACACGCCGAGCTCAAAGATATTGAAGGCGGCCGCCGCCACGAACGATGCTGTCAGGTGTAAGGTGTCTCCACTAACTGCTGTCGTCTCAATGGTGGCCACTGTTAAGAACCGTAATACCTCAGCAAAGAGTGTCGTATGTGTTGGATCAGGAGCGTTGCCATTAGTCCCAATCCCAAGATACCTAAAAGGTAACAACACCGTACCGTTCCAAGCAAGTACCGTCCGCGCACGTAGCACGTTGGTTTCTTGATTCTTCAGAATCCAAGAACCTTGCTTGGTGGTGATCTTAAACCAGCCCTTAAAGTTCATGACTATGCCTTCATGATAAACGCAATTTTGAAGTGCACCGGCAATGTGCTTGCAGGATCAATGGCGATGCCATGAACATGGGGATCAAGTGCAACAACAATTGTCAGTGGAGCCGCGCTTGAGACTGTAACGAAACCAGTATTCACCCCGATGGTACCAAGATGGGTATGAGTGTCAGAACCTCCAGTACCTCCTGGATCTGTAGCAGGTGGCGCACCACGCACAAACTTATCTCGAAGGTCAGGCGTGCCTGCCGTTCCATCGCAAAGCTTCCAACCAGCTGGGATGGCCGCGATGGTCCCCGACCACATGAGGATCGCGCCTTGTGGTGTCCCTAACCCAAGACTTATCCAGGTAGCACCATTATCGCGGAGTAAATCATTAACGTTTGTATTAAACCATAAGGCACCAGGCGCGTCCGGATTGTTTGCTGGGGCGACACCTTGAAAAAATGGTCTCGCAGATCCTTGTCGATGAAACCCAGTGGTGGGATCATCGGCGAGTGGAAAGAAATGCTCAAGATCTACCCGCTCACGGACCTGCAACTTTAGGTCTCGGATGTCATCACCAAGCAGACTCGCGAGATCAGTGTCCGCCGGATCGTTCTCATTCCATGGCTGGCTGAATGGCATGTTCTAACCCTTCTTAGGTGCGTTTGGCCTAGAATGTTTTCGTGCTTGACGTTGTTGTGAGTAACCAATGGCTATTGCCTGATCCCTAGGTTTCCCATGATGAATCTCTGTCGCGATATTCTCGGATCTTACTTTATCTGAGACCCCCTTCTTAAGCGGCATTATAGTTCACCTATCATTGCCATCCAAACCGTCATTAAGAACACGGTTTTCTAACCAGTGCTGGGGCTCAGTCTTCCCGTCGCTTAGCACCTCAGTGATGCGCTGATAACGGTTAAAGCCCTCAGGGTTGTCCACGCACCCACGGATGATGCATAAAAACATACCGTTCTGGAAAACCAACTGAGAGGTCCGTGTCATGATGCCACACCGATCACAGTTGTGCCACGGGACGCCGATCGCCCCAGCTCTGTATGGCATGTTAGTAACCCCCGTACCCCGACTTTTTCGTTGTCTTCTTTGTATCGGGGCCCTTCTTTCCACCTGCCCTTGGTCCCTTGTTGACCCCGGGCTTCTTCTTATTCATGGATCACCTCCCTACGCGCAGACGATCATCAACTTCCCACTGTCAAGTGTGGGGACCTGCAGGCCCTCAACCCAACCACAATCATAGATTGAGGACTCAAAATCATTGGCCTCTGAGGCCTTCGCATCAAAGATCGTGCGAATCCCAGCCGCATTCTTAACGATGGCCGAGTGCCCCGCCGTGGTCGCACCAGTCCAGGTGATGCTCGAGATAAATAGCCCCGACAACCACACCGGTGGGGCACCTGGCGTATCGATCAAGAAATGTCGTGGTGCGATCTGATTTGCCATGCTCTACTCCTCTTTTGTTAGTTCAGGGACAGGGACCGGCTCATCAGCTGTGATCTGAGCGTTGGCTGAATGCGCCGGAAAAACGTACAGCTTTGCACACCTACCATCGCATGAAAGCACAAGGGCAGGATTACCCTCGTGCATGATGATCTCCCCTGTTCTGAACAAGAGCTTCTTACCATAAGACTTTACCATCTTGCGCCTCCTTGTTAAGATAGGGTGGTGGGAGCGCCACCACCCCCTTAAGATTAGGTTCCTGCAGAGCCCCAGGTACCAGGCCAATTGGACGCACCGTCCGAGGCACGGTAAAATGCGACATGCTTCATTGACCTAGTGTCGAAGTCATCGGCAAAGTCCTCATCGAGCGGGTGACGGTCGAAGTGATTCAGCTTATGGCGAGACTTCTCCGCAAGACCGAACCAAGCCTTCGTGGACGTCAGGTATCGACCGATGAAGGGCGATAGACCCTTATTGTTGACGACATTGACCGTGTTCTCAGCAGTGTACGGCCTCCACTCAGAACCAAGAATCTCCTCAATGACCCACCGAAGCTCTGGAGGAACCACGATGGTGCTCATCATTGCCTTCACCAACAGGCCACGGCCATCAATCATGCGCTCGCACTGGTTGATCATCAACTGCAGACCAGAGTAGCTCAGATCGACATCCGTGCCGGGACGATTCGGGTAGGTGCCTTGAACGTACACACCCACACCGACGATGGAGGCTGGAACCGCCACCGTTGCTGGCAACCCACCCAACAGCGGGTGAGATGCATTGAACAATGAGACACCGTCCACCGTGATCTGCGTGGTGAACCCAAGGTTGAGCACGTTCCAGGCATTCGTCTCCTTGGTGTGCATCGCCGTGCGGGCAAAGTTGCTCGGAACCTTCTGGATGATGCCGTACTGGTCATCTTCCAACAGTTCAAAGCTGTACCGCACACCCTGCCCAAACGTCGAGTGGGTATACCGGTACGAACCGCCCTGGATCACGTCGTCATAGTTGATCGGTTGGCCCTCTGGCTTTGTAGTCATTGGGCCAAGGCCTGCAAACTCAACGTCGTCCTCATAGGCCTTGTCAGATGTCGGAGTGTTAAAGATCTTGTCATACTCCGAGTCCCGTTGTTCCAACTGAGTCTGCTGGTCCATCAACTCATGGATACCAGGCGCCATCAGTTGGGAGTAATTGCCACGTGTCATCATGATACTATGCACCTCCCATCTGGGCGGCCGCGCTGACAAATCGGAAGAATGCCCGACCACCATTGCGACCCGCGTCTCCGGCGTAAATTCCGGTAACAATAACGCTGTCTGTCTTTCCCTTGTCGATGAACCAGTAGTTGTTGGTGTCCTTCGTGAGCCCGTACTGCTTGCCCACGTCGGTCTCCAACGCAGGGACCGTATCCAAAAATTGCGCCTGGAATTCGGTGGTGTCATCAGCAAGCTGAACACCCACCATCCCATCATTGAGAGGTGCCCCTCGAGGGATATTCTTTGCCAGCGGTTGACTCGGCACGGCCCCATAAGTCAACGTCTTGGGGACGCCCACGGTGGTTAGATTAGAGGCAGGTTCAATGGCAATCCCAGCGACCTTGGTTGTTGCCACCACCCCCGACCATTCCTCCACACCACCAGAACCAACAGTATCACGAAAGACAGGTACCCCATCTAAAAACGTCTGGGCTGCCTCCTCTTGATAACGTCGAATTGAGGGTTGACTATCAGTGGTTGTTCTAGCTACCCTGATAGGTACGGCCTTACCAGCCATAAGAGTGGTCTCCTTTCACTAAGATCTGGTAACGGATTGTGTTACCACCTGATTGGCCTCAATCAGCCGATCAAGTTGCGCCACGTCCGGCGCAAAGGGGGTTAGTTTCCCACCTGACCGCTTCATCAGCCCCTTCATTTCCTCCATGGCAGCTTCCGCGGTCTGACCAGCCGCCATCTTTGTTCGGAGGACCAAGGCCTTCATCGCTGAGGCATACCTTGACTCAGCAATCTTCATGAGCACCACGTCACCGTTGATGAACTTACCTTCCTTGTTCGGCTTCACCGTGCACTCAACATCATTCTTATTAACAAATAGATACCCCTCAGCCTGGGCCGCATACATCATGTGACCCTCACGGGACTTCCAGTTGACCCAACGGCATCTAATCCCGGGAACCAGATACCGTACCTCGAACGTGTCCGGTGGCATCATGTCCTCCGCAATGATGTTCTCATCAGAAAGGATCTCCAGTTCCGAACGAGGTGTAAAGTACTTCTTCACCGGGTTCTCTAACACCGGCGCCTCTGCTACCTTTGTTTTATCTTCCAAGTTACACCCCCACACCCATCTTAGATTTTTGGAGTAAGTACTTCTCCGGCGTGATACCAAGCTGTTTTGCAACCTTCAGCTCCCTCTCCGAGAGCTGCATCTGCGCCGTCTTTGGTGCTGGCGGATCGTGAGGGCTGGAAGACTCCGAGTACCCAGGGACCATCGTGGGGTCCTTGGCGTACTCGTGCACGTGACGCCCACGCACGCGCTCAATGATGATCTCCCAAGTCTCTGGATCCATCAAAAACATCGGATTCAAAGGCTTGGTGAGCTCATCGATCTCAGGACCCCATAGCTTGAACTCCTTAGCATACTTAACCTTCATCTGCTCCTTGATCAAGTACACCTGGGTGGCGGTCGTTGCCTGCACCAGCGGGGCGGCCTTCTCATTAAAGGCGGCATCTGGATCCGTCCACCACTTGCTGCGGTTCGAATCAGCAGTTGGTGGTGGAGCAGAAGGTTGCTTGGGTGGCGTCAGCTGGGCCACCCTGTTTAGGAGCGCGCTGTTGGTTGACAGAATCTCACGATTCTGAGTCTCAAGCAACTTAATACGCCTCTGGTCCTCCGTCTCC
>Ga0184627_10000488_pt1 | contig 15354 bp, 11 predicted proteins | sample PLM3_127_b1_FD_133150 | JGI IMG/M metagenome (GOLD analysis project Ga0184627, IMG submission 133150) | Groundwater sediment microbial communities from an aquifer in East River, Colorado, USA - PLM3_127_b1 | ecosystem: Environmental > Terrestrial > Soil > Riparian zone | place: USA: East River...
ACGAGGTCGGGCTGGTAGGGCCAGTCGCCGAACGGACGCTTGCGGCGGTCGATGAACGCGGCGTGCATGCCGGACGCCTTGGCGCCGACGCAGTCGAAAGCGTGATTCGCGACAAACAGGATTTCCTCCGGCCGGGCGCCCATGATCTCCGCGCCCTTGCGGTAGGTCGCCGCGTGCGGCTTGAAGCAGCCGGCTTCGGCGACGGAAATGACACGGTCGAATTCGATGCCGAGATGGGGCTTGATGGCCTCCAGCATGTCCGGGTCTCCGTTGGAGAGAATCACGAGGCGGTACTTTTGCTTGAGCCGCGTCAACGCTTCCACCGCATCGGGAAACGGCTTCAAACGCTCGATCCCGGCGACCAGCAGCCTCACTTCCTCCTGCGTGTGCGCGATGCCCGCGCGCTCCAGCGTGTACGACAGCGAGATGCGCCCGATCTCGCGGTAGGGGATGTGCGCCCGGTGCAGCAGGCCGTCGATCATCGAGTTCTCGAAGTGGGTGCGGCGCCACCAGGTCACGAGCCGGGACGGCTCGCCGGCCCATCCCTTGGCCGCGAGGTACGGCGTCACCGCCGCGGTGAGCCCGGCTTGCATGTCGACCACCGTGCCGTAGAGGTCGAACATGCAGATGCTAACGTGGCGTTTGATAGTATCGATTGCGGTCATAAGCCTTTCCCCGTCAGAGGCGCCGGCGCGGGCTTCCTGAACTGAGCATTGTAGAATACCGGCCGCGCTGATGAGGCGTGACATGATGATGCGTGACGTGGAACGGCGTGACATGATGATGCGTGACGTGGAACGGCGTGACATGATGATGCGTGACGCGATACGGTGTGGATCCTGCGGATTCCGGAATTCGACGTTGTGCCAGGAATTCCTATGAATACCGGTATTTTGATTAAACGTGACGGTGCGATCGCTACCGTCACGTTGAGCAATCCTGGCAAGCTCAATGCGCTGACCGTTGCGATGTGGCAGGAGCTGGCACGCGCGATGCAGCGGCTCTCCGCGGACGACGCGTTGCGGTGCGTCGTGCTGCGCGGGGCGGGGAATGAAGCGTTCGCGGCGGGCGCCGATATCGCCGAATTCGCGACGGCGCGCGACAGTGCCGGGCAGGGCAAGGTCTATCACCGTCAAACCGTGCACGGCGCGCTGAAGGCGGTGGGCGAGTGCCGGCACCCGACGGTGGCGATGATCCACGGCCCGTGCGTGGGCGGCGGGCTCGAGATCGCCTGCATGTGCGACCTGCGCATCGCCGGCCGTTCGGGGCGCTTCGGCGTGCCGATCAACCGCCTGGGCTTCGCCATCGCCTACGACGAGCTGGGCGCGGTATTGCCGCTCACGGGGCGCGCCGTGGCGCTGGAACTCCTGGTGGAGGGGCGGGTGTGGGAGGCGCAGGAGGCGCTCGACAAGGGATTGTTGACACGCGTGGTGGACGATGCGCGGCTGGAAGAAGAGGCCTATGCGGCGGCGCGCCGCATCGCGGCCGGCGCGCCGCTGGTCAACCGCTGGCACAAGCAGTTCGTGCGGCGGCTCGCGCCGCAGCCGGCGCCGCTGACCGAGGCCGAGATCGAGGAGAACTTCGCCTACTTCGCCACCGCGGACTACCGCATAGGAATGGACGCGTTCGCGAACAAGCGGAAGCCGCGGTTCAAGGGTAGATGAGTAACGGCGTGATAAGTGATAAGTGGCCAGCAGGAATTTTGACGTTTTGCACGAGACCTATCACCTATCACTTATCACTTATCACGCATTATCGGAGGTAATTCATGGCAGGGCCGTTGTCGCATATCCGGGTGCTCGACCTCTCGCGCGTGCTGGCGGGGCCGTGGTGCGGGCAGAACCTCGCCGATCTCGGTGCGGAGGTGATCAAGGTCGAGCGCCCGGAGCAGGGCGATGACTCGCGCGCCTTCGGCCCGCCGTGGCTGAAGGACCGGAGCGGCAAGGACACGACCGAGTCGGCCTACTTTGCCTCCGCCAACCGCGGCAAGAAATCGGTCACCGTCAACATCTCCAAACCGGATGGACAAAGCATCGTGCGCAACCTCGCGCGGCAGTCCGACGTGCTGATCGAGAACTACAAGGTGGGTGATCTCGCGCGCTACGGGCTCGGCTACGACCACCTGAGCAAGCTCAACCCGCGGCTCATCTATACCTCGGTCACCGGCTTCGGCCAGACCGGGCCGTATCGCGAGCGTCCCGGCTATGACTTCATGATCCAGGGCATGGGCGGGGTGATGAGCATCACCGGCGAGCGCGACGACCTTCCCGGCGGCGGGCCGCAGCGCGTGGGCATCCCGATTGCGGACATCATGACCGGGATGTACGCGACGATCGCAATCTGCGCGGCACTCGCGCACCGGGAGAGAGGCGGCTCCGGCCAGCACCTTGATCTCGCGCTGCTCGACACCCAGGTCGGGATTCTCGCCAACCAGGGCATGAACTACCTCGCGACCAGCGTGCCCCCGGGGCGGATTGGCAACGCGCACCCGAACATCGTGCCGTACCAGCCGTTCAAGACCAGCGACGGCGATGTCATCCTCGCCTGCGGCAACGACAACCTCTTCAACAAGTTCTGCGAGGTGGCGGGCTGCCAGAACCTGGCGCGGGACGCGCGCTTCGCCACCAACTCCAAGCGCGTCGAGAACCGCGAGGCGATTACGTCGCTGCTCGCCGATATCTTCGCCAAGCGCACGACCAAGGACTGGTGCGACGCCCTGGAAGCTGCGGGCGTGCCCAACGGGCCGATCAACAACCTCAAACAGGTGTTCGAGGAGCCGCAGATCGTCGCGCGCGGCATGAAGATCGAGCTCGATCACGCCGTCGCAGGCAAGGTGCCGCTGATCGCGAGTCCGATGAAGTTCTCGACGACGCAACTCGAGTTCAAGAACCCGCCGCCGGTGCTCGGCCAGCATACGGATGAGGTGCTGCGCGGCCTGCTCCGCATGGACGATGCCGCCATCGCGAAGCTGCGGGCGGATGGCGTCATCTAGGGATGAGGGATGAGGGTTCAAACGGAAAATGATTGTTGAAGGCATAGCAATCCGAACTGGTTTTCCCCGTCTGCGGGAAAAGGCCCGGCGCTTCAGGCTTTCCTTCTTCATCCCTCCGCCCTCATCCCTCCGCCCTCGTCTTTGAAGGCCGCCCACACGACCACGGCGGCGAGCAGCGCCGATGTCGCAGCGGCAAGCAGTATCACGGCGGGCGACGTGTATTCCGCGAGGACGCCTCCCGCAGCGATGCCGGCACTGATGCCGCAGAGAAGACAGGTGGCGCCCCAGGTAAAGCTTTCGGCCAGCATCTCGCGCGGCGCGAGCCGCGATACCAGCACCGATTGTGAAGCGATCACCGGCGCCATCGGCGCGCCCGCGACGACGCTTGCCAGCGCAAACAGGGCGAGGTTGTCGATCGACGCCAGCAGCAGCAAACCGCCCGTCATCAGTCCGACCACGACCAGGAACTGGCGCGCCACCGGCAGCATCCAGTCACGGCTGCCGTAGACGAGGGCCCCCGCAGCGCCGCCCACGCTTGCCAAGGCAAGAATCACGCCCGCCGCCGCGGGCGAACCGCGCCCCGCCGCAAACGCGGTCACCGCGATCTCGTACAGTCCGAACGCAATGGAGAACAGCACCGTGGCGGCGAACACCGCGAGCAGCCGCGGATAGCGCAGCGGCCCGAGCAGGCTGCGCCGCGCGCTGACTGGGTGGATGGTCCAGTCCCTGACGGCAGCCGAGCGCAGGAAGATGACGTTGCCAACCGCGGCGCAGATCGCGGCGAACAGCACCGCGCCGTAGGGATGACCGGCAGACACGAACAGCGCGACCAGCGCGGGCCCGGCGATGAATACGGTTTCTATCACCGCCGAGTCCAACGAGTAAGCGGTCTGCAGCAGACCGACCTCGGGCAGCAGCCGCGGATAGAGCGCGCGCATGCAGATCGTGATCGGCGGGAACGCCGCGCCGGCGGCGAGCGCAACCAGGGCGATCCAGCCGTGACTTTCCGTGTGCATGGCCAGCGCGACGAGGGTGAACAGCATGCCAGGATAGATGACCGCGCTCACCGACAGCACGCGCCGCGGGCCAAGCCGGTCGATCATGCGCCCGAGGAACGGCGCCACCGTGCCGAGGCCCAGCACGTAGAGCGCGCCGGCAGCGCCCGCCAGAGCGAAAGACCCGGTGCGGTCCTGCAGGAACAGCAGGATGGCCAGCATCGCAATGCCGATCGGCAGGCGCCCGACGACGGACGCAGCGAGCGCGGGCCGCACGCCCGGCACGCGAAAGAGGTCGGAGTAGCGGGAGAAAGAAATCACTCGGAAGCGGTGAACGGTGATCGGTAAACGGTGAACGGCAAGGCCCTGTTGCGTGGCCGATACCTCGGTTCACTGTTCACTGTTCACTCCAGCTGATGAAGCCGGTGTAGCCCGTGGCGAGCACGATCACGCCGAAGACGATGCGGTACCAGGCGAACGCGGTGAAATCGTGGCTGGCGATGTAGCGCAGCAGCCAGCGCACGCACAGAAACGCCGAGAAGAAGGACACGACGAAGCCGGCGGAGAACACACCCGCGTCGCCGGCATCGAGCAGCGCGCGGTGCTGGTAGAGATCGTAGGCGCCGGCGGCGATCAGCGTCGGCACCGCCAGGAAAAATGAGAACTCGGTGGCGGCGCGGCGCGAGAGCCCGAACAGCATGCCGCCGATAATCGTCGCGCCCGAGCGCGACGTGCCCGGGATCAGGGCAAAGGTCTGGGCCAGTCCGACTTTGAGCGCGTCCTTCCATGTCATGTCGTCGACATGCTCCACCGTCGTCCGCCGCGGGGAACGCTCCACCCAGAGAATGATGACGCCGCCGAGGATGAAGGCGGCCGCGACTGGAACCGCTTCGAACAGGTGTTGCTTGATCGCACCCGCGAATGCAAGCCCGAGCACGGCCGCCGGCAGGAACGCCACCGCGAGGTTCACGGCGAATCGCCGGGCCGCGGGGTCATGACGCAGGCCCCCGAGCATGTGCCCAAAGCGCGCGCGGTACTCCCAGATGATCGCCAGCATCGCCCCGCTCTGGATGACGATCTCGAAGACCTTGGCTTTTTCGCCCGTAAAGCCGATGAGCTGCCCGGCAATGATGAGGTGCCCGGTGCTGGAGATCGGCAGAAATTCAGTGAGGCCCTCGACGACGCCCAGTATCGCCGCCTTGAGATATAGCGCAAAGTCCATGCGCGCGCTATTCTACGCGACCGACCTGAAACCGGTGAACAGTAATCAGTGAACAGTGAACAGAAGAAGCGGACACGCGACCGGGATTAATCCGATCACCGTTTACCGTTCACCGTTCACTCGTAGCGCAGCGCCTCGATCGGCAGCAGCCGCGAAGCCTTCCGCGCCGGGTAGAAGCCGAAGAAGATGCCGATCGCGGCCGCGAAGCCCACGGCAAGCGCGATGGCCTGCAAGTCGAGCTCGGTGCGCCATTCGGCGAAGTGGCCGATGGCGTAGGAGCCTCCCACTCCGAGCGCGATGCCCAGCAGGCCGCCGATCAGGGCCAGCGTCACCGCCTCCACCAGGAACTGCATCAGGATGTCGCGGCCGCGCGCGCCGACGGCCATCCGCAAGCCGATCTCGCGGGTGCGCTCGGTCACCGACACCAGCATGATGTTCATGATGCCGATGCCCCCGACGAGCAGCGACACCGAGGCCACCGCAGCGAGCAGCAGCGTCATGATGCGGCTCGACTGCTCCTGCGCCTGCAGCACCTCCGACAGGTTGCGCAGCGTGAAATCATCCTCCTGCCCCGCCTGTATCCGGTGGCGCTGGCGCAGCAGGTTGCGGATCTGCCCCTCGGCCTCGCTCATGTCCGCGTCCTCGCGGACCTTGACGAAAACGGAGCCGACGGTGCGCTGCCGGGCGGTGCTGCCCCCCAGCACCCGGTTGCGTGCGGTGGTAATCGGCATCAGGATCACGTCGTCCTGGTCCTGGCCCAGCAGGCTCTGGCCCTTGCGGCCGAGGGTGCCGATCACCACGAACGGCACCTTGCGGATGCGGATCACCTGCCCGACCGGGTCGCCGTCGCCGAACAGGTTGCGTACCACCGTTTCGCCGAGCAGCGCGACCTTGGCCGAGCCGGCGAGATCCGCTGCCTCGAATCCCTTGCCGGAAGCGATCACCCAGTTGCGCACCTCGAAATGCTCGGGCGTGACGCCGTAGAACACGGTCGACCAGTTGTTGTTGCCCGTCACCACCTGCCCGGTCCCGCGCAACTGGGGAGCGGCAGCCTGCACCTCCCGGATCTCGCGCTGGATGGCGTAGGAGTCGTCCTCGGTCAGCGTGTTGCGCGAGCCCGCGCCCATGCGCACGCCGCCCGAGGTCACCGAACCGGGGAGCAGCATGATCAGGTTCGAGCCGAGCGCCTTGATCTGTTCCTCCACGCGCGCCTGGGCGCCGGTGCCCACCCCGATCATGGTGATCACGGCGGCAACGCCGATGATGATGCCGAGCATGGTGAGCGTGCTGCGCAGCTTGTTCACGCGTAGCGCGCGCAGGGCAATGCGGATGCTCGCGAGCCAGGTCATGCGGATGCCTCCGCGTTCCAAGTTCCGGGTTCCGGGTTCCGGGTTCCGGGTTCCGGGCTTTGAACCTTGAACATTGAACCTCGAACCTTGAACGCCGGGCCCGCAACGGTCTTTGCCCGGCGTCTCATGCCGCCACCTTATCGAAATCCTGCAGCCGCTGGCGCGCATTGGCCGGTTGCGCGACGCGCTGGTCTTCCACCACGTGACCGTCGCGGAAGCTCACGATGCGCAAGGCAAAGGCGGCAATGTCGCGCTCGTGGGTCACCAGCACCACCGTCATGCCGCCCCGATTCAGTTGTTGCAGCAGTCCCATCAGCTCGAAGCTGGTGCGCGTGTCGAGCGCGCCGGTCGGCTCGTCGGCCAGGATCAGCACCGGGTTGTTGACCAGGGCGCGGGCGATCGCCACCCGCTGCTGCTGGCCGCCGGAGAGTTGCGACGGCTGGTGATGGGCGCGGTCGGCGAGCCCGACTTCGGCGAGCCGCTGCAGCGCGCGCTGCCGCCGCTCCTCGGCCGGGCAATGGCTGTAGAGCAACGGCAGCTCCACGTTCTCCAGCGCCGAGGTGCGCGGCAACAGGTTGAAATTCTGGAACACGAAACCGATGCGGCGGTTGCGGATCGCCGCGAGCGCGTCGCCCGAGAGCTCGGACACTTTCTCGCCGGCCAGGAAATAACTGCCGCCGCTCGGGGAATCCAGGCAACCAAGCAGGTTCATGAAGGTCGACTTGCCGGATCCCGACGGTCCCATCACCGCCACGAACTCGCCGCTGCCGATGGCGAGCGAAACGCCGCGCAGCGCCGCGACGGTGTAGCTCTCCATGCGGTAGTCCTTGACGAGATCGCGGGTGATGATCAGAGGCTCAATCATACGATGAGTGAACAGTGAACGGTGATCAGTGAACAGTAAATGCTCAGTCGCAATGGAACAGGCGAATCCAGCGGGTTTCCGTTTACCGTTTACCGTTCGCCGTTCACCAGATTTTAGAAGCCAAAGCGCGGGCCGCCCTTGGTCTGCGACGGCGCCTTGGCGCCGGACTGGGCGCCGACGATCACCTGCGCGCTCTCCGGCAGATCGCCGCCCACGATCTCGGTGTAGGTGCCGTCGGTGAGCCCGGTGCGCACGTTGACCGGCTTCGGCTTGCGCGCGTCGTCGAGCACCCACACGCGCCCGGCGGAGGTGGAACGACCGGAGCGGCCGCTACCCATCTGCTCGTAGCGCGCGCGCTGTTCCGGGTTGAGGATCTCGGCGATGCGGGCCCGCGATTCCGCGCGCAGCCGTTCGGCCTGCCTGCGGCGCTCGGCCTGGTCTTCCGCAGTGAGCGCCTGGATTTTCTCCCGCGTCTCGCGGGTGATCGTTTCGAGCCGCGCCTGCTGCTCGGCGTTGAGGCCGAGTTCCTTCACCAGCCGGTCGCGCACCACTTCCGCCGCCTGCGCCCCGCCTCGCCCCTTGCCTTCGGCCTTGCCGCCTTCCGCCGGCGCCGCTCCCGCTTCACGCGCATCCGCTGCCCCCGCCGGACGGTATCGCAGCGCCGCGTTCGGCACTTTGAGCACGTTATCGCGCGTATCGACGACGATGCGCACGCTGGCGGTCATGCCGGGGAACAGCTCCAGGTTGGGATTGGAAGTCGCGATGACCGCGGTGTAGGTGACGACGTTCTGCACCACCAGGGCCGCCTTGCGCACCTGCCCCACCGTGCCCTGGAAGGTCCGTCCCGGGAACGAATCCACGGTGTACGTCGCCAGCTGGCCCTCGCGTATGCGACCGACCTCCGCTTCGTCGATCGAGGTGTCCACCTGCATGCGGCGCAAGTCCTGCGCGATCACGAACAGCTCTGGCGCCTGCAGGCTCGCCGCCACCGTCTGCCCCGGCTCCACCGACTTCTTTATGACAATGCCGTCCACCGGCGCGCGGATGGTGGTGCGGTCGAGGTCCACCTTCGCCTGCGATAGCTGCGAATCGCGCTGTTTCACCAGCGCCTCCACGTTGCGCACCTGCGACTCGCCCACCGCGAGTTGCGCCAGCGCGGTGTTGACCTGCTCCTGCGCGGCGCGCCAGGCGGACTCCGCCTTGTCGAGCACCGCCTCGGAAACGAAGTTCTTCTCCTGCAGCATCTTGCTGCGCTTAAATTCGCGCTCCGCGTCGGCCAGGTTGACCTTGGCGCGCGACACCTCGGCCTGCAACGCCGCGACGTTGGCCCGCTGGGTAAGCACGGTAGCGCGCGCCGCCTCCAGGTCCGCCATTGCCTGACTCACGCGCAGCGTGAACGACTGGGGATCGATGCGGGCGATGACCTGGTTCTTCTTGACCTCGGAGTTGAAGTCGACGTAGATCTCCAGCACCTGGCCGGAGACCTGCGAGCCAACTTGCACCGCAGTAACCGGGTTCACCGTGCCGGTGGCCGAGACTGCGGCTGTGATACCGCCACGCTCGATCCTGGCGAGGCGGTAATCCGGGACGACGCCGCGCGCACTCCACCACCCGAAGGCGGTGGCTCCGGCGGCCAGTATCGCGGCCACGATGGCCACGCCGATCATGCGTTTGCGCGATAGAACCATGGGTTGGCAAGCGGCGCGCGGCAACTGCCTGCCGCGCGCCGCCTATTGCTTTAGAGCGGTGATTGTAACGGAGGTGCCGCAGCCCGCCCACGACCGGGGGGCTGCGGATGTAACAAATGGTTACAACGGTTACAACCGGGAGTAGATCTCGGCGCCTTGCTGCTTGAACTCCTCGGCCTTGTCCCGCATGCCCCGGGCCAGCGCCTCCTGCTCGGTGACCCCCTGCTTCGCGGCGTACTCGCGCACGTCCTGCGTGATCTTCATCGAGCAGAAGTGCGGTCCGCACATCGAGCAGAAGTGCGCGAGCTTGGCGCCTTCCTGCGGCAGCGTCTCGTCGTGGAACTGCTTCGCCTTGTCCGGGTCGAGCCCGAGGTTGAACTGGTCCTCCCAGCGAAACTCGAAGCGCGCCTTGGACAGCGCGTTGTCGCGAATCTGCGCGCCCGGATGGCCCTTGGCGAGATCGGCCGCATGCGCCGCGATTTTATACGCCATGATGCCGTCCTTGACGTCGTCCTTGTCCGGCAGCCCGAGGTGCTCCTTGGGCGTGACGTAGCACAGCATCGCGGTGCCGAACCAGCCGATCATCGCCGCGCCGATCGCCGAAGTGATGTGATCGTAGCCCGGCGCGATGTCGGTGGTGAGCGGCCCCAGCGTGTAGAACGGCGCCTCGCGGCAGTATTTCAGCTGCAGGTCCATGTTCTCCTTGATGAGCTGCATCGGCACGTGACCGGGGCCCTCGATCATCACCTGCACGTCGTGCTTCCAGGCGATGTCGGTCAGCTCGCCGAGCGTTTTCAGCTCCGCGATCTGCGCTTCGTCGTTGGCGTCGTAGATCGATCCCGGACGCAGGCCGTCGCCGAGCGAGAAGGAAACATCGTAGGCCTTGAGGAGCTCGCAGATCTCCTCGAAATGCGTGTAGAGGAAACTTTCCTTGTGATGCGCGAGGCACCACTTCGCCATGATCGAGCCACCGCGCGAGACGATGCCGGTCATGCGCTTCGCCGTCATCGGGATGTACGGCAACCGCACGCCAGCGTGCACCGTGAAGTAATCCACCCCCTGCTCGCACTGCTCGATCAGCGTGTCGCGGTAGATCTCCCAGGTCAGCTCCTCGGCCTTCCCGTCCACCTTCTCCAGCGCCTGGTAGATCGGCACCGTGCCGATCGGCACCGGCGAGTTGCGCACGATCCATTCGCGCGTCTCGTGGATGTGCTTGCCGGTGGAGAGATCCATCACCGTGTCGCCGCCCCAGCGGATCGCCCACGTCATCTTCTCGACTTCCTCCTGTATCCCCGAGGAAATCGCCGAGTTGCCGATGTTGGCGTTGATCTTCACCAGGAAGTTGCGGCCGATGATCATCGGCTCGGATTCCGGGTGGTTGATGTTGGCGGGAATGATGGCGCGCCCGCGCGCGACTTCGTCGCGCACGAATTCCGGCGTGATCGTCTTTTGGATCGCGGCGCCGAACGCTTCGCCCTGGTGCTGGCGCGTGATGAGCTCCGGCAGCGCGTCCCGGCGCTGGTTCTCGCGGATGGCGATGAACTCCATCTCGGGAGTGATGATGCCGCAGCGCGCGTAATGCATCTGCGACACATTCCGTCCGGAAACCGCGCGCCGTGGTTTCCGGACCAGGTCGAATCGCAGTTGCGCCAGCTTTGAATCAGCGGCGCGCTGACGGCCATAATGCGAGGTGGGACCCGCGAGTTCCTCGGTATCGTTGCGCTCGAGTATCCACGGCAACCGCAGAGGCTCTAAACCGCGGCGGATATCGATCTCCATGGTCGGGTCCGTGTACGGGCCCGATGTGTCGTAGACAAACAGCGGCGGGTTGGGCTCGGAACGCGCAGGGGCTCCACCCGGTGCGGCCGCCGCGAAATGAATCGGCGTATCCGACTGCGTGATCTCGCGCATCGGCACCCGGATGTCGGGACGCGAGCCCGCAACGTGGATCTTGCGCGAGTTCGGCAACGGTTTTACCGCCGCGTCGTCGACATGCGCGGTCGCGTTCAGGAACTTGGGATAGTCATTCATGCTGCTCTCCTTCGGGACGGCGGCGCGGGGAGCGGGCGGGACGGAGAGATGACCGGCCACGCTTCCCTACGACGGCATTACCCGTATCAGGTTCTAAGGGTGTCTCTCACCAGATGAACACGGCCCTACGCCGTGTTCATCAGGACCCCCAACGTGTAGTGCTTACGCTAATGGAATTGTGGGATAATTGCAACCGCCGCAACGCATCGCAACTTCCTGAATTTGCCTATGAACCTCCAGCCGGACGTCGAGCGCGCCCGCTACAACATGGTGGAGCAGCAGATCCGGACGTGGGAAGTGCTGGACCAGCGCGTGCTCGACCTGCTGTTGCGCGTGCACCGGGAGGATTTCGTTCCGCCGCAATATCGGTCACTGGCCTTTGTCGACATGGAGATCCCCATCGGGCACGGCGAAAAGATGCTGGCTCCCAGGCTCGAGGCGCGCATCGTGCAGGAACTCGCGCTCAAGCCGCGCGAGAAGGTGCTCGAAGTGGGCACCGGCAGCGGCTACATGACGGCGCTGCTGGCGAGCCTCGGCGGCAACGTCATCAGCGTGGAGATAGTGCCCGAGTTCACGCAGGCCGCGGGCGCCCGGCTCGCCGCGCATGACATCGCCAACGTCACGCTGGAAACCGGCGACGCCGCACGCGGCTGGGATCGTCACGACCCGTACGACGTGATCGTGCTGACCGGTTCGGTGCCGGTGCTGCCGGAAGCGTTCCAGAAGAGCCTGCAACCGGGAGGCCGCCTGTTCGCGGTGGTGGGAGAGCCGCCGATAATGCAGGCGCGGCTCGTCACCTGCGACACTGCCGGCGCATGCAGCGCCGCCGGGTTGTTTGAGACCTGCATCGCGCCGCTCAAGAATGCCGTGCAGCTCGAGCGCTTCGTCTTTTGAAGCGGTGAACATGATGCGCTCGCTCAACTCGTTATCGTTCGTACTCCTGCTCGCGACCGCACCCGCGACGAACAGTGCCGACCTGCTGGAGGTTTTCCGGCTGGCGCAGGGCGCGGACTCGCAGTATGCGGCGGCGCGGTCAGCGTGGAGCGCCGGCCAGGAAAAGCTGCCACAGGGGCTCTCCGGCCTGTTGCCGTCGGCCACCGTATCCGCGAGCACGCAATACAACGACCGCGATATCCGCTCGCGCGATCCCGCGGTGGGCACGGTCACCTCGCAGTTCAACTCCAATGCCGCTTCGATCTCGGTCACGCAACCGCTGTACCGCCCGCAAAACCTTACCGTGTACGAACAGGCAAAGTCCCAGGTGGTGCAGTCCGACGCCGTCTTCGCGCAAGCCGCTCAGGACCTGCTCCTGCGGGTGGCGCAGGCTTATTTCGACGTGCTGCTGGGGCAGGACACGGTGGTGTTCGCGCAGGCGCAACTGGTCGCGATCGGGCGCCAGCTGGAGCAGGCCAAGCGCAATTTCCAGGTGGGCACCGCCACCATCACCGATACCCACGAGGCGCAGTCGCGCTACGATCTCACCGTATCGCTCGAAATCACGGCCAAGAACGACCTGGAAATCAGGAAACGCCTGCTCGAGTTGATCATCGGCCGCCCGGCGCCGGGGATATCGCCCCTGGGCCCGAGATTCAATCCCAGTTTTCCGGAGCCGGACAATCCGGCCGTGTGGGTCGATAATGCGGGCCGCAACAACCTGCAGGTGCTCGCCAGCCAGGCCAGCCTGGACTTCGCCGCCAAGGAAGTCGAGCGCAACCGCGCCGGGCATCGTCCCACGCTCGATGCTTTCGCCACCTATACCGACTCGGGCAGCGGTGCGGGCACGGTAGGGATCGCGGGTACCGATACGAAATTTGGCGTAGTCGGGTTGCAGCTGGCGATACCCATTTATCAAGGCGGGCTTACCAGCTCCCGCGTGCGCGAGTCGCTCGCCAACGAGGACAAAGCACGGCAGGACCTGGAGAACGCGCGCCGCACTGCCCAGCTCACGGCCCAGCAGACGTTTCTGGGCGTGGCGAGCGGCGTGTCCCAGGTGAAGGCGCTGGAAGCCGCGCTGGTGTCGAGCCAGAGCTCGCTTGACTCCACCCGGCTGGGACAGGAAGTCGGGGTGAGGACGCAGGTCGACGTGCTCAACGCCCAGCAGCAGCTGTCGCAGACCCGGCGCGACCTGGCGCAGGCAAAATATAACTACATCCTCGCGCTGCTGCGGTTGAAAGCCGCCGCCGGTCAGCTCACCGAGCAGGACCTGGCCTACGTCAACGGCTGGCTCGACCGTTAGTGAACAGTGAACGGTGAACAGTGAACAGATAACACCGTTTACCGTTAACCGATTTCCGTTCACCCATTAACAAGAGCGAAATTCGCAAGCAAGTCCTGGCGCGACGGGACGCGCTGAGCACGGCTGAGCGCAAGTCTTGCAGCAGTCGCATCACCCAGCGCCTGCTCGCGCTGGACGCATTCCGCAAAGCCGGCTGCGTCATGGCATACGTCACCTTCGGCAGCGAGTTCGAGACCGGGGAGTTCATCGCTGAACTTCTCGCGCACGGGAAAAAGCTGGTGCTGCCGCGGGTGGAACGCGGTAGCCGCGTGCTGACGCTCCATGCAGTACAGGACCCCGTGCAACAGCTCGAAGCCGGCTTGTGGGGCATCCGCCAGCCGCGCGCCGACTGCTCCGCGGCTGCCGCGTCGCAGGTCGATTTCGTGCTGGTGCCGGGGGTGGCTTTTACCGCGCGCTGCGAGCGGCTCGGCTACGGCGGCGGTTTTTACGACCGCTTCATCGGCGGACTGACGTCGCGTCCGGCGCTGGTCGCCGCGGCGTACTCCCTGCAGGTGGTTCCCGCGCTGCCGCTGTCGGAGTCCGACCAGCGGGTCGAGCTTGTTGTTACCGAGAGCGCCGAGTATTCCCGTGAATCGTAAATCGTGAATCGTCAATCGCATGACGACGCTTCGGCCGCGGCACACGTTACGATTTACGTTTCACGATTGACGATTTACGAGTTCTGGAGCTCGATGAGCTCCAGAACGCGGGCCGTGGCGCCGCGGTGCGCCGCACAGAACGCCAGTCCTGCCTCGCCCATGCGCCGCGCTGCCGCCGGGTCGCGCAGCAGGCGCCCCGCTTCCTTTGCCAGCGCCGCCGCGTGCGGCACCTGCACCGCCGCGCCCGCCCTCACCGCGAGTTCCGCGGCTTCCGCAAAATTGTAGGTGGAAGGCCCGATCAGCACCGGCTTGCCGACCGCGCACGCCTCAATCAAGTTCTGCCCGCCGAGCGGCAGCAGGCTGCCGCCGACGAAGGCAACGTCGCACGCGGCGTAGTAAGCGAACATCTCGCCCATGCTATCGCCCAGCACCACCCGGGTAGCGGATGCGACCACTGCGTTGTCGCTGCGCCGCTGCAAGCGCAGACCGCGCGCCTCGACCAGCCGCGCCACTTCTTCAAAGCGCTGCGGATGGCGCGGCACGATGACGGTGAGGAGACCCGGGATTGCGGCTTTGTCGAGCGCATCGAGCAACTGCGCTTCCTCGCCCTCCCGCGTGCTGGCTGCGAGCAGCACCGGCCGCGTTTCGCCCAGCTTGCGACGCAATGCCAGCCCCTGCTCAACCTGCGCCGGCGGCGGCGTGACGTCGAACTTGACGCTACCGGTGACCCTCACACTGCCCGCCCCCAGCGCAGCGAAGCGTTGCGCGTCGTCCGCGCTTTGCGCCGCGATTGCCGCAAACTCCGCCAGGCTCTCCCGCGCCAGCCCGGCAAACCGCCGGTAGCCGGCGTATGACTTCTCCGACAGGCGCGCGTTCGCGAGGCACAGCGGGATGGAGCGCGCGCGGCAGGCGCGTACCAGGTTGGGCCAGATCTCGGTCTCCATCAGGATGCCGGCCCGCGGCCGGAAGCGATCGAGAAAGCGCGCCACCGCTCCGGGGTAGTCGTACGGCAGATAGCAGCGCTCGACGGCCGCGCCGAACAACGTCTCGCCGGTTTCGCGGCCGGTCGGCGTCATGTGCGTGAGGAGGATGCGGCATTGCGGATACTTGCCGCGCAGCGCCTGGATCAGCGGCTCGGCGGCGCGGGTTTCTCCCACGGACACCGCGTGCACCCATAGGTACGGCCCGTCCGGGCCTCGCGCGTAGCGGCCGAAGCGCTCGGGAAGATGCCGCAGATAGCCGGGCTGGCGGCGCGCGCGCCAGGCGAGGCGCAAGAGCACGTACGGCAGCAGAAGGTAGAGCAGGAGCGTATAGAGGAAGCGCATCACGCGTGAATCG
>Ga0184627_10000490_pt1 | contig 15347 bp, 9 predicted proteins | sample PLM3_127_b1_FD_133150 | JGI IMG/M metagenome (GOLD analysis project Ga0184627, IMG submission 133150) | Groundwater sediment microbial communities from an aquifer in East River, Colorado, USA - PLM3_127_b1 | ecosystem: Environmental > Terrestrial > Soil > Riparian zone | place: USA: East River...
CGATGGCGATGTTCTGTCCTTCTATGTAGCCACGCTCGCGCAGCGCCAGCCGAATTCCCTCGGCACGGGCGGACTCACTAGCTGGATCGCCGTTCGATAGATACCCTATCCGAGAGACCTTCTTCGGCTGCTGCGCGCGAGCTGGAAAGGGAAGAGCCAAGAGCATCGAGCAAAAAGCTCGCCGAGTGATTTTTTTGTGCATATCGGGATCATCAATGGAGTGATGGAGTACTGGACTGTTGGATTGATGCTAAAGACGAAGCACTCCCCGTCCGTCCCAACACTCCATCACTCCATTACTTCAGTTCTCCAATCTTCTTAGCGCGCGCTGAGTTCATGCACGGCGTCGACCATGGCGATCACGTTCTCGACCGGAGTTTGCGGGAACACGCCGTGGCCCAGGTTGAAAATATGACCGGGCCGGCCGCCGGCGCGCCGGAGAATTTCTTCGACTCGCCGCCGAATGTCGCGCGGCGAAGCAAGCAGCGCGCCCGGATCGAGGTTCCCCTGAATCGCCACATCATGTCCCAGTCGTTCCCAAGCCTCGTCGAGATGGACGCGCCAGTCAACGCCGATCACGTCGCCTCCGGCGGCGCGCAGTAACTTGAGAAAGCCGCCGGTGCCGGTGCTGAAATGGATGACGGGAATGCCGGGAGTCAAGCCTGCGATGGTGGCCCGTGTGTGCGGCAGAACATATCTCTCGTAATCGTCGGGAGATAAACAGCCCGCCCAGCTATCGAAAAGCTGTACGGCCTGCGCCCCGGCGGCGATCTGCGCGTTGAGATATTGGGCGGTGAGGGAAGCGAGGCGCTCCATCAACGGGCGCCAGGCGCCGGGATTGGAATACATAACCGTCTTGGTATTGAGATAATTGCGGGAGCTGCCGCCCTCGATGAGGTAAGAGGCGAGGGTAAATGGGGCGCCGGCGAATCCGATGAGCGGCACCTTGCCGCCCAGCGCGGCGCGGCATTTGCGCATGGCTTCGAAGACAAAGGGAAGCGCCTCTTGAGGATCAAACTCGACGAGTTGTTCGACGTGGGTCCGGCTGCGAATCTCGTTACGGATCACCGGCCCATCCGCTTTCGTATACTCGAGTCCAACGCCCATGGGCTCCAGAATAAGCAGAATGTCGGCGAAGAGAATCGCGGCATCGACGCCGAGCCGCTCCACCGGAGTCACGGTGATCTCGGCGGCGAGATCGGAATTCTTGCACAATTCGAGAAAGCCGTACTGCGCGCGCAGCTTGCGGTACTCTTCCATGTAGCGCCCCGCCTGGCGCATGAGCCATACCGGCGTGTACGGAGTTTGTTCGCGGCGGCAGGCGGCGAGGAATGGGTGGTTATTGCCAGTCGTGTTCGTCATTGCGGATTTTAGAAACAGTACGGAGCTTCGGAGGGAAAATCAACTTACGCGGTTTCGCGGCGTAGCGGCGCCGACGGAATCCTCGCCGAATTTGCGGCGCAGATCGTCGATGCCCTTATACAGCCGCTCGAACGATTTTCGTTTCTCGCGGTTCAGCAGCGGCTCCTGCCAGCCTGTGCTCTGAAGCGCGCTGGCGCTCACGCCCAAAAGGCGCACGGCGCGGCCCTGGGCGACGTTTTGCCGCAAGAGGTCGCTAACGACGTCGAAAATTTCCTTGTCGAAGCAAGTCGGTGAGGAAAGCGTGCGCGAGCGCGTGATGGTGTGAAAGTCGGTGTAGCGGAGCTTCACCGTGAGGCAGCGGGCGTAGAGATTCTCCTTGCGCAGCCGACCGCCGACTTCTTCGACCAGCTCCCAGAGCACCTCTTCCATCTCTGCAGTTTCTTTGAGCGGCTTTTCGAGCGTCGTTTCGTTGCCGATGGAATGATCGTGGCGGCGCCTGGGCTCATCGCGTTCGGCCAAGTCCAAATAACGCTCGGCCAGCTCCGGTGTCTGCAACAGATCGCCGATGGTTTTGATACCGCGTTGCAACAGGGTCTTGTGGGTTTTGGGTCCGACACCCGGAATCATTGCGACCGCCAGAGGCGCGAGAAAGTCCGCCTCCGATCCGGACGGCACATACACGAGCCCGCGCGGCTTCCCCAGCGTGGCGGCGATCTTGGCCGTGACGCGACTGGTGGACACGCCGCCGGAGGAGGGCAGGCCCAGCTCGCTTTCGATGCGCCGAATGATTGTTTCGGCGGTCTTTAGCGGCGGGCCGAAAAGGCGTTCGGTGCCGCTGAGATCGACAAGACCTTCGTCGATGGAAAGGGCATGCACTTCCGGCGAGTATTGTTCCAGAATCGCAAACACTTTGGCGGAGAATTCCGCGTACACACGACGCCGGTTGGGCAGAAAGATTCCATGGGGGCAAAGTTTTTTGGCCTGGAAGCCCGGCATCGCGGAGTGGACGCCGAACTTGCGCGCGGCGTAGGACGCCGAAGTGACCACGCCACGGCCGTTGCGCCCGCCGACGATGACCGGCTTGCCTTTTAGGCTCGGGTCGAGCACCTGCTCCACCGAGGCGAAAAACGCGTCCATGTCGATGTGAAGGTACCAGCTCATGGGTCAGCTGCGGAAAGTGCTGTTCACGAAATTATCGTATAGCGGTGGGGCTGTGGGCGCAACCAAAGAAGAGGAGCATGACCGCTGTGTGGAGAAGCTCCCGATTCGTTCTTTCCGGCGCGTAGCGCCGAGAAAAAGAACGAGGGCAGGAGCCGGTGTTTTGCCTGCCCGCATCAAGGAGGATCGCTGAGCGTGGTCAAGAAGATTTTCGCGGCAGGGATGACTCCAGTTCGTGCCGCAACTTTTCTTTGGCCCGCTTGCGGCTTTCGGTCTTTTTGCTTTTAAAGATCTTGCCGGGGGGAGGAAGCTCTTTTCGCACCCGCGCCAGTCCAATGGGAACTGGCTTCGTTTGACTCTTATTCGATGCGGCGGTCAATGGAGTGTCACTTGAGCCGCGGACTCGTTTTCGGACGTTGCTTCCCCGCGATGGAAAAGTAAGGTCTCGCCGTCAGAGTCAATTTTGACTCGATCGCCTTCCTTGAATTCCCCTTCGAGAATCTTAACCGCCAACGGGTCCTGAATCAAACGTTGGATCGTGCGCTTGAGCGGGCGCGCGCCGTAGGCCGGATCGTAGCCCTTGTCGGCGATCAGTGCCTTGGCGCGCTCGGTGATTTCCAGCGCCATCTTGCGGGCGGCTAGATTCTGACGCAGCCGCTTGAGCTGGATTTCCACGATGGACTTGATCTGTTCCCGGCCGAGGCTGTTGAAAGTGATGGTCTCGTCGACGCGGTTCAGAAACTCCGGTTTGAAGGCTTCGCGCAGTGCGGCGGTGACCCGCTGCTCCATTTCCTTGCGGTTGCGGCCGGCGAGATCCTGAATGGTTTGGCTCGCCAGGTTCGAGGTCATGATGATCACCGTGTTTTTGAAATCCACGGTGCGGCCCTGGCCGTCGGTCATCCGGCCGTCTTCGAGAATCTGGAGGAGCGCGTTGAAAACATCGGGATGGGCCTTTTCGATTTCATCGAACAGCACCACCGAATAGGGGCGCCGGCGCACGGCTTCCGTCAGATAACCGCCCTCCTCATAACCGACATAGCCCGGAGGGGCGCCGATGAGACGCGAGACCGAGTGCCTTTCCATAAACTCCGACATATCCAAACGCACCATCGCCTGCTCGTCGTCGAACAAGAATTCCGCGAGCGCGCGGCATAGCTCGGTCTTGCCGACGCCGGTGGGACCGAGGAAGATAAACGACCCGATGGGGCGGTTCTGGTCTTGCAAGCCGGCGCGGGCGCGACGCACGGCGTTTGCTACGGCGTGAATCGCACTATCCTGTCCGACAACCCGTGCTTTGAGACGATCCTCCATCTTCAACAGTTTCTGAATGTCGCCTTCGAGCATCTTGGACACCGGGATGCCGGTCCACTTCGCCACGACTTCGGCGACATCCTCGGCGTCGACCTCTTCCTTGAGCATCTTCTGGTTCTTTTGCAGTTCGACGAGCTTCTGGTTGGCCTGTTCCAACTCTTTCTGGAGCTGGGTCAGCGTGCCGTAGCGCAGCTCGGCGGCCTTGTTCAGGTCGCCGCGGCGCTGCGCCTGCTGCTCTTCAACCTTAGTCGTTTCGATCTTTTCCTTGAGCGAGCGGATGCGCTGGATCGATTCCTTTTCATTTTGCCAATGGGCTTTGAGGCCGCTGGAGGTCTCCTTCAAGTTTTGAATCTCGCGTTCGAGCTGCGCGAGCCGTTCCTTGGACGCTCTGTCTTCCTCGCGCTTGAGCGCCTGTTTTTCGATCTCCAGTTGGAGGACCTTGCGCTCCACTTCGTCGATCTCGATGGGCATGCTGTCGATCTCGATGCGCAGGCGCGAGCCCGCCTCGTCGATCAAGTCGATGGCCTTGTCCGGCAGGAAGCGGTCGCTGATGTAGCGCTGCGACAGGGTGGCCGCGCCGATGATCGCGCCGTCGGTGATACGCACGCCGTGGTGGACTTCGTATTTTTCTTTCAAGCCGCGCAGGATCGCGATGGTGTCTTCCACCGAAGGTTCGCCGACGTAGATCGGCTGAAACCGGCGTTCCAGCGCCGGATCTTTCTCGACGCGCTTGCGGTACTCATCCAGCGTCGTCGCGCCGACGCAGCGCAGCTCGCCGCGGGCCAGCGCGGGCTTGAGCATGTTCGAGGCGTCCATCGCCCCTTCGGCGGCTCCGGCGCCCACCAGGGTGTGGAGCTCGTCGATGAAAAGAATGATCTGACCGGCGGCTTCGGTGACTTCCTTGAGCACGGCCTTGAGGCGGTCCTCGAACTCGCCGCGGAATTTCGCTCCGGCAATCAGCGCACCCAAGTCGAGCGCCACGAGGCGTTTTTCTTTGAGGCCCTCCGGCACGTCGCCGTTGACGATGCGCAACGCGAGCCCTTCCACGATGGCGGTTTTGCCGACGCCGGGCTCGCCGATGAGGACTGGATTATTTTTCGTGCGGCGCGACAGCACCTGGATCACGCGGCGGATCTCGTCGTCGCGGCCGATGACGGGATCCAGTTTCCCTTTGCGCGCGAGATCGGTCAAGTCGCGGCTGTATTTCTCTAACGCTTGATACTTTTCTTCCGGATTTGGATCCGTGATCCGTTGCGCTCCGCGGATGGGGACCAGGGCGTTGAGGATCTTGTCGCGCGAGGCGCCGAGCTCGCGCAGGATTTTTCCGCTCTCGCCGCTCTCCTGAACCATGGACAGCAGGAGATGTTCCGTGGACACGTAGTCGTCCTTGAGCGCATCGGCTTCCGCTTCCGCGCCTTCGATGATTTTCTTCAAGCGCGGCGTGATAAAGGTCTGGCCGGCAGCGCCGGTTACCTGGGGCAAACGGTCCAACGCTTTTTGCAAGCGCTCCGCCAGCGTGCCGGCGGGAACGCCCAGTTTTTGCAGCAGCGACAGGACCACGCCTGCTTTTTGGCCGAGCAGCGCGAAGAGCAGATGCTCCACGTCAATGGCCTGGTGGTTGCGTTTTTCCGCCAGGCCTTGGGCTTGCTGCAACGCTTCTTGGGACTTTGTAGTAAGCTTATCGATGCGCATATTTTTCCCCTAAGCTTGCGGGAAAGTTAAGCATCGATCCCGTTGCTGTCAAGCGCGGCCGAAGTTGCCGCAACTGATGCAACAGTGGCTGGGGAATCATGGTTCCCTCGGCCTGGGGGGGGGAGTCAACTGCGCAATCGGAGTGTGATGACGGAAACGGAGTGGTGCACAGCGAGGATCGAGAGAGACTACTTTTTATCTTGTTTCGGCAATTCAAAGAACTCGAGGGGCGGCGCACCCGAATCTTGGACGACCATGGGTTGATGATCCTGAGCGTCGAGGACCAAGCCTTTGTCGGTCACGATCTTGAACGGCAGCTCGGCCGGCTGCACGGCCGTGCCGCGCTTGATGTCCATCATCGGCTATTAACAGAAATCGCCCTGCGCTAATCATTTTCTAGCAGAACGATCCCTTTACCTTTCACGATATCGAACTCATGCTGGACCGGTTTTGCGTCCGTGCAGCGCATTTTTCCGACGATCAGCGTTCGTGCCAGCTGCTCCTCCCGCCAAATCATCTCCAGAACGATGACTCCGGCGACCATATATTCTTCAATGCCCCGCATGGTCCGCTCGCCGGTTCGCGGAACCGCGTACGAGGTCAGCACGTTGGTGGTCGGCAAGGAGGTGCGCAGTAGTTTGATCAACAGGCGGGTCTGGTCTTGAATGCGGGTCGTAGTATCGCGCAGCAGCACGAAGGGTCCGGCGGGATCCAGGACCAGGCGTTTGGCTTCCAGCTGATTGGCGAACTTCGCCAAGTCGCCAATCGCCTTGTGGATGTCGATCTGGCGGTCCTTGGAAGCGCCGGACACGGAGCTCAGGTAGGCGCCGGCGTTCAGGATCGCCAACTCTTTCTTCTCGACGTACTCATCTAGGTTCCAACCCAGTGAGGTGGCTTGTTCGAGGACGTCCATCGGCTCTTCGTCGGCGGCGACATATATGCCTCGCTCGCCGCGCAACAGTCCTTCAAAGAGGAACTGAAGCGCAAAAATCGTCTTGCCCGTTCCCGGTTCGCCGGTGATGAGAATCGACCGGCCTTTGGGAAGGCCACCCTCGATCAGGCTATCGAAGCCTGCGATGCCTGTGGGCACCCGGTCTGTTTGCATCATAACGTTCCTTCTATCACATGACTTTCAGTAAGAATAAACAGGGTGACGAGTCAACCCTTCGACGCGAGCCCCAGCCTTGGCCGGGGGCTCTTGCTCAGGATTTCGCTCCACGGGCGTACCGGAAGGTGCCACAGGCTTACCCGTGGGGCTCGACCTCCGGCGACATTTTCCGCAATTTTTCGCGTACCCATAACTTACCCCGCGAAAGATTGAGAAGCGAGCCGGCCCTTCGACTCGAGCCCCGGGCCTTGGCCGGGGGGCTCATGCTCAGGATTCCGCCCCACACTCGTCCTGAAAGGTGCCATGGGCCGGCGCATGGGGCTCCACGACTCGAGCCGGCTAGGTTTTCCACCGCCGCTTCCACCCGCCAGCCGAACGCCACCGGCGGTCACTGCGAGAAGGAAAGGTTTGGCCTGGTTTGGTTTGCGCCGTTTCCACCATGCTTTGATCCTTGTCAGAACGTTCTCTCTGGCTGAGTTCCTCCCGCAGCGCCGCCAGTTGCGCCTCATATTCCCCGCGCAAACGTTCCCGGTCTTCCGCCCCCGTTTGCTCAGCTTGCGCCGCCGCCGTTTCCAGTTGAGTCAAGCGTTCGCGCAGAGACTCCATGGCGTTTTTCACGCCCACGAACTCTTTGTTGCGGCTCTCAAGCAGCATGTGTTTTTCTTGCGACTCCGCCTGTAGTCGGGAGAGTTCGGTGTAGTGCGTCCGTTCCATGTCGTTGCGCGCCGCGCCGTGTTCTTCCAACGCCGCCCTTTTCCGCTCGATTTCAATCTGCAACGCGGCCATCTGAATCTCGTACCGTTGGGTGATTTGTTCAACCCCGCTGATGGCTGTCGCTGCAGTGTCCGCGGCCGCAGTCTCCAATTGGCCGATGCGGCAGAGCAATTGTTGCCGCTCCGAGCTCGCCTGGTCAAGTTCCATGGCGTGGTTTTTGGCGGCGTGCCGCAGCTCGGCGAGTTCAGTTTCTAATGTTCGAATCCGGTCTTTGTGTCCTTGCCCCAGGTTGTCAATTAAAGCCTGGCGTTGGGCGATCGCCCATTCCTTCTTTTGGAGTTCGCTTCGCAGGTCGGCTAGCTCAGCCTCCAGAGTCGCCCTCATGAGGTCCCCATCTTTGGCTCTGGCGCCTTGCGCATCGCGGCTCGAGGCTTCGAGGCGGGTGAGACGTTCCTGTAACGCCGCGGCAGAGGAATTTGCCGTGTTCAGCGCTTCCCCGCGTTCTTCCAGCAATCGTTGTCTTGCGGCGAGCTCGGTTTCCAAGTCAGAGATGTGCGTGCCGAGGCACCGCTCAAGTTCCGTCGCCCGCGCTTCTTGTTCGGCCAGAGCCTGCTGTTTTCCGCGCAGCTCTTCGTGAAGGTCGAGCAGCTCCGCTCGATACTCCAAACGGGCTCGTTCCGCGTCCGCGGCGCCCAGTGATTCCGCGTCACGGGCAGCGGATGCCAACTGAGCGACCTGCTCGGACAAGCCGCTCACGCTGGCCTTGAGATCGGCGCTCTCGCCGGTTGTGTTTTCGAACTGCCGCTGTTTTTCCAGCAGTTGAGTTTGCAGCCCGCTTATCTGCGAGTTGAGACTGTTCTGAAGTTCGGTGGCGCGCGTCTGTAGCGCCTGGAGGGCGTTGTCCTTTTGCCGTCGTCGGTCGTCAAATTCCTCCCGCGCGCGCGCTAGGGCGTCTTCGCGGCTTTCCAGTAATCGCTGTCTTGCGGCGAGCTCGGTTTCCAAATTGGAGATGTGCGTGCCAAGACGTCGTTCAAGCTCCGTCGCCCGCGCTTCTTGTTCGGCCAGAGCCTCATTGCCGAGTCGCAGTTGATTTTGCAGAGCAGCCAATTCCGCCTGATAGGCTTCGCGATTCCCATCCACTGCGCCGGCCTGCAGGTGCTGGGTGGAAGATTCCAATTGGGCGATCTGTTCCAGCAATCCGCGAGTTTTCTCCTTGAGGCCGCTGACGTCATTGTCGCGGCCTTGTACGAGTTCCAGTTTTTCCGCCAGTTCTAGCCGCAGGCCGCCAATCGTTGCGTTGAAGCTCGCCTGCAACTCAGCGGCGCTCTCCCGGACGGCTTGCAGTTCGCGGTCCTTGCTCGCCAGGCGGGCGTCGAGGTCCGCCAATTCCGCGTGCACGCGTTGACGGATCTGCTCCGCCTGCACCGCCAGCAAGCGCTCGGTTTGTTTTTGCAACAGATCGAGCTGTGCCGCTCGTTCGCGCAGCGCGGCAATTTCAGATCGTGCTTCCTGAAGCTCGCCCGTGCGCTGCTCGAGTGAATTCTGTCCATCGGCCAAATGGGCGCGCAGCCCCACGAACTCCGCCGTATGGCGCTCGAGAGAGATTTTGAGTTCCCTCTCGCGTTCAGCGAAGGCATGTTCCCGGTCGGCGAGCGTCGCGCGCAACTGAGCGAGTTCAGCTTCATAGTTGGAGCCGGCGGTTTCCCATCGGGAGTTGGCGGCTTGTTCCGCCATTCGCTGAGAGGTTTCCAGTTGGGCGATATTTTGCCGGAATGCGGCAAGCTCGGCTTGCCGTTCCGCCAAAAGTCGATCTCTGTTATCGAGCTCGGTTCGCAGCGCGGCGATTTCGTTCTCCAGGGCCGCATGCACCCGCTGGGTTTCGTGCTTGAACGCTGCCGCTTGCGCGATATCCGTTTCCAGACCGGCGATGCGGCTTTGCAGCGCCGCGAGATTCGCGCGGGCCTTTTGAAGTTCCGACTCGCTTTCATCGAGGAACGCTTGCTTTCGCCGCAGTTGCTCGTCCGTTTCGTTGAGACGCTCCTGCAAGTCGCGTTCGACTTTGGCAAACCCGGCGCGGCGCCCTTCCAACTGCCGCTTGGTTTCTTCGAGCAGCGCTGCTGATTCCTGAAGGCGCGCCTGAAATTCGGCGCGCGCGTGCTCCAAGTCGCTCTCTTTGGCGGAGGCCCGGACTTGCTCTAGCGCTAGCTCATCCTGAAGCCGCCGCAGTTGATCTTGGAGGATTTGTTCCTGCTCTCGCGATGTGGATTGGTGCTGCTCAAGCGCAAGAGTCTTTTGCGCTATTTCGTCGCGCAGTTTACCGAGCTCGGTTTGTAAATCCTGGCGAATGCGCTCCGCGTCGCGCGCGGCGGTGGGCGCTTCGTCATTCGCTAACTGCAATTGAGTGATGTGCGCCCGCGACGTTTCCAACTCCGCCGTCAACCGCCGGAGGTCGCCATCCTTCTGTTCGAGCAGGCGTCGCTGCTCTGCCAAGCGGACTTGCAGGTCTTGGATTTGGAGGTGAAGGTATTCAGTCGCGCCGACGCGTGCCGAGCTTTCGTCAAGGGAGCGTTCCTCTTGACTGATCGCGGCGCGCAGATTTTCCAACTGCGATTCGTAGCGCTCGTGGATGCGCGCGACCTGATCTGCCGCGGCGGCTTGCGCTTGCTTCAGGTAAAGTTCCGCCAGGCGCACCTGGGTGAGCAGGATATCGATCTCGTTCAGCAGCTGGACCGACGGCGCGCTGCGCTGGTACTTGACCGGTTCTAGAGGAAATCCCGAGATCACATTACTCCATGACGGCAGCTTGGATCAGACAAACTATTTGCCAAATACATGCCACCGTAAAAAAAAGGAACATCATAAAATCAATCACTTACAGTCCGGTTGGGGAGGATTGCGGGACCGTAACCCTTAAAACCGACAATTTATGGACAAAGTCGCAAAATTTTGGACACTAATGTCTTCGATGGGGCTTAAGCGCTGGGGTCATCCCGCAAGGGACTTTCCGGTCAGCTTGGCTAATCATGCTATTCCATCTATGCCCAGGCGGTTTGAAAAGGGCCCTGCCTCTGGTTAAGATTCCTCTCTATGTCGCGTTATTTGAGACGTAACGTTGCCGCGATGACGGGGTACGTTCCCGGAGAACAGCCGCGCGGTGATAGCATCATCAAGCTCAACACCAATGAAAACCCTTATCCGCCGTCGCCGCGCGTGTTGGCGGCGCTGCGCAAGGCGACCAACGGATCGTTGCGTTTGTATCCGCAACCGCTGAGCGAAACGCTTCGCTCCGCGGCCGCCAAGGTTTACGGTGTCCGGTCGGAAAACATCATCGCCGGCAACGGCTCCGACGAGATTATCTCGATGCTGCTGCGCAGTTTCGTCGGCCCCGGGGACCGGGTGGCTTTTCCGGTCCCTACTTATTCGCTCTACGATACGTTGATCGAGATCCAGGATGGAGTGCGCGCAGCGGTCGATTATCCGAGCGACTATTCCCTGCCGGAAAGTTTAGCCGCGCAGAACGCGGCGCTCACTTTTCTATGCAATCCCAACTCGCCGTCGGGAACGCTCGTGGGTCTGCCAGAGATCGAGCAGCTTGCCCGGAAGGTTTCCGGAATTCTCGTCGTCGACGAAGCCTACGTCGATTTTGCCGGGAGCGAGGGCGCGTCGTCGCTGCCGCTCATCTGCCGCCTGCCCAATCTTGTGGTGCTGCGCAGTTTCTCCAAATCATTTTCGCTCGCGGGCATGCGCATCGGACTCGGTTTTGCGCCGGAAGAACTCATTTCAGGCATGATGAAGGTGAAGGACTCGTACAACGTGAACCGTTTGAGCATGGTTGCCGCGACGGCGGCTCTGCAAGACATTCCTTGGATGACGCGTAACGTCAGGCGCATTCAGCGCAGCCGCGGCAAATTGACCGCCGGTCTCAAGCGATTGGGCTACCATGTCTACCCATCGCACGCCAATTTTGTCCTGGCGCGCAAACAGGAGCAAAATCTGAACGCTGTTTACGAGCAGCTCAAGGCCAGAAACATTCTCGTGCGCTACTTCGACACGCCCGGATTGCAAGATTGTTTGCGCATCGCAGTGGGCGCGCCGCAGGAAGTGCGGGCGTTGCTCAAAGAGTTGGCTAGCATCGATGCGTAGCCGTCATCGTCGCAACCAAAAAAGAGGTTTAACCCACATCCTTCGACGGGCTCAGGACGATCGGGACGCAAAGGGCGCAAAGAAGAGATCCGAATTGTAGGGGCGTATGGCATACGCCCTTGTTCACGGTGAAGAACATACAATTGATTTCACCACGAAGGGCACGAAGTTTCGTAGGATGGGTTGAGTCCTCGATACCCATCGATTTTTATCCACCATGAAGGCCTGTCCTGAGTATAATCGAAGGGACATGGTTCGACTACGCTCACCACAGGCTACGGTCACGAAGGAAGGACGGATCGGTGCGCAAGCGCACCCTACGGCGCTAACGGAGGACGGGTTTTCTAACCCGCCAGGCGGACAGGAATGTCCGCCCTCCTTTGGATTCGCACCGTGCGAACACCGGGAAAATCGATACCTGTCCGCGCTGCCAAGATGATGGGTATCGCGGAGTTTATCCTGAGCCACAGCCGAGTGCCTCAACCCATCCTACGGGCTTGGTGTCCCTTCGACGGAGTTTACCCTAAGCTTAGTCGAACGGGCTCAGTGCATGACTTGGCGTCGCGGCGCGAGAATGATAAGAGCCTTGGTCAGAGGGGTACTGAAGGTCGGAAAATTTACCCAAGCCGGACAAAGGAGCTCAGCGATGGAAAAAATCAAAATCATCGAGCTGGACCACATCGTGCTCAACGTTCGCGATATCGACCGGTCGCTGAAGTTTTACACCGAAACTCTGGGTTTGACGCCGGAACGTCTCGATGAATTCAAAGCGGGGAAGGTCGGCTTCCCATCGGTGCGCATCACCGGCGACACCATCATCGATCTCTTCCCGATCAAAGGTCCCGCCGTTGGCAATCTCACTGGCGAGAAGGCCGTGGGCAATCTCAATCATTTCTGCATGGTCATCGGGACAGACGATTTTTCCGGCATCGTCGATTATCTGAAGGAAAGAGGAATCACGGTTCGTGAAGGGCCGGTGTCGCGCTGGGGCGCGCGCGGGCGAGCGACCTCGGTCTATTTTCTCGATCCGGACGGCAACGAGATCGAACTGCGCTGCTATCCGGGGGAATTGGAGTGATGGAGTGGCGGAGTGATGGGGCGCAATACTCCAACACTCCTTTACTCCTTCACTCCAGATATATTTCCGCTAACCAGCTTTGGTTTCCTCGAGCTTGATCTTCACGATCCGCATTCCCTCCATGTCGACGATCGTGAGCCGGTAACCGTTGTGTTCGACATTTTCGCCGCCGCGCGGGATGCGTCTAAGCTGCGCCAGGACAAAGCCCGCGAGCGTGTGGTAGTCGGGCGATTCTTCAAACGGCAGGCCGAAGTCGGACTTCAGATCTTTGAGCAACGCCGAGCCGCGGATGATCATCGAGCCGTCGGGCAACCGTTCCACGGGGCCCCGTTCTTCGCGGTCGTACTCGTCGCGGATCTCGCCGACGATCTCCTCCAGTAGGTCTTCCAGCGTCGCCAAGCCTTCGATCTCGCCGAACTCGTTGACCACCAAGGCGATGGCGAGATGGCGGCGCTGCAGTTGTTTCAATAGCTCGCTGATCGGCAGCGAACTCGGCACAAAAAACGCGGGATGCAGGTTGTCGCGAATGCGCAAATCGGTTTTTTCTTGCAGCGCTTTGAAAATATCCTTGTTGTAGAGAATCCCAATGACCCGGTCCAATTCGCCTTCGTACACGGGGATCCGCGAAAAGCCGCTGTCGATAAAACTCTTGGCTACCTCGGCCAATGAAGCATGAACTTCAAGCGCGTGAATTTCGGTGCGCGGTATCATGACGGCTTTGACCGGGGTGTCCGCGAATTCGAAGACACTATGAATCAACTCTTGTTCGGTCTCGTTAAAGATGCCTCTGGCGGCCCCTTCCCGGATCAGCGACTTGACTTCGTCGATGGAAATAAAACTGGCCCCTCCCGCTTCCTTGCCGCCGAAGATCCACAGCACGGCGTTGCTCGACACCGTGAGTGTCTTTACGAAAAAGGCACTGATCCGGGCGAGGAATTCGATGGGCGGCGCGACGGTACAGGCGATCTGTTCCGAAAAGCGCAGCGCGAGAGATTTCGGCACCAGCTCTCCGAGCACCAGGGAGAAATACGAGATGGGCACGACGACGACCAAGATGGCGATGGCTTCGCCCCAGCGGGCAACCAAGGGCAAGGGCAGAGATTCGATCTGTGGCTTTAGGAAACCGATGGCCGCCGCGCCGCCGATGGCTGAGGCCAAGGAGCTGACGACGGTGACGCCGATCTGCACGGTGGCCAAAAAACGGTCGGGGTCGTTCTTCAAACGCGCCACGGCGGCGGCCGATTTGACGCCCTTTTCCAGTAGCGCGTCGATGCGGCTCTTGCGGGTGGCGATCATGGCGATTTCCGAGGCTGCGAAGAAGCCGTTGGCTAAGATTAAGATGAAGATCAAGACTGCTTCGAACCAAATATTGTCCAAAATCATCAGCAACGTCTCCTATGTCTCCTCGGCGATCGCGCCGAAGAAGGCGGCGGCGGTCGGTCGCAGAATCAGCAATGGGCTTGAACGCGGAACAGCCAAAAATTGGCAACGGGAGCGGACATTTGCGATTTGAGCGAAATTCTAGCGCTCCGCCTTGAAAACGCAAGGCCGCGCCGTTTACGCTGTCCGCGCTTTCGCGTAGGATAACCGCTTGGAGTTCCCGATGCCGGATCAACAGACCACAACGCTTCAGGGCACCATCGGCCGGATCACCTATCAACATCCGGAAACCCATTATACCGTCGCGCGCTTGGACGCCGACGGCGGTCCGAGCACGACGGTGGTGGGTACGATCTTTCCCGTCTCCGAGGGCGAAGAGATCAAGGTCACGGGCATCTGGAAGCGCCACCCCCGCTACGGGTTGCAGTTTCAGGTCGATCATTGGGGAAAGATCGAGCCGGCGACCATTGAAGGGATCGAAAAATATCTCGGCTCGGGATTGATCAAAGGCGTCGGCCCGACTTACGCGAAGCGGCTGGTCGCCGCGTTCGGTCTCGATACGTTGAAGGTGTTGACCGAGCAGCCCCTGCGCATTTTAGAAGTCGACGGCATCGGCGAGGTGCGCGCCCGGCGCGTCATGCAAGCATGGCAAGAGCAGCGCGGCATGCAGGACGTCATGGTCTTTCTTCAAGGCCACGGCATCGGCGCATCGCTGGCGCTCAAGATCTTTCGCGTCCTGGGCGCCGACACCATCGCCTGCGTCAAAGAAAACCCCTACCTTCTGGCGCGAGAAGTGCCGGGCATCGGTTTTGTGCTCGCGGATCGCATCGCCAGCCACATCGGTATCCACGGTGATTTTCCTTTGCGGCTGCAAGCCGGCGTGATTCATGTGCTCAGGGAATGTGCCGACCAGGGGCACTGCTACGTCCCTTTGACCGTGCTCAAACGCAATGCCGCGGGGCTTCTGAGCGTCGACGAAGATCCGGTGGAGGCGGCGATCGATAAACTGGCGGCGCAAGGTGAATTAATCCTTCAAGACGGATTCCAAGACGACGCGACGCGGGTCTATCTCCATGAACTCTACGACGCGGAACATCGAGTGACGGCGGCGTTTCATCGCCTGCTCTCTACTCCGTCGCTCTTGCAGGGCGAGAAAATCATCGGGCCCTGGGGCCGGTCAGGCGGCGTTTCTCGGGGCGCCATCGATCTCGTCGGTCCCGAGTTATTCGGGCCCTCGACCGTGACCCTTGACGAAGACCAGGTGCGTGCCACGCAACAAGCCCTGCGCGAAAAGGTTTTGGTGATCACCGGCGGACCCGGCACTGGGAAAACGACTCTTTTGACGGCGTTGCTGGCGATTCTCAAGCGCGCCAAGGTGAGTTTCTTATTGGCGGCGCCCAC
>Ga0184627_10000492_pt1 | contig 15288 bp, 15 predicted proteins | sample PLM3_127_b1_FD_133150 | JGI IMG/M metagenome (GOLD analysis project Ga0184627, IMG submission 133150) | Groundwater sediment microbial communities from an aquifer in East River, Colorado, USA - PLM3_127_b1 | ecosystem: Environmental > Terrestrial > Soil > Riparian zone | place: USA: East River...
CTCAAACGCGCCCAGCATCGCACCTGGCCACAGCCGACCATGCCGCCCGCCCAGGCCGTCAGCGTCCTGCCACCAACCCCACCTGGCACAAGCTGCCGAAGCCCCTAACCGGGCGGCATTGCGGCTAGATCCACCGAGTCAAGAGAAGGTACTCAAAGGTGGACCTCTACGGCGAAGGTAGCCCCTCGACGACAGACGAGTCTAGGGATACCCGTACCGTTCGTCAGGTTCTTCTGACACCCGACCTCGCGGCCGAGCTGCTCGGTCACCAGGCGCGAAACCGACAGCCTCACCACCGGTAGCCGAGAAGCTGGCGGCCGAGATGCGTGCCGGTCGGTGGCACGACGTAGGGAACGTAGTGCGCGTTGACCCGGAGGGACGGCTCCTCGACGGACAGCATCGTGCGATGGCCGTCGTGGAGTCGAACTGCACGATCCCGGCGCTCGTCGTGACGGTGAGCGATCCCGAGGCCGCCAAGGTCATCGACATCGGACTCCGGCGGAGTCAGGGTGACCAGCTCGGCCTGCTCGGGTACGACAACGGCAAGGCCTTGGCCGCCACGATCCAGAAGATCGTGTGGCTCGAACGACGGGGCGTCGCGATGAACCAGACGACGAAGCCGACCGTCGGCGAACTCGTCGAGTTCATCGAGGCGTACCCCACGATCCACGACTCCGTCCGGACCGGCCATCGACACTTCTGGCGGGGTCTCGGCGGCATGTCCGCGGCGCTGGCATCTGCGCTTCACTGGATGTTCGGACGACGCAGTTCGACCGACGCCGACGAGTTCATCGAACGGGTCGGCGCGGGTACCGAACTGCACGATGATCACCCACTTCTCACGCTTCGGCTGTGTCTTCAGCGGGTGGAGGCCAAGCGCAATCAGGCACGAAGCGGCGACGCGAACCTCATGATGAAGCGTACGGCGCGAGGCGTCGTGCTGACCTGGAACGCCATGCAGCTCGGCCAGCCGATCGAGACGAGTTGGACGAGCGTTCGTGCACTTCCGGTTCCTGAGATCGTCTGTCGTTCGCACGAGGAGCACGGTTCGTTCCGCTTCTTCACCGCCGAGCCTGAACCCGCCGGTCGCGAGCTGAGTGCCTGACTGGCGCGACCCCGGCTGGGTTGACCGGCACCCCGGCGACCAGGGCCGGGCCGGCCTCAGGAGGCGACGGCGGGGGGCTCGACCGCGGCCCAGACGTGCGGGTAACCCTGGATGTCGAGCGACCCGATGACGGCCACACGGTCGGTGTCACGGAGCCGGTAGAGCGCCATCCGGACGAGTGACGAGCTCAGGTGCAGCTCGGCCGCGAGCTGGTCGCGGGTGCGCGAACCGCGCTCGGCGAGGGCGGCATAGATGCGCTCGTCTCGGTCGTGCTGGGGCTGCCACCTCGGGGACCGGGGCGGTCGAGGCGGTCGAGGCGGTCGAGGCCGCCTACCCCCGGCCGGGATCGTGAGCGTCTCCTCGACGGTCCAGCCGTTCCGCAGCCGCAGGGTGATGGCCTGGCGCCGGAGACCCGTCCGCGCGGCCCACTCACCTGGGGTGAGTGAGAGGCCGTCGTGCGTGAGGTGGGGCTCGGGCGGGGGCTCGGACCGCACGCGGGTCGCGGAGCCGTTTCCCCTACTAGGGGAAACGGGCGGGGGCGGGAGGTCCACGCCGACGGGCTTCGGTCGCGCCGAGCCCACGGCATCCGCCGAGACCGAGGACTTCACACCGCCGGCCCTCACCCAGCGCCAGCGTTCGGGATGGTCACGCAGGCTGACCGTGGTCTCGCGGTCGAGGCGGGCCAGGAACTCGGCGTCCGTGAGACGCTCGGCGGTCACGGCTCCCGACCCCCCTGCTGACGACGGGCGATAGCCGCGAGCCGGCGGTCGCTCACCGGCATCGCCCCTCTCACCGGATCGTACTCCCCCAGGCTGGCCGGAGGCCGGGGCTCGACACGCCGTTGTTGGGGGTTGGAGGGCAGCTAGAAGGAGGTTTGACGGCCCGCCGGTAGTTGACCACCCGGATGCCGGGGCCAGAGCTCTCAGAGTCCGCAGGGGTGGGGCTCGATGACTATCCAAGCCCGATAGTCCCGGCCTTGCTGCCAGGGGCCGGGCGCGGGAGGGTAGCACGCGCGGATCAGGCCACATCGTCCCGGCCTCGCGGCTCGATGGCCTTGACCTTAGCCGCAGCCTGGTCGGCCTCAGCGCCGAGCTGCGCGTGCGCCGCTGCCAGCGCCGTCTCCCGCTGCTCCGGTGTGAGGTCCAGGACGTTCAGGGCGGCGAACAGGGCCGAGGCGAGGATCTGACCTTCGAGGTTCACCTGGCGCACGTACCGCTCCGCGACCCCGGCGTCCACCGCAGCCTTGGCGGTCTTAGCAAATAGTGATCGTTCGAACCGGCTCGTTCGCAGGAGGAGCTGCACGTCCGGCTGCGTCATGTCGCCGTCGTGCGCGTCCAGGACCCGCTGCAACTCCCCGTCCACGGCCGCGGCCGGCACACAACCTGGTGGCGAGCAGGAGCGCCTCCCAGGGTGTCACGCGCAGCTCGCGCACGGCGTCGGTCACGAGGACCTCCTTCCAGGCCCGGACCGCGGCCTCCCAGCGCGAGCCGGCCGAGCCTCGGTAGCGGTGCCGGCCCGGGTGCGCGAGCCGGTACCGCGCCTCGGCCAACCCACGCAGGCCCCACGGCTGCTTACCCACATTCGTTCAACCTCCTCCAGCGTCACATGCACGCACACGCGCACGAGGCTCTGCTGTCGACCGGTGTCGACGGCTGGTGTCGACCTCATTTCCGCAGGTGCCTCCTGGTGTCGACGGTGTCGATGGTGTCGATGGTGTCGATGGTGTCGATGGTGTCGATGGTGTCGAAGCAAAGATGTGGGTAGAGACGACTCGTGAGGTGGTGTGGTACTAGTCTAAATTGTCCAAAATATACCTTTACTCCAGCTATCGTTAGCACGCGCGATAGCCGCTCCCCCCCTGCCTGACTCGTGTCGACACCGTCGACACGGCCGACACCGACGACCACCAGGGGAAATGCGTGTCGACATCACGGTCGACACCGTGTCGACACCGCGCCCCGCGGCGCTCAGGTGGTGTCATCACACGCCTCGCACTCCACCAGGGTCACGCGGACGGACTCGGCGCCGCCGACGTGAACCGTCGTCTCCGTCCGGACCCGGCCGTCCTGCCGAAGCAGCGCCACGGCCTCCTTGACGTCGTTTGCCCTGCGGACCCCGCCGACCTTGGCGCGAAGCAGCTCGCGCTCGGTCGCGACGCCGTCGTGGGTCCTCTCGGCGTCTCCGAGCCCGCCGGCTCGGCCGGACGATCCCAGGGGGAGGACGGGTCCCCTCGCGGTCGTCGCGTCGGTGGGCTCATCGAGCCCGAGGTAACGCAGGATCTCGGCCGTCTTGACCTTCCAGCCGCGTCCACGTGGGTACCGCTCGGATGGCCACGGATGCAGCGTGATGAGCAGACCCGGCACCTGGGCCGCGATCCTGTAGGCCGACGCGCGGCACCTGCCGATCATCTGCCCGAAGACCTCCACCTCGGTGAGGCTCTCCTGGGCGCACAGCTCGCGCACCTCGGCCGGAGGCCACGGACGGCAAGGTTGGGGGCGTGGTCACGAGACCGCCGCCCTCTTCGCCTTATCCGCGTCCCGCGCGGCCTCCTCGGCCCGCTGGCGAAGCCGGTAGGCGCGCAGCTCGGCGAGGTCGCGCTCGGCCCGGCGCTCCTCTTCCTTGTTCCCCCAGCGTCGCGCCATGCCGAGACGGCCGCTGGCGACGCGCGCCGGATCCTTACCAGACACGAAACGGGGCCTCCTCTCACGGTCGAGAGAAGCGCCCCGTTCTCCACCACGTCCCGGCGGGCGTCCGCCTCGGGAGCCCGAGGTGGCCGGGGGGTGTGCGCTTGCTACGGCGATTCTAGCATAGTGGCAATCTACTTACAACCGACACGCCGGCATAACCCGACTTTTGTTATAATAGGGGTAAATGCCGGGATCGAGACGCCCGGCTCGAACGGGAGGAGGACCAGCACGGAAGAGCCTACGACCTACGGGGACCCGGCCAGGCGAGCGCACGACGCCCGCTACTGGTGGCTGGTGGGCTGGTGGTGGGAGCCGCTCAAGTGGCTCGGCCGCGTGAGCCTGTGGCTGCTGTTCTGGCCGGTCGGCCTGTGGCGCAGCCTGCGACACGGTCGGAAGAACCGCGAGGCGCGCGAGCGTCGCGGCTACGAGGGACGGCGATGAGAGGCGCCGTCTGGAAGGTCGGCGAGCGCTGGGCGTTCGCCGTCCGACTGGACACCACGGACCGGCCCGGCCGCCAGCTCAAGCGGTCGGGCTTCAAGGCGCGCCGGGCAGCCGAGGCCGAGCTGGACCACGTCCGCGCGCTGGTCGCGCTGTTCGACCGGGACGACCCGCGCCGCCTCACGATGGGTGACCGGATCTTTGCCGACTCCCGCAGGGGAGGCGCCCTGCCCGACGTCGAGGAGGCTCGCCGGAAGGTCGGCGCGGGCCTGGACCCCTCGGCGCCCTCGATGACGGTGGGCGACTGGCTCGACCGCTGGGTGCTCGCCAGTCACGGCCGCCGCGAGTCCACCAAGGAGATCGACCGCGGCTACATCAAGATGTACCTCAGGCCGCACCTCGGGGACGTACCGCTCGACCGGCTGCGTGCCGACCACATCGACGAGCTGTTCGCCTGGTTCGAGCGTCGCAACGCGCAGGCCGCGTCCGGCGAACCGGTGCCGGACGACCCGCTCGACCCCCGGACCCGCGTGCGTGTGGTCGGCCTTGCGGCGCAGCCCCAGGTGTTCTCGTGTCTCCGGTCGGCCCTCGCCGTCGCCGAGCGGCGTCGGCTCATCCCGTACAACCCCTGTCGGCAGGTCGAGCTGCCCCACGCTCCTCGGAGGGAGCGGCCGGTCTGGGACCGCTCGCAGGTCGCGCGGTTCCTGGCCACGACCGCCGACGACCGGCTGCACGCGGCCTACCGCGTCGTGCTCCTCGGCGGCCTGCGCAGGGGCGAGGTCAGCGCCCTCAAGTGGGAGGACGTGACCTGGGAGACCGGCCGCCTGCACGTCGAGCGCCAGCGCATCTACCTCGACGGCGCGGTGGTCGAGACCGACCTCAAGACCGAGTCGAGCACCCGGATCGTGAGCCTCGACCCGGAGACCGTCGCCGTCCTGCGGGCTCACCGGAAGATGCAGCTTCAAGAGCGCCTGGCCGCAGGTGCCGCGTACGAGGACCGCGACTACGTGTTCGCCCGTGCGGACGGCTCGCCGTACCTCCCGAAGGACCTGACCTACCGCTTCCAGCAGCTCGCCCGGTGGACCGGTCTCCCCGTCATCCGGCTGCACGACGGGAGGCACACGGCCGCGACGCTCGGCCTCGCCGCCGGCGTACCGGTCAAGGTGATGAGCGGTCGGCTGGGCCACGCGAACACCGCGATCATCCAGGACCTCTACCAGCACGTCCTCGCGGACATGGACGACGCCGCGGCCGCCCTGATCGCCGCGCAGGTGGCAGGGCCGCCCGTCTGATCCGCGACTGTTCCGTTTGGTGCTCTCCGACCCGCCCTGACCCCGTGAAACCCCTGGTCAGAGGGCGGAGGCGTGTCCAGGAACTATCCCTTGTCGATGGTCTCGAGCAACCCGGCCATCTCGAGCGCGGTGCGGGCCGCCTCGGCCCCCTTGTTGCCCGCCTTGCCGCCGGCCCGGTCGAGCGCCTGCTCCATGGTGTCGGTGGTGAGCACGCCGAAGGCGACCGGCACCCCGCTCGCCCGGGCGACGGCGGCCAGGCCCGAGGCGGCCTCACCGGCCACGTAGTCGAAGTGGGCGGTGGCGCCCCGCACCACCGCGCCGAGCGCCACCACCCCGGCGTAGCGCCCGGTCGCTGCCAGCCTGGCCGCGACCAGCGGCAGCTCGAACGACCCCGGCGCCCAGGCCAGGTCCACGTCGGCCTCGGCCACGCCGTGGCGGCGCAGCTCCTCCCTGGCCCCGGCCACCAGCGGGTCGGTCACCAGCCGGTTGAAGCGGCTCGCGGCGATCGCGAAGCGCCGCCCGCTCCCGTCCAGGCTCCCCTCGAACACCCTGCCCATCGGGCTCCCTCCTCCGTCACCAGCCTGACCCATCGGGGGCTGTCCTTGAGCCCCCCGAACCCCCTTGACCCATCGGGGGGCTACCCTCGAGGCCCCCCGAACCCCCTCGACCCATCGGGGGGCTACCCTTGAACCCCCCGAACCCCCTCGGTCTCCTCGGCGCCGGTCGAGACCTCGGTGGCCCCGTCGGCGGGCAGGTCGAGCAGGTGGCCCATGCGCTCCCGCTTGGTACGCAGGTAGCGCAGGTTCTCGGGGTTCGGGTGGGTCTCCAGCGGGACCCGCTCGACGATCTGCAGGCCGAAGCCACCCAGGCCGGTGTACTTGGCCGGGTTGTTGGTGAGCAGGCGCATGGTGGTGACGCCGAGGTCGACCAGGATCTGGGAGCCGATGCCGTACTCGCGGTCGTCCACGGGCAGGCCGAGCTCGAGGTTGGCGTCGACCGTGTCGCGGCCCTGCTCCTGCAGGTTGTAGGCGGCCAGCTTGTGGGCCAGCCCGATGCCCCTGCCCTCGTGGCCGCGCAGGTAGACCACGACCCCGAGACCCTCCGCGGCGATGTGGGCGAGCGCCCCGTCGAGCTGGGGCCCGCAGTCGCAGCGCAGCGACCCGAACACGTCGCCGGTCAGGCACTCGGAGTGCACCCGCACGAGCACGTCCCGCTCCCCCTGCACCGCCCCCTTGACCAGCGCGAGGTGCTGCTCGCCGTCGAGCACCGACTCGTAGCCGTAGGCGGTGAACGGGCCCCAGCGGGTCGGGATGCGCGCCTCGGCCACGCGCCGGACGAGCTTCTCGCGCTGGCGCCGGTACCGGATGAGGTCGGCGATCGCGATCAGCTTGAGCCCGTGGCGGTCGGCGAAGCGCCCCAGCTCGGGCAGGCGGGCCATGGCCCCGTCCTCGTTGACGATCTCGCACAGCACCGCGGCCGGGTAGCGGCCGGCCAGACGGGCCAGGTCGACCCCGGCCTCGGTGTGGCCGGCCCGCTTGAGCACCCCGCCCTCGCGGTAGCGCAGCGGGAAGATGTGGCCGGGCCGGGCCAGGTCGGCCGGGCGGGTGGCCGGGTCGATCAGGGCCGCGATGGTGGTGGCCCGGTCGGCCGCGGAGATGCCGGTCGTGACCCCGGAGCGGGCGTCGACCGAGACGGTGAACTGGGTCCGGTGCGCCTCGGTGTTGACCGCCACCATCAGCGGCAGGTCCAGCTCGTCGAGGCGCTCGCCGAGCATCGGCATCACCACCACGCCCGAGGTGTGGCGCACGATGAACGCGATCTTCTCGGGCGTGGCCGCCTCCGCGGCCATGATCAGGTCGCCCTCGTTCTCGCGGTCGGCGTCGTCGACGACGACGACCAGCTCACCGGCCGCGATGGCCGCCACCGCCTCGGGCACGCTCGCGAACCTGGTCACGGCACTCGACCTCCTGCCTGCTCGGGTTGCGGGTGGGCCCACGGCTCGAGCAGGCGCTCGACGTACTTGGCGAGCACGTCGACCTCGAGCTGGACCTCGTCGCCCTGCTGCCGGGTGCCGAGCGTGGTGACGGCCAGGGTGTGGGGCACCAGCGCGACCGAGAACCAGTCCGGGCCCACCCCGGTCACGGTCAGGCTCACCCCGTCGACCGCGATCGACCCCTTGACCACGACGTAGCGGGACAGGGCCGGGTCGATCCCGAACCGCACCTCCAGGGACGCCTCCGGTCCCTGCCCCACCGGCGTGCGGTCCAGCACCCGGCCGAGCCCGTCGACGTGGCCCTGGACGAGGTGGCCGCCGAGGCGTCCGCCTGCGGCCACCGGCTGCTCCAGGTTCACCCGCTCGCCCGCGGTCAGGCGCCCGAGCGCGGTGCGGCGCAGGGTCTCGGCCACCACCTCGGCGGCGAACCCCGAGCCGGTCAGCCCGGTCACGGTCAGGCAGCAGCCGTTGACCGCCACCGAGTCCCCGAGGCCGAGGCCGTCCACCAGCCCGGGCGCCTCCACCTCCAGGCGGGCTCCGCCACCGCCGGCGGCCACCCGCAACGCGACCACGGTCCCTTGGCCCTGAACGATGCCAGTGAACATTACGGTCCCCCGGTTCCGGTGAACATCACTGCTCCTGGGTCCGGGTGAACATCACTGCTCCTGGGTCCGGGTGAACATCACTGCTCCTGGGTCCGGGTGAACATCACTGCTCCTGGGTTCGGGTGGCAGCGCGGTTCCTCGTTCCATCGGGGGGGCAGGAAGCGCCCCCCCGAACCCCCCCGGGCTCCCGCTCCGGCCTCGGGGGTCGTCGTGCTCGGGTACCGAAAGGGGGTAGGCGACCACGCGCAGGTCGGCGCCCACGCGGTCGACGGAGGCGAGCCGCAGGCGGCGGGCGGCGGCCAGGGTGGGGGCGCCGCCGCCGGCGAGCAGGCCGGGCGCGCCGTCGCCGCCGATGGCAAGCGGCGCCAGGTACCAGATCAGGCGGTCGGCCAGGCCGGCCGCCCAGAGGCTGGCGTGGAGGCTGGGGCCGCCCTCGACCAGCAGCTCGAGCACCTCGCGCTCGCCGAGCGCGGCCGCGAGCCAGCCGAGGTCGACGCCGGGCGCGCCCGCCGGCCGGGGCGGTCCCGAGCCGCCCAGGGCCGGTTCGGCATGGGTCACCGACCCGGACCACCCCGCCGCTGGGCAGACGACCACCTCGGCGCCTGCCGCCTCCCAGGCCGCCCGGGCGGCCGACGGCGCGGCCGAGGTGGTCGCGACCAGCGTGGGCGCCTCGCCGTCGAACAGGTGCCCCCCGGCCCCGACCCGCCCGACCGCGTCGACCAGGATCCGCAGCGGCTGCTGACCCGGGCGCGCCGGGGCGAGGCGGACGGTCAGCCGGGGGTCGTCGGCCAGGGCGGTGCCGGCCCCGACCGCGACCGCGTCGGCCTCGGCCCGCAGCCGGTGGGCGTCACCGCGGGCCTCCGGCCCGGTGATCCACTGGGAGGTGCCGTCGGCGGCCGCGACCTTACCGTCGAGGCTGGCCGCGGCCTTCAGGGTCACCCGCGGCCGCCCGAGCCGCCGGTGGGTCAGGAACGCAGCGTTCTGCTCCTCGGCCGCCTCGGCCAGGGTGCCGACCGCGACCTCGATCCCGGCACTGCGGAGGCGCGCGAAGCCGGCGCCCGCCACGCGCGGGTCGGGGTCGGTCACGGCGGCGACCACGCGGGCCACGCCGGCCTCGACCAGGGCGTCGACGCAGGGCGGGGTGCGGCCGTGGTGGGCGCACGGCTCGAGGCTCACGTAGCAGGTGGCGCCCGCGGCGGCCGGGCCCGCCCTGGACAGCGCTTCGGCCTCGGCGTGCGGCTTGCCCGGGGCCAGGTGGAAGCCCTCCCCGACGACCGTGCCGTGCCGCACCAGCACGGCGCCGACCATCGGGTTGGGGCTGGCCGTGCCCCGGCCACCCTCGGCCAGCGCAACGGCACGGGCCATCCAGGCCTCGTCCCCGTGCTGGTCTCCTCCTGCCACCTGCCGCTCCCCGGTCGGTCCCGGGGCGTGGTGGCAGCTCGACTGCTCGTCGCCGGGGGCCCGCGTCGGGGCCTGCTGGCACGGCGAAGAACCGTCGGTCCGCCCGCCTCCTCCTATCCGGACTGTCACCGTCGGCCCCTGGATCGCACAGGGTCCACCCCGAGCTGGCAGCTCGGGGGTCGCGGGCTCTCACCGCCGGTGGGGAGTTCCACCCCGCCCCGGAGACGTACGTACTCGCCCGCCAGAGTAGCACCGCGGGACGTGCGCAGGCCGCCCCGCTGGCGACGCTTGGCCGCCCTCGGGCCCGGCGCCACCCTGGCGCCGCGGGTGGCGGGGCGCCAGACTGTCCGAGGGTGTAGGACCCGGTCGGCCACCCTCCGTCTCCTGCGAGGTGGCAGGACCGGGAGGGGGAGGTGGCTGACCGGTGGCCGAGGAGGGCGGCGCTCCCCAGGCCGGGGCGGGGCGCGTGGCGCCAGGCCAGCCTGACCCCTTGCCGGACCTTGATGCCCTGGTCGAGAGCCTACCGGCAGGGATCGCGCTGCTGGACACCGGGCTGCGAGTCGTCCTGGCCAACCGGGCCCTGGCTGAGGCCGCCGGGCTGCCAGCGGACGCCCTCGCCGGCCGTGCGCTGCTCGACGTGGTCCCGGGCCTGCCCGCCGGGGTGCCCGGGCTGCTGCGCCAGGTCCTGGCCGGCGGTGAGCCCGTGGTCCACCACGAGCTGCACGTGGAGGCGCCGGGCGGCTCCCCGCGGCACTGGCTGGCAAGCTTCCACCCGGTGCGCGGGCCGGCCGGGCGGGTGCTCGGGATCGGCATGATCGTGCAGGAGATCACCGAGCGCAAGCGGAACGAGGAGCGGCTGGCCTTCCAGGCCACCCACGACGCACTCACCGGGCTGCCCAACCGGGCGCTGTTCCTCGACCACCTCGGCATGGCGCTGGCCCGGGCCCGGCGGCGGCCCGGGTCGGTCGCGGTGCTGTTCTTCGACCTGGACCGGTTCAAGTCGGTCAACGACGCCCTCGGGCACGAGGTGGGCGACCGGCTGCTGGTGGAGGTCGGCCGCCGCCTGCGCGAGATCGTCCGGCCGGCGGACACGGTGGCGCGCTTCGGCGGCGACGAGTTCGCCATGCTCTGCGAGGATCTCCAGTCGGAGCGGGAGGCGGTCGGCATCGCCCTGCGCCTGCTCGCCGAGGTGCCCAAGCCGGTCCGCGTCGGCCGCCACGAGCTGTTCGTGACCCCGAGCATCGGGGTCGCCCTGGCAGGCGGCGGGCCCGGCGACGACCCCGAGGAACTGCTGCGCGACGCCGACGCCGCCATGTACCTGGCCAAGGAGCGTGGCAAGGCGCGCTTCGAGCTGTACGACGCGGCCATGCGGACCCGGGCCCGCGAGCGGCAGGAGACCGAGCGGGCCCTGCGCCGGGCCATCGACCGGGCCGAGCTGGAGGTGGTGTACCAGCCGATGGTCTCGCTCCACGACGGCAGCGTGGTGGGTGCCGAGGCGCTCGCCTGCTGGCGGCGGCCGGACGGGAGCGTGGTCCCCCCGGCCGGGCTACGCTCGCTGGTCGCCGGGAGCGGGCTCGCCCCGGCGGTGGGGAGCTGGCTGCTCGCCCAGGCGTGCCGCCAGGCCGCGGCCTGGCGGGAGGAGCTCGGCGCGGGCCGCCCGCTGTGCGTCTCGGTCGACCTGTCCGCCCAGCTCGTCCAGCCCGGTCTGGTCGAGGGGGTGGGCGAGGTGGTGGCCGGGGCCGGCCTCGGCCCCGGCGCGCTGCAGCTCGAGGTGACCGAGCGCCTGCTGCTCGGCGACGCCGACACGATAGAGACCATCCTGCACGCGCTGAAGCGGCTCGGGGTCGCGCTCGTCATCGACCAGTTCGGCACCGGCTCGTCGTCGCTGGCGATGCTGCGGCGCTTCCCGGTGGACGCCCTGAAGGTGGACTCCTCGTTCGTGGCCGGGCTCGGCCGGGAGCGGGACGACACCGTGATCGTGGCAGCCGTCACCGGCCTCGCCCGCGCCCTCGGGATCCAGGCCCAGGCCGACGGGGTGGACACGGCCGGGCAGCTCGCCGAGCTGCGCGCGCTCGGCTGCGACCTGGCCCAGGGCCCCTACCTGTTCGAGCCGCAGTCCCCCGGCGCCCTGGCCGACCTGGTCCGAGCCGAGCGCCGCCGCTGACCGCCCCCCGGTGCCGAGGTCGCCACGACGGCGTGCCTGGTGATGCACGGCCGGGCGCTCGGGGCGGAGGCGAAGCCCTCACTGAAGCGCCCGGCGGGAACCTGACCGGCCGGGCTGGTGTACCAGCTGCGACATCGCTCCCAGGCCACCAGAAGGAGCCGCAGATGAAGCCCCGCGTCCTGGTCCTGGCCGCCCTGGCGGCCGCCCTCACGCTGCTGGCACCCACGTCCGCCCTGGCCAAGGGGGCCTCGGCCGCCACCATCGACGGAAGCGGGCCAGGCGGCCCGGGCAACGGCCCGAACGGCCCCATCACCCTGGGCGGCAACGGCGAGCCGGGCAGCGGCACCGACCTCGGTACCCTGGCCGACCTGTCCGGGCTGTTCCCGGCCCTGTTCGGGCAGTCGCCCGACCCCATGCTCGACGCCGCCCCGACCAAGCGGCTCGGCCCCCGCTACACCATCACCTGGACGATCCCCGACGGCAGCGGCACGGCAAGGAAGATCCGCCAGGACCTCTACCCATATGCGGCCGGCGGGCCGGTCACCTACACCAGACCCGGCCAGCCGGTGTTCGACCAGACCACCAGGGGCGGCTGGTACAAGGCGTCGGATGGCCTGCGCCAGCACCTGATCTCGCTCGGCCTGCCCAACAAGGCGCCCTTGGCCGCCGCGAGCGGCGGCGGGTCGGCCGAGAACCCGGCGGGCGGCGCGAACGCGAGCCCCGCGCCGGCCCGGTCAGCGGCGGCCGACGCGCCGGCTGTCTGGCCGCGGGTCTTGGCCGGCGGCGCCCTCCTGCTGCTGGTCGCCGGCACGGCCGCGGTCGTCCTGCGCCGCCGGCCGGGCCCGGCCACCGCCCGCTGAGGTCCCCACCGCTCCGCAGTTCCAACTCGATCTCGGCTCCGTCAGGCCAACGCCCAAGACCGTAATGCCGCCGCCGAGTCCGCGGCCAGCCAGCCGTCCGCCTGGCGCGGCAAGGGGCCAGACGAGCCGAGCCGCGGGAGCGGCACGCGCCCGGCGTTCGAGCTGTCCGGCGCGACCGGGAATTGCCGGCTCCGCTACGAGTCGCAGGTGCGCCGGTCGATCGCGTAGGCGGAACCCGACTCCCGCTTGGCCAGGCTCTTCAGCTCGGTCGCGGTGGCCACCAGCTCGCGGTGGTCGCCGATGTGGCGCCGGGTGTTGCAGGCGATGCCGATCGACACCGACACGAGGGGGAAACGGCGCAGCTGGCCCTGGCGGTCCTCGAGCGCGATCGCGCCCGCCTCGGCGTCCTCCGGGTCATAGAGGCTCGGGATGCGGCCGTCGAACCCGTTGATCACCCGGCGGGCGAAGTCCTCGGCCACCTCGGGCGGCAGCACGGCCACGAAGTCGTCACCGCCGATGTGGCCGACGAAGCCGGACGGCCCGGCCGCGTCCTCGGCGGCCCGCCGGACCACCTGGGCGGCCATCGAGATGACCTCGTCGCCCCGGAGGAACCCGTAGCGGTCGTTGTAGGACTTGAAGTTGTCGAGGTCGGCGTAGGCGACCGCGATCGGCACCTCGTGCGCCATCCGCTGCTGGATCTCGGCCTCGATGCGGTGGTTGCCCGGCAGCCCGGTGAGCGGGGACAGGGCCCGCATCTCCCTGGCCCGTCGCAGCGTGGTCTTGACCCGGGCGACCAGCTCCATGGGGTCGAACGGCTTGATGATGTAGTCGTCGGCGCCCGCGGTCAGGCCGAGGACCTTGTCGGCCGAGAGCGACTTGGCGGTCAGCATGATCACCGGGATGTGGGCGCTGCGGCCATCGGCCCGCAGCGTCTTGCACACCTCGTAGCCGTCCATGCGCGGCATCATCACGTCCAGCAGGATCAGGTTGGGCTGCCTGACCAGCGCCTTGCTCAGTGCGTCCTGGCCGTCGTGGGCGGTGATCACCTCGAACCCCTCGAGGCGCAGGTTCACCTCGACGAAGCGGACGATGTCCCGGTCGTCGTCGGCGATCAGCACCAGTTCATCCACGTTGCTACCGCTTCTCGTGCTCGACCGGGCGGCGGCGCGGGACAGGAGCGGGAGGGGCAGACGCTGCTCGGCGTCGGCGTCGGACCACGTCGCTCCTCCGGTGTCGTCTGCCCCCGGCGGGACCGGGAGCGCGTCTGGGAATGCTATCGGCCGGGTGGGCGGCAAGGTGAGGCGAGACGGCGACCTCGCTCATGCGAGCTTGACCAGCCGGGCCAGGAAGACGCCGTCGGCGCCCTCGCGGTGGGGCCAGAGCTGGCGCCGCGGGGCCGGCCCGGCCGGGCCCGCGAGCGGGGCCGGGGCCAGCCCGGGCCGCTGCTCCAGCAGGGCGTCCACCACCGCGTCGGTCTCGGCCCGGGTCCAGGTGCAGACCGAGTAGACGATGGCGCCGCCCGGGCGGACCGCGTCGACGGCCGCCTCGAGCAGCCGGAGCTGGAGGGCGGCCAGGCGCTCGACCTCGTCGACCTGGTGGCGCCAGCGGGCCTCCGGCCGCCGGCGGAGGCTGCCGAGGTTGGTGCAGGGCGCGTCCACCAGCGCCCCGTCGGCCCGGCCGGGCGCGACCGGGGGCTGGGTGCCGTCGCCCGCGACCGCCAGCACCCGGGCGCTGGTCGCCGTTCCGAGCCGGGCGGCGGTCTCGCGCACAAGCCGGGCCCGGGCCGGGTGGAGCTCGACCGCGAGCACCCGGGCGCCGAGCGCGGCCAGGTGCCCCGCCTTGCCACCGGGCCCGGCGGCCAGGTCGGCCACGAGCGCGCCCGGGCCCACCCCGAGCGCTGGCGCGACCAGCGCCGAGGCGGCGTCCTGGACGACCGCCCGGCCGTCTCGCACCGCGGCCAGCTCCCGGGGGTCGCCTCGCCCCAGCTCCACGCAGGAAGGGGAGAGCGAGCTCGGCTCGGCCGGCACACCGGCCGCGTCCAGCTCGCGGAGCAGCTCGTCGCGGGTGGTCCGGCCAGGGGTGGCCCGCAGGGTGACCTTGGGGCGGGTGTTGTCGGCCTCGACGAGCGCGACCAGCTCGCGGGGGCCGAGGCGGGCGAGCGCCTCCTCCACGACCCAGGCCGGATGGGACCCGCGGGTGGTTGCCCAGCCGGCCGGGTCGGCGGCCGGGTCGGGCCAGCGCGGCTCGGCGACAGCCAGGCGGCGCAGCACCGCGTTGACGTAGCCGGCCTGCCCCTGGTGGCCGGCCCGGCGCACCGACCCCACCACCTCGTGCAAGGCAGCGTGCGGGGCCGTGCCTGCGAACAGCAGTTCGTAGGCGCCCAGGCGCAGACCGTTGCGGACCAGCGGCTCGAGATGGGTGATGGGCTGGCGGGAGAGCGGCGCGAGCGCGGTGTCGAGCGCCGCCTGCAGCCGCAGGGTGCCGCTGACCAGGTCGGTGACCGCGGCCCGGTCGCCCGGCCCGAGGCCCGAGCGGGCGAGCAGGCCGGGCAGGGCGAGGTTGGCCCAGGCGCCCTCCTCCACCCGGCCGAGCGCGGCCAGGGCGACGTCGCGCGCGGTCGCGGTCACTGGTGCACCCTCTTCTTGACGGAGGCTGGCAAGGTCTTCGTCGTACGGGATCGGTGAGAGCTGGGGTGACGGCCTGGGTCGGTCGCCGCTCGAGGGCCCCGATGACACCGCCGCCC
>Ga0184627_10000493_pt1 | contig 15281 bp, 13 predicted proteins | sample PLM3_127_b1_FD_133150 | JGI IMG/M metagenome (GOLD analysis project Ga0184627, IMG submission 133150) | Groundwater sediment microbial communities from an aquifer in East River, Colorado, USA - PLM3_127_b1 | ecosystem: Environmental > Terrestrial > Soil > Riparian zone | place: USA: East River...
GACCCGATGGGATGGCTCGCCAAGGCATTCGGCCTTGAGACCGGCGACCGCGACGACTGGCAGTCGGGCTACAACGACGGCTACGCCGACGCGCGCACCGGCAAGGACTACGCCACGCCGGCATCCGACACCGACCAGGGCCGGGGCGGCTACGCCTTCGGCTACGGCGACGGCCGCCACGACGGCGGCTGGCGCTGGTAGCAGCACCCGGGGCCGGTCATCCGGGCCGGCCCCACCCGAGCCCCACGGAGGGGACACACGATGGCAGACACCCACGTCACCCTGACCGGCAACCTCACCGACGACCCCGAGCTGCGCTTCACCCCCACCGGCGCCGCCGTGGCCAGCTTCCGCGTGGCGGTGACGCCCCGGGTCAAGGACGGCGACACCTGGCGCGACGGCGACACCTCCTTCTTCCGCGTCAACGCCTGGCGGGACCTCGCCGAGCACCTCACCGAGTCTCTCTCGAAGGGCGCCCGCGTGATCGTCGTCGGGCAGCTCAAGGCCCGCAGCTGGGAGACCCCCGAAGGCGAGAAGCGCTCGGCCGTCGAGGTCACCGCGGAGGAGGTCGGCCCCAGCCTGCGCTGGGCGACCGCCACCGTCGAGCGGGCCAGCCGCACCGGCACGGCCAAGCGCAGCGGCGACTTCAACGACGAGCCCCCGTTCTAGTAGCTCAGGTGCCTGGATGGCCCCGGCGGTGTCGCACCACCCCGGGGCCAGGCACCCACCCCTCGCAGGAGGCCTGATGCACCCCGAAGCCTACCCCACCACCGGCCCGGCACCGACTCACGCCGCCGCCCCGAGCATGGGCATGGCCGCGTTGTTCTACCTCCACGGCCGCTGGGTCGCGGCCTGCCCGGCCTGCGGCTACCAGCTCGCCACCGCCCGCAGCCAGCGCCGCGCCGAACGCATCGCCCGCCGGCGCCGCTGCCCGGTCTGCCGAGTCCGCTGATGGCCGGCCCCGCCTACCGGGGCCTGCGCCTGGACGGCCCGCTGGCGGAGTTCCACCGCGCGGTCGACCGGCTCCGCTGGGACACCGACCACCGCCGCACCGAACCGATGGCCGCCACACCGGCCCCCGCACCCCGGCCACCGGCCGAGGCTGAGCGTGCCGCCCAGCCGGCCCTCGGCCTGCCCACCTGATCCCGAACAACTCCGGCGTGCCCGGAGGTCCCTGCCCGGCCGTGGCCCGCAGGGGCCCCGGGCACCCCTGACCCCGCGGCGGCCCGGGACGCGCCACCGAGCCCCCGGGCCGCCGCGCCCACCCCTGAGAGGCGCCGCCATGCTCCGCACCCCCACCGCACCCCGCCGCACGGCCAGCGCGGCCCGCACCATCCCCGCCATCCGCACCGCCCTGGTGGTCGCGCTCACCGCGCTCGTGCTGCTGGTCGCCGCGCTCGCCTACGTGGTCAGCTTCGAGGCCATCCGCGCGTTCGCGATCACCACCGCCGCGTTCCCGCCCACCCTCGCGTGGGCGGCGCCGCTGCTGGTCGACTCGTTCACCACCGCCGCGACCCTGGTCATCTTGTGGCGCTACCTGCGCGGCGAGCCGTTCTTCGCCGCCTGGTACGCCTGGTCCCTGGTCGCCGCCGCCACCGCCGTCAGCGTGGCGCTCAACGTCGCCCACGCCCCGCCCACGCTCGCCGCGCGGCTGTTCGCCGCGCTGCCACCGGTCGCACTGCTTGGTGCGGTCGAGCTGCTGATGAGCGTCGCCCGCGCCGGCCTGCCCCGCACCCGGGCCGACACCGCCGCACCTGCCGATGTCGCCGACCGTGCCGCGACCGCGCCCGACCGCACCCCGGGCCGCAACGGGCAGGCGCCGCCGGCCGCGCTGCCGCACCCCGCACCGCACGACCGCACCGGCAGCGCGGGCAACGGCACATGGCCGCACCCCGACGCGCGCGAGCACGTCCGCGCCCTGGTCGCCCGCGAACGCCACGGCGGCCCGCCCGTGACCGTGGCTGAGGTGATCGCCGCCACCGGCCGGAGCCGCCGCCGCGCCTACGAGCTGCTCCGCGCCGCCCGCACCCCCTGACCGCACCAGCCACGGCCCCTCGACCGCTCCGGGGGCCGTCCTTTCGTGCCTTGAGGTGACGATCCGATGGCAACACACGAGACCATCTGGACGACCTGCGGCTACTGCCGCACCGAGTTCGGCCAGCCCAACGACCCGGGCCGCAAGCGCCAGTACTGCTCCGACGCCTGCAAACAGGCCGCCTACCGGTTCCGCAAACGCCGCGCCCAGCAGGCCCGCCAGCGCGAGCAGCAGCAGGAGCAGGCCCGCCGCGAGCACGCCGGCCGGCAGCGCGATCACGCCCATCGGCCGCCGCCGCACGCCGGCACCAGCCGGCCCGGCACCTGGTGCGCCGGCTGCGGCGGCACCCGCGCACCCCACACCGACCACCACGACGACGCGGCCCACCAGCGCGCCTGGCGCCGCTACGACGCGCTGCTGCGCAAGGCCGCCTCGACCACCTTCCCCGCCGAAGCCGACGCCTGCCACCGCAAGGCCGAGCAGCTCCGCGCCAAGTACGGCCTGTAGCGTTGCGGGCCGATCGTCACCGTCCGGGCGGTCACGGCCCGTGGCGACCAACGGACCGGCACGCCCGAGCCGCCGCGCGCCAGACGTGACGGTTGGGCCGTCACCGCCACGAGCCGAACCGATCGTAACAGCAACCCGAGCACAAGCAGACCAAAGCATGACGATCCGACCGTCACGCGCGATGACGGACGGATCGTCACCGGTCGGTTGCCAGCGGATCGTCACGGAGAGCCACCAACGGACCGTAACGCTTGCCCTGCTCGACGGCTCGACGGCAGCAGGCCGTTACGAACCGTTCGTCGCCCGCCGGGCTCACGGATGCCGAACGGATCGTCACGCGACCGGCCCGGAGTCCGGCCGCCCGTGACGATCCGACCGTCCCGTGAGGAGGGGGGTGCCGGGGGGAGGACCCCTCCCCCCGGCCTGCTGGCCAGCTCGCACGCCCGGGGCGAGGCGGTGCAGGTGGGGCACTGATGCCGCCCCGTCAAGCACGAATGTCCGGCGCCCCGGCGCAGCGTCGTCCAGGCGGTGCACCCATTCGTGCTTGACGGGGTGCCGAAGGCGCGCCCGCCGGCCTCCTGCCCGGCCACGTACGGTGGCGGCGCCGGCCGTGTAGCCCGAGGGTGGGGACGCGCCTTCGGCGCGTGCTGCTGCGCTGGCAAGCTCCGCAGCCCTGCCGGTCTGGGTCCGGACCCACCGTGGCCGGGGCGGTTGGACCCCTCCGTCAACCCCTCCGTCAACCCCTACGTCAACCTCTACGTCAACCTCTACGCGCGCGGGGTGCGTACCCCTCGCCGGCTGGACGGCGGCATCACCGCTGGTCGTGCCCCCGAGGGGGGCTAGTCGGCCGCAAAAACCGCGGCCGACTAGCCCCCCTCGGGGGAGAGGAGCGGCCGCGCCGAGTGGATGCGCTTCGCGCGATTGATCCATCCGGCCCGGCCGCGATCTCGGCGGACCTTCGGCCCGCGCCGCCTGCGGCGGCAATCTGAGCCCGCCCACTTGCTACTCAGGGTGGGTACCGTGGATGTGCCCTTCAGGCCAGCATGCCGGGTAAGAGGTGCACCGCACGGCAGCTCATCGCTTCACACGGTTTCGTATTGACAATAGCGTCAAACCAAGCAGGACCGGACCGGCTAGGCGCAGAACGATCCGCAGCACCTCACCGGCCCAACTGACATGCTCTGTCAATGCCGTATTGCTACTTGCGATGGAGATAGCGCTCTGCGCAGCGTAAATCAAGGTATCTCGAAAGCCGGGATCGCCGTCGTTAAACCCGATGACCTGGAGCAGACCGGCCAGTCCAACGACTACCGTTACCAGCCATGCCAGCGCCCGTAGGCCACGCAAGCCATAGCCCGAAACGAGCCAATACAGCCACAGGATCACCCGCTCGGCCCAAGGCGTGCTACGGTCAAGACGCCGCATCTCCATCTCACCGTAGTAGAAGTCAGCCGCGCCAGGCTCGTCCTTGCTGTCCTCTCTTCCCTTGCGTAAGCCCCGGTAAAGAGAAGAAATCTCTCTTGGCTGAATGACTAGACCATCGCCAACTGAAAAATCATCAGGCTTTGCAACCCTCTTCCAGCGACTGTTTGAATAGTGGGATTCCCGCCATTCGCATTCCTCAGCAAGCAGTAGTCGACTGGCCCCTATGTGCCAAGATTGGTAGAACGCTCGCGTGGTCTCAAGCCGCAGCCGATCGAGGTTATGCGCTCCGGAGAAGCGGCACCGGTGAAGGTCAATGCCGCTAAGTACAAGGCCGGATAGATTGGCCCTTTCCAAGGATTTCATATGTGACTTAGTAGGCTGGCTCGGAGCACGATCCTTCCATTTCTGGGGAGCATCCTTGGCGAAAGCAAATTGGTGGGAATGATCTGAAATCAAAGTAGGGTAAGGAAACTCCGCCTCCTGAAAGATGAGTTCAGCCCAAGCTACACGAGCATGACCACCTGCAAGGAAACGAGTCCTCAGCCCTGAGATCTGCCGACCCCCAACTTCTATTTGGACAGGTCTCGTAAACACGGCTCGATCGAGGTCAAGCATGTCGACAATCATCGGTCCGAGCTGAGTAGGGCCTTCGAATATGCTTCGACTGAAGTCTGCCCACTTGGCAAGAGTGGTTCCGACGAAGCTGAGTTCGCCGTAAAAGCGGGCTCGTTCGAACTTTGTAGCATCCCCGAATACTGCATTACTGAAATCAGCACCGGCTTGAAAAACTGTCCAGCCAAAGTCTGCCTCACCATCAAAGGTCGCTCCATCGAACGAGGCTCCAGCTCCAAACGACGCAGCGTGAAATGCGGCGCCGCCCTTAACAGCAATCCCTCCAAAGTCCGCTCCTCTCTCAAAAGAAGCCTCAGAGAAGGCGGCCCAGCGTCGAAATTCTATGTTGGTCAGATCCACCTCCCCATGAAATTGCGCTCTATAGAAGTCGGCGCCATCCTGGAAGGTTGCGCTGAAAAAGTTGGCTTCACCGCCAAAGCTTGCCGGGCCGAAGTCGGCCTCTCCTCCGAACGACACCTCTTGGAATGAGGCATCACCTCGAAAGTCAACTTCTAGGAAGTTGGCTTCGCTCTCAAAAGTTGCTTCGAGAAAATCTGTATCATCTTCGAATGTGGAGCCCTCAAAACTAGCAAGCTGCATGAATTTGGCTCCGGTAAATACTGATTCACCGAGGAATGTCACGTCCTCGAATAGGGCTCGCGTTTCAAACATCGCTTCAGCGAAGGTCGCACTTTGCAGCACGGGTCGGCCCATGCTTCGGGGAGCTACTTGGAGCAGTTGAGATAAGAGCCCGTCCGTAAAACGGACGCCACGGCCAAACGCTATTTCAGCACCGTTGCCGATCCTGCCAAGAACCTCTTTCCGCTCGGCATCATCTGCGTGGGCGTAGCACCGGGCGTAACGGTCAAGCCGGACAGCAGTGCATTCAGTCACAGCACACTGTGCCCAGGAGAAACGTCGTGCGCGTTCCATGCGCTAACGATATCTGGCTGCGACGAGGCAAGCGATCTGGCGGCGCGCCCAAGCCCCAAGTCAATGGCCTGTATAGCTTGCCCTGGTTGCCCTCTCTGGCAACGCCTTCCCTTGGGACTACTGCGCACACTGCACTAGGATCTGGCCATGCTTCCTACCAGCCTGATCGCCTTGGGGATCATTCTCGTCGCTGTGCTCCCCGGGGCCGTCTACACCTGGGCCTTCGAGCGTGAGGCGGGCTCCTACGGGGTTACCCTCGCCGATCGGACGTTGCGGTTCCTGGCCGGCTCGACTGTGATGCACCTGCTGTTGGCCTGGCCGGAGTACCTCGTCTTCCGGGTCGCGATCGAGGGGCGAAGTCGGATCCTGGCCGGTCAGTTCGCGTTGCTGTGGCTTGTCCTGTTGTTGCTGTCGGTGCTCCCAGCTGTCGCAGGGACGATCCTTGGCGGCTTGTACGCCACGAGGAGCGCCCGGGTGTCTTGGACAAAGCTTCGAGGTTGGCTGACCGCTGAGCGGGAGCGGCGGCTGCTACGCATCCTGCTCGGGCGCGATCCCGCGCCGCGGGCCTGGGACGACCTGTTCTCAGAGCGCCCGCACTGCTACCTTCGAGTCCGGACGATCGGCGACAGATGGCTTGCCGGGAAGTTCGCCAGCGGCTCGTATGCCGCTGGTTACCCCAATGATCCGGATCTGCTGCTAGAGGAAGCGGTCGAGGTGGACCAGCAGACAGGAGTCCTCGGCGAGCCACTCGGGTACCCGCTCTACATCGCGGCAGGGCAGATAGCATGGATGGAGCTAATCTGGCCGAGTGACGAGGTTCCAAGCGAGGGAGAACGCCGTGCCTGATGATCGTAAGCTCCCGCCGGCCGGCGAGAAGAGGGGCGGCTACAGCGGCTCGGGCGATGGCTCGCAGATGAAGCCCCCGCCCCAGCAGCCGTCGGGATCGCCGCCACCAGCGAGCCCCCCACCGTCGGGCGAGAAGCGCACGCAACCCTGACTGAATCTCAGCCTATCGCTGCGGCATCTACAGTGCCGTGCGACCTGCGAAGCACGGCGCTGAGCCTTCGCTTCGACCCATGGTAAGGATGGGGTCGGCGGTCGGGTGGTCCAAGACCCCACGAAGAAAGCTCGTCTTCGTCAGGCCACCTCACTTCGCCCCTGACGCTCCTGCGTGAGCTGGGAAGATTCAGGTTGGCATGGCGCTCAGCCCCAACTCGCTCGCACGGAGGAAGCCAGGGGTTCAAATCCCCTCACCTCCACCCCCAAAACCCGCAGGTCAGAGCGTCGTCGGCAGCAAGTCGACGGTGCTCGCTGCATGTTTGGGCCGCGCTGGGGCCGCGCCCGACGCGGAGTCAACCGAAGGCCCTCCCAAGACTGGGTGACTCGAACCCGTGTGCCTCACGATGACCACGAAGCGTAGTCGCCGCCTCCAATCCGGCCTTCGTGGCAGGCGGTCGAGGACGGTCGCAGCCGCTCTCCGAGTACCCGGCTAGGTCCACCGCCGGCACGTCCCTCCTTGCTCAAGCACGACCACCGCCAACTGGTCCGCGCTAAGCCCCATTCGGGCGGCCACAGGCTGCTCGCGAACGCGCGACCACGTCGAACCAACGCGATCCAGCCACCGCAGCGACCAGGCATCTGCTCCCGCCCTGCCGCCCGATCCTCAGCATGTGACAGGATAGTGGTGATCAAGAATTTTGACCGACCAGGGAGGCCGGCATGCCCGAACCGCCGTCCGGCGCAGCTACAACCGGCGTAGACCTTCGCAATGCCGTCCCGCCGCCCACGTGGCTCGCGCGCTGGCTCGACACCTGCGCCGACCTCGCCCGCCTCCAGGCGTCGAATCCAATGCTCGACGCGGTCGTCGACGAGCAGGACGGCCGGCGCATCCGTATCGGCGACCGCTGGCTGGTCGACTTCGCCTCCTGCAACTACCTCGGCTTCGACTTGGACTCCGAGATCATCGCCGCCGTCCCCGGGTACCTCGCCCGCTGGGGCACCCACCCGAGCTGGTCGCGGATGCTCGCCAGCCCAGTGCTGAACCAATGCATCGACGCTGCGCTGGCCGAGCTGCTCGGGGCCGAGGACGCCCTCACACTGCCGACGATCACCCACATCCACAGCTCGGTCCTGCCCGCCCTGGCCGACCAGGGAACCGTGTACCTGGACGCCCGGGCCCACAAGACGATCTGGGACGGCTGCCAGATCGCCCGCGGCCGCGGCGCCACCGTACGCCGCTTCGCCCACGACGACCCCGACGAGCTCGAAGGCCTGCTGCGCGCGGGCGGGCCCGAGCCCTGGGTGGTCTGCATGGACGGCATCAACTCAATGACCGGGAACCCGCCCCCGCTGCGCATCTACGCGGAGCTGGCCCGCGCCTACGATGCGCTGCTGTACGTCGACGACGGACACGGCTTCGGGGTGATCGGCGAGCGCGCCCCAGATGAGCCTTGTCCGTACGGCCGGCGCGGTAACGGCGTGATCCGCCACCTCGGCGAGTCCTACGACCACGTGGTGCTTGTGGGCGGCTTCTCCAAGGCGTACTCGTCGCTGCTCGCGTTCGTCGCTTGCCCGACCCGGCTGAAAGAGTTCCTCAAAATCGCCGCGCCGCCCTACCTGTACTCGGGGCCGTCGCCGGTCGCCTCGCTCGCCACCGTCCTTGAAGGCTTCCGGGTTAACGCAAAGCGCGGCGACGAGCTGCGGGCCCGGCTATACCGCCACACCCGCCGCGTCCTGGACGCCCTCGCCGAGCTAGGCGCCTGGACACCCAACACGAGTGGGTTCCCGATCGTGGAGGTGCCGCTGGCCGACCCGGACGACCTGGACGCGGTCGGCGCGTTCCTGTTCGGACGGGGGATCTACGCGACGCTCGCGTTCTACCCCGGGGTGCCGCGCGGGGAGGTTGGGTTCCGTCTCCAACTCACCGCGGCCAACACCGACGAGGAGGTCGACCTCCTCACTGACGTACTGTGCGACCTGGCCGCCCGGTTTGGACTGCACCCGGCCGACCGACCCGGGACCGTCGTGCTGCCCTAATAGCTGCAGCCCAGGCGTCACCGCCAGCTCGCCAGCGTCCCGCGACGCGGTGCGCTCGCCAATTTCTGTCTGACCTGCTCGACGCGGCAACCGGCCGGCTGTCCTCAGCGGGGACATGGCTGGTCCGGGTCGGTGGCCTAGCACCGTAGGTTTGCACCAAAGCAGGCGGGTCGGGTGCGAGGAGGAGGATGGTGTTCCAGGCTTACACGCTGGCCGAGCGTCCAGAGCTCGGCGAGAACGACCGGGTCATGCAGTTGCTCACCGCCGGCTGGCCGGCGTTTGTGCTCGGCGATCCGATCGCGCTCGAGGCTTGGCCGCGGGTCACCAGCGAGTTCGCCGACCATCACGTCGCGCTCGTCGAGGAGCCCAGCGGCACGCTCGTCGGCATCGGCTACAGCATTTCGTTCACCTGGGACGGCACCCCGGCCGGCCTGCCGGGTGGCTGGCAGGCCGTGGTCGCCAAGGCGCTGGCCGACCGCGATGCGGGCCGGACGCCGACGGCGGCAGCGGCGCTGTCGATCACCATCTCCCCAGCCCACCAAGGCCGAGGGCTGAGCCGGCAGGTGCTGCTCGCCCTTCGTGGCGTGGCTGCCGCGCATGGATTCGCCGTGCTGGTTGCCCCGGTGCGCCCCAACTTGAAACACCGTTACCCATTGACGCCAATGGAACGCTACGTCGCCTGGACCCGACCGGACGGTGCACCGTTGGACCCGTGGCTGCGCGTGCACTGGCGGCTGGGTGCCGCGTTCGTTGCGATCTGCCAAGCGTCGACGGTAATTACCGCGTCCGTGGCGGCGTGGGAGGCGTGGACGGGGCTGGTGTTCCCCGACAGCGGCGAATACGTCGTCGATGGTGCGCTGGTGCCGGTCACCATCGACCGTGTCCGGGACCTTGGACGCTACATCGAACCCAACGTATGGATGCGCCACCCGCTGTCGGTTGTCCCGGAAGGACCGCAAGGCGGCCCCGCGGATTCGGTGTCCGCATTCCGAGCCACTCCCCGCGCCCTGGGCCGTTCACCGTGACGGCGCGTACCTCCCCAGACCGGACTCAGGCGTAGCCCGAAGGTTCCGATTTGCCGGGTGAGCGCGCACGGGGCGAATTCTTGGCGCAACGCTAAACGGGCACGGACAGTGACCGATGCTGTCTTCAGGGAGCTGTTCGGATAGCTGTTGGCGGGAGTCGTCATGACCCTAGAAGGACTCACCGGCCGGCGACACGTCGGCGTGGTGGCGTTGCAGGCGCTCACGGTGGCTGGTCTGGTCGCTTATGGCCTATCCACGCTGCTCCGGTCGGGCCACGAAGAGAGTGCCCTGCTTGACGGGTGGCTGAACGACTCGGTCGCGGCCGGGGCGGCGGCCCTGTGTGTGGCTCGTGGGATGCTGGTTAGACGGGAGCGGTCGGCCTGGCTGTGTATGGGTACCGGCCTGGCCGTGTGGACCTCCGGCAACGTCGTGTGGTGGCTATGGGTCCGCACCTACGCCCCGGATGCGTATCCCTCGGTGTCGGATGGCCTGTGGCTTGCCATCTACCCGTTCCTCTACGTCGCGCTGGTGCTGTTGGTGCGGCGCCGGGTCGAGCGGTTTCACCCGAGCGTCTGGCTCGACGGCGTGGTCGGCGGTCTGGGCGCGGCCGCGGTCAGCGCCGCGGTCGCCTTCAAGACGATCCTGGCCAGCACCGGCGGCAACACTGCGGCGGTGGTGACCAACCTGGCCTACCCGATCGCGGACCTCCTGCTCCTGGTCCTCATCGTGGGGGTGTTCGCACTGCTCGGCTGGCGACTGGAGCGAGCATGGTGGTTCCTCGCCGCCGGATTCGTCGTCTTCGCTGTGGTGGATTCCGTGATTCTGTTCCAGGTCGCGCGGGGTACCTACGTCGTGGGGACGTGGCTGGACGTGCTGTGGCCGGCCGCAGCCGTGCTGATCGGCCTGGCAGCCTGGCAGCCACCAACCCGCGACCGTCCGATCCGTTTGGAGGGCTGGGCAGTCCTGGTCGTGCCGTCGCTGTTCGCGGTCAGCGCGCTCGCCGTGCTCATCTTCGATCACTTCCATCCGGTCTCCACGGTCGCCGTCCTGCTCGCCACCGCCACGGTGCTCGCCGCGATCGTCCGCATGGCGGTCACGTTCCGGGAGGTCCGGTCGCTGGCCGACTCACGCCGGCAGGCCCGCACCGACGACCTGACCGGCCTGGGCAACCGCCGGCTGCTCTACGCCGAACTCGAAGGGGCCCTACGTGCCCGCGGCGACGGCGACAGCGTCGCGCTGCTCATCCTGGACCTCGACCGGTTCAAAGAGGTCAACGACGCCCTCGGCCACCACATCGGCGACCAGCTCCTGCGCCAGGTCGGCCCGCGCCTGGCCGAACAGCTCAGGGCCGACGATGTCCTCGTGCGCCTGGGTGGCGACGAGTTCGCCGTGCTCCTGCGGAGCGCCGACGGTCTATGGGCGGCTGAGGTGACGGTCCGCCTTCTTGCCGCCCTCAAGGCGCCATTCGACCTCGAAGGTATCGGCTTGCATGTCGACGCCAGCGTCGGCATCGCGGTCTGCCCCGACCACGCAACCGACGCGACCACCCTGCTGCAGCGCGCCGACGTGGCGATGTACCAGGCGAAGTCGGCCCGCAGCGGCTGGCAGCTGTACGCCTTCCAGCCCGGCGAGGATGGCCGCGACCGGTTGCAGACCACCGAGGACCTCCGCGCGGCGCTGGACGAGGGCCAGTTCGTGCTCCACTACCAGCCGAAAGTCGACGCGCGCACCGGCACGGTCGTCGGCGTGGAGGCCCTCGTCCGCTGGCGCCATCCAGGCCAAGGGCTGTTGTATCCGGACACGTTCCTGCCGCTGGCCGAGCAAACCGGACTCATGCGCGCGCTCACCTCGACCGTGCTGCACACCGCCCTCGAGCAGGCCCAAGCGTGGCGGCAAACCGGCCTGGACGTCAGCGTCGCCGTCAACCTCTCGGTCGCCAACCTGATCGACACTCACCTGCCTGTGGAGGTCGGCAACCTCCTGGTCACCTTCGGCCTGCCCGCCAGCGCGCTCGAGCTGGAGATCACCGAGAGCACGCTGATGGTCGACGCCGAGCGGAGCCGGGAGGTGCTCGGTGCGCTCCGCGCCCTCGGGGTGCGCATCGCCGTCGACGACTACGGCACGGGCTACTCGTCATTGGCCTATCTGCAGCAGCTCGCGATCGATGAGCTGAAGCTCGACAAGTCTTTCATCCTGCCGATGCTCGAAGATCCGGGCGCGGCGGCGATCGTGCGAACCACCATCGATCTGGCCCACTCGCTCGGCCTGCGTTTGGTCGCCGAAGGCGTTGAAACCGAGGCGCACCTGCGCGAGCTCGCCCGGCTCGGCTGTGACCTGGCCCAGGGCTACCACCTCAGCCGGCCCCTGCCCGCCGACGACCTGACCCCCTGGCTCGAGCAGCGGATCGGACAGCCGACCGGCCAGGACAGCCAGGCATCAAGGCAGGCCACTGTCGGAGCCGACCGGCTCAGCGAAGTCAGATGACCAAGCACCGGCCCCCAATGTTGGTATCACCCACCCCACCACAACGACACTGCAGCGGACGTTGACAGACCGCCCTTGAGCCTTTTCCAGCGGCTTTGGCCGTCCCACGGAGAAAGCCCGGGATTCGAATCTCCTCACGTCGACTCAGCGTTTCCGTAGGTCAGTCAGAACGCCGCCGATGGCCGACTGGCGGCGCTCACTGCACGATTGGGCCGCCCTAGGGCCGCATGTCTCGCTCGGGGAGGTTGACGACGATGCCCTCGACCGGCTGAACGGCCGCATGTAGTGCGTCCAGACGGTCCCGCAAGGTCATGTCGGCCTCTGGATAGAGGTGCCCTGGCAAGGCAACCAGGCGGTCCGATGCCGAGCCGAACGCCAGCGGTCAACCTCGATCCTCGGCTGCGGGCATGCCGATGCCGCGACCCGACGGCGAACCGTGATCGGCGAGGAGCATCCTGGGAGGCTCCGGGCCCTGGTCGCCCGCGGCGAGGACTCGCGGACCCAACTTCAAGGTCGCCGAGCCGGGCACCGCCGACCGTGGCCCACCGAGCAACGGTGCTTGCAGGATCTTCGGGCTCAGCTGCACCAGGCAGCGCCGACGTTGCCCTGACGACCGCCCCAGTTCATCTGTCAGGGTCGCCGCCTGGCCCGTGGCCACGTGCGCGCATGCAGTTCCAGGCGGCTGCCCGCGACGACCGGGGACGTTACTCGCCGAGCTGTTCGCGCAGCCAGGTGGCGAGGGCGGCATCCAGGGCCTGCAGGGCGTCGTCGATGCAGGCGTACGACGCGGCCCCCTCCCACACCAAGCCGCCGTCGTCCAACGCCCGGACAAACGAGCGGCCCATGTCGTCGTGACCCAGCTCGATCCACCCGTATCCCTGCACCCAGCGCGCAACGCGCGGGTACGCCTGCTCGACCGGCAAGCGCCGACGACGATGCGGCTCTGGCATGCGCGTCACCCTGCGGCGCTCCCAGCTGCTGGCATCGTGGGCCTCACAGCGGCCCGTGGTAGGTCGACGACCGGCCAAACAGCGCGCGCAGGCGCTGCGACGGGTTGAACTTGAACACCCAGCTGTCTCGCCCCGCACGGACGTAGAAGGAGCCAAAGCCACGCAGGGACACGCTGTCGCCGCGTTTCAGCGCCTCGTAGACCTCCTCGAGGAACCCGTCCACGATCTCGCCGACCGTCTCGCCGTCCCGATTGAGCCGCCGCGCCACCCGGTCGACCAGTTCCGGCTTGTCGACTCGCTCAGCCATCCAAGCTCTCGCGCTCCTTCCCGGGTGTGCCGCTGCCCGCCGCCACGTCCGCATGGCATGGTCGTGCCGCGCATGCCGAGGCGCAAGCTTGCGCACGTCACGCCCGCCCGTGGCGCGCCCCACGCGACCAGCGCGGCCGCGACGCTCAACGAAGGTAGGCCCCAGCAGCGACCTGGAAGGCCTCCTCGGGCGGGCCGAGGAACTCGCCCGACGGGACACCGACAGCTCGTAGCGCTCGTTGCTGTAGGTATAGAAGGCAAAGCCCCAGCGCTCCTCGCCGCCGAAGTAGCGCAGGCGACACAGGTGCATCGGGGTGTTGCGCAGCCGCTCCAGGTGCTCCTCACGCGTCTCCGGCCAGTCCGCAGGCGGCCAGCCGGCGGGGGGCGGCGCCGGTTCGGTGTAGGCGTCGATGTAACAGAACTGCCCGTGGAAGCGGATCTCAAGCCGGGTGTAGCAGCCGGCGAAGTGCTGCTCGGCATAGCGGCGCAGCCGCTCCGCGGTGCGGCGCCTGACCGGCTCGGGGATCGGCGTGCCGCCGCGGTCGGGCGTAAAGACCCAGCCCTTCGTTCGTGGCACCAGTGACCTCGCTGCTCGCTCTCGTCACGCCCAAATGATGCAGCCACGCTTGGCGCAATCCCTTCGGGGCTGTTCGGGCTGACCAGATTGGTCTGCGCTGGTTGGTTCCCCCAGGTACGCGGGTCGGCTGCCGGACCGGCGCCACCCGGCCACGAACGCGGTCAAGCCCTCCTTCCCCATGGGCCCGCAGGGCACAGCTACACCAGCAGCCGTCCCACGGTCAAACCGGCCGTCCTGCGGCGACAGGCCCTGAACAGTTACACACGGAGGAGGTCACAGGTTCAAAACCTGTCGCGCCCACCAGCTATCTTCCCTGCTCAGGCCAGGTTTGTTGACCCGGCACTATGCTTCGGGCCCTGCCGCAGGGTCCTCGGGCAGCAGACGGGCAGCAACCACTCCCCAGGAGAGCGGGATTGGGCGGATGGCTTCGGTGTTCCTTGAGCGCGGCAGGGCGGCGGCTGTAGACGGAGTCCCCCACAGGTCGTAGATGAACTTACTCGTTCCGATGACGCCGGCCACCACCGGGCCGGTGTGGGATGCCGATGCGGACCGCCAACGGCCGGCCGCTGGGATCGGAGCGCAAGGCGACCTCCTCACGCATCGCCAGCGCCATCTCGGCGACTGCCTCGGCATGGTCGGGACGCGGGTCGGGCAGCCCCCCGGCTACCATGTAGGCGTCGCCGACCGTCTTGATCTTCTCCAGTCCCTGGCTGGGCGAGCCGATCGAAGACCGAGAACAGGTCGTCGAGGACCTGCACCACCTGCTCCGGGGAGACCCGCTCGCTGCGCCGGGTGAAGTCCACGATGTCGGCGAACAAGACAGTGACCTCGGAGAAGGCGTCGGCGATTACACCCTCGCTTTCTTTGAGCCGGGCCGCGATCGGGGCGGGCAGCACGTTGCGCAGCAGCCGCTCCGATCTCTGTCGCTCCAGGCCCAGCGCGCGGTGGCTGCGCACCGCGTCCCCGAGCAGCAGCACAGCGTCCCACGACGCGGCGTCCGGCACGGCGTTACCCAGCACCCGCAGCAGCGGGTCCGGGCTCACCAACGTCCGGAAAGGCGACCGGGCCGCCGACCCACCCGGCGGCCACCAGCAGCGACCAGCGGAGCTGACCGGCTGCCGCGGCCGTGGAAGCCGCGACCGCAAGCGCCACGGCCGGGGTAGAAGCCCAGGTAGTCGAAGAGGTAGTAGACCTGCAGGGTCGCAGCCGACGCCAGCAGCACCCCCAAGGGCCAGCGCCGCCGGGCCAGCGCCAAGGCGGCCAGCGTCATTGGCTCAGCTACGGATTCAGGATGGGATGACTCCGTTGAGGTAGCGGGCTTGGTGGACTCGTTGTTGCTGCTGGGCAAGGTGGTGGGCCCAGTAGGCGTCGAAGTCGCCGCTGCTGATGAC
>Ga0184627_10000494_pt1 | contig 15280 bp, 12 predicted proteins | sample PLM3_127_b1_FD_133150 | JGI IMG/M metagenome (GOLD analysis project Ga0184627, IMG submission 133150) | Groundwater sediment microbial communities from an aquifer in East River, Colorado, USA - PLM3_127_b1 | ecosystem: Environmental > Terrestrial > Soil > Riparian zone | place: USA: East River...
CCGAGACGCCCGACCCTGAACTGGACCCGAGCGACGCCGCGCGCGTCGTGTCGTAGGGATTGGACGGGTTGCCAGCCCACGTGCTGCGTTGATAGCCGAGCGTGGACACCAGAATCCTGTCCGGCTCGTGCCGGCCACCCGGATCCCCGGCGCGCCCGTTGTATTCCGTCGTGTTCGCCTTGGCGTAGATGATGGCGCCCTTGGCGCGAAGCTGGGCGACCAGGGTGTGATCGCGCGCCGGGAAGTCCATGTCGTAGCGGGCATCGCCGCCGCCGGTCGACCGCATGTCCTTCGTGTCGTACGGATCCTTGAACGAGAACGGGATGCAGTACATCGGCAGCGCGGTCAGATCCGGGTTCCGTCCGTATTGCGCATCCAGCTCCGCGGCGCGCTCCAGCGCATCGGGTTGTTTCCGGAATTCCTCGCACACCCGCGGCGCACCGGCCGGCAGCGCGCCCTTCGACGGATGCCGGTCGTAGTCGCCTTTACAGGTGACCGAACGCTCGCCCCGGATGTTGATCATCCCCAGCGTGTTCACCTGGCCCGCGTTGGGTATCCCGACCGTCATGCCGTACTGCTGTTGCACGGTCGGGTCGGACGCCGTCGGTTCCATGCGGCCGAACTCGATTGGCGGGCCGATGTACTGATCGAAGTTGGGCAGCAGGGTGGAGATCGCCACCGTCTGCGTCGGAAATTTCAGCGGCGCGCCCGCCCGCACCTGTCCCGGTGGCGGCGGGATCGGCGTGCCATCCCTGGTCACGAGCGCATTGCTGACCCCGTTGTAGGCCACAGCGCGCTTGAAATAGGCCTGCACCAGCCCCTGGCAGGTCATCTGCCCCTCCTGAATGGCGCGGTGCACGTCGCCGATCGTCGCCTCCAGCAGATGAAACTGAAACCCCTGCGTCTGCGCCTGCATGCGGTCGCCGGCGGTGAAGGCGACAAGCCACGCGACGGAAAAGAGCACGGATCGTCGAATCGACATATGTCCTCCGCAATGTTCGGCAGTCATCGTGTGTTCGCACTCTCGGCTCCAGGCTCACCTGCCACGGCCCCGAAGGCGGGCGGCGGCACGCGGCGCCTGGAGGCCGCCTGGTAGGCGGAGGCCGCCTTGATGGTGAGGTGCTCCATCCCGGGCTCTGACAGGAAGTTGATGGAGAACGGCAGGCCCGGCGCGGGAATCGTCGTCGGCGTCGTGCTCGTCTTCCCGCGGTAGACCTTGCGCCCGCGGCGATCGGTGACCAGCTCGAAGGTCGGGTCGTAGACGGTCTGGACATACCCGGCCGGAATGAGAATCTCGGTGATACCGGCGTTGGGCCCGAAGGCGTACGACGCGCTGCGGTCGTTGATGGACGGCTCCGGCGCCAGGCCGATCTTGCCGGGCGGCAGCGAGCTGTGCAGCTGGATGAGGATGTCCAGCTTGTTCTCCTGGATGACCTTGACGATGACGCGCCTGAGCAACTCGCGGCGCTGCACCTGTTCCGCGATGCCCTGGCGCGTGCCCAGCGTGTTGCGGAGGTCTCGTACCTCTTCCCAGTTCTTGAACGCGGCCCGCTGACTGTCGCGCCAGAACTTCGAGCGCGCATTCAGCGTTGGAAAGTCGATCAGCGTCTCCGAGAAGCCACGGTCGGCCCAGTCCTTCGCGCGCCGTGTCATGTACTGGGTCATGTGGAAGCGGAACGTCTTCGCGCCCGCCGACCCGATAATCGAGCGCACGTTCAGGTTCGGCGGATGCGGTTCGAGCCCTTCCGCCCAGAGGCGCATCCAGTCAACCGGCTGCATCGAACCGCTGCCCTTGATCACACCCGGGGCGAACTCCGTCGGCTCAATCCTGGCGGCAAACGCCGGGTAGACCGGCTCGCCGTCCGCGGTCAGCTCGTACAGCAGCTCCGGGATGAGCACCGGCGTGATCGCCGCGATCGCCTGGTCGAAGGAGGTCGTCATATTCTCGACCTCTGGGTCGTCCTCCCAGCCCGGCGGCACCGACTCGACCAGCGTGGCGCCCAGATGCGTGGCGAGCATCGCCTTCATCTCCGCATTTGCCGCGGTGACGATCGGCTCGTCCGCCTTGACGTGCGGAATCATGAACTCGCGGATGATGCCAATCCGCATGCCCTTCAGCGCGCCGGGGGTCCCGGTGGTCACCGACGCCGAGTAGGGCTCGGTCGAGATGCTCGACCGCGGCACGGTGGTGAAGATGTCGCGCGGGTCGTAGTAGCCGTTGACCGGATCCTTCAGCGCGTCGAGCACCCGGATCGAATCGGCGATGGACCTGCAATGAATGCCCGCCCGATCCTGGTAGATGCTGGCGCCGATGGACCCGCCGTGAAACGAGATGAGCCCCTTGTGCGGAAGAATCAGCGCGACGGAATTGTGGTTGGCGGGCCCGCGGCACGAGGCGCCGGTCTCCTCGCACAGAGCGCACATCGCCAGGTTGGCGCCCACCGACACGCCCGATCCGGAGCTCGAGCCGAGCGAGGCGGCGCGCGAGGTGTCGTACGGGTTGGAGGGATTGCCCGCCCACGTGCTCCGCTGGTAGCCCAGCTCCGACGGCAGAATCTTCGCCGGGAAGTTCCGGCCGCCCGGAGGATTCCCGCCGCCGCCGTTGTATTCGGTGGTATTGGCCTTGGCGTAGATGATGGCGCCTTTGGCCCGCAACTGCGCGACGAGCGTCTGATCGCGCGCCGGAACATCCATGTCGTAGCGGGCGTCGGCGCCGCCGGTCGAGCGCATGTCCCTGGTGTCGTACGGATCCTTGAAGGAGAACGGAATGCAGTACATCGGCAGCGCGGCGAGATCGGGGTTCCGGCCGTACTGGGCGTCCAGTTCCGCCGCGCGTTCCAGCGCGTCTGGCTGCTGCCGGAACTCCTCGCAGACTGCCGGCGCGCCGGCCGGCAGCGCGCCCTTCGACGGATGCCGGTCGAAATCGCCCTTGCAGGTCACCGAGCGCTCCCCGCGAATGTTGATCATCCCCAGCGCGCGCAGTTGCCCGGCATCGGGGATGCCGACGATCATCCCGTACTGCTGCTGCACGGCGGGATCCGATGCGGTTGGTTCCATGCGCCCGAACTCGATCGGCGGCGTCTTGCGCGGATCGCCCGCCGGCAGCTGCGCGGTGGCCGCCACCGCCGCCTTGTACTCGCTGTAGTTCGGCAAGTACTCGGAGGCCATCTCCTCGGTGACCAGCGTGTTCGACACGCCGTTGTACGCCCGTGCCCGGTTCACATACGCCTGCACGATGCCGCGACACGTGACTTGCCCCTCCTGAATGGCGCGGTGCACCTCGTCGATCGTGGCTTCCAGCAGATGAAACTGAAACGCCTGAGCCTGCACGTCCTGCGGCTTCAGATAGGCGCTGTACCCGACGGCCAGCCCACCGAGTGCCGCGCCGACAAAGGCGCCTTTGACAACCGTTCTCCCAATAGACATGACTCCTCCAGCACCGAGGACATTGATGTGACCGTTGACCGTGACTCCTGACTCCTGACTCCTGACTCCTGTCTCCTGTCTCCTGACCTACCCGTTTCCGTCTAAAACGCGATCCGGAACCCCAGCTGCAGCATCCGCGGCTGGAAAGCCGCATTCAGGCTCTGTGTCGGCTGCCCGAAGCTGGCGCTGCTCTCGTTGGTCGTGAAGCCGCCGTAGTTGGCGTGGTTGAACACGTTGAACACTTCGACAATGCCGTCGACCGACGTGCCGCCGCCCAGGGTGAACCGGCGTTGCGCGCGCATATCCACGCGGTGCATCGAAGGCTGGTCAAAGCTGTTGCGCGCAATGAGTGTGTTGTCGGGACGCAGCCGGCCGCCGCTGCCGCCGTCCTGAAGAACATCGACGCCGGACGTGGGCGTGGCCCACCCGTTGTCGCCGTAGAGATACAGCCCGCTCAACTGGAAGCCGTATCCTGCCTCCCAGATGCCGTTGAACGCCACGCGATGGCGCTGGTCGCCAGTCAGGTACCACTCCTCCACGAGCGACGGGTGCAGCTCGAACGGCACATCGCAGACCGGCTGACCTGCCGTATTGAGCGTCGTGGGGTACTCGCACCCTGCGAGCGTCGGCGCCTTTTGCAGGTCCCACTGTCCGGAGAGGAGGTAGGTGGCCGAGGCCTGCCAGCGGTCGCTCATCCGCTTGGTGAACGCCACCTGCAGTCCGTGATAGTCGGACTGTCCGTCCGACACCCTGTTCTGCACCGTGCCCCAATCCGGATACGGAAGCTTGCTGAGATTCGTGAAGGCGTAGTTGGCGCCGGTGGCCGGGTCATAGGCGAGATTGACGTTGACGGTCCTGAATTGCGCGCGCAGGCCGGTATACACATAGTCGGCCTCGAGCGCCACGTCGGTTCCAAACTGCCGCTGGATGCCGGCCGACGCCTGGTTGCTGTAGGGAACTTCCAGCGCCGGAGCCGCGAACGTGTTCGCGATGCTTCGCCGCAAGCATCCGGCCACGCGATTCACGGTGCACAGCGTCGCCGCGACCTGCTCGAAGGTCGGGATCGGCCCGTTGAACGGATTGGCGGCAAAATCCGCGCGTCCGTCGTTGAACACCTGCGGATGAATCGAGCTCACGGTCAGCCGGGTCCAGTACGACGTGTGCGAGCCGGGATCGCCGAAGTATCGGCCGGCGCCACCGCGCAGCACGGTTCGGTCATTCAGCGTGAACGCCGCGCCGAGACGCGGCGCCCAGTTGTTAGTGTCGTCAGGACGGCCAGCCTTCAAGAACGGCTCGAGCCCGATCTCGTTCGCCCACAGCCCTGTTTCAAGGTCGTAGCGCACGCCGAGGTTCAGCGTCAGGCGCGGCGTCATCTGCCAGTCGTCCTGGACCCAGCCCGCAAAGATCTTGAGCGGCGCGTAGGCCTTGAGATTCCCGACCCCGAGCGTGTAGCTCCGGACGATCGGAGAGAGCGCCGCCAGGTTCCAGGAGGAGACATCGTTCCACACGGGAAAGAGCTGCTCGACGTTGGCTGGAATCGCCCCGCCTCTGGCGTCGTAGATCCCCATGCAGCGCGTGCACAGGAACGTCGGGTTCTGCTGGTACACGTACTCGCCGCCGACCTTCATGTCGTGCCGGCCACCCCTGGCGTACGAGAAGGTGAGGTTGTCCCACCCTGAATACGTGTCCTGACGTTCGTCTTCGTGCGAGTTGGTGTGGGCCTGCCCGATGGTGTAACTGCGCATCTGAATGATCGGCGTCCCGTAGTCCAAGGTGGGGTACGGATGATCGGCCCAGGGAACGATCGATTGCTGAATCCAATAGAACGCCGCGTACCCCACTCGCGCCTCGTTGAAGACGCTCGAGCCGAACACCTGCGTCAGCGTCGCGCTCACGTCGTTGCCGTGCCGGTCCGTCGAGATCGAGGACGAGGGGTGCCTGGATGCGCCGCCGCTGTAGCGTGCATCGAAGGGCATCCACACGAGCGAGCGGTTCCCGCGCACCGTCATGCGGGACTGGGGCGCGAACTGGAAGTCCAGCCGTCCGCCCCCTTTCTTCTCGGTGCGGGTGCCGCTGTGGTCGAAGTTGAAGGTCGGCCAGGGGCTCGTGTGCGTGAACGTCTGGGGCTCCCGCTCGTACTCGAAGTTGCCGAAGAAATGCGCGCGGTCCTTGAGAATCGGTCCGCCGAACGTCCAACTCAGTTGAGAATCCGAGTACGGAAGCACCCGCTGCGCGACGAAATCCTCCGCGATGAACCTGTCGTTGCGGAAGTAGCCTGAGAACGTCCCTGCGAATGCGTTGGTGCCCGACTTTGTCACGGCGTTCACCACCGTGCCGCTCGAGCCCCCCTGCGTGGCGTCGAAGCGGTTCGAGATGAACTCGAACTCCGCAATGGCGTCCCGGCTGTACTTGGGTTGACCGAAGCCAGCCGTCTGGTTCTGTGTCACTCGCAGACCATCCATGTTGAGCTGAAACGATCCGAGGCCCGAGCCCGGCTCGTCGTTGGTGATGGCGTTCTGCCGGCTCCCCGGCGCCAGCAGGGAGAGATCCACGAAGTTCCGGCCGTTGAGCGGCAGATCCTGCATCTGGCGCTGATCGACGTTGCCGCTCACACTCGATCGCGTCGTTTCGATGAGCGGGGCTTCGCCGGTGACGATCAGCGTTTCCTGCAGTGTCGCGGGCGCCATCTGGAGGTTCACGGTGGCTTGTTGCCCCACCAGCAGCTCCACGCCTGTTCGCGTGAGCGACGCGAAGCCTTGAAGGTCCGCGGTCATCCGGTAGACGCCGATGCGCACCGACATCCGATACTTGCCCACGTCGTCGGTCACGTCCTCGAAGCTGTTCCCGGTCGCCTCGTGCACCGCCGTGATCACGACGCCCGGCAACACGCCGCCCGAGCTGTCGGTCACCGTGCCGGTGACGACCGCCTCCTGCGCGTACCCGGTCACGGGCAGCGCGAGGAATACGCTAAGTAGAAACACCGCTCTCAGATCGATGGAAGAACCCATTGAAACGACCCTCCTGGCCCGCGGAGCGGACCACCTCAGTTGATGAAGTCAGCAGAATGTCGGAGGCGTCGTGGCCCAAGGTCTTGTCTTCGTCCGTGGTGCGTGGACTCGCGGCGGCGGAGGCGGGAGTCGGCCAGGCTGCGGGGCCCGGTGTCACCCGGATGTGCAAGGCGTGTTCCCTGGCGTTGCCGTGAACGTGGCGCGTGTCAGCTCACTGAGAATGCATGACTTACTGCCGCGGCGCGCATGGCGGCGCGCCGAGTCAGGAATGACAAACATGTGGAAACAGAAAAAGTGTCACGACAAGTTCGTATGGAGGAAGCTTCGCGAGGGCGTTCGAGCGCGGACCTTCAGGCGGGCAGGAGCGGGGCTTGAAGAGCCCGCGCAAGGATCACTGTCCAAAAGTGTCGCGCGATGGCATCAGCAAGACAAACTTGTCTGGGCTGCGAGCTCGTCTGCTGGCAGGGACGAGTGGATCGAGAGCGCAGCCATGGACTTGGCCGTGTGCGTGACGCAGAATGTGCGCAGCGTGGCCAATATCTTCATCAGCTATCGACGCGAGGACTCCGCCGGCCACGCGGGGCGGCTGTGCGATCGCCTGACGACACGCTTCGGCCACGCGCGGGTCTTCATGGACCTGCAGGACATCGCGCCGGGGCAGAACTTCGCGCAGTCGATCGACGAGATGATCGCCACGTGCGAGTGCGTCATTGCGGTCATAGGGCCTCGATGGCTCGAGGCAATGCAGAAAAGAGCTCAGGGCGCGGAGGATTTCGTGCAGCATGAGCTTGCCGCGGCGCTCAGCCGCGACATCACCGTCATCCCGGTTCTCGTGGGCGGGGCCCGCATGCCGCCGGCCGAACAGCTTCCGCCCGCGCTGTCGGCGCTGAGCCATCGCAACGCGTGCGAGGTGCGCGACGAGCGGTTCGACGACGATGTGGCCCGTTTGGGCGATTCCATCCGCGCGCTTGGCGTCGCCGATGATGCTGGCCCGCCCGGAACCCGTCAGCGCTCACACGCGTCCCGCCTGGCCGTTCCGCTCCTCGGTGGGGTTGGGCTGCTCGCTGCGATAGTCGCCTACCTGACGCTGTGGCCAACCGAGACACAATCCACGATCGAGACACCAGCCACGATCGCTCCCGTGGCCCCTGCCCCTTCGATCGACGGCGACTGGATCGCCGAGATGCAGAAGGAAGGTCAGCCAATGTTCCGGATCCGGCTGACCTTCGTGGTCGCCGGCGAGAGCATCACCGGGATGGTGCGCTATCCGACGGGCGACGGACCGATCCTCGATGCACGCCTGGCCGGGAACGTGCTGACCTTCCACACGTCACACGTGCCGCAGTTCGAGTCCACACCCGCCACTATCCGGTATCAAGCCGAAGTCGGCAGCACCGAGATCAGGCTCACCACGACGGACGCTGGTGGCATCACGAAAGGCGTCGCCAGACGCAGGGAGCCGTAGCCTTCTGCGTACTCCTGACACGTGTCGCGCGATTTCGCTAGGCGATCCGCACGGCACAGTTGTCGCATCGTCATGTGGCCGGATGACGATGATACGATTGGCGGACGGGCAGCGCGCCGTATTGGTGCAGGCGTTTCCGGCCGCTGCGAACTTGGGACTTGGCGCGTTGGTGTTCGGACAGTTCCTGCGCCAGCAGCCTTTTTCAATCTCGTTGGCCATGGCTGGCGCGGGAATCTGGCTGGCAGGCGTAGCTGTCGCCTTTGTGCTAGCAGGAGGAAAGCGATGACTGGTGTGTTGGTCCTCTTTGGTACCATCATGGCGGTCGGTGTGGTCATCGCGCTTCTCGACTGGCTCGCGCGGCGCAAGGAACAACAATCCGAGCATCGCCCGCCGGCCTGAACGATCCGAACGCCCAGGCTTCAGTCCAGCACAGGCCGACACAGGAGCCATAGAGATGACCATGAACATGCGTCGCTTCCGAAGCGGCGTGGGTGCGATCCTGCTGCTCCTGTGTGCGCGCGCGGCCTCGGCGGAGGTCATGACCTGGAAGGTCGAGGGCGACACGCGTGAGGCGATCGTATACGCGCCGGCACCGTCCCCGGCAGGCGGGCGAGTGCCGTTGGTGTTTTCGTTCCACGGACGCGGCGATGACGCGCAGAACTTTCAGTTCACGTCTCTCCACACCGCCTGGCCCGAAGCGGTCGTCGTGTACTTCCAGGGGTTGGCGACTCGCGATCGGCTTGCCGGCTGGCAGGTGGAGCGAGGCGAAAACAACGACCGCGACCTGAAGCTCGTCGACCTGGCGCTCGCCTCGCTGCGCAAGAAGTACAACATCGACAACGACCGCATCTATGCAACCGGCTTCTCGAACGGCGCGATGTTCACCTATCTCCTGTGGGCGGATCGGCCGGACGTCTTTGCCGCGTACGCGGCCGTGGCGGGCCGTCTTCGTCCGTCGGTGCAGCCGAAGCAGCCGCGGCCGCTCTTTCATGTGGCGGGTGAGCGCGACCAACAGGTGACCTTTCCCGATCAGAAGGCGGCCATCGTCATCGCCATCGGCGTGAACGGCGTCCGCACGACGACGACGCGCTGCGGGGACGGCTGCACGATTTATGGATCCGGCACGCCCGCTCCGGTCATGACCTGGATTCACCCCGGCGGCCACGACTATCCGCGCAGCACGTCGCAGCGGATCGCATCCTTCTTTCTCGATCATCCCCGGAAGCGCTGATCGACCTACGCTGACGCCGTCTTCACATTGACGGGCCACCTTCCCCGCATCGGTGGCCGGTGACGCGGAGCGGTTGGCTCGGTTCCAACGCGAGGCGGAACCGCGATCTGAAATCAGCACGTGCCGATGCCTGTCATCTTGTCGTCATTGTGCATGGCATAATGACGGCAAGGTGGCAGCGCGATATCAACGGTTTGACATGCGCGTGCAGGGTCCCACAGGCGTGATCGAGCAGTATGCGGGCAGTGGCAACGGCGGACCCGGGTACGACATTCTCCCGGACGGGCGCTTCGTGATGAGCAGCGGTGCGGACCCGGCAGGCACACGCGAGATCGTGCTCGTGCAGCACTGGTTCGAGGAGCTGCGGCGCGTCGCGCCGGCGAAGTAATGGCCCTGTCCCCAGGTCATCCGTCGAACGCCTGCACCGTGCGGACGTGCGCGGCGATCATCGGATGGGCCGCGAGCGCCTTCTCGAGCCGGACGGCCAGCACAAGGTCGGTCGCGTCGTACACGGTTTGCCCAGTTGCCGCTTGCTACGACGTCTCCCGACGCCGCTCTTCCAGCAGGACCTGGAGCTCCGCCAGGGCTTCGAGATCCTTGGGGCGGCCCGCGGCTCGCTTCAGGCGAATCAGCTGAGAGAGTGTCACGACATCGATGTCGGTTTCGAAGACGCGGATTCGACGGGTGTGCGGGAGGAGCTCGTCGTAGGTGCCGCCACCGGCCACCTCGCCGAGCAGGTCGAGGTCGCCCATGGCCGTGGTCAAGGTGAAATTCAGACCTCGAATCAGCGTCGGCACATCGAGTCGGAAGGGCAAGCCGGGGGGGGCCCCTCGCAAGTACGGCGACAACGGCTCCAGCGCGAGGGTGAGGCGCGCAAGGTTGTCCGCGTCTCGCGCGTAGACGATATCCAGATCCACCGTGACCCGGGGTGAGCCGAGGACGACGCCCGCGAATCCCCCGACGATCACGAACCGCACGTCCATGTCCCGCAGCCGCCGAATCAGCCCTTCGAAATCGGTCATGTCAGGCGGACGACCGCCCGGCCTTGCGCAGAGCTTCCGCGAAGCGCAGAGCGGCGATCATGTTGCGCACCCGCACGTCCACCGAACGCCGCAGCTGTTCTCGAATCAGCGTGCGATCGACATCCTTCATGTAGGCGTCAATGACCGCGTCCTGAGCGAAGTCCTCCTCGTCGTCCCGCTCGTCCGGTTGGTCGTGGCTCTGCACGGCGTGTCCTGCCTTGCTCTCATTCTGATGGCATGGCGCGATTGCAGCAAGAGGGAGTGGACCCTCACGTCCAGCTGTCTGGTCGAGGGCCCGACGCTGACGGACCGCAGCGCTGGCGCGCCAGGAGGACCTGAAGGTCCGCCTCTACGCACGGAGGGGCGTAGAGGCTGGGTCGGACCGGTATGTAATACGCTGTGTAATACAGAAGCGACACGTGGCCACTCGGACGGTGAGACTCGATGACGAAGCGGAGGCAGCGCTCCAGCAGATTCGCAAAGCCACGGGTTGCCCGATTTCGGAGGCGCTGAAGCAGGGCTTGCGGTCCTTGAGGCAACGCGTCGTGCAGGAAGCGGGGCGGACGCCGTACGACGTCTATCAGCAGCTCGATCTCGGTCCCGGCGGCTACGCGATCGCGCAGTCCACGGATACGCGCCACGGTGTCGCTGACGCCCTCCGTCGGAAGGTGCGTCGATGATCCTCGTCGACACGAGTGATCATCACGGACCGAGGCCGGCCGGTCGCTCGCCTGCTTCCGCCGGCGGGCCCTGAAGGCCGCGGGCTCCCGAACCTGCGTGCGCTCCGCACGGCTCAGCGCCGCCTCTCACCATCGCTCTCCAGCCTCATCACGTCTGAGCGTGACGACAGATTCTGAGCCACGGCCCATACGCAGGCCCGTGTATCTGGATTCACGGTCATTCCCGCTTCAACGTGCGGGGGACCGAACGCGAACAATCCCAGCCACACGCAGCGCCTCGACTGTCAGGGCCTGGACCCCACACCTCAAGGCCCAGGCCGCAGTGCGGCGGGTCCGCTCCGCGGGACCCGTCCTACGTACCCACCCTTCGTTTGCGGAACCCGCCCCACGTGCGTAGGCCGGGTGCCGCGTAGACCGCCCATAGCCCAACGCCTGCCTTCAGCGAGTGTTGACGCAGGTGGTGCGCCCTGCGGCCGACGTGTTGCGGTACTATCCAGCGCGGAGAACACATGCGGAAAACACAGAAGTCTTCCCGGCGACAGCCGCGTGACGGCGGTCTGACGCGCCGAGTGCTCCTGACGCGCGCGGTCGGAGCTGCCGCCATCACGCTGAGCGCCAGGGGCGCTCTCGCCCAGGACCCCTCCAGCACCACCAGCCGGCCCGGACCGCCCCCCAGCGCGCTGGGTACGCGAGCGCCGGCGGAGCAGCTCAAGCGCACACCAACCGCCACGAGCTCGAGGACGCCGCTGCAGGATCTTCACGGCACGATGACGCCGGCCGACCTCCATTACGAGCGGCACCACGGCGGTGTGCCTGCCGTCGATCCGCGCACTTATCGCTTGCTCGTGCACGGGATGGTCGATCGGCCGCTGACCTTCACGCTGGAGGATCTCAAGAAGTTTCCGGCCACCAGCCGCATCTGCTTCCTGGAGTGCTCGGGCAACCTCGGCCGTCAGGGTGGCGAACGGACCACTGCGCAGGAACTGTGCGGGCTGACCAGTCAGAGCGAGTGGACGGGTGTGCGACTCGCGACGCTGTTCAACGAGGTCGGCGCGGCGTCACGGGCGACGTGGTTCCTCGCTGAAGGCCAGGACGCGGCGGTGATGACGCGCAGCATCCCGCTCGAGCCGGTCATGGACGAGGCCATGATTGCCTACGCGCAGAACGGCGAGGCGCTGCGGCCCGAGCAGGGATACCCGGCGCGGCTGCTGCTGCCGGGATGGGAGGGCAATGCCAGCGTCAAGTGGTTGCGTCGCCTCGAGCTCGCCGATCAGCCGTTCATGACGCGCGAGGAGACGTCGAAGTATACCGATCCACTCGCCGACGGTACTGCGCGCCAGTTCAGCTTCATCATGGACGCGCGCTCCGTCATCACGTCGCCGTCGTATCCCCACACCGTGCAGCAGGGCTGGGTCGAGATTCGCGGCATTGCGTGGAGCGGCCGCGGGCGGATCCGGCGCGTGGACATCAGCACCGACGCCGGCCGAACCTGGACCGAGGCGGCGTTGCAGGCCCCCGTGCTGCCGAAAGCGCATACCCGCTTCCGGCTGTTGTGGCGGTGGGATGGACGATCGACCGAAATCCTGAGCCGCGCGATCGATGAAACGGGATACGTGCAGCCGGAGTGGAGCGCGCTTCAGGCCGCCCGCGGCCGCCGCACGCGGTACCACCAGAATCCGGTCACCGGCTGGAAGATCGGCACCGACGGCCGGGTCCTCTTCGGCATCGAGCGGGTGAGCGCATGACCCGCCTGCTGGCGTGTCTCGCCGTGACGATCGCGGTGACGGCGGTGACGACGGCCCAGGCGCCGCCGCAGCGTTTTGGATTTGGAGAGCCGGCCCCGCGCGAAGTGATTGCCGCCCTCGACATCGACGTGAGGCCGGACGGCACTGGCTTGCCGCCGGGCAGCGGAATGGCGCGCGAGGGTGGAGAGCTGTACGCCCGCCAGTGCGCCGCATGCCACGGACCCAAAGGCGAAGGAGGGCAGGCGGAACGGCTCGTCGGTGCGGAACCCCGAGGGTTGGCGCCGTTCGGGCCCGAGTACGAGCGATGGCGCGACGGTCGCCCCGATGTGCCGTTCACCATCGGCAATTACTGGCCGTACGCGGCGACGCTCTTCGACTACATTCGCCGGGCGATGCCTGCCAACGCGCCGGGCACCCTTACCGCCGATGAAACGTATGGCCTCGTCGCCTGGCTCCTGGCCCAGAACGGGATCATCGCCGACACGGCCGTGATGAACGCCGACACGCTGCCCAAGGTCACCATGCCGGCGCACAAGCGGTTCGTTCCCGACGATCGGAGGGGTGGGCGCAACGGGGAGCTGTAGCAGCCCGTGAACGGCTCCTTTTCTTTCTCGCTCAACGGGTGCAGAATCTCCCCGCAGCGGAGGGAGACGATGAAAAGCCATGTGCGCGGGGTCCTGCTCGCGGCCGGTGTGGTGTCCTGGGGCGCGGCGCCCGCGGTGGCACACCATGCGTTCGCCGCGGAGTTCGACTCCAACAAGCCGGTCACACTCACGGGAACGATTACCAAGGTGGAGTTCCAGAATCCGCACATCTACTTCTACATCGACGTGCAAGAGGCCGACGGCAAGGTCGTCAACTACGCCGTGGAAGGCGGCACGCCGAACCAGCTCCGGCGCCAGGGCTGGGGCCGCGACTCGCTGAAGATCGGCGAAGCGGTCACCGTTCAGGGCTTCAGCGCCAGAAAGCCCGACGCGCACGTCGTCAACGGCCGCACGGTAATTCTGGCGGACGGCCGCCGAGTATTCGGCTTCAGCGGCGCCGGCGAGCCCGGAACCAATCCCTGACGGTTCAGGACAGGAGCTTCGTGATGACCAGACGCCTCCATTCTCTCGTCGCGGTTGCGGCCAGCGTCTGCGCCATCGGCGCGTCCGCGGCGGCGCAGCAAGGCGGACGGGGCAATCCGTTGCCACCGGCGGCTGACCGCCTGGAGCCGCCGAGGCCCGCCCCCGTCGGCGCGTGGTGGCACACGGGCGGGCCGCTCGAGCAGCAGGCAGGCCGTCCCGATCTGACCGGCGTGTGGTTTGGCGGTGCGAGCGGCGATCTCTCGCGATCGGCGCTATCCGGGGAGGAGCTGATCCTCACGCCGTTCGGAAAGCAGCGGTGGGACACCGTCGACCACGCGAAGGATCCGAACACCGCGTGCCTTCCACCCGGACCGGCGCGGATGATCATGATGGCCCACCCTGCGATGATCGTGCAGCGCCCCGACGTCGTCGTCCTCCTGACGGAATCGCAGCGCACGTTCCGGATCATCTACACGGACGGACGCGGGCACCCGCACGACATCGCGGACTACCCCGAGTGGATGGGCAGCTCGATTGGCACGTGGGAAGGCAACACACTCGTCGCGGACACCGTCGGCATCAACGAGCGGACGTGGCTCGACACAGCCGGCCACGAGCACAGCGCCACACTGCGATTGACGGAGCGGTTCCGGCTCGCCGACCCGAACACGCTCGAGCACGTGGTGACCTACGACGACCCGGTGTTCTTCGTGAAGCCGTTCACCACGCGACGGCTGTTCAAGCGGCAGATCGGCGACCGGATCATGGACCACTCCTGCCTCGAGAACGAGAAGGACCGAGAGCTTCTCGTTCCGACGCTCGGCGACGCAGGGCGCTGACCACTAAGGGCACAGAGACGGTTTAGCCACAAAGGTCACGAAGGTCACGAAGAGCCCTAAGGTCTCTCTTTTCTTCGTGATTCTTTGTGCTCCACCTTAGAGGTCTTTGTGCGCTCTGTGGCTAATTCGTCTTCGTGGTCGTCGTGGCTTCAGACTCGCCCGTCGGCCGACAATCCACCAATCTAGCCCTGCCAGGATCGCCCCGTCGTCGCCGAAGGTGAAGCTGTTGCCGGATGATACCGACTGGCGCGCGACAACAGAGCGGCAGAGCTGTCTCCTGCCGCCCTGTCGTATGGACACCGCCGTCTACGCAGAAGCAGGCCGATGCGCCCGAAGGAAGGAACGTATCTGGCGCACCGCGAGGGGAATCCGCTCCTTGGGCTCCTTCCACGGGTAGATGCTCACTTCGGCCTTCGGCGCGAGCATCGCGCACTCCATGGCGACCGCGAGCGGATGCGCCGGGACATCATCCGGCAGGATCAGCACGGGCGTCTGGCACTTGCGCACGAAATCGCGTGTCACCGTGAAGACGAAGTCGGGGTTGGTGCGATACATCTTGGTCAGATATCTCTCGACCATCTCCATGGTGATGTCGGGCCGGCGCTTGACCAATTCCGGACCCCAGCCGGTCATGCTGCCCTCGTAAAGGACGTTGGGCATCTCCGGCCGGAACCCGACGGGCTGGGCCGGCACGGCCGCGACAACGCGATCGGGCGCCCGCTTCAAGAGGTTCCAGATGAAGGGGCCGCCAATGCAGAAGCCCAGCACCATGAACTTGTCGATGCCCAAGTGATCCA
>Ga0184627_10000495_pt1 | contig 15269 bp, 12 predicted proteins | sample PLM3_127_b1_FD_133150 | JGI IMG/M metagenome (GOLD analysis project Ga0184627, IMG submission 133150) | Groundwater sediment microbial communities from an aquifer in East River, Colorado, USA - PLM3_127_b1 | ecosystem: Environmental > Terrestrial > Soil > Riparian zone | place: USA: East River...
ATGTGAACGCACGCGACTACCGTCCTGCCCGTCCCGCCCGTCCTGCCCATCCTGCCCTTCCTGCCCTTTTGATCTGTCTGGTCGCCACGACGGCATGCAATCCCAAGCCGCCGGACGAGGCTGATTACGTGAAGCGAATCGCCGCCGCCCGGGCGGACAAAGACACATTTTTCCAGACGTCATCGGACTCGCCGGTTTCCGGGAGCCAGAAGGCGGCACTCTTGCCGCTTGTGTATTACCCCGTGGACCCGTCCTTCAACGTGCCCGCGGCGCTGAAGCCATCCGATGATCGGACGACGATCATGATGCCGACTTCGGCGGGCACTGAAGATCCGATGCGGCGCGTCGGCACGCTGGAGTTCACGTTGAATGGTCAAACGATGACGCTGGCCGCGTTTGCCCCGGCGGCGGCACGCACCGTCGATCGTCTCTTCGTGCCGTTCCGCGATCTCACGAGCGGCAAAGAAACCTACCCGGCCGGGCGCTATCTCGACCTCGATCGCACCGCGACCGGCATCTACCAGCTCGACTTCAACCGGGCGTACAACCCGAATTGCTACTTCGACCTAAAGTGGATATGTCCGCTCCCGCCGCGTGAAAACAATCTGCAGATCGCAGTGCTCGCCGGCGAACGCATCAAAGAAAAAGGCTGATGATCCGCGCCGTCGTTTTCGATTTCGACGGGGTCATCGCCAATACCGAGCCGCTGCATTTCCGCGCCTTGCGTGACGTCCTGGCGCAGGAGGCCGTCGCGCTCACCGAAGCCGACTATTACGGCAGGTACCTCGGATACGACGATGTCGGCGCCTTCGGCGCGATTGCCGCCGACCGAGGCGTGCAATGGGACCCCGGGCATGTGGCGGGGCTCGTCGCCCGCAAGTCCGCGCGGCTCGAAGCACTCGAGGGTGCCGCGTCCGTCTTGTTTCCCGGCGCCGCCGCCGCCATACGTCGAATGGCTGAGGAATGCCCCCTTGCCATTGCATCCGGGGCGCTGCGCGCCGAGATCATGCACGTCCTGAATCGCGAGGGCCTGGCCGGGTTCTTCCCCGTTGTCGTCGCCGCTGAGGACACGCCGACGAGCAAGCCGGCGCCCGAGCCCTATCTCCGGGCGGTTGAGCGGATGGCGGCTGCCACCGGGGTCGCGCTCGCTCCATCCGAGTGTGTCGCGATCGAGGACTCGAGGTGGGGCCTCGAGTCGGCGCGATCCGCAGGCCTGTGGACTGTGGGCATCACCCATACGTATCCGGCCGACACGCTCACCTACGCCGCCGAAGCCGTCATCCTCCACCTCGATCAGCTGACGTGGGAACTTCTGGGCAAATTCGACCTCGCGCGGCGTTGACCAACCGGATCTGTAATCCAAAACGCTGGATTAATTCTGATCATGGCATAATATGTCATTATATGTCCTTTAATGTCCTTCTATCTGTTGCATACTAGTTAGGTGGTTCCCCTCTTTTAACATGACGTCAGTCCGCGCAGGAACCGCTGATTGAGAATGTCGTAGGTCTGGCTAATCAAGTCAACGGCTGTCCGGACCGATAACTTTCGCGGAGGAGACTCGATGAGAGTGATGAAGGCCATGCTGTGGCTTGCAGCCGCGCTGCTGACGACGGCGGGCCTGGCGCACGCCCAGAGCACGACGGGGACCATTTCTGGGCAGGTGGTTGATGCGCAGGCGCTTCCTGTGCCCGGGGTCACGATCAACGCGGAGTCGCCGAACCTGCAGGGCATTCGCACCGTGGCGACGTCCAGCAACGGCGACTACATCCTCACCCTGCTGCCTCCGGGTACCTACAAGGTAACCTTCGAGCTGAGTGGCTTTGAGCGCCAGGAGCGAACGGTCAATCTCGCGCCGACGCAAGTTCTGCCGCTCGAGATGACAATGGGGCCCGCGACCATTACGGAAACTGTTACCGTCGTCGGCCGCTCCGTCGACGTTCTCGTGCAGACCGCGCAGGTTGCGACGAACTTCAGCCAGGACCTTCTCTCTAGCCTCCCGACAACTCGCGACATCAACGCCGCGTTGCTTTTAGCGCCGTCGGTTCACGCCTCCGGCCCGTTCGGCGGCTACTCGATCGCGGGCTCGATGTCGTACGAGAATCTGTTCCTGATTAACGGCGCCACCGTCAGCGAGAACCTTCGTGGGCAGCCGTACGATTTGTACATCGAGGACGCGATTCAGGAGACGACCATCGCGACCGCAGGCATTTCCGCAGAGTACGGCCGGTTCGGGGGTGGCGTCGTGAATGTGGTCACGAAGTCGGGCGGCAACCTCTTCAGCGGCTCATTCCGCGACACGCTCATCAACGACAACTGGCGTGCGCTGACACCGTTCGAGCGTGCGCTGACACCGTTCGTTGATACGAGGGTTGACGATGTTCTGCCCGCCTACGAGTACACATTGGGCGGTCCAGTGCTGCACGATAGGCTCTGGTTCTTCACGGCGGGTCGGTTCCAGGGCACCAAAGAAGGACGCACAACCGCGATCACGGAAATCCCTTATACCTTTAGCAGCCAGTTGCGGCGTTACGAGGGCAAGGGAACGTATTCACTGACGAGCAGCCATCGTTTTGAAGGCGCGTACATCGCTTCGACCGATCATCGGACAAACGACGCGCAGAATCCCGCGAACGTGATGGACACGAATAGCCTGTACAACGCCAAGCGTGATCTGAACCTGATCACCGTCAATTACGCCGGCATTCTGACGCCAGCCTTCGCCATTGAAGCGCGTTTTTCCGTACGGAACGAGACACTGAAGGACGTCGGCGCCACATCCACCGACCGGATAGCTGGGACGCTCCTGCTCGATGTCGCACGCGGCTCGAGGCGGTACTGGGCGCCCACGTTTTGTGGCGTCTGCGAGCCTGAAGAACGGGACAACCAGAACGTGTTCGTCAAGGGGTCGTACTTCCTTTCGAAGAGCGGCGTGGGCTCCCACAGCGTCGTGTTTGGATACGATGGGTTCAACGACAGGACTTGGAAGAATAATCATCAGTCTGGAAGCGACTACCGTATCCTCGGGACGACTTCGATCGTCAATGGCAGCACTGTGACGCCGGTGTTCCTCGGCGGCTCGACGATCATTCAGTGGAACCCCATCTTCCTCGATAGCCAGGGAACGAACTTCCGCACGCACTCGGTGTTTTTCAGCGATCAGTTGCGCGTCAACTCACGTCTGTCTGCAAACCTGGGCCTTCGCTATGATCGCAACGCCGGTGCGAATAGCGCCGGGGACGCGGTCGCCAACGACAGCGCGTGGAGCCCCCGGCTCGGCATCGTCTGGGATCCGGCGGGTGACGGCGCCTGGTCGGTGACGGGGAGTTTCGCGAGATACGTGGCCGCGCTCACGAACGGCGTTGCCAACACATCGTCGGGCGCGGGAAATCCGGATACCTACCAGTTTATTTATCGCGGTCCGTCGATTAACGCGGGTGGTGTTGCAGCAACGCCAACACCGGAGGCTGTGCAACAGGTTTTCGACTGGTTTTTCGCCAATGGCGGTCCGAATCTTCCGTTGACCGGTACCCCCAACGTCCCCGGAGTGACACCACAGATTCGCGGATCGCTCACCTCGCCGAACGTCCTCGAGTACGCGGGTGGCTTGAGCCGGCAACTCGGGAATCGTGCCGCCATTCGGGCCGACGTGGTCTACCGCGATTACCACGACTTCTACGCTCAGCGGGCCGATCAAACGACAGGACTTGTGACCGACAAACTCGGCCGGCCATTCGACCTCAGTCTGGTCGAGAATACTGACGCGCTCAAGCGCCGATATGCCGGTCTGAGCACACAGGCGACATATCGCTTCAGCTCCACGCTGGATCTCGGTGGCACCTACACGTTGTCGCGCACGTGGGGAAACTTCGATGGGGAAACGCTCAACGGCGGGCCGGCGACGAGTGCTAACCTGTTTTATCCAGAGTACCGGCAAGAGGCATGGAATTACCCCGACGGCGATCTGGCCACGGACCAGCGTCATCGCGCCAGACTCTGGGCGACCTACGGACTGCGCTGGGTCCCGGGCCTCACGCTGAGCGCGCTTCAAACGCTCGAGACCGGTGTGCCCTACGGCGCCGTGACGACGAGCGGCGTCAACCCGCAGCCCTTTGTCATCAACCCAGGTTACCTGACTCCGCCAACCGGGTCGACGACGGTGTATTACTTCACGGCCAGGGATGCGTTCCGAACGGAGGGTCAGCGCCGAACCGACATCGCAGTGAATTATTCATATCGTCCCCGTGGACTGGGCAGGATTCAGTTGTTTGGCCAGCTTCAGGTAATCAACATCTTTAACCAGTTCCAACTTTGCGGATGCGGCGCGCCTGTGTCCCAGAACGGGGGAGCTATCCGCACCGAACGGATCGACCAGGCCGTGCGAACCGCGGTCACGACCCCGGCGCTCTATAAGACCTTCAATCCGTTCACCACAACGCCGGTCGAAGGTGTGAACTGGGCCAAGGGGCCGAATTTCGGGAACCCGCTGAACCGACTGTCGTACACGTCGCCGAGATCGCTGCGACTCTCATTCGGCGTGCGCTTCTAGCGAGGGCGGGAAGGCGGGAACGACATTTTCCCAAGAGCCTTGCGCGAGGTTGTATCCTGTTTCTGAATGGTTTCCGAGCAGCTGGTCCACAGCTTCACACGCTTGGCGCTCAGCCCTGACCCGGATCTCGCGGTCGCCGCGCTGATGATCGCCCGCGTCGAGTACCCGCGGCTGGACGCCGGACCCTACCTCGACGAGCTCGACGCGCTCGGGCGTGAAGCGGCAAAGCGGGTCGCCGCGGCTCCGTCGATGGCCGCCGACACACCCGCGCACGTCGACCCCGTGGCGTATGCGCGCGTAGCCGCCCTCAACGATTACCTGTTTCGCGAGCAACGCTTCGTCGGCAACGACGTCCAGTACGAGGACCCGCGCAACAGCTTTCTCAACGAAGTGCTCGACCGGCGCACCGGCATCCCGATTACGCTGGCGCTCGTGTACATGGAGGTCGCGCGGCGAGCGGGCGTGGTCGCCGAAGGCATCAACTTCCCGGGTCACTTCCTCGTGCGGTGTCCCGCCCGCCGCGGGCTGGCGTATCCCAACCGGCCGGAAGGCTTGTTGCCTTACAGAGACTTGATCATCGACGCGCATCACGGCGGCGCCCTGCTGTCCGAGGACGCCTGCCGGGAGCTGCTGCGCCGCCATGTGGGCGAGGACGCCGTCTGGGACGCCCACCTGACCGGCCGCGCCACGAAGCCGCAGATTCTCGCGCGCATGCTGCTGAATCTCAAGCGCGTGTACGTGCGGATGTACTCCTTCCCACAGGCGCGCGACGCCACCGAGCTACTGCTGGCGGTCGACCCTTCAGCGAAGAACGAGCTTCGCGATCGCGGCCTGCTTGCGTACCATCTGAACGACTTCTCGGGTGCGCTGCGGGATCTTCAGGCGTACCTGCAACTGGGATCGAAACTCCGGCTCGACGAAGAAGAACGTGAGGAGCAGGCGCAGATCTGGGAGCACGTCAAGTCGCTCAGACGACGGGTCGCATCGCTCAATTGAGATTACAGATTTCAGATTGCAGATTTCGGATTGAATTGCAGAATTCTGAAATAACTCTGCAATCTGAATTCTGCGATCTGCAATCAAGCGATCCGCTTCTGCCCGTCTGGACAGTCCGTCAACAGCGGACATACGTGACAGTGCGGATCGCGCTCTGTGCACGTCGCCAGCGCGTGGTGCGATAGATAGACGCTGGCTCGACGAAAACCATCGGCGTCGTGCGCTAACTCGCGGCTGAGCGCTCGTTGAACGGACCGGGTCGACTTCCGGGCGCCGTCGCTGCCCTTGCCGTACCCTAGGCGACGGCCGACGCGGGATACGTCGCTGTCGACGCCCAGCACACACCGGTCGGCGGCGAACAGCAGCATCCGTCGCGCGTAGGCGTCGCCCAGTTGCGGAAACGGTTTCAGCGCACGGCGGGCGGCCCCGAGCGGACCTCTGATGACCGCGGGGAGCGTCGGCGATCGTCTGAAAAGATCGACACCGCTTCTGAGGGCCCGAAGGCGCTGTTCCTGGTACGGCCCAGCCAGCGCGACGGCTTCCGCGAGCTTCTTCTGAGGCGCGCGCCACATGGCGTCAGGCGTCAGGACGCGGATGCGCTTCAACGCGCCGAGCGCCGCGTCGCGCCTGGCCGGCGTCGTGTGCATCGATAGCGTTTCCCAAAGAAATATCGCGAAGGGATCGCGCGGTGGCGCCGGCAATAGGCCATAGAACCGCCGCAGGCGCGAGAGCAGCGTCTGGAGACGAGTCATGCTCACGACTGAAATTGCAGATTGTAGATTTCAGATTGCAGATTGAATTCCAGATTCCAGCATTCTGCAATAAATCTGCAATCTGAAGTCTACAATCTGCAATATCATTGTCGCCCTATCTCGTCGTACAGATAAGCCGAGGCGATGATGCCGTTGTGGAAGTTCGACAAATCGAGCTTCTCGTTCGGCGCGTGCGCGTTCTCGTCTGGGAGACCCACGCCGAACAGCACCGACGGAAGACCGAGCGCCTCTTGAAACGTCGACACCACGGGAATCGAGCCTCCTTCCCTCGTAAAGACCGGCTTCCGACCGAACCCCTTCTCGATCGCGCGCCCGGCGGCCTGCACGTACGGATTGTCGAACGAGGTCATCCACGGCTTGCCGCCATGCATGCGGGTGACCTTCAGCTCGACGGTCTTCGGCGCAAGCTTCTCGACGTACGCCTGGAACAAATCGGCGATCTTGTTTGGATCCTGATCCGGCACAAGCCGCATGCTGATCTTCGCCATCGAGACAGCGGGCAGCACCGTTTTGGCGCCCTCGCCGGTGAAGCCGGACAACAGCCCGTTGACCTCAAACGTCGGCCGTGCCCACGTCCGTTCGAGCGTGGTGTTGCCACTCTCACCGAACAGCTTGGGGATGCCGAAGTCCTTCTTGTATTTCCGCTCGTTGAAGGGAAGCGACGCCCATGCCCGCCGTTCCTCGTCCTGCAACGGCTTCACGTCGTCGTAAAACCCCGGGATCCTGATGCGACCACCACGATCCTTCATTTGCGCGATCATTTGCGCCAGCACGAACGCCGGGTTTGCCACTGCTCCGCCGAAGGAACCCGAATGCAAATCGGTATTGCTGCCGCGCAGATCGATCTGGAAGTAGACGAGCCCGCGCAATCCGTAACAGATCGACGGCACGCCGCGGGCGAACATCGCCGAGTCCGAGATCACGACGACGTCCGCTTTCAGATCGGCTTCGTGTGAACGGACGAAATCGTCGAGGTGGGCGCTGCCGACTTCCTCCTCGCCCTCGATCATGAACTTCATATTGACTGGCAACCTGCCACCCTGTTTCAGGTGCGCTTCGACCGCCTTGAAATGCATGAAGACCTGGCCTTTGTCGTCGGCCGATCCGCGCGCGTAGATCTCGCCGTCACGGATCGTCGCCTCGAAAGGTGGCGATTCCCAGAGATTCAACGGATCGACGGGCTGCACGTCGTAGTGCCCGTAAAAGAGAATGGTCGGCGCGCCGGCTGCGCCCAGCCACTCGCCATAGACCACCGGGTTGCCCGGCGTTTCGATCAGCCGCACGTTCTCCAAGCCAATCCGGCGCATTTCGTCGCCGCACCACTCGGCGCAGCGCCTGACATCACCCGCGTGCTCGGGGAGGGCGCTGATGCTCGGGATGGCAAGCAGCGCCTTCAGTTCGTCGACGTACCGGTCGCGGTTGACGTTGATGAAATCGATGATCGTGTCCATGTGGGGATGACTCCTGAGCGACCGGCGCTTCAGCTCGCGGCACGTCGACAGCCCACGCGCGGCGATGACCACGAGGGCCACGAGCACAGCAAGGACGCTACCGTCACGGTCTGCACAATGTCCAGCGGGCGTTCTCTTCGATCGCCCGCCCTTCGCGCTTCAGCTTCTCGAGATGGGCCGCGACGTTCTGACGCGCGGCTGGCCAGAGAGCCGGATCGAGCCCATCATAGATGGATTCCACGATCGTCTGCACGGTGTCACGTCCTGCGGCGACCGACGCGATCACCTGTCGCTCTCGCATACGACGATGCTCTAGATGTTCGTTCAGCACCGTGGACGGATCGTGGACTTCGGGGCCGTGCGCTGGCAGCAGCATCCTCGGGCGCAAGGCAAGCAGTCGCTCGAGCGCGACCAGGTAGCTGCCGAGATCGCCGCCCCGGCTCCCGTCAATCATGACGCTCCCACCCGAGATGACCAGATCCCCAGTGAACGCGGTGCGGCTGCCCTCGTGCCAGAAGACGAGGTGATCCGGTGAATGTCCCGGGGTGTGAAGAGCCCGCAGCGATTCTCCACCAGCTGGCAAAGAGTCGCCGTCGGCGAGTGGACTCCACGAGACCGAATACCTGACGTCTTCCTTCGGCCATGGATACTTGTGGAAGGACGCGCCTGAGTGCGCCGCTGCCAGCGCCGGCACTCCCGACGCATGATCGGCGTGACCGTGCGTCACGACTACCCGTGCGAGACGGGCGCCGCGCTCGTCAAGATGGTGATTGATCGCCGCGAGATGCCGCGCCTCGCCGACGCCTGCATCGACGAGCGCAGCATCCCCGCCCGGTCCGACGAGCAGGTATGTATTGTTGCCCTGCCCGGTCATGGGGCTTGGGTTGTGCGCGGCAAGCTTGATAGGCTTGAACGACATGGCGAGGTCTGGAACCAAAGCGAGGAATCAAATCCGGCGCATTTCATGAGGTTTCGCGGCACCCTCCGGGCGCCTGCTAGACGCCTCAGGTACCCCCAAATCCAATGACGACGGTGCCTTCGTCGTCCACAATGACCGGCACTGCCCGGCGGCCTTTGCTGTACGCCAGCATCCGCTCAAGGTCCGATGCACGCTTCTTGACGTTGAAGTACTCAAACGGGATCCCGCGGTGCGCGTAGTCAACGCGCGCGGCCTGTGTGTACGGGCACGAGTCTTTACCGTAAATCTGGACCATGGGTCATCCCCCAATTAGTACAATATCCTGACCCTCGTGTCGTTTCCTACTCTCACACAAGACACGTTCACAGCCGATGAAGCGCGGGCCTTAGCGTCATTCTTCACGAACGCTGACAAGCCCGTCTTCGCGCTGAGGAATCTTCCTGAAACGGTGAAAGGCGCGTTGTTCGCGCGTTACTCACGATCCGCCAAGTCGCTCCGAAGACTGTTTCTCGACGAGTTTCTCGGCCGGATGCCGGCACCGTCGACGGAACCAGACGGCGCGGCAACAGAACCGGCGTCGACCGGCGTGGAGCGTGCGGATCGACTGTACGCGCGCGTGCTGAACGAGTACGGCGACGATTCTGTCGCCCAACTCGGCGGTGCTCATCTTGCCTGCGAAGGCGTGTCGAACGTCCTCACCAAGGTGCTCGAGTGGGGTCGCTTGATGGCATATCTCGAGCAATCCACGCGCTACGTGCCGTACACGGATCGGCCCAACGGACGCTGGAAGTACCATGTGCCGGCCGAAGTGGAGCGGGCTTCTTTGGCCGCCGACTTCGGGCGGACGCTGGACTTGGCATTCGAGACGTACTCGCGCTGGATTCCCGTCATGGAGGCCCACTTCCGGGCGAAATACCCGAAGGCTCCGGACGATTCCGAGGCCGTGTACCGGTCGGTGGTTCGTGCGAAAGCGCTGGACACGTTGCGCGGCCTGCTGCCGGCCGCGACAACCTCCAACGTCGGGTTATTCGGAACCGGCCAGGCCTTTGAGGCGTTGCTGCTGCGGATGTTCGCGCACACGCTCGAAGAAGTTCGGGCGCACGCGCAGATGATGCTCGCCGAGCTGCGGCAGGTCATCCCGGCCTTTCTCGCGCGCATCGACCAGCCGAATCGCGGGGGCCGTTGGATTGAGTATCTCGCCACGACGAAACGGGCGTTCGAATCAACCGCACGCCCGATGGTCTGCGACATCTCGCCGCAATCGAGACCCGAGGTGACGCTCACCGAGTTTGACCCTGACGGGGAGGTGAAGGTCGTGGCGTCAGCCCTTTACGCGGTGTCGCGACTGCCCGACGATCAACTCATCGAGGTGGCGAGACGGATGTCGATCGACGACCGCGCCGGGCTGCTTCGCGCGTACGTTGGCGATCGGGCCAACCGGCGGCACAAACCGGGGCGGGCGTTCGAGCGGACGCGCTATCGCTTTGACGTGCTCGCGGATTATGGCGCCTTCCGCGATCTCCAGCGTCATCGACTGCTCACCCTCGACTGGCAGCCGCTCAGCCCGCAGCACGGTTACACGGAGCCGGCCGCCATCGAGGAAGTCGGCGCCCTGGCCGACTGGCGCGCGGTCATGGATCGCTCCGCCGGCCTCCACGCCAGGCTGGTCGCGCGGGGTCTAGCGGAGGTCGCTCCGTACGCGGTCGTCATGGCCTACCGCGTTCGCTTTTATATGGATATGAACGCGCGCGAAGCCCTGCACGTCATCGAGTTGCGCACGGGACCACAGGGACACCCCTCATACCGGCGCGTCTGCCAGTTGATGCACCGCGCGATTGCCGAAGTCGCGGGCCACCGCGCTCTGGCGGCGGCCATGCAGTTCGCGGATCACTCGGAGGTCGAGCTGGAACGACTCCACTCGGAGCGTGCGTCAGAGAAGAAGCGGAACACCCCAGCCTAGAAAGAACTCGTGGCTAGTCTTCCTTCGCCCAGTACCGCGAGTATTCGTCGAGGAACGTCAACGAATCGAACGATCGCATCCGATCGAAGAAGAGGATCCCTTCCAGATGATCCGTCTCGTGCTGGATGACGCGCGCGGGGTAACTGTGCACGTACAGCTCCATCCGTTCTCCACGCCGATCGAATGCGCGCAGCATGATCTCGCGGGCGCGCGGCACGCGCCCGCGGATATCGGGAACGCTCAAGCACCCCTCCCAATCCTCAATGATTTCCGATCCCACTAGCGTGATTTCGGGGTTGATAATCACCACGGGCTCCGGTTCCCCTTGTTCATCATCGGCCAGGTGGATCGTCGCAACAAACAGCCGGACGCTCTCGTGCACTTGTGGGGCGGCCAGGCCGACGCCGTGATACTCGCTCATCGTCTCGATCAAGTCGTCGATGAGCGACTGAACCGCCGGGCGCTTGATGTCAGCTCGGTCGAGCCCGCGGGCCCTGGCGCGCAGCACGGGATGCCCCATCCGCGCGACTTTCAGAATGGACATAACCGGCGATTATACTAGCCAACGGGCGGTCCGGACCCCTCGCACGGCTGGTCGCCGAATCTGACGCCTGCAGTACAAGAACGTGTCTGAGTTTCCGCTGCACCCACACGACGACTCGCAAGCCTATCGCTTCTGTCCGCAATGCGGCGGCACGCTCGATCGTCGGCTGCTGAAAGCGACCGAACCAGAGCGGCTTGTCTGCCGCGCGTGCGGGTTTGTCTTTTACATCGATCCAAAGATCGCCGTGGGCACAATCATCCGGTCGATGTCCGGCCGGATCGTGCTCGTTCGACGGTCGATCGATCCCGGCTATGGGAAATGGGTGTTTCCGGGCGGCTACGTCGACCGCGGCGAACCGCTGACGGCCGCCGCCATTCGCGAAGCCCGCGAGGAATGCGGCCTCGACGTCCGCCTGGACGGGCTCGTCAATATCTACTCATACGCGGGCCGAACGCCGGTGATCGTCGTCTATGCGGCGACCGCCATCGGCGGCACGCTCGCGGTAGACGACGAGTGTCTCGAAACGGCTGAGTTCGATGCAATTGCGATTCCCTGGACAGAGCTCGCATTCCGAAGTACCGAGGAAGGCTTGCGCGATTTTCTGGCCGGTCTCCTGCATCCCATCCCCGCGTAGCTCGATGTTCCTCGCCACAATAGACACCTAGGTTCTTCCGCCGCGACAGATCTGTTCGCGCGGCGACACGATTGTGATCAGATCATGATGAAATGCCGGGCCTTGATCGGTGTGCTGGCTCTCACGACCGGGACGACTGCGTGCGTGGGTTTCGAGCGCGAAAGCAGCATGCTGGCGCCGACGGACGGATTGACGAGCGGAGCGAGTGGCGGTACGAGCAGCGAATCACTCTCGCTGATGGGCGTGTGGGTGTCGCAGTCGACCGACGAATTTCCGGACGCCAACTCCTGTGCGGACCTTCAATGGCGAATCACGAGCCAGACGCCCACGTCGCTTGCCGGCGAGTTCGCGGCGACCTGCGCGAACGGCGTGTCGATCATGGGCACGGCGTCAGGTCACTTGAACGGCACTGAAGTGCCGATGGAAGCGAGCGGAACTGCGACGCTTCCTGGACTGCCGCCCTGCAGCTTTTCGCTGACTGGCACCGGCCACATCGAAGGCAGGGATGCGATCCGCATTCAGTATTCAGGGACGAGCTGTCTGGGACCGGTCCACGGCGAGGAAACGCTGCGACGGTCGAATCCTGCCGAGGCTCCCGCGCCGCCGCCGCCGCCCCCACCGCCCCCGCCGCCCCCGGCGCCGGGAAGCGGGTACCACGTGGCGGCGGGTCCGCTGACGTCGGCTCGCGCGCAGCAGGCGGTGTTCGCGACCTCGAACGAGTTCGCGTACCTGAAGGCACCGCGCTCAACCGGGGCGCAGGCGGGGGCCGCGGCGGAGGAGCTTTTGCGACGCACGATCTGGCACCTGCGGCTCGCGGGTTACCAGTCAGGTCGTCAGCGGAATCCGTCGGGAGCGATCTCGAACGACAAGCTGACCATTGCAATCGACGGCGCCTGGCGCGCGTACGACATCTTCATGGACTACGGCGCGCCCGGGGTGACCATGCGAGTGATCTTCAAGGAGGTCTTTCCGCCGAATTCTGTCGCCGACTCCGGCATTTCGGACTAGTCGGCAAGGCCCTCCGCTTTCTTCTCTGCGGCCGTAATCTTGCCGCCGGCCGCGATGATCTCCCGGTCGCGGTCGATCGGCACGTGAAGCGCGCGCACGTATTTCTCCACGGTCGGCGCGGTACCCTCGATCTTCAGCTGGCGCATCAGAAAGGTAAATCGCTCCTCGAGCGATTGGCCGATTCCGCGCCGGGCCTCCTCGGGGATGCTCCACATGTGCCGCTTGAACGGTCCGATCGCCTTCTTCCGCGCTTTGTAGATGAACTGCTCTTCGGTATCCGTCGGTTTCCGCTCCTCGAGCGCGTGCTCGCGAACCCAGGCGTACATGTCGGCCTTCAGGTCCGCCGGAAACTGCGGGTGCTCGTACACCATGTTTTGAAAATCGGTCGCCAGGTGAATCTCGCAGGCCCCCACCCGCGGAAACGCCTCGAAGGCCTCGGGCGGGAGCGTCGAAGCGCCGTGCTGGACAGCGCCGCCCAGCCCGTAGTCCTGGCGGGCGAGGCGGGATAGTTCTTCAAGTGTCTTCAAGTCGATCTTCACGTCAGTCCGGACCGTGCCGTCGGCGTTCACGAATCCCCCGTGAGCGGTGCCCGTCTGCACGCTGATTTTGCTGAGGCCGATGAGGTCCGCGCCGCGCTCCTTCAGCTTGCGGTTGAAGCCGTCCATGTAAGCGTGCAGCTCGTGCACGTCGGAATTCTTGCCCCCGACCTCGCCGATTTCCCCGCCGACGGAAACGGTGACGCCCTGAGGTTCGGTCCGGCGAATGAACGCGGCGAAGTCGGCCGCGAGCGTGACGTTCACCTCCTGCTGTTCAGCCAGGGTCGGTTTGCTCAGGTCGACGAGCGTCGAGGTGTCTATATCAATGTTATAAAACCCCGCCGCAATCTCTTCCTTGATGAGCGCGCGCAACGCGTCAATCTCCTTGTCCCGATCCGGACTGTTGTACTTCTTCGCATTCGTTTGGACGTGATCGCCTTGGATGAAGACCGGGCCACCGAAGCCTTCGCGCAGCGCGGCCGCGATGACGACCGCGGCGTACTCGTGCGGGCGCTGTTCCGTATATCCGATTTCGGATCGGGCGATCTCGAAAATCAACGCGCCCGCATTGAGCTTCTTTGCGGCCCGAACCACGGCGCGCGCCGTGTCGTAAGCCATCGCGCGCACGTTGATAGCCGGTACGGTGAATCCACCCGCGGCGCCGCGACCCATCGCCAGATACAAGTCGTGAATCGACGCGGGACGGATGCCCTGGGCGGCCGCGAGCGACCGGATGATCCACCGCGCCGTACCGCGCAGCTCCGCGTCGCCGCCCAACGCGGCGGTCCACGTCAGCCTGTCGACGACGTCGTCTTTGACGGCAGCCGCGCTCGTCACGCTGACACGATCGCTCAGCACGGCCGCCGCCGGCTTCACTGCGTCACTCATCTCTTTGACGGAACTGAACATGTTTCCTCCCCGTCCGTACGTGGTGTCCGCCGCTAGGCGGAACGGTCGGCTGGATATGTTAGCACCGGAAATCTGAGGTCCTCCACAACCGCTGCGGCCGAGGCTCGGACGACCATCTCTTCGATCGGCAGCGCCTCCTCCGTGCGGACGATCTGATCGCTGCCGACGCGTGTGGACGGATGCTTCGGCGTGAACAATTGACAGCAGTCTTGATCCGGAATGTTCGAGATCGGCAGGGTGCCGATTCGCGCGGCTTCCGCCGTAATCTCATCCTTGTCCATTCCCACCAGCGGCCGCAGCACTTCCATCGTCGTCGCCTGAGCAATCGTCGTGAGATTCTCGAGCGTCTGCGACGCCACCTGGCCGACGACTTCGCCGGTCACGAGCGCGCGCGCGCGCCACTTACGGGCAAGACGTTCCGCGATCCGAAACATCAGACGACGATAGAGGACGACACGGAGCTCGGCTGGGACGGCGAGGAGGACCTGCTGCTGAAGCTCCCCGAAGGGAACGAGTACGAGGCGCGAGTGGAGCTGGTGCCTCGTCAACAGCGTCGCGATCTCGCGGACCTTCTCCTGTGATGCACGGGAAAGGATCGGGTAGCTGTGAAAGTGAATCAGCATCACGGAACAGCCCCGCCGCATCATCCGATACGCCGCGACGGGCGAGTCGATCCCTCCCGAAAGCAGACATGCAAGCCGTCCCCCGGTGCCACTCGGCAGGCCGCCTGCCCCGGGCTCTTTGCCGAAAAAATAGAAGGCCTGATTCGGCAACATCTCGATGTGAATCGTGAGGGCCGGTTCATCGAGGTCCACCCGCCATCCTCTGGCCTCTTTGATGAGGCCGCCGACCTCACGTTCAATCTGAGGCGAAGTAAACGGAAAACGTTTGTCGGAACGGCGCGCGCTGACGCGAAACGAATCGGCCTGCCGGTCGCCGAGCGCATCGAGGATGTTCGCGGCCAGCGGACCGAACTCCTGCGGACCTCGG
>Ga0184627_10000497_pt1 | contig 15237 bp, 16 predicted proteins | sample PLM3_127_b1_FD_133150 | JGI IMG/M metagenome (GOLD analysis project Ga0184627, IMG submission 133150) | Groundwater sediment microbial communities from an aquifer in East River, Colorado, USA - PLM3_127_b1 | ecosystem: Environmental > Terrestrial > Soil > Riparian zone | place: USA: East River...
CCGGAGCAGTTGATCGGCGCTCTGGTCACTGAAGGCATCCGGTCAGAGGGCGGCCACTTGGTCAATGCGAAAGGCGAGCGGTTTGTGAACGAGCTGGACACGAGAGATGTGGTCTCCTCGTCGATCATTCGGGAATGCGAGGAGGGGCGCGGCATCCGGACCATGTCGGGGCGCATCGGCGTCTGGCTGGACACCCCGCTGCTGGAGGTCGAACAGGGGCCGGGCACGTTGGACAAGCACTTCCCCGCCATGGTCCGTCAGTACAAGCGCTACGGGATCGATATCGCCCAGGATCCGGTGCTCATCTATCCCACCCTGCATTATCAGAATGGCGGGGTGCAGATTAACGTGGACAGCGAGTCCGGCGTGCGAAACCTGTTTGTCGCTGGAGAAACCTCCGGGGGACTTCACGGACGGAATCGGTTGATGGGCAATTCGCTGTTGGACCTGATGGTGTTCGGCAAGCGCGCCGGAGTCACGGCCGCCACACGAGCCACTTCGATGAAAGAAGGGAAGCTGACCCTGGAGCATGTGAAGCGGTTCAGGGAAGAAGCCCGCAAACACGGCGTGTCATCCGACATCGTCTCGCCGATGCTGTTTCCTGCCTACGCCAAAAAGGAATAGGCAAGGGGCAATGGGCGATAGGCAATAGGACGGCTTCGCCTATAGCCCATAGCCCAGTGCCCATCGCCCGCGACTAAAAGGAGCCAGATGAACATTCATGAATTCCAGGCGAAGCAGTTGTTTGGGCAGTTCAGCATCCCGGTGCCGAGGGGCAAGGATATCAAGACGCCCCTGGCGGCCGAGAAGTGGGCGGCCGTTTTGAACAGCCCCGTATACGTGGTGAAGGCCCAGATCCATGCGGGCGGACGGGGAAAGGCCGGTGGGGTGAAGATTACCAAGAATCGCGAAGAAGTGCCGGCGTTGGCGAAAGAGTTGCTCGGCAAGACACTGGTCACGCACCAGACTGGTCCCAAGGGGCGCAAAGTGCGCCGGCTGTTGATCGAGGAAGGAGCCGGGATTGCCAAAGAACTGTATCTAAGCCTGCTCGTGGACCGGGATTCCGGCTGGCCGGTCTTCATCGCCAGCACGGAAGGAGGGATGGAGATCGAAGAAGTCGCCGCCCATACCCCCGAAAAGATCGTCAGGGAGCCGATTGATCCGGCCGTGGGATTCCAGGGTTACAACGGCCGCAATCTGGCCTTCGGCCTTGGTCTGCCGGCGATGGAGCCGACGCTGCTGAATCCGTTCGTAACCATGCTGGGCAATCTCTACCGATTGTTCATAGAGAAGAACGCCTCGCTGCTTGAGATCAACCCGCTCGTCATCACGCAGGACAAGAAGCTCATCGCTCTGGATGGGAAGGTTTCGTTCGATGACAATGGACTGTTCAAGCATGAAGATGTCCAGGCGATGCGCGACCTGCACGAAGAGGAGCCGCTGGAGGTCGAGGCCACCAACAACAATCTGAACTACGTCAAGTTGGACGGCAACATCGGCTGTATGGTGAACGGCGCCGGGTTGGCCATGGCCACCATGGACGTGATCAAGCTGGCTGGGAGCGAGCCGGCGAACTTTCTTGACGTGGGCGGAGGGGCGACGAAAGAGACCGTCGCGGCCGGATTCCGGATTCTGCTCAAAGACAAGAACGTGAAGGGCATCTTCATCAACATCTTCGGCGGGATCGTCCGCTGCGAGCGCATTGCCCACGGCGTCATTGACGCGGCCAAGGAGGTGGGCATCAAGCTGCCGGTGGTGGTGCGGCTTCAGGGGACCAATGCCGAAGAGGGGCGGAAGCTGCTGCTCGAGTCGGGGCTTAAGGTGGATGTGGCGACGGATCTCTGGGAGGCGGCGCAGAAGATTGTGGGGATGACGGGAAAAAAACGGAAGAAGGTGACGGCGACGGCCTGAGGGCGTGGGGTGGCCAGGCTGCCTCACGTGCTCGCGGAGCGCGCACGATCAGAAGAGAATGTGCAGGACAACCAGGGAGTTCCTGTGCTCCCGCAGCGCGCGGCCTCAGAAGGCCCTCGCTGGACGGCCGCAGTTGGAACTCCCTGGTCGCCCTGCCAACGATGGAGGATGTCAGAACAAGAGGTGCTCGCTCGACGCGCGCAGTAGAGGCTCAGCCCAGCACCCCCCCTGGAAAGATCAACTAGTCGGCGCTGCAAAGTGGAAAAGAAAGGAAATAAGCTCAAAAAGAGGTAGGACGTGAGCATCTTGGTCAATAAGAATACGCGGGTGGTGGTGCAGGGGATTACGGGCAAGGAGGGGTCGTTTCACGCGACGCAGTGCAAAGCCTATGGGACGCAGGTTGTGGCGGGCGTGACGCCGGGCAAAGCCGGTCAGGGGGTGGAGGGCATCCCAGTCTTTAATACGGTGCGTGACGCGGTGAGCAAGACCCAGTGCGACACCTCCCTGATCTTTGTGCCGCCGCAGTTCGCTGCAGATGCGATTCTGGAGGCCGCCGACGCCGGCATCAAACTGATCATCTGCATCACGGAAGGGATCCCGGTCAACGACATGGTCAAGGTCAAACGGGCGCTGCGCGGGCGGGATGTCCGGCTGATCGGTCCGAACTGTCCAGGCGTCATTACGGCGGATGAGTGCAAGATCGGCATCATGCCGGGCTTCATTCACAAGAAAGGGCGAGTCGGTGTGATCTCACGCAGCGGGACGCTGACCTATGAAGCGGTGAACCAGCTTACGAACCTTGGGCTCGGTGAAACGACCTGTATCGGGATCGGTGGCGACCCGATCATCGGTACGGGGTACATTGACCTGCTGGCGATGTTTGAGAAGGACCCAGAGACCGAAGCGGTCGTCATGATCGGCGAGATCGGCGGCGACGCCGAGGAAAAGGCCGCGACTTATATCAAACAGAATATCCGCAAGCCGGTGATCGGCTTCATTGCCGGCATCACCGCCCCACCGGGGCGCCGCATGGGTCACGCCGGCGCCATCATCACGGGCGGCAAGGGCACCGCGACCGAGAAGATGGCCGCGCTTGAGGCCGCCGGCGTCCGCGTCGTGCGCAACCCCGCTGAAATCGGCACCACCGTCAAAGCGGCACTTGGCCGCTAGTTGCCCACCAGTTCGCATAGGAGGTCCGCCCAGACCGAAGGCGAACCTTCATCTTCGTCCTTCAAGAAGACCAAGCACTCTTTCTTCCTGTCGGCTTCCGCTGTGAGCCAGTCAGCCCGTCCCGCCAGTTGCTTCTCGCTGTACTCACTGTGACGCAAGCTGGTGTACCAGAAGGTGGCCCCGTCGCGACGTTCGGCGGGAGAGAAAGTCGGCGACCATCCGCACCTGCCAGGGGCTCAGATCTAACTAGACGAGATACTGGAAAGATGACGGTTGTGGAAGTTCCGCGGGGAGTCTGAGTACAGGGAACTGAGGAGGGTGATGAAACACCACCCTCCTCAGTCCTGAAAACTCCTGCCGTCACTACAGATTTTCAGGAAGGGATGACTGTGTCCATCACCATCTTATTCATCTCAAACACATACTTGCGGGACGGAGCGGCCAATGCGGTTTCAAAAGATGTCAAGGTCGTCTCACAAACATCCACTCCGATCTTGACCACCGGTTCAGCCAGGGCGTAGGGGGCTTGGATCAGTTGGCGAAACAGAGTGACGAAGGGATCTCTGTTCTGCTGCCCTTGCACCTGATCCATGGACTGATCAAAGCAGTCCCTAGAAAAAGCCAGCCATTGCTGGGAGCGCATAAGTCCCCGTTTGATGAGGCTCTTGGCCGCCCGCTCATTTTCCCATTGCCACCTCAAGCAGGCTTCAAGGCCGCCCAAATAGGCTTCCTTCCAAACATTGGCCATCCCAGTGAAATCAACCGCTCCCGCTTTCGCCTTCGTTTCTTCAGCTGCCATCCTGGACCTCCCTGTTGGTTGTTACCTAACCCATGAATCGGGCTACATGACTGCTCTGTGTTATAGCCCGAACCTTTGGTTCCTGTCTGCCTGACTACCCACGTGCCCGGAGACAACACGAACTCCCTTCCTGTTCTCTTCCGCCACGCTAGATCTCTTTTCTCGACGCTTGGTCTGTCTGTTGGCCCCTCGGAACGGTCAATACACCCATACAGAGAAGTTAATCAGCCAGCTCCTTAAATTCAAGAAGTCATGTGGCCTATGTTTGCTAGCTATGAATACCCATGGAATTAGTTCAACCTAGGTCCTTTAGGGTCATTGTGTGACTTGAAAGAGCGACTGGCGGATTTCAAGGAGAACGGGACGGATAAGGCAGCGTGGCTTCTCAGAGGGCTACCAGTTCCGGCTTGAATCGAAACGTGAGTGAGTAAAAGGCGTGGTCTATTCTTCTCCCGCTGCTTCCTCTCCTTCGGAAGTCAGCCCCGCCAGATCTCGCAAGGTCGGGACGAGCTCGGCGTAATAGCGTAAGATGTCTGCGACCGAGAGGATGCCCAGGATTGTCCCATCGACCGTCACCGCCAAGTGTCGGATAGCTTTCTCCTTCATCAAGAGGACGGCCGCTGGCATGGACTCGCTGCCTTCGATGGTCAAAATCGGCTTGCTCATACAAGTTTTGACCGTCGTGCTGGACAGATCGAGGCCTCGCGCGGCCGCTTTCCGACTCAGATCCCTCTCGGTGATGATGCCCACATAGCGGGAGCCATCATCGACCAGCAATGAGCCAACTTGCCATTTCTTGAGCAGCCTGCCTACGTCCTTTAAGCTCGCGTCAACATGCGCGCTCCGGATCTCGGTTGACATGTAGTCCGCCACTCGTCCAGCGACCATTCTGGTAGTTCGGATGCTGTCGAGTGTTGAAAGGCAGCTTTCCAGAACTTGCTTTCGCTGCTGCAGGGTCTCCCGTTCGATGTTATGAGCCCCGCTTTCCTGGGCCTCCTCCGGTGCGTTTACCAGGCTGGCTGCTTCACCCAGCTTGGCATACTCGTACGCCTCCAACAATTCCGATGTCTCACCAAACACCCGGCCGATCAACCGATTCGTGGCTTCATCAAACTCTTCAAGCGAAATCGGGGCTTTCCGTCGGGAGAGAAATGGTTGAAATCGGAGGAGCTGCTGCCGCAACGATTCGATATCTCGATCCAAAAACAACCTTCGCGTCAATCGCGTGTTGGTGAGTGTCTGCATAACGTCCTCGTCTCGTCAACTCTCCCCCAATCCAACATTGGGTGAAGATGATACAGTCTTACCTGGAAGCGCAACCGTCGCAGTTCGGAGTGACGAATCTAATCTGGAAGCGAGAAAATCAATAGTCCTCCTTTCCAGGCGACCTGTGAAAAGAATAGCTCAATTTCAGTTCTTAGTTCAAGATGTATTATTGGGCGAAGGAAATCGAGATTAATAGGCTCCCATGATGGATTGGCAGGCACGTACTGCTTGACTCTTAAAGGGAAGCTGGGTTATGGTACGTTCGCACTTACATTGACCCTTTCTAAAGCCCACCTGACTCATCCGGCTTCAAAGCCCAGGGAGGTCCAGCGTGGTGGCCAAGAAAAAGGCAAAGGTTGTCTCTGAGCATATCCAAGACCAGGTAGAGAGACAACCGAGTTATTCAGCTCCGCCAACTGTTCTGTGGGAGCTAATCAGGGACGAGCTAGGAAAGAGGCCGAGTGCTCTGGCTTACGCAGCAGAGGAGGCACATAACCAGTCTGACGGGTCAAGCTACGAATTATCAAGCCAATTGAGGATTGCAGCTGAAGAAATGAAGGCGAGAGCGGGGGCAGCTGATTTTACTGGGATACCCAAGTTTTTGAAGGAATCCTATTTGGGAGGCCTTGAAGCCAGCTTGAAGTGGCAAGAGGAGAATGAGCAGGCGACTAAGAACATCATCAAACGGGGATTGACTGGCTTCCAGCATTGGCTACTGTTGTATAAGAGCTGGGCAGATGAGTCTTTGGATCAGATTCAGCGGCAACAGAATGCGAATCTGTTGTTGACGTTTTCCCGGCACCTCATCCAAGCGTCTCATGCCATGACTGAACCAATCGTCGAGGCGGGTGTAGAGGTCTATGAGACGACTGTTGCCTCTTATGAAACACTCTTGGCTAGTCCATCGCGAAGGTATGTGCTCGAGATCAACAAAACAATGATGGAGACCATCATTCCAAATAGCGTGAGTGGGAGGATGGCCTAAGTACCCGAGAGGGATGAATTAGACGAATGGTTATCAGAAGAGTTCCGCGAAGTAGTTCATCCGCTTGTTTCTTTCCCCGCTCAGAACCTGCGAAAACCCCATCGTAAAAGATCTGACACAGCTACCTCTTGAATCTCCCCAAGGACTAAAAGCGTCAAGTTTGTAGAGGTGGTGAGGGAGAGGCGAATTTATAACTCTGCTCTATGGCCCCTCTATCTCTATGGCCCTTCTATTGGTCTAAAATGCTGGGCCGAAAGACATACCGATAGGTCTTTAAATCTTAGCAGCGCCTCGTTGACATGTAAGCGAGTACTGATTAATGATTCATGGATCAACGACGCTTTCAGATGGCAGGCGATAGGACCATGTTGTGGGGAGGCGCGCCATGAGGCAAGTGGTTATGGCTGGGGCGGTGCGAACCCCAATTGGCAACCTTAACGGAACACTCAGCCCTCTGAGCGCCACAGCCCTGGGAAGCTGTGTGATCAAGGAGGCATTACACCGGGCGAAGGTCCACCCTGACGTGGTGGATGAAGTGATCATGGGCAATGTGCTCCCGGCGGGCCTCGGTCAGGCCCCTGCTCGGCAGGCAGCAAAGGGGGGAGAGCTTCCGGACGCAGTGAATGCCACCACGATTAACAAGGTGTGTGGGTCAGGGCTAAAGGCCGTCATGATGGTCTGCCAGGCCATTCAAGCTGGAGATGCCGAGGTTGTAGTGATGGAGCGGAGCAGGGTCCCTTGGGATGACTTCGGCACCCCGGACAGGATTGTGGACACCTTACGGTGAATCGATAAGCGACCGGCCTTTTGGGTCGAATATCCGCCAAATGGAGTACCTATAAGTAGGCCGAGGTAGGCCTTTTGTTCACTCTGATTAGTCTATTTGGAGGATTGTGCTCGCTGCAAAACTCCGCTAAGCTCCAAAATTATTGGCCTATCCTCTTGACCTGTTAGGAATAGTGGCTAACTCCACCCAGGCTCACGTAATCATTTAGCTTCCAAAAGAAAGGAAACCGATTTTGGCTGCAAGAAAAACATCCAAAGGTGTGAAAGAAACAAAGAAGGGCGAAAGAAGACCGTTGGCTCCGCAAGGACAGAGCCCAATTGCGGGTGCTGTAACCAGGAAGGGCTCCTATAACCAGCTTGAGCAATCAGGCGATAAACCAGAGAGGAGATCGATGATGGCGACTGACACGAAGACGGGTGCAGGCAGAGCGTTCGACGCGACGGAAATGGCGAAGACCTGGAAGGAGGGATATCTCAAAGGACTGGAAACCTCCTTGGAGTGGCAAGAGCAGAGCGAACATTTGGTTAAGGACGCAGTCAGGCAGGGATTGGCGGCTCCCCGGCAATGGCTCGCCTCGTATAGGGACTTGCTTGTGATGCATTGGGATCAGATCCAAGGACAAACGAACGGGGTGCCGAATCCGTTCTTGGCCTTCACCCAGCAAGTCCTTCAAACCTCCCAGGACGTGGCTGAACCGCTGTTAAAGACCGCAGCCGATGCCTGTGAGACTGCCTTTGAATATTATGAGACTTCGGTAGCTGGTCCGTCTCGGAAGTTTGCGCTTGAGATCAACAAGAAGGTGATGGATACCGTCATTCCCAACTAAGCCCTCTGGAGTGTAGGCACAAGCTCTGAGGGCTGAGGGCGGATGAGCAAGTTTCCGTTTTCTCAGTCCTCAGCTTCTGTGTCCCCTGTTCAATTGCCGTACGAAGGCCTGTTAGTGAGCAGTTCCCGGCCGCGATCTCCCCGAAGCGCGTTTCACCTAGAAATCGCTTGACCGGCTGGTACTCTCCCTCTTCTAGAGCCTCCACGCACGCTGCCACTTCCATATCAGGCTGTGGTGAAGCCGTATTGTGGTCCGCAGGTGGGTATGGGTGGGTTGCCGATTTTTCCTCTTCCCTAACGACCTGTCAATGAGCTAGTCTATGAGGCCCAAAGATTTAAGTAGCTCTATAGGCAATTCATTGAGTTCATGAACAGGAATGCAGAAAGCTAATGGAGTAGGTAACTAGGGATCATCTCTACCCACATTGCCAACCGCTGGAACTCCGGTGCAAGGAGGTTAGCCATGAGACAGGTGGTTATCGCTGGGGCGGTGCGGACCCCAATCGGGAACTTGAATGGGGCGCTCAGCACCGTAAGCGCCATGGCCCTGGGAAGCTGCGTGATTCGGGAGGCATTACGCCGGGCTAACGTCCATCCTGAGGTGGTAGACGAAGTGATCATGGGGAATGTGCTCACGGCGGGCCTCGGTCAGGCTCCTGCCAGGCAGGCCGCGAAGGGAGCGGGGCTTGCGGATGCGGTCAATGCCACCACGATCAACAAAGTGTGCGGATCCGGTCTGAAGGCCGTCATGCTGGCCTGCCAGGCCATTCAGGCTGGAGATGCCGAGGTGGTTGTGGCGGGGGGCATGGAAAGCATGAGCCGGGCTCCCTATCTGCTGGAAAAGGCAAGGTCTGGGTACCAGGTGGGGCACGCGGAACTCATTGACAGCATGATCAAGGACGGGCTCTGGGATGTCTACGGGAATCAGTCTATGGGGGCGTGCGCGGAGCTGTGCGCCGCCAAGTACCAATTCTCACGGGAACAGCAGGATGACTTCGCGGTTCAAAGTTACTCCAGAGCGTTGAAGGCCCAACAGGAGGGTTGGTTTCGCGAAGAGATCGTCGAGGTTGAGGTCCCAGGGAAACCAAAGCCACTGCAGATCCGGGATGATGAACGGCTCACCCGTTTCGACGAACCCAAGTTGCGTCGGCTTCCCCCGGCCTTTCAGAAGGATGGCACAGTTACGGCTGGGAATGCATCCGGGATGAATGATGGGGCAGCTGCTATGGTGGTCCTCTCTGAGGAGCGAGCTGACTCCTTGGGGGTTAAGCCGCAAGCGAGAATCGTAGGGTACACCCAGAAGGCAGTGGCACCTGAATGGTTCACGATCGCACCGATCCAAGCGATTACAGCCCTTTTGAGCAAACTGAAACTCGATGCCCGCCAAATAGATCTCTACGAGGTCAACGAGGCTTTTGCGGTTGTGACCATGGCAGCGATCAAGGAACTGAGGCTGGATCCGGATCGGGTCAATATCCATGGCGGGGCCGTAGCCCTTGGCCATCCAATTGGAGGCAGCGGTGCGCGGATCCTCACGACGCTGCTTTATGCATTAAAGCGGACTGGGGGGAAACGCGGGATCGCAAGCCCTTGCATCGGAGGAGGAGAGTCGGTGGCCGTTGCAGTGGAATTGGCGGACTAACCCGCTCTATGGTAACCGGAGGAGATCTGCGAGCCTCTCCACGGGAGGAAAGCCGTCGGCGGGATGGTGGAGGGGACATCTAGGGAGCATGAGATGGGAGATAGCTTAAAAGATCGGGTAGCTGTGGTGACCGGGGCGGTGGGGGGGATTGGACAGGCAATCTCCCGGTATCTGGCTCAGGAAGGGGCAGTGGTGGGCCTCAACTATCTCGTTGAGCCGGATGAGGTTGCAGAGAGCTTCTTGAAGGAATTTATCAAGCAGGGATATAGCGGCAAGCTGTATAAGGCAGATGTCTCCCGGTTTGATGATACAGTGCAATTCATCGAAAAGGTGTTGAAAGATTTCGGCCGAATTGATGTGCTCGTGAACAACGCCGGGATCACCATGGACAGAACTCTCAAGAACATGACTCCTGACCAGTGGGAGAAGGTGATCGCAGTGGATCTCTCTTCGGTCTTTAACTGCTCAAAGGCAGTGATCAGCCATATGCTCGAGAGAAGTTACGGCCGCATCATAAGCATCAGTTCCGTGGTGGGACAAAAAGGGAACTTCGGCCAGACCAATTATGCCGCGGCCAAGGCCGCGATCATCGGGTTTACCAAGGCCTTGGCTCTGGAAACAGCGAGAAAAGGGATAACCGTCAATGCTGTCGCTCCAGGCTTTGTGAAAACGGCCATGACAGGCATGATGCCTAAAGAAGTCTTGGACAAGATTGTGGACAGCATCCCGGTCGGACGAATGGCCGAGCCCTGGGAGATTGCTCGCGCGGTGCTCTTTTTAGCAGATGAGCAGTCCTCGTCTATCACTGGCCAGGTCTGTAGTGTGAACGGTGGACTGTACATGTGAAGCGTGGTGGCGTAGTAGCTCTTTCTTGGTGTGGCGTTACAGTCTGTTGTTGGCAGCATACTCCAGTCAATGAAAGATCCAGTCGTCATAGACGCGTGGCTTCGGCTGATGCAGGAAACGATGCAAGGAGCTGGCGGAGCACAGGAGGCGCTTCGCTGGCTGGGTGAAGCATGGAAGTCCCCAGAGGAGCTGAACAGATGGATGGAAAGTGTTCCTCCTTTGAGAAGTGGTTTCTCCAGCTCAGAGGAATTTCGGGAGTGGATGGAAGAATGGTGGAAGATGATGGGCGTCGTCCCACGCTCTCGGTACCTCGAACTTCTGGAAAGATGTGAAGTCCTTAGGACTAGGCTTGAAGAGGCGGAGGCGACGATACAGCGGCTGCGGGCCACCCTGGGAGTCAAAGGGCAGGAGAAGCAAGCGAACGAGATTTTGGATGTTTGGGAGACGGCTACTCAAGCGGCCTTGAAGGCGCAAAGCGAGTGGCTGCGGACTTGGACAGACAGTTCTGGCAAATCACAAGAACCAACATGAGAAAGGAGAGGTGGCACCATGGAAGGGACCAAGCAGGCTCAAGAGATATTTAACACTTGGATGGACACTCAGAAGAAGATGTGGGATGAGTGGTTTAAGGCCACACAGGGGTTCGGGAAGGCACAGGGTACGGAGGCATGGAAGAAGACCGTTGAAGCCTGGGAAGAATCCCTCAAAAAGACCCTGTTTGCTCAGATTGAATGGACCACGATGTGGTCCGAAAGTTTCGGTACCGTGAGCGGTGCGCCCAAGGAGATGGTTGAGTGGGCGCGACAAGGTCAAGACATGATGAAGCGGTGGGCCGAGGCCCAGATGCAGCTCTGGGTGGGATGGTTCGAGATTATGAAGAAGCTCGACCCATCTACGCCGGGTGGGGGCTGGCAGCGAGAGTCAGAGAAAGTCGTGCTGATCTGGCAAGAGGCCGTGAAGAAGGCTGTCGACGGTCAGGTAGAGTGGGGCCGTGTCTGGACCGCGGGACAAGCTGACAGAAAGCCAAAAGATCAGGCGAAGACATAGGCCTACTGAGAACGAAGGGGAACAAGTCGCTATGTCCTGGAACGAACAGGCTGACACTCTGGTCAAAGCTTTCACTGAGGCACAGACCAAGATGTGGGAGAGTTGGTGTGATCTAATACGGACCGCACCTGCGCCAACGATGCCATCTTACTCCGGTGTGGTAGACCAATGGCGGGAGATTGCTTCACAGGGGCTGAAAGCCTGGACTGGCGAATCAGAACAGGTTGTCAAGGATCTGGCCAAGCAACTCGTGAGCGCTCAGGATGTCGGGATGCGCTTCTTCGAGCTGTCACTGAGCACCTGGAAGGCAATGGCTCCAAAGATCGAGTCCGGGCAGGATTGGGTGACGGTGCTTGACAGTTATTCTGCTCAGTTCCGTCAGCAGTTCCTTCAGGCTCCTCATGGGGGAGTGGCGGCTGTTGAGGGTGCAGCCGAGCTGTGGCGACTGTATCTGGAACAATGGCAAAAGCTGGGACAGCCGTGGGTCGAGTCGTTGCGCCGGGCGCCAAGGCACTTCGGCCAAGCCGCGATGGGTGATGGTTCCGCCCCGATTGAATTGATGAATCTCTACTGGGACGCGTACGAGCGGACCTTCGGCCGACTGCTCGAAAGTCCAAGCCTGGGATATTCTCGCGAACTGAACGAGCGACTGCTGAAGGGATTTAATGCCTGGCTCGAGTTTCGTCGGGCAAGTTACGAATACCAGGTTGTGCTGGCTGAGACTTGGGCCAAGGCTTTCGAACAGTTGAATCACAAGCTTGTTTCAGTAGCCCAAGCCGGAGAAAAAGTCGAAAGCCTTCGTCAACTGCTCTTTCTGTGGATCGACGTCATTGAAGAGGCCTTTCTGGGAGTCTTCCGTTCAGAGGAGTACATCCGCGTGCAGGGACGGTTGGTAGACACGGCGATGGCCTATCGGATCCACGAGCGGGAAATCGTTGAAGGGTTTTTGAAGGCCAGCCATGTGCCTTCGCGAAGCGAGCTGGACGAGGCCTACCGGAGAATCTATGAGTTGGGCAAGGAAGTCAAAGAGCTCAAGAAAGCGTTGCACGGAGTCACAGGAGGGCGGTCCGCCCGCAGGAAGGTTCAAAGCTAAGTGGGGTATCGCACAAGCCCCTAGTCGATGAGGCGATGTTGAGCGAAACGATCATGGACATGAGTCACGACCAAGGAAGGAGCAAGCAGGAACATGATCCCGTTTCCGTTACTTCTCAAGCCTGAGGAGGTCTTTCGTCAGCTGACGGAACTGAACCGAAAGGTTGTCCAGGGGATCGAAAGCCTCAGCCGTATCCGACATGACGAATTTCGGTCCGGTGCGACAGCAAAGGAGGAGATCTACCGAGAGGACAACATCGTCCTCTACCGGTACACCCCGATGGTGGAGCGTCCGTTTCATGTTCCCATCTTGATCGTCTACGCGCTGGTCAATCGTCCCTATATGGTGGATTTGCAGGAAGATCGATCACTCGTTCGTAATTTGCTCAAGTTGGGCATGGATGTCTATCTGATCGACTGGGGCTACCCGACGCGGGGGGACCGTTGGCTGACGCTCGACGATCACATCAACGGCTATCTCAACAACTGTGTTGACGTCGTGAGTGAGCGGCACGCGTTGGATCAAATCAACCTCCTCGGAATTTGCCAGGGAGGCACGTTCAGCCTCTGCTATAGCGCGATCTATCCGGAGAAGGTCAAAAACCTGGTGACCATGGTCGCCCCAGTTGACTTTCATGTGGAGGAGGGACTGCTGAATTGTTGGACCGGCTGTGCCCCCGGGCAAAAGAATATTGATATCGATCTGCTCGTCGATGCGTTTGGAAATATCCCCGGGGAGTTCATGAATTTCGGGTTCTTAGTGTTGAAGCCATTCCAGTTGAGTATTCGAAAATACATTGAGTTAATCGACATCCTGGACAACAAGGAAAAGCTGCTGAATTTCCTCCGCATGGAAGAATGGATCTTTGACAGTCCAGACCAGGCCGGAGAAACGTTCAGGCAGTTCATAAAGGACTTTTACCAAGACAACAAGTTGATTAAAGGTCAGGTGAAAATCGGGACAAAGCAGGTGGATCTAAGAAAGGTCAGCATGCCGGTATTGAACGTCTACGCCGAGCAGGATCACCTGGTGCCGCCGGCGTCCTCCATCGCGCTGGAAAGACATGTAGGGACTGCCGACTATACGGCGCGTTCCTTTCCGGTCGGACACATCGGGATGTATGTGAGTGGGAAAGTGCAGCAAGATCTGCCTCCCTTTATTGCGACCTGGCTTAAAGCCAGAGGTTAAGCCCCTTCCTCCGGGGCGCCGCATGGGCCATGCCGGCGCCATTATCACGGGCGGCAAGGGCACAGCGACCGAGAAGATGGCTGCGCCGGAGGCCGCCGGTGTCCGCGTCGTCCGCAACCCCGCCGAAATCGGCGCCACCGTTAAGCAGGCTCTCGGGAGCTAATGACGACTCCTCCCGAATCGCTTGCCAACCAGGGCAAGGACAACCCAATCGAGCAGAAAAATGAGCCTGCAGAGCCCCATGAGGCTTGCCGAGGCGCCAAGGGAAAGAAACGACGGTGAGGGAAATCTTGCTGGGAGCTGTGACAGGCCTGCTCTTGCTCACCGCGTGTTCGACGGCCGGCCCTCCGCGAGCCTATTTCAACGAGGACGCCTCCGCCCGCTACTATTCGACCCAATCGGGGCGCATCCTGAGGGTAGACAGCGATGGCACGGTGCTGAATGTCACGTGCCATCCGCCGAGCCTGGTAAGGGGCTTCCCGCGGCAGGAGTTCCCGAAGCCACACTGCGAAGGCGGGCTCGACGGGGTCCTCGGGAAGACCAGGAAGATCGGGGAAGACTGGGACATGGCGAGTTATGACATAGCCCCGGAAACGGGGACGTGCAAATCGCTGTTTCCCTTTTTTCGAAACGAATGGGTGGAGGACAAACGCCACTCGTGCTGGCACCGAGTGTGGGAAGTGCCTGCCGCGGTGGTTTTCTACCCGTCGTTCGCTGTCGTCGTCATAGGGGCGATCACGTCCCCGATCTGGGTGCCTCTGCTTCTTCTTTAAGAGGTCGTTGACGTATCTCGCATCGCCATAACGGCGCAGCCACCCGACCCGGCGTCCTTCGGGACGATCTCCTCGTCGGTCAGACCGAAATCCCCCACAGCTTTTTCGCCAGGATCCCGATTGCGTACGTCACGCCGACCGCGACGGCAATGATGACGAGGTTGAGCAGGATACGCCGCCTGATGTTCATGCCGGACAGAAAGGCCAGGAGCGTGGAGACCAGGATGACCATGCTGCCGGCGGCCACAAGCGAGGACAGCGCGTTCGTCGCGCCGAGCAACACCGGCAGCACCGGGACCATTGCGCCCGCGAAATAACTGCATCCTACCACCACGGCTGAACTGAGGGGCTGCTCCTCCATCTGCGACGAGCCGGTCTCCTCGCCCAGGAATTGCTTCTTGTCGAACTGCGTTGCTTTGACTTCCTTCTCGGAGCTCAGCGCGGCATAGGCGCCGGCGCCCATGGAGAGCGATCCGGCCACCGCCGTGGTTGAGGCGGCGATCAGGACCGTGACCGCATCGCCGAAGGCGCCGAAAAAACCGCTCACCGCGCCCAGAATCTCGACCAGCCCGTCGTTCAATCCGAGAAAGATGTTCCGAATCTTCTCCGGATTGATTTTCCGCTCGGTGAGCTGGGTGACCAGGACATCCTCATGCTTGAACTCATCCAAGAGGATGCCCTTCAGTGCCGGCCCCAGCGGCTGGTCCTTGTAGACTTTCCAGAGGGACAGGTACTTCCGCACGCCATGCACTTCAATCGCTTCGAGCGCCAGATGCACGGCGGTTGTTCCGAAGACGCGGCAGACCAGCACAAAGAACCAGAGTTTCAGGCGGCGTCCGAAATCGAGGGCGCTGAGCCTGGTGTCGAAGAACCGTTGCCAGAAGGCCAGGTGCTCCGCCTCGACC
>Ga0184627_10000499_pt1 | contig 15207 bp, 29 predicted proteins | sample PLM3_127_b1_FD_133150 | JGI IMG/M metagenome (GOLD analysis project Ga0184627, IMG submission 133150) | Groundwater sediment microbial communities from an aquifer in East River, Colorado, USA - PLM3_127_b1 | ecosystem: Environmental > Terrestrial > Soil > Riparian zone | place: USA: East River...
GAGGTCGAACTGCCGGAGTATCTGCGGCGTGACGCACAGCCACAACGACCGCGGCAAGTGGAAGAGGTCACGCCGGCTGGCCCAATGGTCGAGGTTGCGAAGCCGGAGCCGTCGCCGCTGGCGGATTTGCCGCTCAGGCCGGAAGAGGTTGCGCCGGTCAGGATGCCGCCCCCGGACCCGTTTGAAGCGATTCGCGCCGAGGAGGCCCAGGAAGCACCGAAGCCCCCAATCGTGGAAGGCTCGCAGCGTCCCGTTACGTCTCCGAAGGCCACCGGCCCCGCAATTACGCCGGCAGAGCTCGCCGCGTTGCCTGAAGCGTTGCCGGAGGACATTTCGTATGTCCGCGTGTACCACGGCTCCCCACATGAGTTTGACAAATTCGACATCTCGAAGGTGGGGACTGGAGAGGGCGCGCAGGCGTATGGGCATGGGCTGTATTTTGCTGAGAATAAGGGTGTGGCTGAGCAGTACGCCAAAATGGGGGAGCGGAATCCGACTAAGACCGCACTAGCCGAATATTACTCGCCGGGTCGTGTACTTCAGAAACAGGGCTATACCGACAAGATCATCGATTATGACCCTGTTGGCGGGCGCGTCACCGCAGAGCGCACGGAAGGTGGACAGACGCGAACCGTTAAGTACGGCGATCTGGGTGCTGATCCGCAGCACATCAAGGCCACTCTTGGCCGGGATCTTGGCGAGCTCTACGAAGCCGACATCCCGCACAGTGCGGTTAGCCGGATGCTCGATTGGGACAAGCCGCTGAGTGAGCAGCCGGAGAATGTGAGGACTGCACTCGGTTCGATATTCGATGCCGCAGAAAAGCGGCACATGGAACAGTGGAAGCGGCCGGATTGGGCGCGTAACGCTGGCGACGACCCAAACATTAGATACGAGAACGCGATTAATGTGGGCACGATCTACAACGGCCTCGCCCCCAAGCATGGTGGGGCGCAGGCGCTTTCCGTAAAGCTGCGAGAGCTCGGCATCCCCGGCATCCGCTATCTCGATCAGGGGTCGCGGGACGCCATTGGGCCACCGCGCGAAATCGGGATGAACGATGGCTCAATTGGTTGGGAGGTTGAGAGTCCAACCGGCGCACGAAAGTTTACCGACAAACCATCGGCGGATGCCTTTTACAAGACAGTCAAATCAGACAAGGTGCCAACCCATAACTTCGTCCTCTTCGACGACTCCCTAGTCAAAATGGCTCCGAAGGCTGAGAAACCTTCGCCTACGTTGCCCCAGGAAGCCCGAACGGAACCGGCCCCTATACCGGATATCCCCCCTGTTGAGGACATCGCCGCGCTTGAACGTGCCGCAATTCAGGAAGAGTCGGCCTTGCCGCCGCAGGCCAAGGCGTTGCTGCGTATCAAGGCCAAGATCAAGAAAGGCCAGTCCCGCCGGATGCAACTTGGCGCGGAAGGCCATCCGCCGGAGATCATCAAGGAGATTCTTTCAGCCGAGCGGAGGGCCGCTGCGGGCATCGAGCGAGTAGACCCGCGCGGCAAAGACCCCCAGAAAGTTGCATGGGGCAGACGGCAAGCCGAGATGGCCGGCCTTGATATGCGCGAGGCTTCGGCGCGTAACCCTGACGAGGCGGGCTTCATTGAGTTTCGCAAGCCGCCCGGAGCCGAGGCCGAAGCGTTGCCGGTTGAGGCGCCGACCGTCGCGCAGGGTGCCGAGCAGGTCAAACCATCGCAACAGCTAGAGCTCATCCCGGGCGGCAGGGGTCCAGCGGAACCACCCGGCGAGCTCCCGAAGTACGCTGGTAGCGTCAACCTAGAGCGCATCCGCTCGACCGAAGACGTTAAGCAGGCAATCGTGAAGGCGTCGAAGGCTATCGAACAGTCGGCGCCAGTTTCAAACAATGACCTCGTTATCGCCGCGCACGACCTGGGCTTCGGGATCGAAGATGCCGAGAAGTTTGCTCGTATGACACAGAAGCAGCGTGCCGGGTTCCTGGCCACCCGCAACGTTCATACTGGTCTGCAAGAGAAATTCATCGAGGCGCGTGACGCATTCAAGGACGACCCAACCCGGAAGAACTTTGACGGGTTGAAACTTGCCCAGGCCAACGCCTTACGCGGATTCGCCGCGGCGCAGGAGGCTGCGCGAGAAGCTGGCCGTGCGTTGCAGTCCTTCAAGATCGAGAGCTATAGCGACATATCAGGCATCCGCGCCAAGCGCGTGATTGACGATTTGCTCTTGAGGATCGAGACGAAGGGCAAGCTTTCGGACGAGATCACGCGGCGGCTTGCCTATATCGACCTAACGGACACCGTACAGGTGAACAAGTTCCTGCGTGCGCTGTATCCGGAGGCCGCGACATTCCGAGACAAACTCTTCGAGGCATACCTGGCTTCCATTCTTTCCGGCCCCTCGACACACATCGCAAACACGGTCGGCAACGCGACAATGATGCCGATTCGGGCAACGGAGGGTGGGATTGCGGGCGGGATTGACGCGGCGTTAGGCATCTTTACCGGCAAGCGGACGCGGTTTGCCGGGGAAGCTGCGGCAGACGTTGCCGGGATGGCCGGAGGCGTTACGGACGGCGCCCGGGCGTTCCTGAAAACAATGAAGGACGGGTACACCGAAAGCGGCAAGATCGAAACGCGGGGGCCGGCGATTGCCGGCACGAAGGGGAAGGTTATCCGCGCCCCGCTGACGCTACTTTCGGCGACAGATGACCTCTATCAAACGATCGGCAAGCGCGGCGCACTCTACAAGCTGGCTTACCGCAAGGCTGCCGAAAGCGGGCTTACCGGAAACAGCTTGAAGGCGAAGTTTAGGGAGATCATCGAGAACCCGTCGCCGGAGCTCCTAGAGGCGGCCAGGGAAGAGGCTCGGCTGCGCGTTTTCCAGAGCAAGACTGGTGTCCTTGGCGAGATGGCCAAGACGGCGCGGCGCAAGCTTCCTGGTTCCGAGTACATCATCCCGTTCATTGACACGCCAATCAACATTGCCAAGGCTGGCCTCGAGCGGACTCCGCTCAACGCTATCAAGATCCTCAAGATGGCCAAGGAGGGTCGGCTTGGTCAGGGCGAGCTCGCAGACGAGTTAGCCAAGATGGCTATTGGGTCGGTTGTCTCCGCAGCGATCGCGTTGAAAGTCGCCGCAGGCGAGGTTTCCGGTGGTGGTCCGGTTGACCCGGATCAGCGCAAGGCGTTGATGGCTACCGGCTGGCAACCGTATTCATTCAAGGCGAGTGAAGACTTGCTCGACTACAGTAAGTCGGCCAACCCCAAAAACCGCTGGTACAGCTACGCCAGGGTTGAGCCGATCGCAACGATGGTTGGCGTTGCTGCGGACTTTACGGAGTTCATGCGGCAGGCCAGCGAACCAGAGCAGAAGCAGGTCGCTTCCAAGATCGCGGCCGCGATGGCTCGTAACCTGACCAACAAGACGTTCCTTCGCGGGCTTTCGGATTTCTTCGAGGCGATGCACGATCCGGAGAAGAAGCTGTCCAAGATGGCCGGTGGCCTGGCTGGTGCCGTGGTCCCTAGCGCGGTTGCCTCGTTCGCCAGGGCGCAAGACACTCAAATGCGGGAGGTTCGCGGCATAGTTGACTCGATCAAGGCGCGTATCCCAGTCCAGCGGGAGACGCTATACCCGAAGCGTGACGTGCGTGGTCAGCCAATACCGGCGCCTGGTGAGCCCAACGGTTTCTGGAGTCGGATGCTCTCCCCGGTGCAGCAATCCGTAGACCGTGGCGGGCCGCTGGAAAAGCTGATGGTGGACGTTGGGCAGGAAATTGGTCCAGTCTCCAGAACCATCAGCAAGAGCGACAAGGCCGGGAACCCACACAAGATCAAGCTGTCAGATGCGGACTACGACAGGCTCCAGCAGGTAGTTGGCGGGAAAACCGATCAGATCTTCAAGAAGATCGAGGCCAGAATGCCGCGGTTTCAGACCCTACCGCCGGAGACGCAAAGGCGCATCCTAAGCAAGGCCGTAACGGAGGCCAGATCTGAAGGGCGCAATGCGTTCCTTAAGGAGATGCGCGACTCTGGCAGGCTTCAAGAACTCAAGTCCGAGACGCTCGAGCGGGAGCGTAAGCGTAAAGAGTTCGGGAACCCCTACGCGGTTTTCGCTGGCGAGTAAAGTCGCGCCGTCTACGGCGCGCCAAACCCCCTATTCGGTCCTCCAACCCAGACAATCTCCCTTATGCGCACCTTGCGTGTTATGGCGGTCGTGGAAGCCAGCCGCCCAGCTTTTTCCGTCACTCTGGCAGCCTTGGCCGTTCTCGCCTTCGGATGTTCCGATAGGACCCTGGTCGCCAACACCACCGCGGCATACGTCTACGCCGAGCAGCAATATGAATGGGATTGCGTCGAGGTCAAGGGACCCGAGACATGCGGGGCAACACGGGCTGAGCTAATCGAGGCCAAGCGCCAGACGGAACTTGCTAACAAGGTCTACCAGATCGGCAAGCTACCGAAGGCGGAGAAGAAGAAGCTCGCCGGTATCAAGAAACGGTTGGCGGGCTAATGGGATGGGGGGAGGCCATCGCTCTGCTGTTGGGGATCACGGGTAAATTGCTAGATCTCCACTCCAAGAATCAACTCACACGTGAAAACGTAGTCAAGACTCTCAATCAGGCGGTTGCGGAACTGAAAGATCCGCCACCGCCAAAACAGTAGAAGAGGAGTTCGTACAATGGGCGAATGGCTAAGTGGAAAAAAGACGATTATCGCGGGCGCGGTTGTCATGGTTCTCAATCTCTTGGTGACCTTCAACGTCCTCGAAGTTCCGGCCGATGTGGCCGGCGGGATTGACGCCTTCCTTGGCGCGCTTGTCATCTTCTTCCGTATCAAAGCAAAGAAAGTCCTCGCTTAGGTGCCCGCCTGGTTACAGATCCTCCTCGGCTTATGCGCCGCGGGGACCCCGTTCATCCTCTGGATGCTGCGCATGGCAGATGCTGGGCGTGACGAAATGAAAGCGGACATCAAAGAGATCCGCGTTCAAGTCACGGCAATGAATGGCAAGATCGCACGCCAGGGTGCCTGGATTGATGGCCACGAGGAGTGGTCGAGGCAACGCGAGGTACGGATAGACGGTGACATTAAGGGCCTAGAGGAGCGTGAGCGCAAGGCCAGACCCTCGAGGCGCCGCAAGTAACCAAATGCCAACCCGCGAGCTCGAGGATTCGTGCTCGATTTTGCGGGAGGCAATTCCCCGTCTCGTTGGCATGTACAACGGGCGCTACGAGCGCAGGGCGCGTGTTGGCGAGGTTCTACGAACGGCCGAGGAGCAGGGCCAAAAGTGGCTCCAGGGCCGCGGGCTCCCGGGCAGGATCGTCACCCACGCGGATGGCGTAAAGACCCTCTCGGCGCATCAGGCTCGCATCTTCCACGGCGAAACGGCCAGTCACGCGATAGACATCGACGTGGTGTCGTTGGACGGGAAAAACTACATCACGGCCGAGCAAGCGTATTGGCCGCTGATCGGATTAGCTACGGCGGTAGGTTTGAAATCTGGAGGTGACTTCATGAAGCCCGACTTTCCACACCTTTACTGCCCACACTGGAGACTTTAGGTGCCGGTCGCATTGCGCCCGTGTCAGGACTGCGGCAGTAACAAAACACGCGGAAGGCGCTGCTGGAGTTGCGAGGCCAAGAACCGTGGCAGCAGTACGGAACGCTTCTCGACGGTTGTCCCGGTAGTCGGCTACGAGCCGCAGGCGATGCCGCAGGAAGTGTTGGCGATGGAGGGCCGCCGCGTTTGCCGGACCTGTCTCGGATGGACCCAGGAAGAATCCGGCCGACACAAGAAGTGCGAGGGGAAACCGAATTGGACACCGCCAGGCCCAGATGCCAGCCGCCGCGCCAAGGATATGGACGTACCAACAGCGCCGCCATTCAAACAAGCGGTCTGGGATCTTGAGACGTACTGCCTAGATAGGTCTTGGGGTGTTCTTCTCATGGGGACCATTTTGGTTCACGGAGACGGCGGCCCCAAAATGTACACGTTTTCGCACCGGGATTCAGAAAGCTTCAAGGCTGGCAAACGCGGAGACGACGCCGAGGTATTCGCACAAATCTACTACACGCTAGAACCGTGCGCGATTACATATGCGCACTCGGGCCGGTGGTTTGACATGCGTTGGATCAATGCGCTGTCTTTGAAATATGGGTTTGCGCCGCTGAATCGGAAATTGGTTGACCCGGTACAGCTAGCCAAAAACAAATTCGCGCTAGGCAACAACTCGCTCGCTTCGCAGCTTGATTTTATTGACGCACAAGAACAAAAAATGCCGCTTGGTGAATCTGTATGGCGAGACGCTCTAATGAATGACGATGACTCAGCTTGGGAAAAACTGAGGGCCAGAAATCGGTCTGATGTTATTGCCTTGAATGAACTCGCCATCCGCGTTGCCCCGTTTGTCGGCCTGATTGATTTTAGTGGAAGCGCCTGGAGATAGCGGCGTGTGTGGAGTCAAACGCCTATGGGCGAGATGGTGTGAGAGCGGAAAGGCGCTGGACAGCAAGTTTGGCAACCCGGTGAGGCCAGACTACCTGTGCCTATTCCCCGGCTGTGCTGGCACCGCCGCCACCCTGTTTTTCTCTGATGGCACGTCTGGTTCCTACCGTGAAGATCTGGGGGACAAAGAAAACAGACGCCTCCGGCGTATGCACATTGCTAGCTCTTGTGTTGACCACGTGTTTTGGGTGACGAGGCGAGCAAATGTTCGGTAAACGCCCTAGCCGTATTCTCGACCGCGCTGGCTACGCCAGGGCGATTGATGATTTCCATGCCGGTGAGAAGCGGGAGCTGCTCGAGCGTTTTGACCATGGGGCGAAAACGCACGGGGAGCTCGATCTAACCGCTCGCGACTGGATTCAGGAAGCGCACGAAGAGGAATTGGACCGACGGGCATATGTCATTTTCGACATCGAACTGGAGCGGCGCGGGTTGTGAAGTCACTCTTCGCAGGCTGGTTCATGCGATTCGTTGTGGCCGAGGGGGCCACAATATGGGCAGGCGTCGGTGTACGATTTCACGTTGTAAACACGCAATTCGTGTCCGGCGTGGCGTTGCTGTTCCGGCTCGTCAAGAAAGCCACATTCGTTACAGGTAATGCATTCCCATCTATCCCCGTCTGTCATTTTGAGAAGTCTACATGAATACATTTCTGGCAACACTGGTTTTTCTGGCGGGGCTTTCTACCAGCGTCGAAGATAGCGTGGCGATCCTGTACGTACAGGACGAAAGTGGCGGGATGGGGATGCGTTGCACCGCGACCGCATTCGATGACCAGGCCAGTAAAGATGCCAAGAAAACCGTCTATCTCACGGCCTCCCACTGCGTCACTCAGGAGGACAAGGCCAACCCCGGCAAACTCAAGGTTACCGATCAACCGCTATTCCTCTCGACGGACAAACTCGACAAGAAGGATTACGTCCGAGCGCATCTCGTCACGGTCGGGCGGGCCGAAAAGGGCTACGACTTCGCGGTACTAATTGCGGATCTCAGGACGCCAACGATCCCGTTGGGTGACGAGCGGCAAGAGGGCGCCCACGTCCAATTCGTCAACATCGCGGCGCCGCTTGGTATCGGGAAGGCTACGTTTTACGGGCGGGTGGCACTGAAGTTCATCGACCGGCCCCTATACGACGACGACCAAGACATCAATTGGGCCGGGGCAATGCTGGTAGACGTGGCTTCGGAGGGTGGGAGCTCCGGTTCGGCCGCCGTCTCTCTCGATACCGGCAAGATCATCGGCATCATTGTCGGGCACTACAAGTCGCTGAAAATCGCTGTGCCAGTCTCCCGTATCGTCAATCCTCCCAAAGACGCCATCCTGTACCCGGTCGCAAGTCTCGTAGCTATTGCCAACGCTTCCGGTTCCCCGGCGGCAAAATGAAGCTCCCGCCGCACAAGTTCTTGATTCTTGGGAAACCGTGGACGATGCGATGGGGTTTGCCGCCCGGGACGCGCCTCAAGGAGTTGTTTGATCCGAAGCGGGATCTCGGCTCCTGCATCCCACACCAACGTCTGATTGTCTTGAACCCGTCGCTACGATCTTCTCCGGCGCTGGCCTGGGAAACATTTGTACATGAAGTCAGCCACGCCCTGGGGCGGGCGCTAAAGGTCCCAGACTTGATGAATCACGGCATCATCAAGCTAATGGAGCGTGGCTTCGGTTACTTTCTGATGGAAAACATGGGTCGTGTCCCGGTTTCTCGCCCGCGCTGAGATCTGGATCGCGCTCGGAATCTTCGCAGCCGCCTGCGCTACTTCGCCCTACAGGACATCCTTCCAGGGTCAGGTTGTTGCCGTTTCCAAGGTAGTCTCTCGGGGGGATCTGTATGTACAGATCACGGTAGGCTGGCGAAGCGACCCAGAACATTACGAACAGGCAACGGCGATCTTCCAGGCCCTCTCAATGGAGGCCACAGCCTTCGGGGTCAGCGGGCGATGCGTTGAGATCGTTCCAATGACGGCCAAAATGGTCAAGCTCGAACGATGCCGGTAGGGCCCCTATGGGACCAGGCTTTAGAGTTACCTACCTAAACTATTGATTCTGTGGAGCCGACGACCGGACTTGAACCGGTGACCTGCGGTTTACGAAGGTAACGTTCATGTTGCCAACCGCTTTGAAAGCTAGCCATTATTAGCGTTTCCGCTTTGAAAGATTGCCCTTATTAGCGTTCTTTGCCCGCCGCGACGTGGCCCTAATGGGAACAGGCTTGACCTCTTCCGGGAAGAGTTGGGTGTACAGGGCAATGGCCATCTGCGGGGAGCCGTGACCAAGCAACCGCTGTATTTCTGGGATGGGCCGGCCGGCTAGGAACGCGGCCGAGCTCGCAGAGTGTCGGAAGGTATGCGGGGTCACACGTTGCGTTACTCCCGATTCGCGTAGAACCCTACGCAAAAAGCGTCTGAGGCCCCTGCGCGGGCCGTCCCGGCGCCTGGAGGGGAAGACCCAGTCGGAGCCGATCGGGCTTCCTAGAGCCTTCCTGAGCGCCCCGCGGTATGGAAAAACCCTCTCCAACCCACCTTTGTGTGCCGGGAAGACGATTTGTCCACCCTGGATCTGGCTCCAGCGGAGCTCTAGAACCTGAGAAACCCGGCTGGCCGTGCGGTAGATGACTTCAATAATGGAGGCATCTTGTTTCTCTTCTGGAGTCACCGCTAGCCGCCGCGCCGTGGCCAATATCATCTCAACTGTTCTGTTTGGAAGACTTACCGGCCTGGCCCGGGTTTCCTTGAGCCTTTTGATCCCAGCAAACGGGTCACGGTTGTACTCTGAGCCCGTCCCGGGCTGTCGAGCCCTGGCCAGCGCGGCGCGTAACACGCTGAGGTCGCGGTTGACGGTTGCCGGGGAGGTGGAGGTGCTCGCAAGCCGCGACCGCCTGTAAGCCTCTATAGATCCAGCGGTTAGCTCCTCAAGCGGCGTGTGTGGGCCAAAGCCGGCCAAGATCATCCGCCAACGGCGCTTGAGAGAGGCCACAGATACCCCGGGTCTGGCAATGTCCCAATCCCGTAGACGTTGGAGATCCCAGGTACATGGCTCCGGCGGCAACGCACCGTGGCGGGCCAGATGCTCGAGGCGGTCGAAGTTGGCCAAGAGCTCTGAGGCCGCGCGCTTGCTCCAGCCTGCGGCGTACTCCTTACCGTACCGGTCGCGAACGAGGTAGTAAGTGCGACCACGGCGGCGACGCTTGCGGAGGGAGGCCACCCTATGGCTTGGCCGTGCCCCGTCGCGGCTTCGAGTCCTTCCCTTGTGGCCGGCGATCGTGGAGCCTTAACCATTCGCTAATCGCCCGCCGGTAAATCTCAGAATCATTGCGATCCTCGAACCTAGCAATCTCCTTGATTCGCCGAATGGCCTCCACGTCGATCCTCAAACTGATGTAGCCGGAGAGGGTTTCCTGCCGTTCTTCGTTACTCATCTTGTGACGAATATCACACCGTATCACACCGTGTTGTCAAGCGGTGCGGCGTAACCGTTTGGGGTAACGCCGGTTAGCAGACGGCCCGCACATCAATGTGTGCAGCATCGCAAACTATTTTCCGGCCCAGCGGTTTTCTGCTTGACAACGTGATCCCACGTTGTGGTACAACGTACAGCAATGATTACTACCAAGTACATCACCTTCCGCGCAAGCATCCCGCTGGCGAAGCGGCTGAAGGCCATCGCCAGCGCCCGCCATCAAACCGTGTCCCAACTCCTGCGAATGGTGTTGGAGGACTGGATCAAGAAGAACGGGAACAAGGAGGCCGCATGAGTTGCTCATGGTGCAGATACGAGTGTCCCTGCCGAGAACGGCATAGCAAAGAACGGTTGTGCCTCGAATGCGAGCACGCCAGGGATGCCGAACCATTCGACGCCGCCGGAGTCATCGCGGCCGTTCTACGTTCGGTCAAAAACGATCTCCACGCCGCCAAGAGCCGACAACGCCATGAGGCACGCCAATTCTTTCGGACCTTCATGCCCGCCGCGTGGGCTCGAATCAACAGAGAAGACAAGCAGAACGAACTAGAACACAAGAAACGGCTTCTTCAAGAAGAGATCGCTGTTGCGGTTGACCGCATTACCCATGGTGCCGCATGAACCCAGGTCAACGCTGGCTGTCTGTACGCGACACCGCCGAACTGCTTGGCGTCTCACGCGGCCTGATCGAACGCCTCCGGGCCGAGCTCGGCGCCGTGGAGGTCACGCCGCGCTGTTTCCGCATTCCGGTTGAAGGACTCGAGCTCTGGCTACGGATTCACCGAACACGCAAGCGCACAACGGCCCGAGCGGTTAACGCTTCGTTAATCGACCGGGCCAGAAGGGAGGCCACGCGATGAACATAAACGCCTACCTGTCCCTGCCAGAGGAGGACCGGGAGTTCTTCACAGACCCGGATGCACGCGACGAACCGAAGCCAATCACCATCAGGGCGCGTCGGCGTGACGAGGCCTACTGGTGTGAAGCCTGTGGCGGCTACGAGGAGGACGGGCCATGTGTGGACGAAAAAGACGGCGACATATGAAGACCCTAATGAAGATTCGCCCTAGCGCGATCGTCTATCACTGCGGTCACATCCGAGAGATCTATGTCCGCAATAGCGGCCAGTGGTATCAGATCCAACTAGCGGCGCAGCAACACGAATGCCCCGACTGTTTTGCGGCGCGGTTGCCCGGGCACTCAGCAATTATCGAGTATGGGGGGGCTTCATGAAAACCCTCATGAAAATCCTCCTCGGGGCGATCCTCTTAACTGTTGCCAGTTTCGCGTTGCCGGATGAGCGTGTGCAGCCGGTTCTCGTACGTTTACCCGTACGCCCGACTATCACGCTCCCACCGCGGCCGGAAGCGTATGTCGAACACGACGACTATGTCGGCTGGACGTTCTTCTATGGGCAGACCTCAGCTTACGACCCCTTCTTCAACTACCAGTACAAGCGAGCGATCTACCTGTGGGTTGGCCCACCGGAGAAGGCTGACGGCTATCCGGAGCCTGCGCCGCAGCAGCTTCGGGACGTAATCCTCAATCTCACTATTCACAGTGTCAACCCCGGCGAAGTCTGCTTACCGGAAGCCGTCGTCATCAATGAGTACGGCGGGGAGTTTTTCCCGGGCTGCCCGCATGGCGTCGAAAACGAACCAATCCCAACTCCATGAGCGCAACCGTCGCCCTCATCGGCATGGGCATCCTCGTCTTCGGCGCGATCTTCCTGGGCTGGCTTGATCGGAAGAACAGGAGATGGCCATGAGCGAATTCAGAGAGAAAGCTTGCCAGTGTATGGAATGCGCTGGCGCGTCCCGTATGCGCGAGATCATCCGCGAGCGCGACGATGAGGTCGCCAAGCTACGCGCCCAGATCGACAAGGTCCGCGGGACGCTGTTTCAGATCGCACACTGCGGGCGTAGCGACACGTTCATGAGGCGCTTGGCAAGTCGGACCCTGATTTTTCTCTCGGTGCCCACAGCAGTGCCGTCTCTAGAAAGGAAAAAAGCCGATGCTTTGTAAGCCAATGGACACTGTACAGCGTCTTCTGCATTGGATCAATCGCAAACTGAATCCGCCAAAGCCGGAGCTCTGTGCCGCGTGTGGCGACCCGGCGGTACTCAGATGGCATGACGTGGACAAGGACGACAGGCCCTATCACGTCGCGTTCTGCCGCCCATGCTTCCCGACGTACCTGCGCCCGCGGATTGGCCAGGCGGAGATGAAGTCATGAGCATCAGCCACAACCCCGCGCCGTCTAACCCATCACCGGGTGCCTTCGTGGAACTGCTCTGCCATGTGTGCCGGTGTTGGTACACCGCATATAGCCCCAGGTATGACGAAGTTGTAACCCCAGTCTGCCGCGAATGCTACGTGGAAGACGAAGAAGAGGAGAAGAAACAATGCTACTGAAAGACAACCGAACCGAGTTCACGCCGGCGCCAGAGGGACTCCATCAGGCCGTTTGTGTGGACGTGATTGACCTTGGACTCCAAGAAAACAAATGGGGCAAAAAGCAGATGCTCCGGCTATCTTGGCAGATAGAGGAGATCAACGACAAGACTAGCAAGCGGTTCATGGTCGGCCAGCAGTTCACCCAGTCGCTACACAAGAAGTCGCGGCTCCGACCATTGCTTGAGGCGTGGCGTGGGAAGAAGTTCACTGATGAAGAGCTCCAGGGCTTCGACCCGGAAGTGCTGATCGGCGTCAACTGTCAGGTGCAGGTAGTCCATTCGCTCGGCACAGAGGGTCAGGTGTATGCCAACGTGCAAGCTGTTGTCCCGGCGCCGCGCGGGGCCGTGAAGATGCGGCCAGAGAACTACGTCCGTGTCAAGGATCGCACCGACGAGGATAACAACGGCCACGACGAAACACCGATCAAGTCGAATGATGCAGACGACGACGTGCCCTTTTAGGCCATGAGCGACAAAAAGCCAACCGTCTCTCGGCTTAAGGAAATCCGAGACTTTTTTGTGGAGAACGCAATTCGGCCACACGCTGACGGGAAATACCACTTCGACAAAAACTTCGAGCCTATTCAGCATGACCCCGAAACCTGCGACGAGTGTTACCACGCGCAGCTTGAGAGGGATTTCGGACGCGAGGATTACACGTTCACGCACGACGACGGTAGCCCGTCACTGTTCGATCACACGAAGATCCCGTGCCCCGTATGCCAGCCTGGTAGGAACGAGGTATGAGCACCCAGCTACGCCGCACCGAAGGTGTCAACTCCAAGGGCTGGTCAACCGGGCGCTTCTACGAGACACCAGACGGGAAGAAGTATCCGAGCGTCACCAACATCCTCGGGATCATTGCCAAACCTGCCTTAATCAACTGGGCCGCAAAAGAGGAACGCTTGATGGTATCGGAGGCCGCGGCCAATCTCTACGAGGACGCGCCGCTGACTCCGAAGATGTCCCGGCCAGCCTTCCTCTCAACACTGGAAACCCGCCTAGGCAAAGAGAAAGCGCATCGCAAGCTACTCCGTAAGGCGGGTGACATTGGGACGGAATGCCATGCCTTGATCGAGTGGAACCTGCGCCAAGAGCTCAAGCAGGAGGCTGGCCCCGAGCCGCGCCTGTCGGACAAAGCTATGTGGGCATTCGCCTCCTGGGAGAACTGGCGCAAGAGCGTGAAGCTGGAGCCGATTTCCATCGAACAGATTGTCTGGAGCGAAACGGACGAGCACGCCGGCACGCTGGACCTGCTGGCCAGGGTAGACGGACGCCTGACGGTCTTGGACTGGAAGACGGGTAAGGCGATCTACTGGGAGGCGTTGCTGCAAAACGCAGCCTACTCAAAGTCGATTTTCGAGATGGGCCACGCTGCGGAGATGCCGGCTGGGATCATCGTGCGCTTGCCAAAGGTCGAAACCGACCCCGGCTTTGACACGTTGACGATTGAGCCAGAAGACATGCCACGGCACTATGGGCACTTCATGTGCGCGCGTGGCCTGTGGCAAGGGCAGCATGAGATGGACAAGAAAGATCCGTGGGTGAATGAGTGAACCGAGTTGAGTTCCCGGCGGCGGTTAACTTGCCGCACCGTACAAGTCGGCAATTGTTCTTTGACGTTTTCTTCCCTCATGCGAAACCTCCTTCTGTTGTGTCCCTCCTACCGCGTGAGCTAGCGAACACAGTGTTAATCCGCCGGGGACTCTTTGTTTTTTTGAAGGAAGGCAGATCGTGACCACAACCCAAAAAGGATTGATCGCTCTTGGTGCCGTCGCGTTGGCGGTTGGCTCGTTGTCGTTGTTAAGGATTATTAACCAGCCAGCAAAGCCGCCGTCCGAGGCCGCCCCTCCCGGTTGGGACTTCTGCACGATGCCGTCCTACTACACCCGCGCGTGCGAAACGTCACCGATGAGCCAACGGTGGGGTGGGACCCCTGGGACTTGCCCGGTCATTGCGATTTGTGGCAACCACGCCGCGCCATGCATCGGCGAGGACGGGTTGATATATCCGATCATCAGCGGGGTGGGGGCCAACGACAGCTTCACAATGTACAAGCGACCCAACGCAACGGCTGGTCCGGCCGCTCTGGCGAAGTGGGACGACTGCTACATTAATCATCACGGCGAGCCAGCGTGTGAGTTGGTGACCAGCCCGCCGACTGGAACGCTGACCTACACCGTTCTGACCTGGTCGCAGCTTCCGCCGGGACCGCAGAAAACCGCGTGGGGGATTAAGTACGGCTGCTTCGGAGCAACACCAACTAACGTCCCAAGCGCCACGCCGTCCGCAACGCCGACGCCAGTCTGTCCACCGACGAAATGTCCGACCTGCCCGCCGGCATTCACACCGACACGGACAAAGACTCCGTGCTTTGGCTCGGCTGGTGGGTGCCCAACGCCAGTACCGACGCGAGCCAGTTTCGTGCGGCAGGCGATTGAGGGGATGTCGTGAAAGCTAAGATTCCACCCGCCGTGCCTGGAGAGACGCCTATTCGGGAATGGTCTTCCCAGCGACTGCACGACCGGGTTAATGCAATCAACGAGGCGTTGATGGTGCTGGAGGAGCGCGTCGAAGCAAAAGCGAACTGGTGTGACTGGCGACTCAAGGCCCAACTCGGACGTATCGAAGAGTGTGAAATGGCGCTCACATATCCCGAACTGCTCGCTACGCTTACGGTTGGCGCGCCCGCGCAAGCAGAGCCTGCCTGCCTGTGCGCCATAGAGTACGAAGGCTTCGCGGCCGTTGCCGTGAACGACTGCCCGAAGCATGGCGTTCACGAATCCTCGCCTGTTCACCGTTCCGTGA
>Ga0184627_10000500_pt1 | contig 15205 bp, 11 predicted proteins | sample PLM3_127_b1_FD_133150 | JGI IMG/M metagenome (GOLD analysis project Ga0184627, IMG submission 133150) | Groundwater sediment microbial communities from an aquifer in East River, Colorado, USA - PLM3_127_b1 | ecosystem: Environmental > Terrestrial > Soil > Riparian zone | place: USA: East River...
ACACGCGCCTTACCTGATCGTGCTGGTGGATGCCGACGAAGGATTTCGTCTTATGGCGCACGGCGACCCGACGCTCGAAATCGGCGACCGGGTGCGGGCGCGATTCGTCGATCTGGCCGACAAGAAAATCCCTTACTTCGAAAGAACAAGAAAATGACCGATGCCGCTCGCGCAGCATTGCGCACTGTGCTTGAACCGAAATCCGTGGCAATTGTCGGGGCTTCGGAAAACCCGAACAAGCTAGGCGGACGCCCGCTGCTTTACCTGTCACGCTACGGTTACAAGGGCAGGGTCTATCCGATCAATCCCAAGAGGCCCGAGGCGCAGGGCTACAAGGCCTATCCGTCACTCACGGATCTGCCCGAGGTGCCGGAAGTCGCGATCGTGGTAGTGCCGGGCGATGCCGCGGTGGAGGCGGTCGAGCAGTGCGCGCGACTGGGCGTGAGAGTGGCAATCGTCATGACTTCCGGTTTCGGCGAGACCGACGCCGAGGCCGGCAAGGCCAAGGAACGGCACATGCGCGAAGTCGCGCGCGCCCGCGGAATGCGCGTGATAGGGCCGAATTGCCAGGGGCTGGCCAACTTCGGCAGCGGCGCGATCCTGTCGTTTTCCACCATGTACATCGAAGCACCGCCACAGGACGGGCCGGTGGGCATCGTCAGCCAGTCGGGAGCGATGAGCGTGGTGCCTTACGGCCTGCTGCGACAACGCGGCATTGGCGTGCGCCATTCGCACGCCACCGGCAACGACTGCGACGTTACCGTCGCCGAACTGGCGTCGGTGGTGGCGGAAGATCCGGACCTGAAGCTGCTGCTGCTCTATCTCGAGGGCATCAGCGACCCGGAGCATCTCGCCGAGACTGCGCGCATTGCCCGCGAGCGCGACCTGCCGGTGATCGCGCTGAAGAGCGGGCGCACGGCGGCAGGGCAGGAAGCGGCACGCTCGCATACCGGCGCGCTCGCCAACGAGGATCGTCTGGTGGACGCCTTCCTGGCGAAGCACGGCATCTGGCGCGCCCGCGACACCGCGGAACTGGTCGGCAACGTCGAGATGTATCTGAAAGGCTGGAAGCCGAAGGGGCGCAGGCTGGTGGCGATCAGCAACTCGGGCGCGGTGTGCGTGATGGCGGCGGACGCCGCCACCGCGGTCGGCATGCCGATGGCGAAGATCGCCGACCAGACCCGCGTGGAACTGACCAATATCCTGCCGGGCTTTGCCACCACCACCAATCCGATCGACATCACCGCGGCGTTGCTGACCAACAGCAGGCTATTCTCGGACATCCTGCCGGTACTGGCGCACGACCCGGCCGCCGACGCCTTCCTGTTCGGCATCGCGGTGGCGGGACAGGGCTACGACGTGAATGCCTTCGCCCGCGATTCGGCGGATTTTGCCCGTGCCACAGGCAAGCCGCTGGTGATGGCGGTGCCGCAGGCGAGCATCGCGGCGAAATTCAGGGAACATGGCTTGCCGGTTTTCACCACCGAAGCCGAGGCGGTCGCCGCGCTCAACCAGTTCCTGTCGCATCGCGAGCTGATGCAGAGTGCACGCGAACGCGGCGCCGCGGTCGCACGCGTGCCTCACCCGGCTACGGGGGGAAGCCTGCTCAACGAGGCGGACAGCCTGGCACTGGTGGCGCGCGCCGGCGTACCGGTGGTCCGGCATCGCCTGTGCAAATCGGCGGACGAAGCAGCGGCGGCCCTGGCCGAACTGGGCGCTCCGGTGGCGGTGAAAGGCTGTTCATCCGACGTGGTGCACAAATCCGAGCTGGGACTGGTGCGACTTGGTCTCGATGACGAACACACAGTGCGCGCGGCCTACCGGGAAATGGAACGCACGCTGCGCGGGCAGCGCGCGCGTTTCGACGGTGCAATCGTGGCAAAGATGGCGAGTGGCCGACGGGAGATGATGATCGGTGCGCGCATGGATCCGGTGTTCGGACCAGTGGTGCTGGTCGGCGACGGCGGCAAGTACGTCGAAGCGATGCCCGATGTGCAGGTGCTGCTGTCGCCATTCAACGACAGCGAAGTGAAGGCGGCACTCGCCAGGCTCCGCATCGCGCCGCTGCTTACGGGCGTGCGCGCCGAGCCCGCGCTGGATGTGGACGCGTTCTGCGCAGCCGTTCTGGCAGTTTGCCGGCTGATGATGAACCCCGAATCGAGGGTGTCGAACCTCGATCTCAATCCGGTGCTGGTCGGCGCCCGTGGCGAAGGCTGCGTGGCGCTGGATGCAGTCGTCTATGAAGCCATGACGGCGTGACGATCGTGACGATCGTGACGCGTGACGACGTGAAAGCGAGTTAATAGGCGGTTCTCTCGTCACACAGAATCACTGGTTTTTGCAGCACTTTTCTACCCCGTCACGATCGTCACGCTAGTCACGCCGTCACGGCCCTTTTCACCAGCTTCCGCTCGCTCCGCCGCCACCCGAGCGTCCGCCTCCGCCGGAGAACCCGCCGCCGCTGGAGAAACCACCCGCGCTGCCACTGCCGGGGCGGATGACCATGCCGCCGATTTCGGCGTAGCCCTTGTTTTTGAGGTCCTCCTGCGCCTTCTGATACCAGGACTGGCGGGAAACAAAGACCTTGGTGAGCGGATAGAGCACGGCGTAGGTGCCGAGTATCTTGAGCGCGGCGCCGCTGCCGAAAATGAACATCGGGAACATCGACCAGAACGGGATCAGGAAGAAATACAGGAACCAACCCATCCCGCCCGGCGTGACCAGGCCGATGAAGGTGAACAGCCCGATGATGCCGAACACGAAAGCGCCGATCAGGATGCGCTCCGCCAGCGGCATGTCGGGCGCGCGCACGTGGAAACCGGACGATTCCCCTTCGGGCGCCAACCAGTCGGCGTCGGCTCCGGCCGAGCGCCTTCCCTCGAGAATCTGGATCACTGCGGTGACCCCGGCCTCGATGCCGACGTCGTAGTTGCCCTCGCGGAAGCGCGGGGTCATCAGGTCGCGGATGATGCGGCTGGCCGTGGCGTCGGTGAGCGTGCCCTCGAGTCCGTAGCCGACCTCTATGCGGATCCTCCGGTCCTGCGGCACCACCAGGATCAACACACCGTTGTCCTTGTCGCGGCTGCCGAGCTTCCACTCCTCGAACACCCGCACCGAATAGTCCTCGACGCTTTCACCGCCCAGGGTCGGGACGGTGATCACGACGATCTGGTTGCCGGTGGCACGCTCGTGGGCCTGCAGCATGAACGCCAGGCGTTCGCGCGCGTGTATTGAAAGGATCCCGGCCTGGTCCACCACGCGGCCGGAGAGATAGGGAATCGCCGTATCCTGCGCAGCCGCCGGAGCGGCGAGCCAGCATAGAGCGAGCAGTGCGCACGCGATCCGGTTCATCGCTCCCCCTTCAACTGCAGCACCGCATTCGCAAGCTCGTCCGCGGCGCTTTCGTCGGCGCGGTAGCCGCGCTCCAGGAGCAGCGCTTCCAGCCCTTCCAACCCGGCGTGCAGCGCTCCCGCGACATTGCCGCCACTGAGCAGCAGCGTCATCCGGTCGGTCAGTCGCTGCCAGTCGTCGCGGTCGATCCGCGCCTCGAACCCGTCGTCGGCAAGAATGGCGACCTTGCGCTCGAACAGGCTCACCAGCAGCAGAATGCCGATGCGGCCCCGGGTGCGGTCGAGTGCGCGGTCGAAGAACAGCGCCTTGGCGTACTGGGTGACCTCGAGGTCACGGCGCCGTCGGTCCGTGAACAGTCGCGCAACCGGTTCGAGTAGTACGGCGAGAAGCGCCAGTACCGCCCCGCTGCCGAGGATGACAACGGCGTGCCTGAGCGCAGATTCCCCGGCCTCCCAGTCGTAGACGATAAGCGACCGCGCCGCGGAATAGAGCGCCGCCAGGGCGGCGCCGAGTGCAAACGCCTTCCACGGCGCCTCCGGGTAGGAGTCGGATTTCCCGATCACTGCGGCCACCGCCTGGGCCCCGGTTCGGGTTTCGAGCCCGGCGACTCGGGCGGATAGCAGGCTCTGTTCCTCTTCGGTAAGGCGCATCGGATTTGTCATCGGGATGGGTGCTGACAGCCGTATTGTGAACGCCCTGGAGGCATTTCTGGAAGCGGTTTGCGGTCGATGTGAGCTGGCGAAAGACCGCATTCAGCACGAATCGGGCCATGGAAAAATGCGATTCGTCGGCGCTTCCCCTATGAAAAACGTGCATTCAGCGATTGACAACGCAGCAACCACTCGGCATTCTCTGCTCGCCGTGCCTTTGCTTCTGGCAAGGCAATTGAGATTGAGACATGACCAAACCCTAGACAGGAGGCATCACAATGGCCACAAAGAAGAAGACCACCAAGAAGAAGTCCGCGAGGAAGTCCAAGAAAGCGGCCCCGAAGAAAGCCAGGAAGGCTGCGAAGAGAGCGGCCCCGAAGAAGGCGAGAAAGGCTGCGAAAAAGAAGAGCGGCGCCAAGCGCAAGCCCAACGCGGCTTTCATGAAGCCGATGACGCCCACTGCGTCGCTCGCTGCAGTGATCGGCAGTTCCCCTATGCCGCGCACCGAGGTTACCAAGAAACTGTGGGCCTACATCAAGAGGAACGGCCTGCAGGACAGCAAGAACCGGCGCAACATCAACGCCGACGACAAGCTGCAGGATGTTTTCGGGGGCAAGAGGCAGGTTTCGATGTTCGAGATGACCAAACTGGTCTCACGGCACCTCAGGTAAGTTTCTCCTGCTGAAATCGGCCGCCCGGGCCGGTTGATGCCGGTCCGGGCAGTCGGGCAACCTGCTGTCGCGGCAGCCTGCTGTTTTCGCCTGCCTTGCCTCGATCCCTCGAGGTGCGGGGGTGTCTGTGCTTCCTCGCGCGATACACCTGAATTCATGGGCTGCAAGCGCGCTTGTGCCCGTGCCACCGCACCGAGCGCACCGCGACGGCAGCGCGCCGCATTGGTGCACAGCGAAATATGACCGGAGGCGCCATGTTCGCGTGGATCAGGGAACTCACCGGGCAGGAGCGGAAAACGCTGATCGCTACCTACGGCGGCTGGTCGGTGGACGCATTCGATTTCATGATCTACACCTTCGTCATCCCCACGCTGATCGCGGCCTGGGGAATGACCAAGGGCGAGGCGGGAATGATCGCCACCTCGGCGCTGCTGATGTCCGCGCTCGGCGGCTGGATAGCCGGCGCGCTGTCCGATCGATTCGGGCGGGTGCGCATGCTGCAGATCACCATCGCCTGGTTCGCCTTTTTCACCTTCCTGTGCGGCTTCACCGGTTCCTTCACCGAGTTGCTGATCGTGCGCAGCCTGCAGGGCCTGGGCTTCGGCGGCGAGTGGGCGGTCGGTTCGGTTATGATCGGCGAGATCATCCGCGCCCAGCATCGCGGCAAGGCCGTGGGTACGGTGCAAAGCGGCTGGGCCCTCGGCTGGGGCGCCGCGGCGGTACTGTTCACGGTGTTCTTTACGCTGCTGCCGGAGTATCTGGCCTGGCGGGCGCTGTTCTGGATCGGGCTGGCGCCGGCATTGCTGATTCTCTACATCCGCCGCCACGTCAAGGATCCGGAAGTGTTCAGCGCCACGCGCGAGAAAGCCGCGCGGCAGGGCGCAAGTTTTCTCGAGATTTTTTCGCCGCGGTTGCTGCGCACCACGCTGCTCACCAGCCTGATGGCCGCCGGCATGCAGGGCGGCTACTATGCGGTGACCACCTGGCTGCCGACTTACCTGAAGACCGTACGCGGCTTGTCGGTGATCAATACCGGCGCCTATCTGGTGGTGATCATCGCCGGCGCACTGGCCGGTTACCTGGTGGCGGCGTGGCTGTCCGACCGCATCGGCAGGCGCAACACTTTTTTCCTGTTCGCGCTGTGCTCGGCGCTCATCGCGGTGATTTACACGCTCATCCCGATCAGCGACGCGACGATGCTAGTGCTCGGGTTTCCGCTCGGGTTCTTCGTGTCGGGGAATTTCAGCGGTGTTGGCGCTTTCTTCACCGAGCTGTTTCCCAGCCGGGTGCGCGGCTCGGGCCAGGGTTTCGCCTACAACTTCGGCCGCGGAATCGGCGCGCTTTTCCCCGCGCTGGTCGGGTTCATGAGCGCGACCATGCCGCTGGGCGCGGCCATCGGCATGTTTGCCGGCATTGCCTACGTGGTGGTGATCATCGCCGTGGCGTTGCTGCCGGAAACGCGCGGCAAGGAACTCGCCGTCTACGACTAGCGGCACGCCAGATCTGGAGCGAAAAACGTTCTCACCGCAAAGACGCAAAGGACGCAAAGAAAGGCAAGAGACTTTGTTCAAAGGGCGAAACACTGAAATCCCGCGCGCTCACCCTCTAACTTCCATCGTGGTTTTTCTTCCGTTCAGTTTGTTTCCGTTTCCTTTGCGCTCTTTGCGTCTTTGCGGTGAAAAGTTAATTCACAGCGAGGCGAGGAAGGCGAGCAGGGCATCGCGATCGGCCTTCGGCATGGCGCGGAAGGCATCGCGCGAGACCGCTGCCTCGCCGCCGTGCCAGAGGATCGCCTCCGCGGCATTGCGCGCGCGGCCGTCGTGCAGCAGCGCGCCATGGCCGTTCACTTTCTCCGACAGCCCCAATCCCCATAGCGGCGGCGTGCGCCACTCGCTGCCGCCTGCGCGGTAGTCCGGACGGCGGTCCGCCAGGTCCTCGCCCATGTCGTGCAGCAGCAGGTCGGTGTAGGGACGGATGGTCTGATTGGCCAGCACAGGTGCGGCGGGAAATTCCCCGGTCTGCAGTTGCGGAACGTGACAGACGGCGCAGCGCGCCGCTTCGAAGACTTGCGCACCGCGCACGACCTGCGGGTCGTCCGCGTTGCGGCGCGCCGGCACCGCCAGCGTGCGCAGATACGATTCCACCGCGGTCAGCCGCTGGGCGGTGATTTCCGGATTGCCGGCGAACATCATTTCCTTGCAGGTCTTCTGGATCGGCGGGCAGTTCTGTTCCGGAAACAGGTCATTGCTGAGGCCCAGATCGCCGATAAACGCAGCAGCGATCTGCTGCCGCAGCGTCGGGTGGTTGGCCTTCAGCCCGAAGCGCCCGACGTCCGTTTTGCCCGCAATCATGTCCCACACCACATTGGTCTTACCGCGGATGCCGTCCTTCGGCTCGCGCCCGGCCAGCGCGACGATGGTTGCATCCGGAATGGCTTCGAGCAGGCCCATGCCGATCAGCGGCGGCGCCATCCGCGGCGAGATCATGATTTCCTCTCCCAGCGGCCCGAATCCCAGCTCGGCGATGCGGATCTGCGGAGTTCGAAGCCGCACGACTTCACCGTCCGCCAGCGTGACGCTGCGCTCGTTCCAGGCCACCTGCACCGTGCCTTCCGCGGGCAACAGCCGCGGCACGCCGAAGGTCTGCAGCTGGTCGCCGTAATTTGGATGCGGCCTGGGCCCGCCGTGCGCGTTTTCGCCCGGCAGGCTCAGGCGCACGATCAACGACAGTGCGGAGGCTTCGATGCGGCGGCACAGGAGCTGCGGCGAACTGTCGCGCTCAGGCCCCTGCGGCGGAGCGCTGCACTCGTGCGCGCGTTGCGTCGCCGCGTCGCGCGACGGTGCGTCCGGCGAACCGCGGCCGTTGCCGCGATGGCAGGCCACGCAGGAATCGGCGTTCGAAGTGGGTCCGCGGCCCCACATGCCGCCCTCGAACCAGTAGAACGCCCATTGCGTGTTGAAAAACTTGTGGCCTTCGGCGAATTGCTTGAGCGCATCCCCGTCGAGCGACGGCGCCGGCTGGAGGTAAGCCGCCTCGCTTTCGTCGGCGATGGTGAGAATGCCGCCGGACAACTGCGCGGGATCGAGGCGCGGCGCTTCCGCGGCGACCAGCAGCGCCGCCGCGGGCGCGAGCCAGAGCGAGGACAGGAGCAGGCGACGGAGAAAGGGGGTTGGCCGCATCGGCGATCGCGCGTGACCGGATGAAGCCCATTATGTCATCGGTGGCCGGGCCGTTGGCAAGCGCCGGTGCGGGGTTGGGTTACGATAGCCTGACGAACCTGTCGAGGATGACCAAATGAAACAAGCACCCATCGCCCCGGGGACGCTGGACAAGCTGCGGCGCGTCTCCACCGCGACGCTGACCACGCAACTGTTCAAGCTGGGATTCCGCAACACCTTTCTGCACGGCGTCCGGCCGCTGAATCCACACCTGCGCATGGTCGGGGAAGCGGCGACGGTGCGCTTTGTTCCGGCACGCGAGGATCTCGCCAGCTTCGATGCGATTGCCACCAGCGAGTATCCGCAGCGCAAGGCAATCGACGAGATCCGGCCGGGGCAGGTGCTGGTGTTCGACTGCCGGGGCGTGGACTCGGTTGCCGCGGCCGGCGAAATCCTGATGTCACGGCTGAAAGTGCGCGGCGCGGCGGGCGCGGTGACCGACGGCGCAATGCGCGACTACGCCTCGATCCAGGCGCTGGATTTCCCCGTTTACGCGAAGGGCATGGCCGCGCCGGCACACGTGCACCGCCATCTGGCGGTGGACATGAACGTTCCGGTAGGCTGCGCCGAAGTCCTGGTCATGCCCGGCGATGTCCTGGTGGGAGACCAGGAGGGAGTGGTGTGCATTCCGCGCCACGTGGCGGACCAGGTGGCGCAAAGCGGAATAGAGCTGGAGCAACTCGAGGCCTTTGTGCTGGAGAAAATGAAAGCCGGAGCGCCGTTGCGGGGCACCTATCCGCCCGATGATGCGACCAGGACCGAATACGAAGCGTGGAAGAAAAAGCAGCGATGAAAGGTTGATGTGGATACCGTGCTGTTCGACCTGGGCGCGGTGCTGATCGACTGGAACCCGCGTTATCTGTACCGGCCGCTGTTTGGAGGCGACGAAGCGGCGATGGAGCGCTTCCTTGCCGAGATAGTACCGCCGGAATGGAATCATCAGATCGACGCCGGCAAGTCGTTTTCCGAGGCGGTGGCCGAGCGCATCCGCGATCACCCGCGGCACGCGGAATTGATTGCTTTGTGGAAAGACGACTGGACCAAGATGCTGCGCGAACCGATCGCCGAAAGTGTGGCGATCCTCGGCGAGCTGCGGCAGCGAGGGCATCGGCTGTATGCGCTGACCAACTGGTCCGCGGAAACGTTTCCGGTCGCGCGCGCAAAGTTTGGGTTTCTGGATTGGTTCGAGGACATCGTGGTGTCCGGCGAAGTGAAGCTGGCGAAGCCGGACCCGCGCATCTTCGCGCTGACCATCGAGCGCTGCCGGCTCTATCCGGCCCGCACCCTGTTCATCGACGACAGCCCGCGCAACGTCGAGGCGGGGAGGAATGCGGGCCTGCACGCGCTGCATTTCACCGGCCCGAAGCCACTGCGTACCGAGCTGGTGCGATTGGGACTGATTTGAATCGCAGGCGCGGCCGTATCGGTTTGTCGGCGCACAATCCATCCGCTCAGTCGCAGTGGGTATTGGTAAAATGCCGGACGAACAAAACTGGCAGATACCGGCATTGCCGGCGCCGCCACCGAAACAAGAATCCGCAAAGGAGCCCCAATGCGCAAACTTTTGATTGCAGTTGCCGCCAGTGCGCTCGCCCTTGGCGCGTGCAAAACCATCGATCCGTTCACCGGAGAAGAGAAGGTCAGCTCAACGGCCAAGGGTGCCGGCATCGGCGCCGCGGCCGGTGCAGTGGTCGGCGCAATCAGCGGCAAGGATGCGCAGGAACGCAAGAAGCGCGCGATGATCGGCGCCGGCGTGGGAGCGCTTGCCGGCGGCGCGGTGGGCGCGTACATGGACAAGCAGGAGGCCGACCTGCGCAAGCAGATGCAAGGAACCGGTGTGTCGGTGACCCGCCAGGGGGACAACCTCATTCTCAACATGCCGAGCAACATCACTTTCAAGACCGGCAGCGCAGACCTCAACGCCTCGTTCTTTAAGGTTCTGGACGGCGTCGCGCTGGTTCTGAAAAAATACGACAAGACCGTGATCGAAGTCGCCGGTCACACCGACAGCGTCGGCGAGACAGATTACAACCAGGCGCTGTCCGAGCGGCGTGCCAACGCGGTTGCCCAATATATGATCAGCAAGGGTATCAAGCAGGAGCGCATCATCACCATCGGCGGAGGCGAAAACCATCCGGTGGCGAGCAACGATACCGAAGCCGGGCGCACGCAGAACCGGCGCGTGGAATTGACGCTGCTGCCCTTGAAGCAATGACGGACGCAGCAAATCCATGACCGTCCGGGTTTGCTGCGTCGTTGCACAAGCCAAACCAGGAACGTTCACCAGCGCGGAAGCGGGGGACACGGATCAACACGGAGAAGTGCTGAACGGCATTTCTTTGCGTACCTCTGCGTTTTTTGAGTCTTCGTTGAAGGATTTGTATCTTGCATCTGATCCGACCTTTCACCGGCCTGCGGCCGGCGCCGGGACGCGCCGCCGACGTTGCCGCGCCGCCTTACGACGTGCTTTCGACCGAGGAGGCCCGCGCCCGCGCTTCCGGCAAACCGTGGAGTTTCCTGCACATCTCCAAGCCGGAGATCGACCTGCCGGTCGGCACCGATCCGTACTCGCCAGAGGTGTACGCGAAGGCGGCCGAGAACCTGCGGCGGATGCTGGCGGAAAAGGTGCTGATACGCGACACCGATGCCGGCTACTACATCTATCGGCTGGTCATGGGCGAGTTGGTGCAGACCGGCATCGTCGCTGCCGCGTCGGTGGCCGACTACGACGCCAACCGCATCCGCAGGCACGAGTTCACCCAGCCCGACAAGGAAGACGACCGGGTGCGCCAGATCGAAGCACTGAATGCGCAGACCGGGCCGGTGCTGATGGCGTACCCGCACGCCCCTCATGTCGACGCGTTGCTCGCGCAGGCGGCCGCCGGTGCGCCGGTTGCGGAGGTGACCGCGGATACCCGCGTACGCCATACGCTGTGGCGCATCGACGATCGCGCCATGCTCGACCGCATTACCAGCGCGTTCGATGCCTTGCCCGCGCTCTACATCGCCGACGGCCATCACCGTTCCGCGGCGGCTTCGCGGGTGGCCACCGTGCGCCGCGCCGCCAACCCGAAGCACACCGGCACGGAGAGCTACAACCATTTCCTGGCGGTGGCGCTCCCGCATCACCAGATGCGCATCCTGCCGTACCACCGCGCGGTTACCGATCTGAACGGCCTGAGCCGGCAGGAGTTCGTATCGAGGCTGGGCAGGAGCTTCGCGATACACGCTGCCACCGTCGCGGTGATGCCCGGCAAGCCCGGCGAGTTCGGGCTCTACCTGTTCGGCCAGTGGTACCGGCTGAACATCCATCCCGCATTGGTTTCCACGCAGGATCCTGTGGAACGTCTCGATGTCAGCCGGCTTGCCGATCATGTGCTGGGTCCGATTCTCGGCATCACCGATCCGCGTCGCGACAAGCGCATAGGCTTCGTCGGCGGCATTCGCGGCCTTGCCGAGCTGGAGAAGCGCGTGGACAGCGGCGAAATGGCTGCAGCGTTCTCCCTTTTTCCGACCCGAATGGAAGACCTGATGGCGGTGGCCGATGCGGGCGAGGTGATGCCGCCCAAGTCCACCTGGTTCGAGCCGAAACTGGCGGACGGGCTGGTGTCGCACGTGCTCGACTAGGCACAAGGCGCTAGGCACGAGGCGCTAGGCACGAGGCGCTAGGCACGAGGCACGAGAGCCAAGCTTTTACCATTCACGCATTCACACATTCACGCCTTCACGTTTCCTCCGACCTAGAGCCTAGCGCCTCGTGCCTCGCGCCTAGTTCCCCGCGGCGTAACAAGGCGTTACAATGCGGGTCAATTGGGCAGCACAAGACCCGTTTCTGGATTGGGTCCAGTCCCGTCGGATTTCGGCCGGGCAAAAAAAACCAAGCAGCCAAGCGCCCAACCGGAGGAGTACCTTTTGAAGCCTACGGACGTTGCTGTACCCGACTATTTCCACAAGGTTGTGGATTGTCAGTGGGCGTGTCCCGCCCATACCCCCGTCCCAGAATACATCCGGATGATCGCCGCCGGGCGTCACAGCGACGCCTACATGGTCAACTGGGAATCCAACGTCTTCCCCGGCATCCTCGGGCGCACCTGCGATCGTCCGTGCGAACCGGCCTGCAGGCGCGGGCGTGTGGAGGAGAGTAACGGCGAGAAGCCCGAACCGGTCGCCATTTGCCGTCTCAAGCGCGTCGCTGCCGACAACAAGGGCGACATCCGTCCGCGCCTGCCGAAAGCGCCGGAGCAGAAAAACGGCAAGCGCATTGCCTGTATCGGTGCCGGCCCGGCCTCGCTCACCGTGGCGCGCGACCTGGTGCCGCTCGGCTACCACGTGGTCGTGTACGACGCCGACGCCCGGGCCGGAGGCATGATCCGCACCCAGATCCCACGCTTCCGGCTCCCCGAGTCGGTGATCGACGAGGAAGTGGGCTATGTCCTCGACATGGGCGTAGAAGTCCGGCTCAGCCGCCGCGTGGAGAGCATGAAATCCCTGCTTGCCGAACGTTACGACGCGATCTTCGTCGGCACCGGCGCGCCGCGCGGGCGCGATCTCGACATTCCCGGACGCAGGGAAGCGGCGAAGAACATTTATATCGGCATCGACTGGCTGGCGAGCGTTTCCTTCGGCCACACCGACAGGATCGGCAAGCGCGTGATCGTGCTCGGCGGCGGCAACACCGCGATGGATTGCTGCCGCACCTCACGGCGCCTCGGCGGCGAGGACGTCAAGGTGATCGTGCGCAGCGGTTTCGAGGAGATGAAGGCCTCGCCCTGGGAAAAGGAAGACGCGATGCACGAGGGCATACCGATCCTCAACTATCTGGTGCCCAAGACCTGCGAGCACAGGAACGGCAGGCTCTCCGGCATGACCTTCGAAAAAGTGAAGGCCGTCTACGACGACATCGGCAGGCGCCAACTCGTGCCCACCGGCGAACCGGACCAGCACTTCGAGTGCGATGACGTGCTGATCGCAGTTGGACAGGCCAATGCGTTTCCGTGGATCGAGCGCGACGCCGGTATCGAGTTCGACCGCTCGGGAATGCCGGTGGTGGACAAGGTCACCATGCAGTCCACGCATTCCAGGGTTTTCTTCGGCGGCGATGCCGCCTTCGGGCCGAAGAACATCATCTGGGCGGTGGCCCACGGCCACGATGCGGCGATCTCGATCGACAAGGCCTGCAACGGCGAGGACATCCGCGTTCGCCCGGCGCCGACTGTGAACCTGGTCAGCCAAAAGATGGGCATCCACGAGTGGAGCTACGACAACGACATTTCCAACCAGGTACGCCACCGGGTGCCGCTCAAGGATCAGACCATCGCGCTGAAAAACATCAAGGTCGAAGTCGAGCTGGGCTTCGACCAGAAGACGGCCTACGCCGAGGCGCAGCGCTGCCTCAATTGCGACGTGCAGACTGTGTTCAGTGCGCCGCACTGCATAGAATGCGATGCCTGCGTGGACATCTGCCCGATGGACTGCATCACCTTTACCGTCAACGGCGAAGAGCAGGAATTGCGCGGGCGGTTGAACGCGCCGGCCAGGGACCTGTCCCAGGATTTGTATGCCTCCGATGTGCTCAGGACCGGCCGCATCATGGTCAAGGACGAGGACGTCTGCCTGCACTGCGGCCTGTGCGCCGAGCGCTGCCCCACCGGGGCCTGGGACATGCGCAAATTCCTTCTCAACATGACGGACGCAGGGCCGGGATGTCGCAGCCCAAGATAAACGATTTCGTCGTCAAGTTCGCGAACATTAACGGCTCCGGTTCGGCGTCGGCCAACCAGTTGTTCGCCAAATCCATCCTGCGCATGGGCGTGCCGGTGAGCCCGCGCAACATCTTTCCTTCCAACATCCAGGGGCTGCCCACCTGGTACGAAGTGCGGGTGTCCGAAGCGGGCTACCTCGGCGCCCGAGGCGGGGTGGACCTGATGGTGGCGATGAACCCGCAGACCTGGGACAAGGACGTGGCCGGCATCGATCCCGGCGGATACCTGCTGTACGACTCGACCAAGTCGCTGCCGAAATCCAAATTCCGCGAAGACATCCATGTGCTCGGCGTGCCGTTCACCGAGATCTGCAATAACGAGTACTCCGATCCGCGCCAGCGCCAGTTGTTTCGCAACATCGTCTATGTCGGGGCGCTGTCAGCCTTGCTCGACATCGAAATGAGCGAGTTGGAGAAGCTGATTGGGGAGCAGTTCGAGGGCAAGGACAAGCTAATCGCGCCGAACATCAAGGCGCTGCACCTGGGCCGCGAGTACGCGACCGCGAATTTCGAATGTCCGATAGGCCTGCGCGTGCGCCGCGCTTCAGCGGCGGGCGAGCGCATCTTCGTGGACGGCAACTCCGCCGCCGCGCTGGGCTGCGTCTACGGCGGCGCGACGGTGGCCGCCTGGTATCCGATCACGCCCTCCTCGAGCCTGGCCGAAGCCTTTTCCCGCCACTGCCGCAAGTATCGCGCCGATCCCGCGACCGGCAAGAACCGCTACGCCGTCATCCAGGCCGAAGACGAACTCGCGGCCATCGGCATTGTCATCGGCGCAAGCTGGAACGGTGCGCGCGCGTTTACCTGTACCTCGGGGCCCGGAATTTCGCTGATGCAGGAGTTCATCGGGCTGGCGTATTTTGCCGAGATACCGGCGGTGATCTTCGACGTGCAGCGCGGCGGCCCTTCCACGGGCATGCCCACGCGCACCCAGCAGGCGGACGTGCTCACCTGTGCCTATGCTTCCCACGGCGACACCCGGCACGTGCTGCTCTTTCCCGAGGATCCGCACGAGTCCTTCGAATTCGCCGCATCGGCATTCGACCTGGCGGATCGGCTGCAGACCCCGGTCTTCGTCATGCTCGATCTGGATATCGGCATGAACGAACGGCTCACCGAGCCGCTAGCGTGGGATCAGGCGCGCAATTACGACCGCGGCAAGCTGATGAGCCATCAGGAGCTCGAGTCGGGGAAGGAGTTCGGCCGCTATCTCGACACCGACGGTGACGGCATTTCCTATCGAACCTATCCCGGCACCCATCCGACACGCGGCGCCTTCTTCACCCGCGGCACCACCAAGGACCGTTACGCCAAATACAGCGAAGCCGGAACGGATTACGTGGACAACATGCAGCGGCTGCTGCGCAAGTTCGAGACCGCGAAAGGGCTGTTGCCGCAGCCGGTTACACGGCCGGCCCTGCAGCCGACCCGGCTCGGCGTGGTCTACTACGGCTCGACCAGCCCGGCGATGGAGGAAGCGCTCGATGCGCTCGAGCAGCAGGGGCTGCATTTCGATGCGCTGCGCATCCGCGCTTTCCCCTTCCACGAACAGGT
>Ga0184627_10000501_pt1 | contig 15197 bp, 12 predicted proteins | sample PLM3_127_b1_FD_133150 | JGI IMG/M metagenome (GOLD analysis project Ga0184627, IMG submission 133150) | Groundwater sediment microbial communities from an aquifer in East River, Colorado, USA - PLM3_127_b1 | ecosystem: Environmental > Terrestrial > Soil > Riparian zone | place: USA: East River...
CAGTTCGATGCCGAGCGACTTGAGCTGCTCGCTCATCGGTGGATAGACATTGGCATCGCAGCCGGTCACGCGGTACCCGGCCGCGCGCGCGAGGAGCGCGATACCGCCCATGAAAGTGCCGCAGATGCCGAGGATGTGAAGGTGCATGACTACAACGGCAAATCAGCCACACAGAGCACAGAGGTCACAGAGAAAAAACGAGAAGCCTGACTTTGACATAAGAGCGCGCATTTTACCCCGGCGTACTGCTGGCACTTACGGTTGTAACATTGGAGAATCACAATGACTGCATGAGATCCGCATCCACGAGTCATCCTGTACCGGAGGAAGCCATGGGCCACGACCCGTTCGACGATGACGATGTGAGCAATCCGTCGCGTGAGCCCGGCATCGCCGAGATCATCGAAGCGCGCATGAGCCGCCGCACCGCGCTGAAGGGCCTCGCTGCAGCGGGCGCGATCGGCCTGTTCGGATGCGCGACGCCCGCCTCACGCAAAGCAGCCGGTGATGCGCCGCTCACGTTCACCGAAATCGGCCGTTTCCTGGACGAAACACACCATGCCGCACCGGGCCACGACGTCCAGGTGTTGATTCGCTGGGGTGATCCTGTTTACAGTGCCGGGCCACCGTTCAAGCCTGGCGCCCAGACCGCCGCCGAGCAGGAAGTCCAGTTCGGCATGGACAACGATTTCATCGCATTCATGCCGCTGCCGCGCGGATCGAGGAACTCGAGCCGTGGCCTGCTGTGCGTGAACCACGAGCGGAACACGCCGCACCTGTCGTGGCCCGGCATGACCGCGACCGACTATGCGAAGAAGATGACCCGCGAACAATGCGAGGTGGAGATGGCCTCGCAAGGCCACACCATCATCGAGATCGCGCGGTCCAATGGCACGTGGCGGCTGGTGGATGACAGCCGCTACAACCGCCGCATCACCGCGCGCAGCACTGCGATCCGCGTGGCAGGCCCCGCCGCCGGCCACCCGCGCATGCGCACGAAGAGCGATCCGGCGGGAACGACCATCACCGGCACGCTCAACAACTGCGCCGGCGGCGTGACGCCGTGGGGCACCGTGTTGACCGGCGAGGAGAATCTCCAGAACTATTTCACCGGCGACGCCGCCAAGGGCCAGGAGGCTGCCGCCTGGAAGCGCTACGGCATCAATGGGCGCGGCCGCTACCTCTGGGGCCGTTACTTTGACCGCTTCAATCTTGACCGCGAGCCCAACGAACCCCATCGCTTTGGCTGGATCGTAGAGATCGACCCGTACGATCCTGCTTCAATGCCGGTGAAACGCACCGCGCTCGGCCGCTGCCGGCATGAAGGCGCAACCACCGCGGTCAGCCACGATGGCCGTGTCGCCGTTTACACCGGCGACGACGCGCGCATGGAGTACATCTACAAGTTCGTGACGAACGGCCGCTACGATCCGGATAGGCCGGCGGTGAACCGGGACCTGCTCGATGAAGGCACGCTCTATGTCGCCAGATTCGAGGCCATCGGGAAAATGCGCTGGCTTCCACTCGTATTCGGGCAGGGGCCGCTCACACCGGCCAACGGGTTTGCGAGCCAGGGCGACGTCGTGATCGAGGCGCGCCGCGCGGCCGACCTCGTCGGCGCAACGCCCATGGACCGCCCCGAGGATGTCGAGGCCAATCCGCTCACGGGCCGCGTCTACGCGGTAATGACGTTCAACGAGCGGCGCACGCCCAAGCAAATCGATGCCGCCAATCCTCGCGGCCCCAATAACTTCGGGCACATTATCGAGATCGTGCCACCGAACGTGAATGGCAAGCCGGATCACACGGCCGTCGAATGCGCGTGGGATTTTTTCCTGCTGGGTGGCGACCCGGCGAATCCGGCGCACGGCGCGCGCTACCATGGCCCGGTCACGGCGAACGGGTGGCTGGCTGCGCCCGATAACGTGGCATTCGATCCGCACGGCCGGATGTGGATCGTGACCGACGGGCAGGACGACTGGGCGGGATTCGCCGACAGCGTCTATGCGGCCGAGACCGCGGGCCCGCGGCGCGGCATCACGCGCAATTTCTTCAGCGCGCCGCGCGGCGCGGAGATCTGTGGCCCCGAATTCACGCCCGACGGAAAAACGCTGTTCCTTTCGATCCAGCATCCTGCCGAAGAAAAGGGGTCGACTTACGACAGACCTTCCACCCGCTGGCCGGACTTCAAGGAAGGCGTGCCGCCGCGGCCGTCCGTAGTCGCAGTTACGAAGGGGAACGGGGGAGAGATCGGGAGCTAGCGCAGCGCTTCTACTCCTTGCATACGTACGCCCCGCATAGCCCTAGCCACCGTCCGTCGAACGCTGTAGAGTCTGAGCGCGCCTGCCGGTTCAGGCAGGCCTCGAAGGAGGGTGAACCCATGAAATCATGGTTGATGGCCGCGGCAGCGGTTGCGCTGGCTGCATGCGCAACGAGCACCACGCAGCAGGGCGATTACACGACAAAGTCGAGGACAGGCAGCGGCCCAACGGCCGAAGAGCTGATCAACGACCATCGGTCGGCGGGCGACGTGCTTACCTACGGCATGGGCTACCACCAGCAGCGCTACAGCCCGCTTACACAGATCAACAAGAGCACCGTCAAGCGCCTTGTGCCGGTGTGGAGCGTCTCGCTGGCGAACGAGTTCGGCGAGCAGGGACAGCCGCTGGTCTACGACGGCGTCCTGTACGCCGCCAACGTCAAGCGAGTGGTCGCCGTCGAAGCCGCCACCGGCAAGCAGCTCTGGATGACCGAGATTCCGTGGGATACGGCGGCTGCGCGGGTGGTATGTTGCGGTCTCTCGAACCGGGGCATCGCGCTCTACAACGGCAAGGTGTTCGTCGCTTCGATCGATGCGCACATCATGGCGCTCGATCAGAAGACCGGCAAGCAGGTCTGGAAGACGAAGGTCACCGAATGGAAGGACGGCTACTCGATCACCTCGGCGCCCATCGTCGCCAACGGCGTGCTGATGACGGGCATGACCGGCGGCGAATTCGGCGTTCGCGGCTTCATCGACGGCTACGACCCGGAGACGGGCAAGCTCCTGTGGCGCCGCCATACCACCGCGGGTCCCGGAGAAAGAGGCAGCGATACCTGGCCCAAGAACGATGCTTACATGAAGGGCGGGGCTTCGACCTGGATTACGGGTTCCTACGATCCCGAGCTCGACCTGGTCTACTGGGGCACCAGTAATGGCGGGCCCTGGACCGCGACGCCGCGGCCCGGTGACAACCTGTATGTGGCTGCGGTCATCGCGTTCAGGCCCAGGACCGGCGAAATCGTCTGGCATTACCAATGGACGCCCGCCGAAACCTACGATTTCGACGGCAACAATGAAAACGTGCTAGCCGACATCATGGTCAATGGCGAAAAGCGCAAGGTGCTGATGCATGCCGACCGCAATGGGTTCCTCTACACGCTCGATCGCACCAGCGGCAAGATTATCTCCGGCAATCCATATGTGAAGGTCAACTGGGCCTCTCACATCGACCTCACGACCGGGCGCCCCGTCGAAACCGAGGTGGGGCGCAAGCTGCGCGCGGGCGAGAAGGTGACGGTTCAGCCCCGCTGGACCGGCGGCAAGAACTGGATGCCGATGGCGTTCAATCCCAATACCGGCAAGCTCTACATGGCGATGCTGGAAGAGGCATCGATCTTCCAGTTGAACAAGGACCTGCCCGTGTATAAACCCGGTGAGCGCTACATCGGCGCGACCTACACCACGGCCGATCGGAACCCGAAAGAGCCGTGGGGCTATTACGGCGCGATCGATCCGTTGACTGCGAAGCCGCAGTGGAGAATTCCGCTCGTCGAGCTGGCGAGCTGGTCCGGGATGCTTTCGACCGGCGGCGGCCTGGTATTTACCGGCAAGGCGAGCGGTGAATTTCTCGCGATCGACGAAGCAACTGGAAATATCCTGTGGCAGTTCCGCACCAGTTCCGGGATCAACGCCCAGCCGATCACCTATACGATCGACGGTCGCCAGTATGTCTCCGTGCTGTCGGGCCTCGGCGGCGGGACTTCGTCGAAGCGCGGCACGCAGGGCAAGGTGCAGCCCGGCGGATCGATCTGGACGTTCGCCCTGATGGAATAACGCGGCGCGCGGGCGCTATCGGCTCCGACAACCCGCCGATGAGAGTCGGCGGGTTTCTTTCGGCTGCCGAAGTCGAGCGCCGCCAGTGCGCGCGCCTGCATATGACCAAGTCACCTCTCGTGGGCCTTGGCGCTCTGCTTGCGCTTGCCGGATTCGCCCTGGCACAGGACGCGACCGCCCCGCAATTCACTTCGGCGCAGATCAAGGCCGGAGCGGACATGTTCGCCCGGCACTGCTCGCCCTGTCACGGCATGCGCATGGTCAAGCCCGAGGTGGGGTTCAATCTGCGCGAGTTCCCGTCCGATCAGCGGGGACGGTTCGTGAACTCGGTCATCAAGGGCAAGAACGCCATGCCGCCCTGGGACGGCCTGCTAAAGCCCGATGAGATCGACGCGCTATGGGCGTACGTAATGGCGGGCGAGAAGAACTGACAACGCGCCGATGGCGGCGAAATCGGCAGCCAGGATCTCACCGCGGAGACGCAGAGACGCGGAGGAAGATTGATTTCGGAATTTCTCTGCGCCTCGGCGCCTCTGCGGTTAAGCGTTACTGCGTCACTTCTATCGCCCCCTTCATGCCGGGATGCAGGCCGCAGATGTAGCCGTAGCTGCCGACGTGGTCGAACCTGAGCGCGGTGGTCTGGCCCTTCAGCACCACTGGGGTGCGCAGCGTCGTTTCCCCCTGCACCGTGACCTGGTGCGGCGAATCGTCCACGTTGGTCCAGGTGATCGTCTGCCCGCGCTGCACGATGATCTTCTCCGGCCCGAACAGGAATTCGGCGATGGCGACGGTGCCCGGCCCTGACGGTTTCTTGGCCGCGCCGGGCGCCGTGCCCGAGAGGCTCGCGAGCGACATCACAAAGTCCTGGCCCTCGTGCGGCTTGTGGCAGACGAAGCAGTTCTTGGTGTTGGCGTTGGCCTTCGCATTCGGCTTGCGGTCCTTGGTGAACGCCGAGTACTCCCACTCGCCGTTACGCCACTCGGCGGGATACTCCGCGCCCCAGCCTTTACGCTTCTCCATCACCGTGTAGCCGATGAGGTCGCCTTTCACGAAGCGGCCCTTGGCGTCCCTGACCGGGACGCCCTTGTCGTCGGTCTTCGCGCCGTACTGCACCAGCGTCAGCACGGTGCCGTGCGGGATCGGCTTGCCTTCGCGCACCGCCTTGACCGCCTCGGGGGTCGAATACAACTCGCGATACTGCTTGGTATCGTGGCGGTCCACGACCGCGTAGAGCACGCCTTTTTCGTAGCCGTCGGGAAAGCCGATCTTGTCCGGGCCTGCAATTCCAGCGGCAGCGAGCAGCGCACCCGCTCCAATACAAGCTGCTGATACTACAAAATTAATCGTGCGACGACGGGTCATAAGCTCCTCCACTGGTGTTGGCAAAGGGTGCCCGCCCGGAGGGTCGGGACAGTAAGTATACGGGATGTTCGAGCCGCTGGACGACACGTAAACACCGTTCCGCCCCGCCTATTCCCGCCCGAATAACAAGAACTGAACCGCCACGCCGCCAAGAAGAGCAACATCAATAATTGAACCGCCAAGACGCCAAAGAGCATTCAAAGGCACAGAACACCGAACGGACCAATCGCCTTGGCGAATTGATCCGGGTTTTGGATCTGTAGTTTTTGAATGCCTTTTGGCGTCTTGGCGGTTCAATTTTTCTTGGTTTTCCTGGCGGTTCAGTTTTCCGCCTGCGGCGCACGCCGGAAAATCCACCAGTGGAATGCCAACGCGCCCGCGATCAGCGTGAGGAGCGAATAAACCGGATCGAGCTCGCGCGCGGTGAAGATGGATTCCGTCATCAGCGCGGAGCCTTCGTAGTTCGCCACCAACGCGAGCAGCACGTTGTTCACCGCGTGCAGCCCGATGGCGAGCTCGAGCCGGCCGTCGCGCAGCGTGATGGTCGCGAACAGCATGCCGAGCACGAAATAATTCGCCGCCATGACGAGGGCGCCGTGCTGCGCGACTTCCGGATTCATCAGGTGTGGCACAGTGAAAACCATGCTGCTCGCGGCCGCGATCACCGCTGGCCGCCGGGTGAGCAGCCCAAGTCCCTGTATCACGTAGCCACGGAACACCAGCTCCTCCGTGGCGCACTGGATGGGCGTCAGCACGAGCACTGCCACGAGGAACGGAAAAAAGCGCTCCGGATTGAAGCTCAGGTAGTAGCGCCCGGGGAACAGCAGGTGTTCGACCACGACGATGGCCGCCGCGACGGCCGCCCATACCAGCGCGCCCCGGCCGGCCCGCCGCCAGTCCACTCGCGCATCGGAAGTCACTAGGGAGCGCAGCGGCCGCCGGTGGATGAGCCTCATCGTCACCGCCAGCCCGCCCAGCATCATGAAAATGGAAAAATTGATCGCGACGAAGTCGAGCAAAGGGCCCGTTTCCACGCCACTGCCGAGCAGGAGGACAAAGGGCACATAGCCCAGGACCAGCCAGAAGAAGGCGATAGTGCATACGCCCAGCGCGAAGCGCCACCAGTCGTTGCGCCCCCGCTGCGCGAGATCGAGATAGCGGGAAGTCTGCGGCGACATAACGAAGTGATTGAGTGATTAAGCGATTGAGCGATTAGGTGACAATGCAACGGCGATCTCCGCATTGACCACATGCGGATCTTATCCAATCACTTAGTTACTAAATCACTTAATCACTGCTTGTCGTAGCCGAGATTCGGCGCCAGCCAGCGCTCGATCTCCCCGACCGGCAGTCCCTTGCGGCGCGCGTAGTCCTCGACCTGGTCGCGGGCGAGCCTGCCCACCGCGAAGTACTGCGAACGCGGATGCGAAAAATAAAACCCGCTCACCGACGAGGCCGGGTACATCGCGTAGTTTTCGGTCAGCTCGATGCCCGCGCGCTTGACATTGAGCAGATCAAACAGCGCGCCTTTCTCGGTGTGGTCCGGGCACGCCGGATAGCCGGGCGCGGGCCGAATGCCGCGATATTTCTCAGCGATCAGCGCGGCGTTGTCGAGACCCTCGTCCTTGCCGTAACCCCAGAATTCCCGGCGCACGCGCTTGTGCAGCAACTCGGTGAACGCTTCGGCCAGCCGGTCGGCAAGCGCCTTCAGCATGATGCTCGAATAGTCGTCGTGCTGTTTCTCGAATTGCGCGAGCCGCTTCTCGATGCCGATGCCGGCGGTCACGGCGAACGCGCCGATAGTGTCCCGTGCGCCCGAGGCCTTGGGCGCGATGAAGTCGGCGAGGCACAGGTTGGGATTGCCGGTGGGCTTCTGGTTCTGCTGGCGTAGGTTGTGCCAGGTCATGAGCGGTCGCGTGCGCGATTCGTCGCCGTAGATCTCGATGTCATCGCCGTTGACGCTGGCCGCCGGGAACAGCCCGTACACCGCGTGCGCCTTGAGCCAGCGGCCCTCGACAATCTTCTTCAGCATCGCCCGGCCCTCGTCATGGACGTTACGCGCCGCCTCCCCCACCACCGGGTCCTCCAGGATGGCGGGAAACGGGCCGGACAGCTCCCAGGTCTGGAAGAACGGCCCCCAGTCGATGTGCTCCGCGATTTCGGCGAGATCGTAGTTCTTGAGCAGCTTGACGCCGCGCATCTCGGGCCGGGGCGGCACGTAGGCGGCCCAGTCGGTCTTGAGCGCGTTGGCGCGCGCCGCCCCCAGTGTGATGAGTTCCGGTCCCTTCTTGCCCTGGTGCTGGATGCGAACGCGCTCGTATTCGGCATGGACGTCCTTGAGATAGCCCGCGCGCAGATCGTCGGACAGCAGGTTGCTGCACACGCTCACGCTCCTTGATGCATCCGGCACCCAGATCACCGGGCCCGAGTAGTTCGGCGCGATCTTGACCGCGGTGTGAGTGCGCGAGGTGGTGGCGCCGCCGATCAACAGCGGGATCGTGAGGCCTTCACGCTCCATCTCGCGCGCGTTGTGCGCCATCTCCTCGAGCGAGGGCGTGATCAGGCCCGATAACCCGATGATGTCGCATTGCTCGTCGCGCGCGACCTCGAAAATCTTCTTCCACGGCGCCATCACGCCGAGATTGATCACCTCGTAATTGTTGCACTGGAGCACGACCGCGACGATGTTCTTGCCGATGTCGTGCACGTCGCCCTTGACGGTGGCGATCACGACCTTGCCCTTCGCCCGCACATCGCCGACGCGGGCTTTCTCGGCCTCGATGTGCGGCACGAGATGCGCGACCGCCTGCTTCATGACGCGCGCGCTCTTTACCACCTGCGGCAGGAACATCTTGCCCGAGCCGAACAGGTCGCCGACCACGTTCATGCCGTCCATCAGCGGGCCTTCGATCACCTGGATCGGCCGCCCGCCCGCCTTTTCCACTTTTTGCCGCGCCTCCTCGGTATCCTCGACGATAAAGTGCGTGATGCCCCGGACCAGCGCGTGCGTGAGCCGCTCCTCGACCGGGCCCTTCCGCCACTCGAGGTCCTCGACCTGCTCCCTGCCCTTGCCCTTCACCGTCTCGGCGAACGCCACCATGCGCTCGGTCGCCGCATTGGGGCCGGCATCTGCGGCGCCCCGGGGCCGGCGGTTGAAAATGATGTCCTCGGCGTGTTCCAGAAGGTCTTTCGGAATCTCGTCGTAGACGCCGATCTGGCCGGCATTGACGATCGCCATGGTCAGCCCCGCCTTGATGGCGTGATAGAGAAACCCGGTGTGAATCGCCTCGCGCACCAGGTCGTTGCCGCGGAACGAGAACGAGATGTTGGACAGCCCGCCGCTCACCTTGGCGTGCGGCAGATTCTGCCGGATCCAGCGCGTCGCCTCGATGAAGTCCTTGCCGTAGTTCGCGTGCTCCTCGATCCCTGTCGCGATGGCGAAAATATTGGGGTCGATGATCACGTCGTCCGGCGGAATGCCGACTTCGTTGACCAGGATGTCGTAGGCGGTCCTGGAAATCCCGATGCGGCGCTCGAGCGTATCGGCCTGGCCTTTCTCGTCGAACGCCATCACCACCACCGCGGCGCCGTAGCGGCGCGCGAGCCTGGCATGCTTGACGAACTCCTGCTTGCCTTCCTTCATGCTGATGGAGTTCACCACCGCTTTGCCCTGCACGCACTTCAGCCCCGCCTCGATCACTTCCCATTTCGAGGAATCGATCATGACCGGCACGCGCGAGATGTCGGGCTCCGAGGCGATCAGGTTCAAGAAGGTCGTCATCGCCTTCTTCGAATCCAGCATCGCCTCGTCCATGTTGATGTCGATCATCTGCGCGCCGCTTTCCACCTGCTGGCGCGCAACCGACAGCGCCGCCTGGTAGTCGCCGGCGAGGACGAGCCGCGCGAAGGCGCGCGAGCCGGTGACGTTGGCGCGTTCGCCAATGTTGACGAACAGGGAGTCGTCGCCGATGTTGAGCGGCTCGAGGCCAGCGAGGCGCGTCTTGCGCTCGATCACCGGTACCGCCCGCGGCGGCAGGTCCTGCAACGCCTCGGCGATTGCCCTGATGTGCGCGGGCGTGGTGCCGCAGCAGCCGCCCGCGATGTTGATGAAGCCGCTCTTCGCAAAATCGAGCAGGGAGGCGGCGATCTCACCCGGCGTCTCGTCGTAGCCGGTCGGCGCGAGCGGATTGGGCAGCCCGGCGTTGGGATAGGCGAAAACGGGAATGTCGGCGACGCCGGACAGCTCCTCGATATAAGGGCGCATCAGCTTCGCACCGAGCGCGCAGTTCAACCCCACCGCCAGCGGGCGCGCATGGCGCACCGAGTTCCAGAACGCTTCCGGCGTTTGCCCGGAGAGCGTGCGCCCGGATGCATCGGTAATGGTGCCGGAAAGCATCACGGGCAGACGTGACGCTTTCTCTTCGAAAACCTCCTCGATGGCAAAGATCAAAGCCTTGGCGTTTAGCGTGTCAAAAATGGTCTCGGCAAGAAGAATGTCCACCCCGCCTTCCATAAGACCGCGTACAGCCTCGGCGTACGCGGCCTTGAGCTCGTCGAAGCTGACGTTGCGGAAACCCGGATCATTGACGTCGGGCGAGATCGAGGCGGTGCGGTTGGTGGGCCCGAGTGCGCCCGCGACGAAACGCGGCTTGTCCGGATTTTTCGCGGTGTGCGCGTCGGCCGCGGCGCGCGCGAGTTTCGCCGCCTCGACATTCAACTCGTGGACCAGGTGCTGGAGGTGGTAGTCGGCCTGCGCGATCGAGGTCGAGTTGAAGGTATTGGTCTCGATGATATCGGCGCCCGCGGCGAGATACTGCTCGTGGATCTCGCGGATCACCTGCGGCCGGGTAAGCGCGAGGAGATCGTTGTTGCCCTTCAGGTCGTGCGGATGGTCTTTCAACCGGCTGCCGCGGTAATCCGCCTCCGTGAGCTGATAGCCCTGGATCATCGTGCCCATGGCGCCGTCGAGAATCAGGATGCGGCGCCTGAGCAAGTCTTCGAGTTGTGCGGTACGGTCGGCCATGGTTCCGGGGGAAACGCCAAAAGACCCTGACGCAAAAGGCGTTAATTTTATCGCGAATCCGCCTGCGGCTGGCCCTAGACTGGCGGTTACCCTTATAATTTTGCTCGCCAATTCGCGAGTGAAATTATTCAATGAAGCATTTCGAGCCCAGGCAGGCCCACGAGTTCCTGAAGGACAACCCGAACGCCATCTTCATCGATTGCCGCAGCGAGATGGAGTACCTCTTCGTCGGCCATCCCACCGGCGCGATCCTGGTGCCGTGGAACGACGGGCCGAATTGGGACGTGAATCCCGACTTCGTGGCGCACGTAAAGAAGGCGACGAGCGTGGACCGTCCCATCATCCTCATCTGCCGCAGCGGCAATCGCTCGCTCGACGCCGGCCGCGCGCTCGAGGGAGCCGGCTTCACCCAGGTCGCCAATATACTGCACGGCTTCGAGGGTGAGCTCGACCAGAATCACCACCGCAACGCCAGGAGCGGCTGGCGCCACGAAGGGTTGCCGTGGGAACAATGCTGATCGCCGGGTGATCAGCATTGTTCAGTTCCGGGTTCCGGGTTCCGGGTTCCGGGTTCCGGGTTCCGGGTTCCGGGTTCCGGGTTCCGGGTTCCGGGTTCAAGGTTGGATCGGGTTGCAAACCGAGGGTTCCGACTTTGAACTGGGAGGACGTCGCATGAACAGGCCGCTCGAAGCAAGCACGGATCGGATAATGAGATGATCACGCTCTTCCAGGTAAACGGCAGCCTGATCTACGTGGACCCGCAGGGCAACGCAACGGGTTACGACGATGTCTTCACCCGCTGTGAGAGGGCGCGCGAGCATTTCACCAAGGCCGGGCTCGGCGCGGAATACGTCGACCGTTACATTCGCTGATTCCTCCAGGCCGCGTCTTTCGTTAGAACACAGTCCCAATTTTGCGCATCCCGCCTCACGCGCGGTCGAATCTCCGGTACTGGATCGCTTCCGCCACGTGGGTGGCGGAGAGCGCGCGTGCCCCGGCGAGATCGGCGATGGTGCGCGCGACCTTCAGCACGCGGTGGTAGCCGCGTGCCGACAGACCCAACTGGCTGATAGCCTGCTTGAGCACGGTCGCGCCGTGCGCGTCCGGTGCGCAGTGGCGATCGACTTCGCGGGTGGATAATCTGGTGTTGGGCCGGCCCTGCCGCTTGAGCTGCCGCGCACGGGCAGCGGCGACTCGCGTGCGAATCGCCTCCGACGCTTCTCCCGCCACGCCCCGCATGAGATCTTCCTGGGGCACATCGGGCACTTCAATCTGCAGGTCGATGCGGTCGAGCAGCGGGCCGGAGATCCTGCGGCGGTAGCGCGCCACCTGGTCCGGTGTGCAGCGGCAGCGGCCGTTGGGATGGCCGAGGTAGCCGCAGGGACAGGGATTCATCGCCGCCACCAGCTGGAACTCGGCGGGAAATTCGGCCTGGCGCGCCGCGCGCGAGACGCTGATGCGCGCCGATTCCAGCGGCTCGCGCAGCACTTCCAGGACCTGGCGGCCGAATTCGGGCAGCTCGTCGAGAAACAGCACGCCATGCTGCGCCATCGAGATCTCGCCCGGACGCGGCTGGCTGCCGCCGCCCACCAGGGCAACGGCGGATGCGGTGTGATGCGGCGCGCGAAACGGGCGCCTGCTCCAGTTCGCGATGTCGAAGCCCGCGCTGCCCAGCGATTGCACCGCCGCCGCGGCCAGCGCCTCTTCCCGCGTCATCGGCGGCAGGATGCCGGGCAGGCGCTCGGCCAGCATGGATTTGCCGGTGCCCGGAGGGCCCACCATGATCAGGCTGTGTTCGCCCGCCGCCGCAATCTCGAGCGCCCGCTTGGCGTGCAGCTGTCCCTTCACCTCGAGCATGTCGGGATGGCGGCAGCCGTTCACTGCGGGCCGCGCGGTGCAGCGGACGAGCGGTGCGCGCCCGGTGAGATGGGCGCACACGTCGAGCAGCGATCGCGCCGGGTAGACGGTCGCCTCCTCGACCAGCGCCGCTTCGCGCGCATTGGCCTCGGGCAGCACGAAAGCGCGCCGCGCGCGGGCGGCTGACAGCGCCATGGCCAGCGCGCCGCGGATGGGCCGCAGTTCGCCAGTCAAGCCGAGCTCGCCGGCAAATTCGCAGCCGGCCAGCGGCTCCGCCGGCAACTGCTCCGACGCGGCCAGGATGCCGAGCGCGATCGGCAGGTCGAAGCGGCCCGACTCCTTGGGCAGGTCGGCGGGCGCGAGGTTGACGGTAATGCGCCGCGCCGGAAACTCGTAGCGCGCGTTCTGCAGCGCGGCGCGCACGCGGTCCTTCGCTTCCTTCACCTCGGCCTCGGGCAACCCGACGATGGTGAAGCTCGGCAGGCCGTTGGCAAGGTGCGCCTCCACCGTTACCGGGGACGCCTCCATCCCCGCCAGCGCGCGGCTGTGGACGACAGAGACCGGCATGGTCCAGCCCCTCTAGCAGCCTGTCGGACTTAGGTGCCGACACGCTGCTAGCAGCAAAACCGCCCGCGAATTTCGAATAAAACCCAGGGTAACGTCGCCGATTGGCTTCCAATGGGCATGCGCGTAGGCTGGAAACAAGGTTTTCACTGTCATTTACTCCCGTTTTAGTGCGGGCGGTTTTGCATAAGGGGTTTGTCGGGCCTAAGCCCGACAGACCCCTAGGCTGTGGTTGATGCCGCTATTAACGGATGAGGCCCGCGTCAGGACGACGCGGAATTGAAGCAAAAGGCGTGAAATGTGAAAGGTGAAAGGTGATTGGAGCGGGTCCCCGCGCTGGCGCGGGAGTCTTATCACTTTTCACTTTTCACTTTTCACGTTGTTCTAGCTCAGCGAGCTTCGCCTCCAGCTCCTCGAGCCGGGCGCGAGTACGCGCCAGCACCTCGCGCTGCACGTCGAACTCCTCGCGTGTCACCAGGTCGAGGCGGCTGAAGGCGGAGGCGAGCAGCGCGCGCAGGTTCTTCTCCAGGTCGGCGGCCGGGCCGCGGGCGAGGATCTCCTTCATCTTGCGGTCGATCTCTTCGAGCAGGTTCTGGCTGGTCATGAAAACGCCGGTGGTGGTTCTCCCGATTTTCCTACACCTGATGTTTTCAGGTGCCTGAAAACATAAGCAGACAGGCACAGTAATGGTGCGGAACGCGTCGTTGTCGCACTTTATTAGTGCCAATCACCGGGTGCGGCCTGGGATCGTGTGTTTCATCTAATTGTTATTAAACAGCTAGTGCCTTGGCATGGTCCGTGCTGTTAGTAGCTGCGCAATATTGCACACTTGCTAACCGAAAGGGGTAACCATGCTCAAGAAGGCACTCGTGGCAGCAGCAGTCGCAGCAACGCTGGCGCCGGGTATTGCTACCGCGGCTGAATCCTCGCCGCATACGCTGACCGGCAACGTCGGCTTTTTCAGCCAGTACATTTTCCGTGGGCTGACCCAGACCGACAAAGAGCCGGCCATCCAGGGTGGCTTCGACTACAGCCACTCCACCGGCTTCTACCTCGGCACCTGGGGTTCCAACGTCAGTGTGCTGCGCGATACGGGCTTGTATAGCGCGGGCGGCAGCCTGGAGTGGGACTTCTACGGCGGCTATAAGGGCAGCTTCGGCAAGTCGGATTTCGGCTACGACGTGGGCTTGCTCCAGTACTGGTATCCCGGCACCGTAACGTCAGGAGGCAATACAGCCGACACGCTGGAACTCTACGGCGCGCTGACGTGGAAGTGGTTGAGCGCCAAGCTTTCCTACGCGCTCACTAACAAGGTGTTCGGCGTGGCGAACGCCGACGGCACCTACTACCTGGACCTGTCCGCGAACATCCCACTGGTCGACAAGTTTGCCCTGCAGCTGCACTACGGCGACCAGAAATACACCGGCAACACGGGAGGCGCAGACAACGACAGCTTCGCTTCCTACACGGACTGGAAGATCGGCGTGACCTACTCGCTGCCGAAGGATTTCACCATTGGCGCGTTCTATTCGGACACGGATATGTCGTCGACGCAGCAGGCGTTTTACACGTCGACGTCCGCGGCCGGCGGCCGCTTCCTGGGCAAGGATACGTTCACGGTCTTCATCCAGAAAACCTTTTGACGACGCCGCACGGGGCCGGCTTCGCGGCCGGCCCCATTTTCACAGGGGGAACCCGAATGAAACTTGTTACTGCAATCATCAAGCCGTTCAAGCTTGACGAAGTACGGGAAGCGCTGTCCGCCGTCGGCGTGACCGGCGTCACCGTCACCGAGGTCAAGGGCTTCGGACGGCAAAAGGGGCACACCGAGCTCTACCGCGGCGCTGAATACGTGGTGGACTTCCTGCCCAAGGTCAAGATCGAGGCCGCGATCAAGAGCGAACTGCTCGAGCAGGTGATCGAAGCGATCGAGAAAGCAGCCAATACCGGCAAGATCGGCGACGGCAAGGTCTTCGTCGTCGATCTCGAGCAGGCCATCCGCATCCGCACCGGTGAGACCGGCGCCGATGCGCTATAGGGAGAACAACATGAAGCGATTACTCACTATCCTCGCGCTGTTCGGCGCGCTGAGCTTTGCCGTTACACCGGCAACGGCCCAGGACAAACCCGCCGATAAACCGGCCGCGACTGCGCCGGCGGCAACGGCCGCAGCACCCGGTGCAACCGCGGCGCCGGCGCCGACGCCCAACAAGGGCGACGTGGCATGGATGCTCACCTCCACCGCGCTGGTGCTGATGATGAGCATCCCGGGGCTGGCGCTGTTCTACGGCGGCA